>Ga0265797_10000536_pt1 | contig 69073 bp, 48 predicted proteins | sample P2T30metagenome_FD_192433 | JGI IMG/M metagenome (GOLD analysis project Ga0265797, IMG submission 192433) | Plant litter microbial communities from East Loma Ridge, Irvine, California - P2 T30 | ecosystem: Environmental > Terrestrial > Plant litter > Unclassified | place: USA: California...
CGGCCGCCACCGACGCGGACGGCGATGCCGTCACCTATGCCAAGGCCGGCGATCCGGCGCACGGCACGGTGGTCATCGGCGAAGACGGCAAGTACAGTTACACCCCGGCCGCCGACTACAACGGGACCGACAGCTTCAGCTACACCGTCAGCGACGGCAAGGGCGGCAGCAGCACCTACACGGTCGCAGTGACCCTCACGCCGGTCAACGATGCGCCGGCCGGTGCCGGCACCAATATCGCCGTGCTCGAAGACACGCCGAAGAGCGGCACCCTGCCGGTGGCTATCGACGTGGATGGCGACACCGTCACCTATGCCAAGGCCGGCGATCCGGCGCACGGCACCGTCACCATCACCGAGGACGGCAAGTACACCTACACCCCGGGCAAGGACTATAACGGCTCGGACAGCTTCAGCTACACCGTCAGCGATGGCCATGGCGGCAGCAACACCTATGTCGTCGCCGTGACGGTGAACGCCGCCAACGACGCGCCGGTCGCGGCCGATGCCGCCATCACGACGGCGGAAGATACCGTCAAGAGCGGCACGCTGCCGGCCGCCACCGACGCGGACGGCGATGCCGTCACCTATGCCAAGGCCGGCGATCCGGCGCACGGCACGGTGGTCATCGGCGAAGACGGCAAGTACAGTTACACCCCGGCTGCCGACTACAATGGCGCCGACAGCTTCAGCTACACCGTCAGCGACGGCAAGGGCGGCAGCAACACGTATGAAGTCGAAGTGACCGTCACCCCGGTCAACGACGCGCCTGCCAGTGCCGGCACCGCCATCGCGACGGCTGAAGATACGCCGAAGAGCGGCAGCCTGCCGGTGGCCACCGACGTCGATGGCGACACCCTTACTTACGCCAAGGCGGGCGATCCCGCGCACGGTACCGTCACCGTCGGCGAAGACGGCAAGTACACCTACACGCCGGCCAAGGACTACAACGGCAGCGACAGCTTCAGCTACACCGTCAGCGATGGCCACGGCGGCAGCAACACCTACACCGTCGACGTGACCGTGAACGCGATCAACGATGCCCCGGTCGCCGCGGACACCGCGATCACCACGGCCGAGGACACGGCAAAAACCGGCACGCTGCCGCCGGCCACCGACATCGATCACGACGCCGTCACCTATGCCAAGGCCGCCGACCCGATGCACGGCAGCGTCGTCATCGACGCCGATGGCCGCTACACCTACACCCCGGCCGCCGACTACAACGGCGCCGACAGCTTCCGCTACACCGTCGCCGACGGCAAGGGGGGCAGCAATACCTACACGGTCGACGTCAAGGTAACGCCGGTCAACGACGCCCCGGTGGCGCACGGCGGCGCTTCCGGCAAGGGCACCATCGGCGAGCCGCTGGCGCCGCTGGGCGTTCCGGCGTTCAGCGACGTCGACGGCCCGGCCATCCGCTACACGGCCACGCTGCCTGACGGTTCGCCGCTGCCGTCCTGGCTGGCCTTCGATCCGGACACGCGCACCATTACCGGCACGCCGCCGCGCGGCAGCGTCGGCGCCCATGAGGTAGTGGTTACCGGCAGCGACGGCACGCTGACGGCGACGACCGCGGTCACCATCGAGGTCGGCAATCCGCCGGTCCCGAACCAGCCGGTGACGATCGTCTCGATGGACAAGGACACCGGCGTGTCGGCCACCGACTTCATCACGAACGACGGCTCGGCCGGCCGCAGCGTGAGCGGCAGCATCGGCGCGCCGCTCGGCCACAACGAGGCGGTGCAGGTGTCGTTCGACGGCGGCGCCACCTGGACCGTCGCCACCACTGACGGCACCCGCTGGAGCGCGCTCGACACCGGCGCCCACACAAGCAACTGGACCATCGAGGCGCGCGTGACCAACCTGGCCGCCGGCCTGGACGGCACGACGGCCACGCGCGAGGCCGTGCTCGACACCGTGGCACCTGAAGCGCCGACCGTGGACGATCTGACCACTACCAGCACCACGCCGGTGCTGAAGGGCAGCGCCGACGTGAGGGCAGGGGAGATCCTGCGCGTGACCATCAACGGCGCTACCTACGAGGTCGCGGCCGCCAATGGCAGCTGGACGCTCGACCTGGCCAGCGCCACGCCGGCATCCGGCAGCGCCGCGCCGCTGACCGTGGGCCGCAACTACGACGTCACCGCCACCATCACCGACCTGGCCGGCAACGTGCGCAGCGGTGCGAATACGGGTCTGGTGAGCGTGAGCCCGCCGGTGCTGGCGCCGGAAGTGCCGCCAGCGGTCCAGCCGGCCGTGCCGGTGACGGTGGCGGCACCGACGACGACGCCGGTGGCGGAACCGACCCCGGTCAGCCAGGCGGCGGACACCCGCGTGCGCAGCGAATCGGCGCCGGGCAGCCTGGCCGCCGGCGACAGCGTGCAGCTGGGTTACGGCGTGGGCACGCGTGCGGCCGACCAGCCGGCGCTCGACCTGCGCGGCGCCGCGCTGTCGGACATCTATACCCGCACCGAAGGTTTCCGCACCGTGGTGGCCAAGGCCGAGGAGCCGGCGCTGGTGCTGTTCCAGGGCGTGCCCGACCAGTTCGCGGAGAGTGGCCACAACCTGTCGATGACGGTGCCGGCCGACGCCTTCGCCCATACCCAGCCGAATGCGACCGTACGCCTGGTCGCCACCCTGCAGGATGGCCGTCCGCTGCCGACCTGGGTCCAGTTCAACGGCCAGACCGGCCAGTTCACCGGCGACGTGCCGCCAGGGCTGCAGGGCGAGCTGAAGATCAAGCTGATCGCGCGCGACCTGGGCGGACGCGAGGCGACCGCGCTGTTCCGCATCAACGTGGGCGTGCAGCGCACCAGCCAGCAGGATGCGGTCCCGCGCGGTACGGGCGACGTGCGTGCGCCGGCCGGCAAGGCGGGCCTGAGCGCGCAGCTGCGTGCCCGCGCTGCAACCCGCGGCTAATACCGATGAGATAAGAGAGATGGACAGACACCCTGAGCCCGCCGCCAATGCGATGAACACACCGCTGGCCACCCTGCTGGACCTGGCGCACCGTGCGCGCCATGCCGGCGAAGCGGTCGAACTCGATTTCCTGGCCGTGAACGGCAGCCATGCGCTGGCCCCGTACCGCCAGGCCGCGCTGTGGTTCGAGGACCGCGGCGTGTGCGCGCTGTCGGGCGTGGTGCAGATCGAAGCGAATGCGCCGTACGTGCAGTGGTTAAGTCGCCTGATCGGGACGCTGGAGAAGGCGGGGCCGGTGACGGCGGCCGATCTGCCGGCTGATCTGGCGGCGGAGTGGGCCGACTGGCTGCCCGCATATGCGCTGTGGCTGCCGATGGCCGCCGCGCCGCAGGGCAACCCGGCGCGCGGCGGCCTGCTGCTGGCGCGCGACATCCCGTGGCTGGAGAGCGAGCTGCCGCTGTTGAGCGAGTGGGCCGACATCCTGCGCCACGCCTGGATGGCGCGCACGCCGCCGCTGGCACTGTCGCCGCTGGCCTTGCGCGCGCGCCTGCGCCGGCGCCGCGCGCACGAAGCGGCCAGCCGGCTGCCATGGTGGCGCCGCCGTGTGCCGCAGGTGGCGCTGGCGATTGCCGCACTGCTGTGCGTGCCGGTGCGCCTGACCGTGCTGGCGCCGGGCGAGCTGGTGCCGGCCAATCCGGCCGCGATCCGCTCGCCGCTGGAAGGCGTGATCGCGTCCATCGACGTCAAACCGAATCAGGCTGTCAAGAAGGGCGACGCCCTGTTCCACTTCGACGGGGCGCAGTTGGAAAGCCGCGACGCGGTGGCGGCGCAGGCACTGGCCACCGCCGAAGCCGAGTACCGCCAGGCGCTGCAGCAGGTGCTGGCCGACGGCAAGTCGCGCAACCAGCTGGCCACGCTGCAGGGCAAGATCGAAGAAAGGCGCGCCGAAGCCGGTTTCGTGCATGGCCAGCTGGAGCGCTCGACCGTGCTGGCGCCGCGCGACGGCATCGCCCTGTTCGACGATGCCGGCGAGTGGAGCGGGCGCCCGGTCGGCACCGGCGAGCGCATCATGCGCATCGCCTCGCCGCGCGACGTCGAGATCGAGGCCTGGCTGGCCGTGGGCGATGCGATCCCGCTGGAGAAAGGGGCACCTTTGAAACTGTACCTGGCTTCCAGCCCGCTCGACCCGGTCACGGCCACGGTGCGCTACGTGTCCTACGAAGCGCAGGCGCGTCCGGACGGCAGCTATGCCTACCGCGTGCGCGCCACGCTGGACGCCGCCAGCAGCCAGCGCGTCGGCCTGAAGGGCACGGCGAAGCTGTCCGGGGCCTGGGCGCCGCTAGCTTACTGGATCCTGCGTCGGCCGCTGGCCGCAGTGCGACAGGCGGTGGGCCTCTAATCAAATATGAGTTATTACACGCTGCCGCCGCTGCGCGAAGAGCTCGGCCTGCACCGCGGCCCGGCGCTGGCCACCGGGGAACCCAGCCACACGCTGGAAGACCCGGTGCGCAACCAGTTCTTCCGCATCGACTGGACCACCTTCGAGATCCTGTGCCGCTGGTCGCTCGGCAACCCGGACGACATTGTGCTGTCGCTGCGCGCCGACACCACGCTCGACCTGGACCGCGCCGACGTCGAGGCCGTGCAGAAGTTCTTGCACGATAACCAGCTGCTGCGCCCCGATCCGATCGCATCGAGCAAGGCGATGGCGGCGCGCCACCAGGCGGCCGAAGGCAAGTGGCATACGCGGCTGTTGCACCATTACCTGTTCTTCCGCATCCCGCTGGTGAAACCGGACCGCTGGCTGGGCCGCGTCACGCCGCGCTTCGAATGGCTGTTCTCGCGTGGCTTCGCACTGGCCACGCTGCTGGCGCTGCTGCTCGGCCTGACCCTGGTGTGGCGCCAGTGGGACGTGTTCCGCAACACGCTGGCCGGCTCGTTCACGCCGGGCGGCCTGTTTGCCTACGCGGTGGCGCTGACGCTGGTGAAATGCGCGCACGAACTGGGCCACGCCGTCACCGCCAAGCGGCGCGGCTGCCGGGTGCCGGCCATGGGCCTGGCCTTCCTGGTGCTGTGGCCGGTGCCCTATACCGACACCAACGACGTCTGGCGCCTGGATAAACGCGCCTGGCGCCAGCAGGTGGCGATGGCCGGCGTCGCCACCGAACTCCTGATTGCGGTGTGGGCGACGCTGGCCTGGGCCGTTCTGCCGGATGGGCTGCTGCGCGAGATCGTGTTCCCGCTGGCCACCACCACCTGGATCGCGACGCTGGCGGTGAATGCCAGTCCCTTCATGCGCTTCGACGGGTATTTCGTCGTAGCCGACTGGCTCGACATGCCGAACCTGCATGCGCGCGCCTTTTCTCTGGCGCGCTGGGACTTGCGCGAACGCCTGTTCGGCTTCAAGGCCGAGCCGCCCGAGTATTTTCCGCCCAGGCGCCACGTCGGCCTGATCCTGTTTGCCTGGGCGGTCTGGATCTATCGTATTACCGTGTTCGTGGGCATCGCACTGCTGGTGTACCACTTCTTCATCAAGCTGGTCGGCATCTTCCTTTTTTGTATCGAAATGAGCTGGTTCGTCATCCGCCCGATCGCGGGCGAAGTCAAGGTGTGGCGCACGCTGTGGCCGCAGATCCGCAAGAGCCCGCGCGGGCGCCGCACGCTGGTGCTGGCGCTGCTGCTCGCGCTCCTGTTCGTGGTGCCCTGGCCGACCCGGGTGCAGGGTGGGGCGGTCTTGAGGCCGGTCGATGTGTTCCCGGTACATGCGCCGGAACACGCGCAGGTGACCTGGCTGCCGCTGCACGAAGGCGCGCAGGTCAAGGCGGGCCAGTTGCTGGTCCAGTTTGCGGTGCCGGAAAACGGCAGCCGCCGCGAAGCGTTGCAGGCCGAGGTCGAGCGCCTGCGCTGGCAATCCGGATCGGCCGGCTTCGATGCCGAGCAGCGCGCCAACAGCGTGGTGCTGCGCGAGCAACTGGCCAGCGCCGAGGCCCAGCTGGCGGCGCTGGACGAGGACGCGGCGCGCTACCGGCCGCTGGCGCCGTTTGCCGGCACGCTGCGCGACCTCGATCCGGAACTGGTGCCCGGCACCTGGGTCGGCAAGAACGAGCGCGTCGCGGTGCTGGTGGGCGAGGGCGCGGCGGAAGTCAGCACTTACCTCGACGAAGATACGGTACGCCGGGTGGCGGTGGGCGACCATGCCACCTTTTATATCGACGGCGGCGCCGGCCCGGCAGTGCGCCTGACGGTGGCCGGCATCGACCGCGACGCCACCCGCACCCTGCCCAGCGGCTTGTGGGCGGCCCAGCAGGGCGGCCAGGTGCCGGCGCGCGACAAGCAGGGCGCCTGGTATCCGGACCACGCGGTGTACCGGGTCGGCTTCAGCGTCGACCAGCCGGTCGACCAGCTGGCCGGCCACGCCTGGCGCGGCAAGGTCGTGATCGCCGGCGATTGGGAAGCGCCGGGCACGCGCTTCGTGCGCGCGCTGGCGGCGCTGTTCTGGCGCGAGGCCGGCTTTTAATGGGTTCGTGGCCCTGCGCGCGGCCATGTTCCACGGTGGGTGGCGGTACTACGACTGTTCCAGCATCGACCCGGTCTCGCGATACCGTGCATGCCACGCAAACGCCTCCTCCAGCACATGCGGCGTCTGCCCGCCGCGCAGCTGCGCCTCCGCCACATACGCGCGCAGCATGGTGCGATACGGCTCGGCCACGCACTTCTCGATGATCACCTCGGCGCGCTCGCGCGGCGCCAGTCCGCGCAGGTCGGCCAGGCCGTATTCGGTGACGATGATGTCGACGTCGTGCTCGGTATGGTCGACGTGCGACACCATCGGCACGATCGACGAAACCTTGCCGCCCTTGGCCGTGGCCTTGGTCGCGAAGATCGACAGGTAGGCGTTGCGCGCGAAGTCGCCCGAGCCGCCGATACCGTTCATCATGTGGGTGCCGCCGACGTGGGTCGAGTTGATGTTGCCGTAGATGTCGGCTTCCAGTGCCGTGTTGACCGCGATGATGCCGAGCCGGCGGATCACTTCCGGATGATTCGACACTTCCTGCGGGCGCAGCACCAGGCGCTCGCGGTAATGCTCGAAGTCGCGGAACACCTGCGCGCTTTTTTCGGGCGACAGCGTGATCGAGGAGCCGGAGGCGAAATCGAGCTTGCCGGCGTCGAACAGATCGAAGGTCGAATCCTGCAGTACTTCCGAATACATGGTCAGGCCGTGGAAAGGACTGTCGACGAAGCCTGCCAGTACCGCGTTGGCGATGGTGCCGATGCCGGCCTGCAGCGGCAGCAGGCTGCTGGTCAGGCGCCCGGCCAGGATCTCGTCTTCGAAAAAGCGCACCAGATGACCGGCGATGGCGGCGGTCTCGCCATCCGGCGGCAGCACCGACGAGGTACTGTCCGGCTGGTCCGAGATCACGATGGCGACGATCTTTTCGGGCGGGATCTCGATGGCGGTGCTGCCCACGCGCTGCTCGACCGACATGATCGGGATCGGCTCGCGCAGCGGCCGTTTTTTCGGAATCCAGACGTCGTGCAAGCCTTCCAGGCCGGTCGGCTGCGCCAGGTTGATCTCGACGATCACCTTGTCGGCCAGGATCGCGAAGCTGGCGCTGTTGCCGACCGAGGTGGTCGGGATGATCGCGCCCGTCTCCGTGATGGCGACCGCTTCGACCACGGCGACGTCGACCGGCGCGATGTGGCGGCTGCGCAGCTGCTCGACGGTTTCGGACAAGTGCTGGTCGATGTACATCACCTCGCCGCGGTTGATCGCGGCACGCAGCACCGGATCGACCTGGAAGGGCATGCGCCGCGCCAGTGCGCCGGCTTCGGTGAGCCGTTTATCGGTGTCGTTGCCGAGCGAGGCGCCGGTCAGCAGCGTGATCTTCAGCGGTTCTTTCCTGGCCCGTTCGGCCAGCGCGGCCGGCACCAGTTTGACGTCGCCGGCGCGGGTAAAACCGCTCATGCCGACGGTCATGCCGTCCTTGATCCAGGCAGCGGCATCGTCTGCGCCGGTGACACGCTTGCGCAGTTGCGCGCAGCGGATGCGATCCAGGTATTCCGTTTTCATCTCTCTACTCTTTGAAGTCAGCTGAGCCGGTAATTGACAGGCAACAGCTGCGGGGGCAAGTCCCGCTCGCCCAGGGCCGTGCGCAGGTCGATCTCGATCGTGCGGCAGATGGCCTCGAGCGGCAGGTCGTTATCGGAGGTGCCGAACGGTTCCTCGAGCTCGTCGCCGAGGGCGTCCAGGCCGAAGAAGGTATAGGCCACCAGGGCCGTCACCAGCGGCGTCAGGTAGCCGATGGTGTCGACAAGGCCGAACGGCAGCAGGAAGCAATACATATAGGCCGTGCGGTGCAGCAGCAGGGTGTACGAAAACGGGATCGGTGTGCCGCGGATGCGCTCGCAGGCGGCGGCCACGCCGGTCATGCTCGAGAAGCTGGCGTCCAGCAGCGGCGCCAGCATCGGATCGAGGCGGCGCTCGCGCAGGCACAGCGCCAGGTCGGCACCCATCTCCAGCATCAGCGCATGCGGCAGGTTGGGCAGCGTACGGATGCGCTCCCATTCGTCGGCGGGCAGCCAGGGCGCGACGTCGGCGCCGGGATCGCTGCTGCGCAGGCGGTGGCGCAGCGCGTGCGCATAGGCGATTGCACGCCGCACCATGCGCGTGCGCGCATCGGCAGGATCGGTGGCAGCAGCAGCGGTATCGGCGATGAGGGGGCGGGCGGAATCGAGCAGGGACAGGCACTGGCGCGCCAGGCTGCGGCTGCGCAGCACCAGTTCGCCCCATTGCTTGCGGCCTTCCCAGTAACGGTCGTAGGCGGCGTTGTTGCGGAACCCGAGGAAAATCGCCAGGGGCAGGCCCATCAGGGTGAAGGGGATGGGGCTGAGGGTCGGCTTGATGCCGCCCAGGGTCTTGTCGATGACGGTGACCGCGATTGCCAGCAGGGTCGTCACGGCGAGGCTCTTCCAGATGCTTGGCAGGATCGAACCGCGCATGATCAGGAACAGGCGCAGCGCGTTGGGGCGCTCACGGACGATCATGCCAGGCCCTCCGCGCATGCGGGGTGCGAGCTTGGAATTCGGTGGCTCATGCTTTTAACCAGGACGAGATCGCCCATTGTGTACGTTGGAAGTGTGAAATCCTAATTCACATTTTGAATGTCCAACATGAAATATGTGAATCATGACGGTGCGGCAACAGGCGCGGACTGAACCGGGCGTTGCCTTGCGTCATTATTCGTGTGGGCAGGGTGGGGCAGAATCCGTGTGTTTCTTCTGATAAATACGGCGGCCGCCGCTCCCTCACGATCCTTCGACGATGATCAGCTATCTGCAGCTCAGTAAGACCGGCGTGGTCGGTATTGTCCTGTTCATTGTGCTGCTGTCGCTGTTCCAGCTTGCCGACCCGGATTATTTCTGGCACCTCAAAACCGGCGAAACCATCGTCGCGCACCATGCGCTGCCGGGCGGCGACGTGTTTTCCTTTACCCGCGCCGGGCAGCCCTGGGTGCTGCACGAATGGTTGTTCGAGGTGCTGCTGTATGGCGTGTTTGCCGCGGGCGGCGAGCGCGGCATCGCGATCGCGACGGTGGCCCTGGCCCTGGCGGCACTGGCGCTGGCATATGGCGCGGCGCGGCGCATTGCCGGATCGGATGCGGCGGCGTGGATACCGGCGGCGCCCGGGCTGGTGGTCATGGCCGGCTGCATGGCGCCGCGGCCGCAGATGCTCACTTACCTGCTGTTTGCCGTGTACCTGTGGGTCCTGCTCGGCTTCAAGTACGCGCGGCGCACCCGCGGCCTGTTCCTGCTGCCGCCGCTGATGGTGGTCTGGGTGAACGCGCATGCCGCCTACGCGATCGGGATTACCATGGTCCTGCTGTTCGCCGCCTGCGAGTGGCTGGTCTGGGCCGCCGCGCCGGTACGCGATCATGCGCACAAGCGCCGCCTGCTGCGCCTGAGCGGCGTCGCCGGCCCGGTGCTGTTGGCCAGCCTGGTCAATCCGGGACTGTTCGAGCGCTGGGCGTATCCGTTCGAAGTGCTCGGGATGTCGGTCAACGCGCTGATCCAGGAGTGGCAGAGCCCCGACTTCCACACCATCGTGCCGAAGGCTTACCTCGGGCTGGTGCTGCTGTTTCCGATGGCGTGGGTCTACGCCCGGCGCACACCCGACCTGACCGAAGCGGTGCTGCCGCTGGTGTTCGCCGTGAACGGCTGCATCTCCGCGCGCCATATGCCGCTGGCGGTGCTGGTGCTGGTGCCGTTTATCGCGCTGGCGCTGGCGAGCGGGCCGCTGGCTGCGCTGGCCGCCTGGACGCGCAGCCGGCGGCCGGTGCGCTGGTACCTGGCGCGGCGCGGCGCCGGCCAGGAACTGGGCAAGCGCGAATTCGTCGTCAACTGGGTGCTGGCAGCCACCCTCGCGCTGTGCCTGCCGCCCTACCTGCGCAGCCTGCACGCGGACCGTGCCGCCGCCGATGCTATGGCGGCGCCAGCGCGCGGCGCCGCCGACTTCATCGCGGCGCACGGCGTCGGCAGCAGGATGTTCAACAATTACGGCGATGGCGGCTACCTGATCTACCGGCTGGCCCCGCGCTTCAAGGTGACCGTCGACGGCCGTGCCGACGTGTACGGCGACCGCTTCATCGGCGACTACCTGCAGGTCTACGGCGGCGCGGCCGACTGGAAGGCCAAGTTCGAGCACCTGGCCGTCGACCTGGCGGTGCTGCCGCTGGACGCGCCGATCCGGCAACTGCTGCTGGCGGATGCGGGCTTCCGCGAAGTCTACCGCGACCGGCACCGCTCGGTGCTCCAGCGCGCTCCGGCGCGCACCAACTGAAGGAGGCTGCATGGCATCCCCATCCGAACTGGTGGCGCTGCAGGAGACCCTGTACCGCTCCGGCAACCCGACCCGGCGCTGGCTGCACTGCATCCGGCGCGACTGGATCATCGCCGCGCTGGGCCGCCATGCACGGCCGGGCGGCCGGGCGCTCGAGGTCGGACCGGGCTGCGGCGTCTACCTGCCGGTGCTCGCCGCGCTGTCCGCCCGGGTGGCCGCGGCCGACATCGAAACGGCCTACCTGCAGCACGCCGCCCGTTTGTGCCCGACCCTGCCGAACCTGGCACTGGTGCGCGACGACATCTGCGCGACGGCGCTGCCCGAGAGCAGCTTCGACCTGGTGCTGTGCACCGAAGTGATCGAGCACATTCCGGATTCGGCCGCGGCACTGCGCGGCATGCGGCGCCTGCTCAGGCCCGGCGGCATGCTGGTGCTGTCGACGCCACAGCGTTACAGTCCGCTCGAACTGGCGGCCAGGATCGCCTTTCTGCCGGGGGTGATCCAGGTGGTGCGGCGGATCTACCGCGAGCCGGTGCTGGAGACCGGCCATATCAACCTGATGACGGCGCGCACGGTGCAGCGCCAGTTGCAGGATGCCGGTTTCGAGATCGTCGAACAGCATCGTTCGGGCCTGTACCTGCCGCTGCTCGCCGAATTCGGCGGAGAGCGCGGCCTGCGGCTGGCGCAGCGGCTGGAAGCGCGCTGGCGCCAGGGTATCGGCAGGAATTTTTTATGGACCCAGTATTACGTGGCGCGCGCGTGCGGCTAGCGCGCGTGCTGCCGGCGTCCGCGGTGCCGATGTCTACCATGCTGGTGCGCTTTGCGCTGGTCGGCCTGGGCGGCAGCGCCGTGTATTACGCGCTGTTGTGGAGCCTGGTCGAGCTGGGCGGCGTGCCGGTGCTGGGGGCGAGCAGCGTCGCCTTTTGCGTGGTGGTGGCCGAGAACTACCTGCTGCACCGCCGCTGGACCTTCGCCAGCCGCGTTCCGCACCGCGCGGCCCTGCCGCGCTTCGTGCTGGTGGCGGGCTGCGGGGCCGCGCTGAATGGCGCGGTAATGGGCGCCTGCCTGCGCCTGGGCTGGCATTACCTGCTGGCCCAGACCCTGGCGCTGGCGCTGGTGGTGGCCTGCAATCTTACCGGCACCTTATCGATTTTCCGTTCTGGCCGGAGGGTTTGACAATGCAGCTCAATGAACTGCAACAGGCGCGCATGCGCAAGACGCTGGCGGTCGTGGTCCCGGTCTTCAACGAACAGACCGTGCTGCCCGCATTCCACGCGCGCACGGGCGCGGTACTCGACGGCCTCGACCTGCTCAGCCACGTCATCTACGTCAACGACGGCAGCAGCGACGACACGCTGGCCACGATCCGCCAGCTGGCCGAACGCGATGCGCGCGTGGTGCTGGTCGACCTGTCGCGCAACTTCGGCAAGGAGATCGCGCTGACCGCGGGCCTGGACCATGCCGATGCCGACGCCGTGGTCGTGATCGACGCCGATCTGCAGGATCCGCCCGAGCTGATTCCGGAGCTGGTCGCGCGCTGGGAAGATGGCTACGATGTGGTGTACGCCAGGCGCACCAGCCGCGAGGGCGAGAGCGCGGCCAAGAAACTGACGGCCTTCCTGTTCTACCGCCTGATCGGGAAGATGAGCCGGGTGCGCATCCCGGAAGATACCGGCGATTTCCGCCTGCTCAGCAGGCGCGCGGTGCAGGCGGTGTGCCGCATGCGCGAGCAGCACCGCTTCATGAAGGGGCTGTTCGCCTGGATCGGCTATCCGCAGGTGGCAGTGCCGTACCGGCGCGCGCCGCGCCATGCCGGCGCCACCAAGTGGAATTACTGGAAGCTGTGGAACTTCGCGCTGGAGGGCATCACCTCGTTTACCAGCGGGCCGCTCAAGGTCGCGACCTATGTCGGCCTGGCCAGCGCGCTCGGCGCCTTCGGCTATGGCCTGTACATCGTGCTGCGCACGCTCATGTTCGGCAACCCGGTGCCGGGCTACCCGTCGCTGCTGACCGCGGTGATGTTCCTCGGCGGACTGCAGCTGCTGGGCATCGGCGTCATCGGCGAATACCTGGCGCGCATGTTCAACGAGAGCAAGCAGCGTCCGCTGTACTTCCTGAAGGAAGGCTTGCCGCGCCAGGACGCGGGCATGGCGGCGTACTGGAACGATGAGGCGGCGGCTGACAACTAAGTGTGTGAACTAAGCGTGTGCCTGCGCCGCCGCAAAGGCGCTATCGTACTCCACCGGCCGCAGGGCCACCACGACGGAGCACACGATGAAAACACGCCAGCTTGGCAACACCGGATTGCAGGTCTCGAGCATCGGCCTGGGCTGCATGGGCATGAGCGACTTTTACGCCAACCGCGACGACAATGAGTCGATCGCCACCATCCAGCGCGCCATCGACCTCGGCGTGACCCTGTTCGACACCGCCGACATGTACGGCCCGCACAGCAATGAGGAATTGCTGGGCCGCGCGATCCGCGGGCGCCGCGATGGCCTGGTCATCGCCACCAAGTTCGGCATCATGCGCACGCCCGAGCATCCCACCGACTACCGCGTCAACGGCAGCCCGGACTACATCCGCCAGGCGGTCGAGGGCAGCTTGCAACGGCTCGGCATCGAGGCCATCGACCTGTATTACCAGCACCGGGTCGACCCCGACACGCCGATCGAGGACACCATGGGCGCGCTGGCCGACCTGGTCCGCGCCGGCAAGATCCGCTACATCGGGCTGTCCGAAGCGTCCGTCGAAACCATCGAGCGCGCCGTGAAAGTCCATCCGGTGACGGCGCTGCAGAGCGAATACTCGCTGTGGACGCGCGATCCCGAGGACGGCGTACTGGATGCCTGCCGCCGCCACGGCATCGGCTTCGTGCCTTACAGCCCGCTGGGACGCGGCTTCCTGACCGGCGAGATCCGCGCGCCGGAAGATTTCGCGCCCGAGGACTACCGCCGCAACAGCCCGCGCTTCCAGGGCGGGAATTTCGACCGCAACATCGCGCTGGTCGACAAGGTGCGCGAACTCGCTACGGAAGCCGGCTGCACGCCGGGCCAGCTGGCGCTGGCCTGGGTGCTGGCGCAGGGACCGGACATCGTGCCGATCCCGGGTACCAAGCGCAGGACTTATCTGGAGCAGAACGTGGAGGCGGTCGACCTGGATATCGGGCCGTCGCAGCTGACGGAACTGGAAGCGATCTTTCCGCGTGGGGCGGCGGCCGGGATGCGTTATCCGGAGGCGATGATGGCGGCGGTGAATCGGTAGGGTGGACGGCAAAGCCGTCCACCCTACGTACCAACCACCGCCGCCTGCCCGGCCTGCACCGCCTTCCATTCGCGCAGACCGGCAATCGCCTCTTCCTTCAGCTTGGCCTCGATCTCGATCCAGGGCGCGCCGGCGTAGGAGGCCGGCATGGTCGCGATCAGGTCCGCGTGCTGGCGGTCGTTGAAGTCTTCGCGGCCGTTCGAGATGTGGACCACCTGGTGCGCCGGCTCGGCCCAGGTGTCGCGCGCCCTGGCCAGCATCTCGGCCACGCTCGGGTCGTCGTAGCTGGACAGCTTTTCGTGCACGATGTGGTGATGGGCGTCGAAGATCATCGGCACGCCGCTGCGGATGCACACGTCGTGGATCTCGGCCGCGCTGTAGCTGTATTCATCGTTCTCCAGGCACAGGCGCAGGCGGATCGGGTCGGGCAGGTCCTTGATGCGCGCCACCAGTTCGTCGCTGCGGTTGGATTTGCCGCCGTGGATCTCGAGCAGCGCCCACGGCGAGCGCGGCTGCTGCAGCAATTCCATGATGTCGGCATGCATCTGCAGGATCTTGATGCTGTTGGCGACCACCTCGGGCGAATCGGAACTGAGCACCACGAACTGGTCCGGATGCATCACCAGGCGCAGGCCCTGTTGCGTCGCGCGCGCGCCGGTGCGGGCCAGCGCCGCTGCCAGTGGCTGCATCACTGCGCGGCCGATGTCTTCGTCGAAGAAGGGGAAGATCGAGGACGGCATGCGGTACAGGCGGATGCCTTCGCGCTGGCAGTAGGCGAGGGCGCCGTCGAGGGTCTGGAGGTTGTCGCGGTAGATCTCGTCCAGTATCTTGCGCTGGCCGGCATCGGACTGCTCGAGCAGGCGTTTGCGGGTGACGGTGCGATAGCGGATGTCCTTGGAAACGGTAATACAGACCAGGCCGAGCTCGGGAGACATGGGGAGGCGGGATTCGTTAACGTTGGTGCCATGTTCCAACGAATCCCCCGCCCAGTCAAAGCAATGCCGCGCCGCAACCCTATTCGGGGTCAGAGCACAATCGCCGCCGACTTCGGGGTCAGAGCACAGTCTGAGTAAATGGCTTCCAAGATATTAATATGGAATGGAAACGCCCGGGCTTGGATAGCCAGCGCGTCGCGCTGCCTCGTAAACAGGCTAAAGCGTGCCCGCAGCAATTTCCTTCTATTGTGCTCTGACCCCGAAGTTGCAGAAAATTGTGCTCTGACCCCGAATGAGGTCAGGCGGGCAGCAGCGGCAGCTTGACGGTGAAGGTGCTGCCCTGGCCGGGGCCCGGGCTGGCGGCGCTGACGCTGCCGCCGTGCAGTTCGACCAGTTTGCGGACCAGCGCCAGGCCGAGGCCGAGGCCGCCCTGGGCGCGGTCGAGGGTGCGCGAGCCTTGCGTGAACAGGTCGAATACCACCGGCAGCAGGTCGGGGCCGATGCCGCTGCCGTTGTCGTGCACGCTCAGCACCGCCTGGCCATCGTGGGCGGCCAGGGAGACGTCGATGCGGCCGCCGTCCGGCGTGTACTTGGCGGCGTTGGTCAGCAGGTTGGTCACGATCTGCACCAGGCGCGTGTGGTCGCCGTCGACCGTCAAGGTATCTGCGCTGTCCTCGACGGACAGCACATGGCGGCGCGCATCGACCAGCGGCCGCGATTGCTCGACCGCCTCGTTCAGCACACGGCGCAGGTCGAGCGATTTTCTCGCGACCGTCACCAGCCCGCGCGTCACACGCGACACGTCCAGCAGGTCGTCGACCAGGTGGCGCATGTGGGCCACCTGGCGCGCGACGATGTCGCTGACCTGCTTGATGCGCGCCTCGCCGCCGTAGGCGATGCGCAGCATGTCGGCGGCGCTGGCGATCGGTGCCAGCGGGTTGCGCAGCTCGTGGGCCAGCATCGCCAGGAATTCGTCCTTGCGGCGGTCGGCCAGGCGCAGCGCTTCTTCGGCGCGCTTGCGTTCGGTGATGTCGATCGCCACCGCGTGGATCACGGTGCTGCGGCCGTCGGCGCCGGGGCCGAGGCGGCCGCGGATGTCGATCCAGGCGACGCTGCCGTCGTCGGCGCGCACGATGCGCGGCGTGATGTGGTAGTCGCCGCCCTGGTTCAGCGCCCGTTCGAGGTCGGCGCGCAGGGTGTCCAGTTCGTCCGGATGGATCAGTTCCCACAGCTCGTCGATGTTGTGCCAGGCCTTGCCGAACACGCTGTGCAGATTGGCCGAGAAGCTGACCTGGCCGGCCACCGGATCGCGTTCCCACACCGCCATCCGCGCCGCCACCAGGCCCTGCTGCAGGCGCGCCTCGCTGTAGCGCAGCGCGCTCTCGGCGCGTTCCAGTTCGCTGACGTCGGTACCGGTACCGAACCACTGGATGATGCGGCCGCCGGCATCGCGCAGCGGCGCCACCGAGGCGAAGAAGCTGCGGTAGGCACCGTCGGCGCCGCGCAGCGGGAAGGTCATCTGCGCCATCTTGCCGCTGGCCAGCGCCTCTTTCCAGCGCTGCGCCACCTGCGGCAGGATCTCGGGATCGTGGAACTCGCGCCAGTCCTGCGGTGCCAGCGTGTCGGCGTCGGCGCCGGTGAATTCGTACCAGCGCTGGTTGAACCAGGTGATGGTGCCGTCCGGATCGGCCATCCACACCAGCTGCGGGATGTTGTTCGACAGTTGCAGGAAGCGGCGCCGCTCGGCTTCCAGGCGCGCATGCTGTTCGTACAGGCGGTCCAGCATGCGGTTGATGGCGCCGGCCAGGCTGACCACTTCGCGGCTGCCGGCCAGCGGCGCGCGCAGTCCGCTGCCATTTCCGCCAATACCGCCGATGCCGCCATCGCCGTCGCCCAGGCTGCCGGAAAAGGCCTCCAGGCGGCGCAGGTCGCCGGTCAGGCCGTGCGCCAGGCGCGAGGCCAGCAGGAACACCACCAGCGCCAGCAGCGCGGTGATGGCCAGGATCGCCAGGTACTGCGGACCCGGCACCACCATCGGCGCCGCCAGCCGCCGTTCGTCTTCATGCAGCACCAGGCCGAGGTGGCCCAGGCTGGCCGGCAGCGGCACGGTCGCGTCGATCTCGCGCGCGCGCCCGGCGCTGCCGAGGTGGCGGAAGGCGGCCCACTGCACCGGCTTGAGGTCGGCCAGGCGCACTTTATAGACCAGCGCACCTTCCGGCGTGCGCGTGCGCGAGTAGCGCAGCAGGTTCACGCCGATCAGCTCCTCGCCCTGCGGCCCGTCGCGCAGGGCGGCACGCTCGTCGCCGCTGTCGATGCGGGCGCGCAGCCAGGCGACGTCGCTCGCGCTGAAGCTGGCGGTGCCGTTGTCGGCGATGGCGACGCCTTCGAAGTCGGTGAACATCAGCTGCAGCGGGATGCCGTTGATCTGGCGCAGCCCATGCAGATAGGGCCGCAGATAGGTCTCCTTGCCGGCGCTGTCGACCAGCGCATTGGCCAGGATCGGGCTGTTGGCCACCTCGGCCAGGCGCGTGGTCAGCGCTTCCAGGTTGGTGCCGACGGTGGTGGCGTGGAAGGCGACTTCGCGCTGCTGCAGCAGGGCGTTGGCCTGCTCGCGCTGGCGGTCGATCAGCCAGAACGAGACGATCGAAATCAGCAGCACCGCGGCTGCGGTCAGGATTGCGGCCGCGATCGCGAAGCGGTGCGACAGGCTGGTCGGCGGCGCGGCGCGCATGGCGGCCGCCTGGTTGGGCGGGTTGTCCTTGTCAAGCTGGCGCATCATGGTCAATCCTGGGCCGGCACCAGCACGCCGTCGGCGCGGTAGCGTGCCATCAGGAGCTGCTCCGGGCCCAGCGCTTCGTGGCGCGCCGGCGTGAACGGCGGCGCGTAATCCTTGACCAGGCCGCGGTAGCTGCCGACCCGTTCCAGCGCGTCGCGCACGGCGCGGCGGTCGGTGCTGCCGGCCAGGTCGATCGCGCGCGCCACGATGTGGGTCAGGTCGTAGGCGTGGGCCACGCCGACCGCGCCGGGAATGTCTTCGATGCGCTTGACTGCCGACACCTTGGCCGCGCTGGCCATGAAGCGCTTCACCCGCGCCGGGTCGGCTGTAAAGAAGCTGAAGGTCTGGATCACCGAAAAATCGACCTGCTGCAGCGCCGGCCCGGCCTGGGCGATGAACTCGCCGCCGGTCACGCCCCAGTGGCTCAGGATCGGCAGGCGCTGCGCCTTCGGCAGGGCCGCGACTTCGCGCACCAGCACCGCGGCTTCGTCGTCGTTGGCGACCAGCACGATGGCCTGGGCGCCGGCCGCGCGCAGCTGGCGGTACTTGTCGACCAGCGAAGTGTCGCGCCAGTTGTACCAGGAAGTGCCGACGATCTTCATGCCGGCAATTTTGGGCAGCGCGCGCTCGGCCGCGGCGGCATTGCTGCGGCCCCAGGACGTATTCGTCAGCAGCAGCCCGACGCGATCGAGCTTGCGGCGCCTGGCCGCCGCCAGCAGCTTGGGCATGGCCAGCGAATCGCGCAGCGACAGGCGGTAGACGTAATTCGGGCGCATCTCGTTGTCGATGATGTCGTCGGCCGAGGACCAGGCCGCCATGAAGGGCAGGCGGGTCGCCTTCAGGGTCGGCAGTTCTTCGATGATGACCGGGCTGAAACGCCCGCCGAACACCGCCACCAGGTCCGGCATCTTCGCGAATTCCTGGATGTTGCGGATGCCACGTGCCGGGATCGAGCGGTGGTCGCGGATCACCAGCTGCAGCGGCCGTCCGTGCAGCACCCCGCCGGCCGCATTGATTTCCTGGATCGCCGCACGCATGCCGAGTTCCACCGCCTGCGCCGAGGTGCTGTTGTCGAGGCCGAATTCGCCGTCGATGCCGAGCAGGACCGGTTGCACGTTCGGCTGCAGGTTCGGCTTCACTGCACCTGCCTGCGCCAGTCCGCCCAGCAGCAGCGAGCAGGCGAGGGCACGGCGCGTCCAGCGCAGGGCGTGGCGCGTGAGGTGGTGGGGCATGGCGATCCTGTTAAATTTAGGCAACCCGCCATTTTAGCTGCATCATGGCAATGCAGGTTCCGCACACACGATTCTCGGCGTTCTCAAAGCGTTGCATATGCGCAACCTTTTATGCTGGGTGGTAGGAAATGCAGTTAAGATTTCCTTGCGACACAGAAACCAATCGTTTCCGTCAGGCCAAATCCCCGCCTTCAGTCTTCCTACGTCCCCGAATGCCCCATCGCGGCGCCATTCTCCCGGGTACGCCTCTTACGTCTCACCATCGAGAACACCTATGAAGAACCTGAAAATCGGCACGCGCCTGGGCCTGGCATTTGCCGCCGTCCTGGTGCTGGCCAGCCTGCTGGCAGCGGTCGGCATCGTACGCATGAACGACATGACCAAGGCGATCCATGAAATGGATTCCGCCGGCCATAAATCGGATCTGGCAGACGCCTGGCGCAGCAATATGCGGACCAACCGGGCGTATATGGAAGTGCGCCTGCGCGCGCGCGATGCCGCCGACGTCAAGGTGATCGCCGCCAAAATGGCCGAGGTCGCAGCCGACACCTCGCGCATCCAGAAAGAACTGAACGAGACCGTGGCCCGTGCAGAAGGCAAGGCGCTGATGGCTGCCATCGCGGAAAAACGCAAGGTCTACAACGCCTCGCGCGACAAGCTGTTCGCGCTGCAGGACGGCGGCGCCGACCCGGCCACCCTCACAGGCATGCTGGAAGCCGAGGCCAGTCCAGCCCTGGCCGGGTATGAGGCGCAGGTGGCGTCCCTGGCCGAACGCCAGAACCGGCGCGCCGACGAGGAACGCGAGCTGGTCACGGCAGCCATCGCGACCGGCGTGCGCCTGATGTGGACGGTCGGCTTGCTCGCCATCGCCCTCGGCGCGGCACTGGCCTGGGTGCTTACCCGCAGCATCACCCGTCCGCTGCGCAATGCCGTCGACGTGGCCAACGCCGTCGCTCGTGGGGACCTGTCGTCGCGCATCGAGGTGAGCTCCAGCGACGAAACCGGCGAACTGATGGCCGCCCTGAAGGCCATGAACGCCAACCTGAACGCATTGGTGACGCGCGTGCGCAGCGGCGCCGACAGCATCGCCACCGCCGCCGGCGAAGTCGCGGCCGGCAACCAGGACCTCTCGAGCCGCACCGAACAGCAGGCCGGTTCGCTGGAAGAAAGCGCCTCCTCGATGGAAGAGCTGACCGGCACCGTCAGGCAGAACGCCGATAACGCCCAGCAGGGCAAGCGCATGGCGGCGTCGGCATCCGACATCGCCAGCCGCGGCGGCGCGGTGGTGGCCCAGGTGGTCGACACCATGGGCGCGATCAACGCCTCGGCCAGCAAGATCGTCGACATCATCACGGTCATCGACGGCATCGCCTTCCAGACCAATATCCTGGCCCTGAATGCGGCGGTGGAAGCGGCGCGCGCCGGCGAGCAGGGACGCGGTTTTGCGGTGGTGGCGGGCGAGGTGCGCACGCTGGCCCAGCGCTCGGCCGCGGCGGCCAGGGAAATCAAGGCCCTGATCGACGATTCGGTCGAAAAGGTCGGCACCGGTTCGCGCCTGGTCGACGAAGCCGGCGCCACCATGCAGGAAGTGGTGGCCAGCGTGCGCCAGGTGAGCGCCATCATGGCCGAGATTTCGGCGGCGTCCGGCGAACAGAGCGCCGGCATCGCCCAGGTCAACGATGCCATCACTCAGATGGACCAGGTGACCCAGCAGAATGCGGCGCTGGTCGAGCAGGCCGCGGCCGCCACCGAATCGATGCAGGAGCAGGCGCACAGCCTGGCCGAGGCGGTCAGCGTGTTCAGGCTGGCGCAGGGGACTGGGCCTGCGGCGGTAGCGGTATCGGCATCGGCACGCACATCGGCAGCTCCACGCACACCGGCCCCGGCACACACACCGGCACCGGCAGCGGCACGCGCAGCGCGCCGTCCGGTACCTGCGGCCAGCACGGCGCGGCCGGCCGTGACGGCACATGCCGACGACGGCTGGGAAACATTCTGATCCTTGTATCGGGAAGGGGGCGAACGGCGCGCCCCGTCCATCTCGACTTCGGCAGAATGACGTCGACACCGGATCGCACCCCTACTCGAATTGCCAAGGAGTAAAAAATGACCAACCAGCAGAAAGACACGCAAGATCCGGCATCGCGCAGCGATACCACAGCCACGGCCGCCTGAAACGTCACACAGCGGTCGCTGCAATGCAAAAACTCCTGATCGTCACCGGCCTGGTGCTGCTCGGCGCCGGCCTGGCCTGGCCCTGGCTGCGGCGCCTGCCGCTGGGCCGCCTGCCAGGCGACATCCACGTCGCCCGCGAAGGCTTCAGCTTCAGCTTTCCAATCGTCACCTGCATCGTCATCTCCATCGTGATCTCGCTGATCCTCTGGATCTTCCGGCGCTGATTCTTCGCTGCCGATCCGTTTCCCGCGGCTGTTCCCACTAGTCCATGCGTGTATCGGAAGTTGATGCACGCATGCACTCGCACGCCTTTGCATCCCAGGCCCGGGTCCTGGAAATGTCGTATTTATTCGACGTCAGGCCTTGTTTATCCTCCCCTCATACTCCAATTGGAGTATAAAGGGAGTATCCAAGCGAGCAAACAGCCACCATGAACATCGTTAATATCAAACAGAAACTGCCGGAAACGGAAAAAGTCACGGTCAATCTGGGACTGGTCGACCTTGCCCAGATGGACTTGCTGATCGAAGAAGGTTTCTATACCAACCGCACCGATTTCGTGCGCACCGCCATCCGCAACCAGTTGGAGCGGCATGGCGAGGACATCCGCCAGACCGTGGTGCGCAAGCGCTTCGTGGTCGGCCTGCAACGCTATACGAAAGCCGAGCTGGAGCGCAGCGTCGCCGCCGGCGAACGGCTCGAGATCCACGTGCTCGGCCTGGCTTCGATCGACGACGACGTAGCGCCCGAACTGGCCAATGCAGCGATTGCCTCGCTCTGGGTCCTGGGCGCCTTCGTCGCCTCCAATGCGGTCAAGGCTGTCCTTGCCGACCGCATCCACATCTGATGAAGAAGAACACCATGAAACCTTACGAACAATTTGTCGCCAACATCCTGAAGGCGGCCGGCACCGCCCGCACCAACCCCGGCGCCGTGACCGGGCTGGTGCAGGACGCCCTGAAGAACGCCGGCCTGATGCCGAACATGCCGTCGTCCACGCCGGCGAAAGACGCCGGCTTCGTCGACCTGAACCAGGCCCCGGCGTGGGCGCGCAAGCCGGCGGGTGGGCGTGACGAAGCTGCCGCGGGCGCTGGCGCCGACAATGGCACAGGTACCGGTACTGAGACTGGCACCGGCACCGGCACCGGCACCGGCACGGGCAACACCGGCACCGGCACCGGCTTCTCCGGCTTCCCGGGCTTCGACGCCGGCAAGATGCAGGACTGGGCCGCGCAATTCAAAGCTTTCCAGTCCGGCCACGCCATGCCGCATGCGGCGCCCTCGGCACAGCCACGCGACCTGGCCGCGGAACCCGGCGAATTCCTGGAAGGCAGCTTCAGCAATGCAGCCGGCACGCGCCGCTACCGCCTGTACGTGCCGGCGCGCGCCGCCAGCGGTCCGCGTCCGCTGGTCGTCATGCTGCACGGCTGCAAGCAACATCCCGAAGACTTTGCCGCCGGCACCACGATGAATGCGCTGGCCGAAGAGCAGGGCTGCCTGGTGCTGTATCCCGAGCAGACCGCCGGCGCCAACCCATCGGCGTGCTGGAACTGGTTCGACGGCGCCCACCAGGGGCGCGAGCAGGGCGAACCTTCGATCCTGGCCGGCATGACGCGCGAGGTCCTGCGCGAACATGGCGGCGACCCCGGCCGCGTGTTCGTCGCGGGCCTGTCGGCCGGCGGCGCGATGGCGGCGATCCTGGGGACCGCCTATCCCGAGCTGTATGCGGCGGTGGGCGTGCATTCCGGCCTGCCGGTCGGCTGCGCGCACGACCTGATGTCGGCGCTGAACGCGATGAAGGGCGCGCGCCGCGGCGGCCGTAAAGGGGCTGCGAAGCGCGCTACGGCGGGACGGCTGCCGGCCATCGTGTTCCACGGCGATGCCGACGGGACCGTGCATGCGTCGAACGGCGAAGCCGTGCTGCGCCAGTTCACCCAGGGCGACAAGCTGCGCGAGGTCGAAGAGCGCGGCCAGGACGGCCAGGGCCGCAGCCACACCCGCACGGTGCTGCAGGACGCCGACGGCCGCGCGGTGGCCGAACACTGGGTGCTGCATGGCGGCGGCCACGCCTGGTCGGGCGGCAGCACGGCCGGTTCGTATGCCGAGGCGGGCGGTCCGAATGCCTCGGCCGAGATGCTGCGCTTTTTCCTGGCGCAGCAGGGCTGAGCTGTCCGCCGGCCGCCAAGCCCCGTCTTGTTCCTGCCCGGCTGGCAGCTTTGCTATGCTAGCGGCTTTCCGGGCGCGCCGGGCAGTGCCCCGGCCGGCAATCTCATTAATATGGAGTTTTAAACATGGTTTCCCTGCAAGAGCAGCTGATGAAGGCTGGCCTGGTCGACAAGAAGAAGGTCAAGGTGGCCAACCAGGAAAAGAGCAAGCAGCAGAAGATCGAGCGCCGCACCGGCGTGCAGAGCGTCAACGAGACCCGGGAAGCGGCGCTCGAAGTGCAGCGCCAGCAGGCCGAACGCGCGCGCGAACTGAATGCCCAGCGCGATGCCGCCGCCGCGCAAAAGGCTGTCGCCGCCCAGATCGCGCAGATGGTCCAGCAGAACCGCCAGCCCAAGGGCAACGGCGATATCCCCTACAACTTCACGCTCGGCACCAAGATCGAACGCATCCACGTCTCGGAAAAAGTGCGCGGCCACCTGGTGGCGGGGCGCCTGGCGATCGTCGCCCAGGGCGGCGGTTTCGAGCTGGTGCCGAAGGTCATCGCCGACAAGATCGCCGAACGCGCGCCCGAGAGTGTGGTGCGGGTGAACAAGGTCAGCGCCGAAGTCGATGCGGACGATCCGTATGCGGACTTCAAGATTCCGGACGACTTTACCTGGTAAAAGCGCAAGCTCAGTCCGTCTGCGGCGTGGTCTGCAGCTTCGCCAGGTCGAAACCCTGGCGTTCCAGCCGTGCCAGCAGGGCGGCATACGCCTGCTGCGGCACGGTCGGGGTGCGCGACAGGATCCACAAATATTCGCGGCCCGGCTCGCTGACCGCGGCCAGCTGGTAGTCGGCATCGAGGTCGATCACCCAGTAGTCGCCCCATACCTGCGGCAGGAAGGACAGCCAGGCCGGGGCGAAACGTACCTTCAGGACCGGCGAATCCGGCGCGCCCACCTGGCGCGCCGTGCCGGTGGCGTCGTCGAAGGCGCCATCGGCGCGGCGGCAGCGGTTGACGACTTCCACGGTCTTGTCCGGGCGCAGGCGGTAGGATGCGGTCGTGAAGCCGGCGCACTGTTTCTGGAAGCGGTTCGGGTATTTGGCGATCTCGTACCAGGTACCCATATAGCGCGGCACATCGATGGCAGGGATCGGCGTGACGCCGGGCTTGCGCGCAGTCTGGCCGGCGGCCAGTGCCGCCGCGGCCAGGCCGGTCAGGCCGAGCAGGAAGATTGCATGTCGTGAGTTAAAGCGCATGGCAGGACAAGGCTGTTGTTGTTGTGCCGATACTACGCCAGTGTGGGAAAGCGGCGCGTTCGTTCAGGCCGGCGCCCCGGTATCCAGCATGTCCGCCATATCCGGATCCTGGGCAAACGCCTCGGCAAAATAGCTTACGAAATGGTTCACCTTCAGCGACGGCCGGCGCGCCGGCTGGAACACCACGTTGAGCGGCAGGGCGGGCAGGCGGAAGCGGGTCAGGATCGGCTTGACGTGGCCGGCGCGGATGTCGGCGCCGTAGATCCACAGCGTCGAATAGCTGATGCCGAGGCCTTCGCACACGGCCTGGCGCATGGCTTCCGAACTGTTCGACAAAAAGCGGCCGTTCACCTTGACCGTCAGCGGGGTACCGTGTTCGTCGAGGAAGGTCCATTCGTTGGGTGCTGCCAGGCCGGTGTAGACCACGCACTGGTGCGCGGCGAGGTCGGCGGGGTGTTGCGGTTCGCCGTGGCGCGCCAGGTAGGCCGGCGAGGCCAGCGCGGCGCGGTGGGCGGTGCCGATGCGGCGCGCGACCAGGCGGCTGTCTTTCAGTTCGCCGACGCGGAAGGCGACGTCGACCCCGGCGGCGACCAGGTCGACGAAGCTGTCGTCGAGCTGCAGCTCGATCTTGATGTTGGGGTAGCGCGCATAAAAATCCTGCAGGCGGGGCACGATGTGCTGGCGGCCGAAGGCGGCCGGCGCGGCCACGCGCAGCAGGCCGGAGATGTCGTGTTCGGCGCGCTGCACGTCGATGCGCGCTTCTTCCAGCGTGTCGAGCACCTGGCGGCAGCGTTCGTAATACAGCTGGCCGGCTTCGGTCAGCGAGTGGCTGCGTGTCGAACGCACCAGCAGGGTGGTGCCGAGCAGGGTTTCCAGGGCCTGCACCTGCTTGCTGATCGCCGACTGGGTGGTCATTTCTTCGCGCGCCACCGCCGAAAAGCTGCCCCGTTCGACGACGCGGCAAAAGGTTTCCATCAAACGCAATCGGTCCATGCGGGCTCATTCATTCCTGTCAGGAATAAATCATATCACTGGCGCGCCCTGCCGCATGTTTACATGCATGGCCATAATGCTGGGAATGCACGGGGCCGCTACGACGAGATCGAACGCGTCCTCATCATATGGCGGACCAGCTCCGCCACCCCCGATTCCAGAAAGCGCCCGCGAGGCGCTTTTTTTCGTCTTTTTTCCGCCGACCAGGCGGCGAAAGGTGAAATCTGGAAACATTCCTCCACTTCGGCACTGCCTGTTACCGAAAAACAACCAAGAATGCTCAAGATTCCTTCGTTGCGGTCGTAAAGATGCGTAAGGGCAATATAAAATATATCTCTGCGGAATTATTTTTTCCCCCAAGAGCGTCCAGCACCAGCTTCAGGCAGGCGCTCCAAGTCAGCAGGTCATTTACTACTCTCTAGAAGAAATAAAAAGGTCAACTATGGCATCTGTTGTCACAGGAATGAGCACCGCCCAGATCAAGGCGCTGACAACTTCCCAAATCGTTGCGTTCCAGTCCGCGGACATGGTGGCGCTCTCGTCGGCCCAGCTGGCTGCTTTTACCACTGACCAGATCTCCGCATTCGAGACGGTCGACCTGGCAGCCCTGACCACCGCCCAGGTCGCCAACGGCTTCACCACCGCGCAAATCATCGCGATGACGAGCAAGCAGATCGCTGCCTTCACCACGGCCCAGGTGGCCGCATTCGGCACCGATCAGATCAAGGCCATCGAAACCACCGACCTGGCTGCGATGACGTCGGCACAAGTGTCCTCCTTCACCACCACCCAGGTGCAGAATGGCCTGACCACCGCGCAGATCGTCGCCTTGACCACGGCCCAGGCCGCCGCGCTGACCACGGCCCAGACCGCCGCCCTGCGCACCGACCAGGTGAAGGCACTGGAAGCCGCCGACCTGGCCGCCTTCAAGACCTCGCAGATCGCCGCGCTGACCACCGAGCAGATCAAGTCCGGCTTGAGCACCGAACAGATTGCCGCACTGGGCAGCGCCCAGGTTGCCGCCCTGACCACCAACCAGGTGCAGAACGGCCTGAGCACCGAACAGATCGTCGCGCTGACCACGCGCCAGGTGCAAGCCCTGAGCACCGCGCAAGTCGCCGCCTTCGGCACCGACCAGGTGAAAGCGCTGGAAACGGCCGACCTGGCCGCCCTGAGCTCGGCGCAAATTGCCGCTTTCACCACCAACCAGGTGCAGAACGGGCTGACCACTGCCCAGATCGTCGCCTTGACGACTGCCCAGGCCGGCGCGCTGACCACCGCGCAGACCGCCGCGCTGACCACCGATCAGGTGAAAGCGCTGGAAACCGCCGACCTGGCCACGTTCAAGACCTCGCAGATCGCTGCCTTGACCACTGACCAGATCAAGGCCGGCCTCACCGCCGCCCAGGTCGCCGCGCTGACCTCGGCACAAGTCGCTGCACTGACTACCAGTCAGATCGCCAACGGTTTCACTACCGAGCAGATCGTCGCCCTGACCTCGCGCCAGGCGCAAGCCTTGACCACCGCGCAAGTGGCGGCCCTGAGCTCGGACCAGGTGAAAGCCCTGGAAACCGCCGACCTGGCCACCCTGAGCTCGGCGCAAATTGCCGCGTTCACCACCAACCAGGTGCAGACCGGCTTCACCACCGACCAGATCGTCGCACTGACGACCGCCCAGGCTGGCGCGCTGACCGCCGCGCAAACCACCGCGCTGACCACCGACCAGGTAAAAGCTCTGCAAACCGCCGATCTGGCCGCCTTCAAGACGTCGCAGATCGCCGCCCTGAGCACCGAGCAGATCAAGGTCGGCCTGACGGCTGACCAGGTCGCCGCGCTGACCTCGGCGCAGGTTGCCGCACTGACCACCAACCAGGTGCAGAACGGCCTGACCACCGAGCAGATCGTTGCGCTCACGACGCTGCAGGCCGGCGCCCTGACCACGGCCCAGACCGCCGCGCTGACCACCGACCAGGTGAAAGCGCTGGAAACCGCCGACCTGGCCGCCTTCAAGACCTCGCAGATCGCGGCCCTGAGCACCGAGCAGATCCAGGCCGGCCTCACCGCCGGCCAGGTCGCCGCGCTGACCTCGGCGCAAGTCGCTGCACTGACCACCAACCAGATCGCCAACGGTTTCACGACCGAGCAGATCGTCGCCCTGACCTCGCGCCAGGCGCAAGCCTTGACCACCGCGCAAGTGGCGGCCCTGAGCTCGGACCAGGTGAAAGCGCTGGAAACCGCCGACCTGGCCACCCTGAGCTCGGCACAAATTGCCGCGTTCACCACCAACCAGGTGCAGACCGGCTTCACCACCGATCAGATCGTCGCCTTGACGACCGCCCAGGCCGGTGCACTGACCACCGCGCAAACCGCGGCGCTGACCACCGACCAGGTGAAAGCCCTGCAGACCGCCGACCTGGCCGCGTTCAAGACCTCGCAGATCGCTGCCCTGAGCACCGAGCAGATCAAGACCGGCCTCACCACCGAGCAAGTCGCTTCGCTGAGCTCGGCGCAAGTCGCTGCTTTGACCACCAACCAGATCGCCAACGGCTTCACCACCGAGCAGATCGTTGCGCTGACCAGCCGCCAGGCGCAAGCCCTCACCACGGCCCAGGTTGCCGCCTTCGGTACCGACCAGGTGAAAGCGCTGGACACCGAAGACTTCGCTGCCCTGAGCACGGCGCAAGTGGCCGCGTTCACGACCGAGCAGGTACAGACCGGCTTCACCACCGATCAGATCGTCGCTTTGACGACTGCCCAGGCTGGCGCGCTGACCGCCGCGCAAACCACTGCGCTGACCACCGACCAGGTGAAGGCACTGCAAACCGCCGACCTGGCCGCCTTCAGGACCTCGCAGATCGCTGCCCTGAGCACCGAGCAGATCCAGGCCGGCCTCACCGCCGCCCAGGTCGCCGCGCTGACCTCGGCGCAGGTTGCCTCGCTCACCACCAATCAGATCGCCAACGGTTTCACCACCGAGCAGATCGTTGCGCTCACGACGCTGCAGGCCGGCGCGCTGACCGCTGCGCAAACCACCGCGCTGACCACCGACCAGGTGAAAGCGCTGGAAACCGCCGACCTGGCTGCGTTCAAGACCTCGCAGATCGCCGCCCTGAGCACCGAGCAGATCCAGGCTGGCCTCACCGCCGCCCAGGTCGCCGCGCTGACCAGTGCGCAAGTTGCGGCGCTGACCACCAGCCAGATCGCCAGCGGCTTCACCACCGAGCAGATCGTCGCCCTGACCAGCCGCCAGGCGCAGGCCCTCACCACCGCGCAAGTCAAGGCGCTGGGTACCGAGCAGGTGAAAGCGCTGGAGGCGGCCGACCTGGCTGTCCTGAGCACGGCACAAATTGCCGCGTTCACGACCGAGCAGGTGCAGGCCGGCTTCACCACCGAGCAGATCGTTGCGCTCACGACCGCGCAAGCCAGTGCACTGACCACGGCGCAAACCGCCGCGCTGACCACCGACCAGGTGAAGGCGCTGGACACCGATGATCTGATGGCGTTCAAGACCTCGCAGATCGCTGCCCTGAGCACCGAGCAGATCAAGACCGGCCTCACCACCGAGCAGGTCGCTTCGCTGACTTCGGCACAAGTCGCCGCGCTCACCACCAACCAGATCGCCAACGGCTTCACCACCGAGCAGATCGTGGCGCTGACTTCGCGCCAGGCGCAAGCCTTGACCACCGCGCAAGTGGTGGCGCTGGGTACCGATCAGGTGAAAGCCCTGGACACCGAAGACTTCGCTGCCCTGAGCACGGCGCAAGTCGCTGCGTTCACGACCGAGCAGGTGCAGACCGGCTTCACCACCGACCAGGTCGTTGCCTTGAGCACCGCCCAGGCCGGTGCACTGACCGCCGCGCAAACCACCGCGCTGACCACCGACCAGGTGAAAGCCCTGCAAACCGCCGACCTGGCTGCGTTCAAGACCTCGCAGATCGCCGCGCTGAGCACCGAGCAGATCAAGACCGGTCTCACCGCTGCCCAGGTCGCCGCGCTGACCTCGGCGCAAGTGGCTGCCCTGACCACCGAGCAAGTGCAGAATGGCCTGACCACCGAGCAGATCGTCGCCCTGACGACCGTCCAGGCTGGCGCACTGACCGCTGCGCAAACCACCGCGCTGACCACCGACCAGGTGAAAGCACTGGAAACCGCCGACCTGGCCGCGTTCAAGACCTCGCAGATCGCTGCCTTGACCACCGAGCAGATCCAGACCGGCCTCACCGCCGCCCAGGTCGCCGCGCTGACCTCGGCGCAAGTGGCTGCCCTGACCACCAACCAGATCGCCAACGGCTTCACCACCGAGCAGATCGTGGCCCTGACCAGCCGCCAGGCGCAAGCGCTCACCACGGCGCAAGTCAAGGCGCTGGGTACCGAGCAGGTGAAAGCGCTGGAAGCGGCCGACCTGGCTGTCCTGAGCTCGGCGCAAATCGCCGCGTTCACGACCGAACAGGTGCAGTCCGGCTTCACCACCGAGCAGATCGTGGCCCTGACCACCGCGCAAGCCGGTGCACTGACCACGGCCCAGACCGCCGCATTGACCACCGACCAGGTGAAGGCGCTGGAAACCGCCGACCTGATGGCGTTCAAGACCTCGCAGATCGCCGCCCTGAGCACCGAGCAGATCCAGGCCGGCCTGACCAACGCCCAGGTCGCCGCGCTGACCTCGGCGCAAGTGGCTGCGTTCACGACGAACCAGATCGCCAACGGTTTCACCACCGAGCAGATCGTGGCCCTGACCAGCCGCCAGGTGACCGCACTGACGACTGCGCAAGTGACCGCGCTGACCACCGACCAGCTGAAATCGCTCGAAACGGTCGACTTCGCCGCCTTGACCACGGCCCAGGTTGCCGCCATCACCACCGCCCAGGTGCTGAACGGCGTCACCACCGAGCAGATCGTGGCCTTGAGCACGGCTCAGGCCGCTGCACTGACCACGGCGCAAACCGCCGCGCTGAGCAGCGACCAGGTGAAGGCACTGGAAACCGCCGACCTGGCCGCGTTCAAGACGTCGCAGATCGCTGCCCTGACCACCGAGCAGATCAAGACCGGCCTCACCGCCGCTCAGGTCGCCGCGCTGACCTCGGCGCAAGTGGCTGCACTGACCACCAACCAGGTCGCCAACGGTTTCACCACCGAGCAGATCGTTGCCCTGACGACGGTCCAGGCCGGTGCGCTGACCGCTGCGCAAACCACCGCGCTGACCACCGATCAGGTAAAAGCACTGGAAACCGCCGACCTGGCCTCGTTCAAGACTTCGCAGATCGCTGCCTTGACCACTGAGCAGATCCAGGCTGGCCTCACCGCCGGCCAGGTCGCTGCGCTGAGCTCGGCGCAAGTCGCTGCCTTGACCACCAACCAGATCGCCAACGGCTTCACCACCGAGCAGATCGTGGCCCTGACCAGCCGCCAGGCGCAGGCCCTCACCACGGCGCAAGTCAAGGCGCTGGGTACCGAGCAGGTGAAAGCGCTGGAAGCGGCCGACCTGGCCACCTTGAGCTCGGCGCAAATTGCCGCGTTCACGACCGAACAGGTGCAGGCCGGCTTCACCACCGAGCAGATCGTTGCCCTGACGACTGCCCAGGCCGGTGCGCTGACCACGGCCCAGACCGCGGCCTTCAGCACCGACCAGATCCGTGCGCTGGAAACCGCCGACCTGGCCGCGTTCAAGACCTCGCAGATCGCTGCCTTGAGCACCGACCAGATCAAGGCCGGCCTGAGCGCCGACCAGATCGCCGCCTTCGGTTCGGCCCAGATCGCCGCCTTCACCACCAACCAGGTGCAGAACGGCCTCACCACCGCCCAGATCGTGGCCCTGAGCACCCGCCAGGCCATGTCCCTGACCACGGCGCAAGTGGCGGCGCTGAACACCGACCAGGTGAAAGCGCTGGAAACCGCCGACCTGGCTGTGCTGAGCACCGCGCAAGTGGCGGCCTTCACCACCGGCCAGGTGCTGAACGGCTTCACCACCGCGCAGATCGTCGCCCTGAGCACCGCCCAGGCTGCCGCACTGACGACCGCGCAAGTGGCGGCGCTGAGCACCGAGCAGGTGAAAGCGCTCGAAACCGGCGACCTGGCCGCGATGACCACCAAGCAGATCCAGGCCTTCACCACGGACCAGATCCAGACCGGCATGAGCACCGACCAGATCGCGGCGCTGACCATGAAGCAGGTCGACGCCTTGAGCGCCGATCAGATCGGCGCCATGACGACCGACCAGATCCAGCATCTGCAGTTCGGCAGCCCGATCGTTCTGGACCTGAACGGCGACGGCGTGCACACCCGCAACGTCAGCGCCGGCGTGCAGTTCGACCTGTTCGCGACCGGCCAGGCCACCCAGACCGGCTGGGTCGACGCGACCGACGGCCTGCTGGCCCTCGACCGTGACGGCAACGGCACGATCGACAGCGGCGCCGAACTGTTCGGCACCTCGACGGTCCTGGCCAACGGCCAGACCGCCAGCGACGGCTACGCCGCCCTGAAGGAGCTGGATGCCAACGGCGACGGCGTGATCGATGCCAAGGACGCGGCTTACAACAAGCTGTCGGTCTGGGTCGATGCCAACGGCGACGGCGTCAGCCAGTCGGGCGAGCTGCACAGCCTGGCCTCGCTGGACATCGCCAGCGTGAACGTCGACGCGACCAAGACCTCGGTCAAGGACGCCGGCAACTGGATCGGCGCGGCATCGAGCTACACCAAGACCGACGGCACGACCGCTGCCACCGGCGACGTCTGGTTCACTGCGCAAAAACCGGCTGCAACCCCGGCAGCAACCGACACCGCGGCCGATACGCTGCGCGGCAAGGTCGGCGGCCTGGTGCAGGCGATGGCGGCCTTCAATGCCACCGGCACGGGTGCCGACAGCGCGGCCAAGCTGAACGTGGCCGACCTCTCGGGCACTGCAGCCAAGACCGGCATGCAAGCCTCGATCGGCGTGATGGTCGACGTGATGAAGCAGTTCGATGCCAATGGCAACAAGCTCGGCAACGCCGGCGCGCCGCTGGCCTCGACCGCCGAATCGCTGGCCCGCTCGGTGAGCCAACCGGCCACCGGCTTCCTGACCACCGGCGGCGGCAGCAAGTAAAGAAAGCCACGCAACACCGTCGCTCCTGCCTTTGCAGGAGCGACGGCGATTCACAAAAGGCAAGTCCGTTATCGGTCTTGCCTTTTTTTACGTCTTATTCGCAACAAACCATGAACAGACAGGTCATTGCCGCGCTGTTCAGTGGCATTTCCTAGCTACAACAAGGTATCCTCTCGGTTTGCTGTAAACCGTTTCTGTCAGTAAATTTTAATGGCCGACAAATTCCCCCACACGACACTGCAGTGCCTGACTGCCATCGCGCAGCATCACGGCCTGCAAGTGAACCCGGAACGCCTGATCCACGACTATGCGCTGCGCGCCGAAGAGCCTTCGTCGGCCATGCTGCTGGGCATGGCGGCCAGCATCGGCCTGAAGGCCAAGGCGATCAAGATGACGGTCCAGCGCCTGCTCGGACAGCAGGGCGTGTTCCCGCTGCTGGCGCGCATGAAGGACGGCAACAGCGTGATCGTGGTCGGCGCCCGTGCCGATGGGGATGGCGGCATCGCCGTGCTCGACCCGCTGGGTGATCTCGGCACCGTGATGATGCTGGACCCTGCCGTGTTCGACGCGCGCTGGAGCGGCGAAGCGCTGTTCCTGAAGCGCCATCACGGCCTCACCGACGCCCGCCAGCCCTTCGGACTGCGCTGGTTCATCCCCGAGATCCTGCAGCAAAAGAAAGCCTTCCGCGACGTCGCCATCGCCGCGCTGGCGATGCACATCCTGGCGCTGGCCTCGCCGATCTTCTTCCAGCTGGTCATCGACAAGGTGCTGGTCCACCACAGCATCTCGACGCTGTGGGTGCTGGCTGCCGGCATCGTCATCGCGCTGCTGTTCGAAGCGCTGTTCGGCTTCATGCGCCAGATCCTGACCCTGTGGGGCACCAACAAGATCGACATCCGCCTGACGCGGCGCACCTTTGCCCACCTGCTGTCGCTGCCGATCGATTACTTCGAGACCACCTCGGCCGGCGTGATCGTGCGCCACATGCAGCAGATGGAAAAGATCCGCAATTTCCTCACCGGCCGCATGTTCTTCACCGCGCTCGATGCCACCGCGCTGGTGATCTTCCTGCCGATCCTGTTCAGCTATTCGATCAAGCTGGCCTCGATCGTGCTGCTGTTCGCCCTGCTCATCAGCCTGATCGTGGCGATCCTGGTGCCGACCTTCCAGCGCCGCCTGAACGCGCTGTACACGGCCGAGGGGCAACGCCAGGCACTGATGGTGGAAACCATTCACGGCATGCGCACCGTAAAAGCGCTGGCCATCGAACCGATGCAGCGCCGCACCTGGGACCAGCGTTCGGCGCATGCGATGAACATGCACTTCAGCGTCGGCCAGATCTCGATCACAGGCAACGCCATCACCGACCTGCTCGGCAAGCTGCTGCCGGTGGTGATCATCGTGATCGGCGCCCAGGACGTGTTCGACCAGACCTTATCCGTGGGCGCGCTGATCGCCTTCCAGATGCTGTCGACCAAGGTCACTTCGCCGCTGATCGCGATCGTCGGCCTGATCAACGAATACCAGGAAACCGCGCTGTCCGTGAAAATGCTGGGCGAAGTGATGAACCGCGCGCCCGAAGGCCGTGCCGGCGGCGGCCTGCGCCCTGAGCTGCGCGGTAACATCACCTTCGACAACGTGGTGTTCCGCTACCCGGGCGCCTCCAACAATGCGCTCGACCGCGCCACCTTCCAGATCAAAGAAGGCACGGTGATCGGCATCGTCGGCCGCAGCGGTTCCGGCAAGACCACGATCACCAAGGTGATCCACGGCCTGTACAACATCCAGGAAGGCCTGGTGCGCTTCGACGGCTACGACGCGCGCGAGATCGATTTGTCGCACCTGCGGCGCCAGGTCGGCGTGGTCCTGCAGGAGAACTTCCTGTTCCACGGCACCGTGCGCGAGAACATCGCCGCCACCATGCCCGAAGCCAGCTTCGAAGAGATCGTCGAAGCCGCGCGCGCCGCCGGCGCCGACGAATTCATCGAGCGCATGCCGCAGGGTTACGACACCATGCTCGAAGAGAATGCCTCGAACCTGTCCGGCGGCCAGAAGCAGCGCCTGTCGATCGCCCGCGCGCTGCTGGCCAAGCCGCGCATCCTGGTGCTGGACGAAGCCGCCAGCGCGCTCGATCCGGAAAGCGAAGCGATCTTCATCGCCAACCTGTCGCGCATCGCGGTCGGCCGCACCGTGATCATGGTGTCGCACCGCCTGTCGACGCTGGTGAACGCCGATTCGATCCTGGTCATGCAGCGCGGCCAGCTGATGGACGCCGGCCGCCACGAGGAACTCCTGCAGCGCTGCTCAACTTATACTCAGTTATGGAATCAGCAAACAAGTCATTTGTGATGTCCTGGTGGCCGCGGCGCAAGCGCGCCGCCGACGCCGGTGCCAAGGTCAAGGCCAACGCCCAGGCCGAGGACCCGACCGAAGTCGAATTCCTGCCCGACGCCGACGAGATCGAGCGCCGCCCGCTGCCGGGCTATGCGCGCGTCACCATCCACGGCCTGTCGGCGATGCTGGTGTGCTTCCTGGTGTGGTCGCACTTTGCCGAGATCGATGAAGTCGTGAAAGCCCAGGGCCGCCTGGCCACGCCCTCGTCGAACATCGTGGTGCAGCCGCTCCAGACTGCGCTCATCCGCAGCATCGACGTGCGCATCGGCCAGGTGGTCAAAAAAGGCCAGCGCCTGGCCACGCTCGATCCGACCGACGCCGACGCCGACCAGGCGCAGCTGAGCATCAAGTTCCACAGCCTGGATACCCAGGTCAAGCGCCTCGAAGCCGAGCTGGCCGGACAGGGAGCCGGCGCCGCAGCCGCAGGCGCCGCCAATGCGGACACCAGGCTGCAGGACAGCCTGGCCCAGGAGCGGCGCGCCAACTTCGCGGCCCAGGCCGCGCGCATCGACCAGAGCATCGCCAAGGCGCGCGCTTCGCTGCAGACCAATCTGCGCGACCAGCAGGTGCTGGGCGAGCGCACCAAGTCGCTGCGCGAAGTCGAGGCGATGCAGGAACGCCTGCTGGCGCAGCAGTTCGGCGCCAAGGTCAACCTGCTGGAAGCGCGCAACAAGCGCATGGAAGTCGAGCGCGACTTCACGCTGAGCCAGAACCAGGAACCGGAAATCCGCCGCGAACTGGCCGGGCTGGAAGCGGAGCGGCGCGCCTTCGTGAACGGCTGGCGCCAGAAGATCATGGAAGACATGCTGTCGCTGACGCGCGACCGCGACGCCATCGCCGAGCAGATGAAGAAGGGTTCGCTGCGCCACGACATGGTGACCCTGACCGCACCGGTCGACGCCATGGTGCAGGACATCGCCAAGCTGTCGCAGGGCTCGGTGGCGCGCGAGGCCGAGCAGCTGTTCACGCTGGTGCCGATCGGCAGCGAGCTGGATGCCGAAGTGCAGATCGATTCGCTCGACGTCGGCCACGTGAAGGCGGGCGACGCCGTCCACATCAAGCTGGACGCCTTCCCGTTCCAGAAGCACGGCACGCTGGACGCCAAGGTGCGCACGCTGAGCGAAGACGCCTTCAAGCGCGAGAACGCGGTACCGGGGCAGGGCACCGACGCGTATTATGTCAGCCGGATCGACCTCGGCAAGGCGGCGCTGAAGAACATGGAACCCCATGCGCGCCTGCTGCCGGGCATGACCCTGACCGCGGAAATCGTGGTCGGCAAGCGCACCGTGCTGTCTTACCTGCTGTGGCCACTGACCAAGGGCCTCGACGAGGCGATCCGCGAACCCTGACACAGAACCACAGAAGTACGAGCATGAAACTGAGTATTGCCTCGATCCAGCGCAACCGCAATCCCTGGATCGTCGAGTGGCTGGCCTTCCACATGGTGGTCGGCTTCAACGAATTCCACGTCTACTGCCACAAGTGCAGCGACGGCATGGACGACACCCTGCGCCGCCTGGGCGCGCACTATCCGGTGTACGCCTACGCGATCGAATCGGACGACAGTCCGCAGCTGGCCGCCTACCAGCATGCCTGGAACGCCAACGGCGCGCGGGTCGACTGGATGGCCTTCCTGGACGGCGACGAATTCCTGTTCCCGACCGCCGCCCCCGACATGGCCAGCGCGCTGGCGCCGTACCAACACCTGGACCTGTCGGCGCTGGGCGCCTACTGGGTCTGCTACGGCAGCAGCGGCCACCTGCACGAGCCGGCCGGCCTGGTGATGGGGAACTACACCCGCCACAGCCGTCCCGATTTCGTCGCCAACCGCCACATGAAATCGATCGTGCGCGGCGGCGCCAGGATGCAAGTGGTCGGCTCGCATCTGTTCGCGACCGAGCACGGCACCTTCGACGAGCACCTGCGCCGGATCACCCATCCGCAGCTGCAGGAGCCGGACCGGCTGCCGACCTGGGACCGCTTCCGCATCAACCACTACGTGACCCAGAGCCACGAATTCTTTACCGAGACCAAGCAGAACATGGGGGCGGCCGACCTCGGCCATCACCTGGTGCGGCCGACGGCGTGGTTCCATGAGCACGACCGCAACGAGATGGACGATGGCGTGTCGTACGGCTTCCTGATCCGGCTGAAGCTTAAGGTGCGCGAACTGCAGGCGGTGCTGGCTTAAAACCGCGGTGCTGGCTTGAAACCGTCGTCCCCGCCTGCGCGGGGACGACGTGTTATGGCGCCACCGCCCTCACCACATACTGGAACGGCACGCAATCCTGCGCCGCCGCATCCGCATCGTTCCCCACCGCCTGGGCCATCGCCCGCACCGCGGCCACCACCGCCGGGCCGGGCTGCTGCAGGATGCGCGCCGTCATCGCATCGACGCGGAAGCCGGCTTCCGAAAACAGCTTGATGATCGTGATCCGCGTGAACCAGCGGATGTGGGTGCGGTCGAGCAGGCCGCTGTCCTGGTACATGTAGTCGCCGCCGTTCATGCAGGCCTGCAGGCTCCAGTTCTGGGCATTCGGGATGCAGGCGATCACCTCCACCGGGCCGGTGGCGCCTTCGCGGATCTTTTCCAGCATGCGCCACGGGTTGTACAAGTGCTCGAGCACGTCGGCGAAGATCCAGCAGTCGGCATCGGCCAGGCCGGCAACGACGTCCGGCGAAAAGCGCTCGATATTCCCCAGCAGGACGTCGCTGCAATGCTGCTTCGAGGCTTCGGCGTAGCCGGCGTCGATCTCGATGCCGGTGTAGCGCGTGGCCGGATTGAGGGCGCGGTAGGCCTGGGCCAGCGCGCCGCTGCTGGAACCGACTTCGACGACGCGGCGGTAGCCGGGCCGCATCATGTGCAACACGTCGGGGTTGTAGATGTTGTTGATCGGGGTCTGTTGCACGGTCGGTTATCCTTGTGGAAGGGGATCAGGACGAAGTCTTGCGCAGGCGGTCGCGGATCTGGGCGAAGGCAGCCTTGTAGTCGCCGAAACCCTGTTCGCGCATGGCGATCTTGAGCGCGTCGCTGATCACGGCTTCCAGCTTGTGCTCGCGCAGCAGCGTGTCCGACCAGGCGCACTGGAAGGTGTTGTAGGCCTTGACCCGCCAGTGCGGTTCGATGGTCAGCAGCAGCGAGGCGATGCGCTCCATCAGGAACACCTTGCGCTGGACATCGTCCGGATACTCGGTCGAGCGGGTCAGCGCTTGCTGCAGCGCGGTGGTTTTATCTTCACCTGCGCCTTCGCAGATCGCGAACAGCTTCTCGTTCAGCGCCAGCCAGGCGCGCCAGAACGTCGGTTTGGCGATGATGAAATTGCTGAACACGGTCTGGCGCGAATCCATCAGCAATTCGCCCACCGCCACCGGCCGCCCGGCCGCCGCCAGGAAGGCTTCGCTGGCGGCGTTGAAGCCGGGGTCGAACAATTCGTTCTGCTCGAACACGTTGAGGAAGAAGCTGCCCATGTCCGGCTGCGGGCTGAAGGTGAACACGTCGGTGTCCGCCGGCGCGGCCGTCACGAAGTCGGTCACGTCCTGGTGCGACAGGCCGGTCTTGCCGGCGAACTTGGGCGAGAAGAAGCCGTAATAGGTGTCTTCGTCGAGCGGCTGGGTCAGCAGGAATTTACGCATCGGCCAGTACTCGCGCCAGTCGTGACGGTTGTCGTGGCGGTTGTCGAGGATGCCGTAGCCCGGTTCGATCTGGGCCATGACTTCGTCCGACCAGGCGATCTGGTACAGCGCCAGCTTCGGCTCGGCCGGGGCGGGGCGTTTGGCCACTTCCAGGAATTTGTCTTCCAGCGCGCGCACCAGGCGCGGGCTGTCGAACAGCGCGCAGGTGTCGCGGTTGGCGTTCAAGGTCGCCTTCAGGGCCGCGGCCTGCACCGGGTCGGTGCCGATCGCCACCGCGCGCTCGATGTAGTCCGGCAGGGTCCCGGTGATCAGCTGCGGCAGCCCGGCCGCGTGCAGCAGGCTGCCGGCCATGCGCGCATCGAAAGCCGCGCCGCTCAGGGTCAGCACCGGCAGCCCGGCCCACAGCGCATCGCTGGCGGTGGTGCCGGCGTTGAACGGGACGGTGTCGAGGAACAGGTCGGCCACCTGGTAACGCGCCAAATAATTTTCCGGCGCCACGCGCTCGGCGAACACCAGGCGCGCCGGATCGACGCCCTGGGCCTGCGCATAGGCTTGCAGGCGAACGCGCACGCCGCCGTCGTCGGCCACCAGCCACAGCACGCTGCCCGGGGTGCGCTGCAGGATCTGCATCCAGGCCGCGAACATCTCGGGCTTGATCTTGAAGGTATTGTTGAAGCAGCAGAAGACGAAGGCATCGTCGGGCAGGCCGGCGCTGGCGCGCGTCGGGCGCGGCCCGATCGGACGCTGGCGGTCGTTGACCTGGAAGCAGTCCGGCAGGTACAGCGCGCGCTCGCTGAAATGCGGCTGCAGCGCTTCCGGCAGCACGTAGCGGTCGGCGATCACGTAATCGATCGCCGGCAGGGCGGTCGGGCCGGGAAAACCGAGCCAGGTCACCTGCACCGGGGCCGGACGCCAGGACAGGATGTCGTGGCGGGTGCCCAGCGTCAGGCCGTGCAGGTCGACCAGGATGTCGATCTCGTGCTCGCGGATGCAGCGCGCGGCTTCGAGGTCGCTCATGGCGTCGATGCGGATGTAATGGTCCATCGCCCCTACCACGCGCGCGCGCAGCGGCGAGTTGTCGACGCGGCTCCAGCTGAAACCGTACACCTCCACGCGTTCACGGTCGTGCAGCGCATACAGCTCGGCGGTCAGGATGGACACCGGGTGGTTGCAGAAGTCGCCCGACAGGTAGCCGATGCGCAGCTTTTCATGCGCATAGCCCTGTTCCGGCGCCAGCGCCGGCTGCAGCGGCAGCACCTTCTGCTCGACGTAGCGGCGCGACGCCGCCAGCTGGACCGCCGGGTCGTCGGATTCGGCCAGGTGGGCCAGCGCCGAGGCGCCGTTCAGCAGGTCCTCGTGGGTGACGCCTTCGAAGGGGGCGAAGGCGGGCCAGATGCACAGCTTCTGGCGCAGATGCACCCAGTGGGCGATCGCCTGCGGCTGCTTCGGATCGAGCGCCAGGCTGCGGCTCAGCATGGCTTCGGCGCCGGCGTTGTCCTTGCGGATTTCCAGCAGCCGGCCGAGGTTGTTCAGGGCATGGATCTGCAGCGGCTTGTCTTCCGCCGCATCCGGGCGCGCCAGCGCCAGCGCACTGCGCCAGGCATCCAGCGCTTCCTCGGGACGGCCGACGCGTTCGAGCACGGTGCCCAGGTTCAGGTAGGCCTGCACGAAGCCCGGTACCAGCTGCAGGGCGGCGCGGTAGGCCTGTTCCGCTTCAGTATCCTGTTTTTGGTTCGCCAGCAGCACACCCAGATTGAAATGGGCGACGTACAAGCCGGGCGCGGTGGGTTGCAGCGCGATCCAGTCGCGGTACAGCTGGGCCGCGGCGGCCGGGTCTTGCGGGGTCAGTTCTTCGACGAGGTGGATCAGGTCGAGGAGGGGAAGTACGTTAGACATTTGGTCCATGAGCGTGCATGACAGTAGATGGCACGATACAGATGCAATACAGCGATTGCAAGCCAGAAACATCGGTTTGCACGATGGGCTGATTCGGTCTGGCGGCAAGGGCGTCAAGGTGTTGTGGATCGGCCATATCGCTCGTTCAGAAATGGCAATAAGTGGCACCTGCGTACGATTGTGCTCGCACAAACCTGGGCAGCGGCCGGCACATAAAGTGAATGCTCTGTGTGCCATCTTATATGAGGCTGCCCGTGACCAATCCCGTCGGCTGGTTCGAAATCTACGTGCAGGACATGGCGCGGGCGCGCGCCTTTTACGAAACCGTGTTCCTGGTGTCCTTGTCGCGCATCGACACCCCCGATATCGACATGTGGACCTTTCCGATGCAACCGGAAGGCTACGGTGCCCCCGGCGCGCTGGTGCACATGCCGGGCTTCGACTCGGGCGCCAACAGCGTGCTGGTCTACTTCAGCTGCACCGATTGCGCGGTCGAAGCGGGCAGGGCGGCGGATGCCGGCGGCAAGGTGGTCAGGCCCAAGTTCCCGATCGGCCAATACGGCCACATCGCGCTGATCACCGATACCGAAGGCAACATGATCGGCCTGCATTCGCTGCAGTGAACCATGGTGGGGCCGTGTGTTCAAAGCTGATATGGCAACAGCACGAGGCACATTGTCGGGAGACGCAATCATGAGCTATCCGCAGCCGGAGTCCGGACCCACCCCATCCACACCGCAGGCCCAGGGCGGCAGTCCGCCCGACCTGGCAGCCATCAAGCAGGTCCAGCAGACGATCTGGGCCAGCGGCGATTTCGCCGTGATCGGCGTGACCCTGCAGATCGTCGGCGAAACCCTGGCCGAGGCCATCGACATCCGGGCCGGTGAAAGCGTGCTCGACGTCGCCGCCGGCAACGGCAATGCCACGCTGGCGGCAGCACGCCGTTTTGCACGCGTGATGTCCACCGACTACGTGCCGGCCTTGCTCGACAAGGGCAAACAGCGCGCCGCCGCCGAAGGCTTGCCGGTCGAGTTCCGCGTCGCCGACGCCGAACAGCTGCCGTTTTCGGACGGCGAATTCGACGTGGCGCTGTCGACCTTTGGCGTGATGTTCACGCCCGACCACGCGCGCGCCGCCGCCGAACTGCTGCGCGTGGTGCGCGCCGGCGGCCGTATCGGCCTGGCCAGCTGGACCCCGCAAGGCTTCGTCGGCCAGGCCTTCAAGACGCTGGGCGCACACGTGCCACCGCCGGCCGGCATCAAATCGCCGGCGCTGTGGGGCACCGCAGACTATCTGCAGGCGCTGTTCGGCGACGCCGCCGACATCCGCGCCGAGCGCCGCACCTTCAATTTCCGCTATGCCTCCCCTAGCCACTGGCTGCAGGTCTTCCGCGATTACTACGGCCCGACGCACAAGGCTTTCGCGCGGCTCGATACTAGCGGCCAGGCGGCGCTGGAACGCGACCTGATCGCACTGATGGAGCGCTTCAACATCGCCGGACCGGCATCGCTGGTGTTGCCGGCCGAATACCTGGAGACGATCATTACCAAACGCAGCGCGTAGCGGGCAGGAAACGTGCAGGCGCTGGCGGCGATTCATGTTCCAATAGTCGGCCACAATCTATCCAGACGAGGCGCGACATGACGGACACGTTCAAGGCCGGCGACAAGGTGCAATGGCATTCGCCGCAAGGCACGGTGCACGGCACGGTCAAGAAAAAGCTGACCGCGCACACCGCGATCAAGGGACACGAGGTGGCGGCATCGAAAGAGCATCCCGAGTACCTGGTCGTCAGCGACAAGACCGGCGCCGAAGCCGCGCACAAGGCCAGCGCGCTGAAGAAGGCGTGACGCGGCCTTACAGCCTGCCGATGCGCATGCTGATCGGCCAGCGCACCGGACGCCGCCGCGTGGGTGCACCCCACGCGGCTGTCAGCTCGTCCGCGAAGTTCGTCAACAGGGCTTCCTTGCCGGCTTCCCTGGCGCTGCGTACGGCGGACCAGGTCAGCAGATAGCCCAGAAACTCGGGCAGTGCCCAGTCGACCTGGATATGGAAGGCGGGGTAGGGCAGCTCCGCAAACGGAAAGTCAATGGTCGCGTAGCCGGTATCGACCAGCTTGCGCTCGGGCGGCCAGTAGGGTCCGATCTCGTCGCGGTAAAAGGCCTGGAAGCGCCCGTTCAGGACCGGTTCGAGGTCGAGCACGCCGTAGCTGACCAGGGCCAGGACGGCACCGGGCTTGCCGACCCGGCGCACTTGCGCGTAAAAGGCCGGCAGATCGAACCAGTGCGCGGCCTGGGCGGCGGTGATCAGGCTGGCGCAGTGTTCCTCGATTGGCAGCTGCTCGGCCGGCGCGCAGCGGTACGCGATGCGTTCGCCGGGCGCGGCGTTGGCGATCTGGTCGGCGCTGGGGTCTAAGCCGATGACGCTGTCGAAGTGCGGCGCGAGCAGCCGGGTCAGCTGGCCATTGCCACAGCCGACATCGAGCGCGAGCTGCCGGTCCGGCGCTTGCGCCGCCAGGAAAGCCGCCAGCTGTGGCGGGTATTCGGGACGGAAGCGGGCGTAGGCGTGGCCACCCTGGTCGAACCAGTTGCGTGCGGACGGTTCATCGGTCGACATCGCGATCTCCTTTTTGTCATGTGCTCAGCAGTTTGACCTGCCGCAGACGATCATGTCAAAAAATGCAGTTTTGCCAAGAAATTTTACCCAACGTGGTGTAACTAACGGACGACCCCGCTCGCCGCTGGCATTCTGGAACCGTCAACACAACATGTCACCAGAAGGAGAGCATCATGGGTAAATATTTCTTGGCTTGGATTATGGGTGTGCCTGCAATTGTCTTGGTGCTGATCTACCTGTTCTTCCATTGATCCGATGCGGACGATGGAAAAGTAAAACGCCACCTCGACAGGTGGCGTTTTCATTTGTGCGTCTGGTCTGCGTCGTTGGGCTTGCCGGCGCGCCGGCAGCGTTCCGAACAGTATTTAACCTGGTCCCAGTCGCGCTCCCATTTCTTGCGCCAGGTGAAAGGCAGCGAGCAATACGTGCATTGCTTGGTCGGCAGGTCGGATTTTTTTCGCATCTTCACGTGGGCGATTGTATGCCGAAAACAAAACGTCAGCTCGACAGGTGGCGCTTCACTGCCGGATCTGCCGGAGCCAGGACATCCACGCGCTGCTGTTAAAATTTGCGACAGTCTTCCGATACCCATTTGCAGGGGCAAAAAAATCCTGGCCTTTTTAATCACAGCGGCAGTACGTACGCCAAAACTGACACTCGCTGTTGCGCTACTCATGCTGGCAGCTTTGGCCAGCACCTTGACCTACACCGGTTTCCTGGTCGTCGGCGTGTTGGCAGAGCATCTCGGTACAAGCCGGACCGTGGCGGGTCTGCTTCTTGGCGGCCTTTTTGCCAGATTTCCCTGGATAAGCAAAGGCAGGCTGCGCATTGTTGGCCTGGTGCCCAAGCCTGCGCGTCGGCCACTCATGTTGGGCATCCTCGCACTTTGCTTGTTGAATTTTTTATGGCGCGGCGAACAGGTGGCGGCACTGTTTACGGCGCTTACTACGGCTTTTCTTCTTACCTACCCCTGGTTGAGGCGCACGCTGTTCGACCGGATGTCGTCTTTCTTTGGATTCACTGGCTTTAATGCTCCCAAAAGCGCTGACGCCACAGTGATCGAGGGGGAATTCAGAGAAAAGAAGGAATGAGAAACGCCAATCTGCATGGGTTGGCGTTTTAATTTTTCTCAGGATCGTGGCCCCAGTTCATCAGTGAATAGCGCCAATCGCTCGATGCCGGATCGCTCTTGGTAGGCCCCTGTGCCAGGTGTCGGTGGATGTACCCGACCACCTTGCGCATGTGCGCGATGTCTGCCGCACTCAAGTCCTGAGCGTGCCGGTGCAACAGCTCGACGATGCGGCGTCCGGACTGGTGCCCGGTCGATTCGGCATTGCCGTGCTTCTGGCCGACACGTTTGGAATCGTCGGTGTCGAGCCATTTCTCCAGTCGGGCTGGCGTCATATTCACTGCCTGCTTGAACTCGGCGACCGTCTGGCGCCGGGTTGCGTCCTCATCACCGGTGTCTGCTTGTTTTGACATGCCTATTCCTATGAACGTTGGTTGGCCACTGCAATAGTGAGTTCCGACGCATGGGCGATTGCCATGGCCTGCGCGTCTGATGTCCGGTAGACCATACCCACTTTTTAAAGTATCACGAACGCTGTTTTTCCTGGCGCACCAGAAACCTCATGCAGAAAACAAAAACGCCACCCGAAGGTTAATGCCAGTCTGCTAAGCTGACTGGCATTTTTCGTTGGATATTTAGATCCCCCAATCGCTCACGGCCTGCCACCGCGGCACTGGGCACAGGTGCGCTGCCAGGTCAGCCGCATAGTCCAGGTCAAGTTGGAGACCCATAATAAAAAACGGATTCATGTTGGACTTGAATCCGTTTTAGCTCTTGCCGCCGTCAGGTCAATGCCTTAAGTGACTGGCATTAACCTCGATGGGTGGCGTTTTGCGCAGTACTGCTGAATTCTTGGTGGCCCGGGCGGAATCGAACCACCGACACAAGGATTTTCAAGACAAATGTCGAGCGTGGGGCTTGCGTCATCCAATGCTGCAACACTGCAGTCCATTCTACGATGCGAGTTCAGCGATCTTCTTAAGAGCTTCGTCAGTCGCGTTCAGCAAGTCGACGATTTTGCCACTGGCGTCTTTCACTTTGATTGCGGGTTGGTCCGGACGCTCGCGCAGTTTGTTCCGAAGTTCGACCAGTGCGGCAAATAGCTTGACGGCGGCGGCCGCCGTTAGCAAGATGGTTGCTACGGTAATGGAGCGAAATTCCTCGATTTTCACCTCGTCGCTGGTACTCTTGCGAATGAGGTGCAATAGCGAGGCGTCACTCGACGGTAAGATCAATTCAATCGTAAAACTACCCATGGCAATTCCTTGTCGAGAAAATCTCAAAGTCCCATATAGCTGAATGCCGCCCAATTTTCTAGCCTCTCGTCGACCGACAGCGCCATGGATGTCTGTTCGAACGCAAGCGATGCTTCGTGCTCGCCGGCGTGAAGGCGCTGGTATAGCGAGGTCATGAATCGCAAGGCATAGGAATCCGATACGGGCCATCGGCTACCGACGATTGCGCCTGCTCCCGCTCGCAGGATACTTCCCGTTAATCCATACAGGTCATTACTGACGTCGACCGACGTAACGCCTGACGAACACGCGGACAACGTGACCAGGGCGGTCTCGCTGAGGCTAATGGTGCGCAAGTCGGCCGCCGTAATGTTTGTGGCGTCGCGCTCGAATGCGCCCGACAGGTGGAGGGCTGAACGTTCCGGCTCCAGCTCATCAAATGAGCCATGGCAGCAGAAATGCACGTACTCGTAACCACGTGCCAGCTCGGCGAGCACCGCGCGCTTGTTGAGAGCACTTCTTTCCATCACGACGGCCGACGTGTCAAAAATGCGCCGTAGCTGCTGCACCTCTTCTTTCACGCCAGGTAAATCATCACCGGCGTAGCCGACTACCAGAAGGCGGCTGTTTCCGCGCTTGCGCGACTGTATCAAGTCAGCTGCTACGCCCAGCGATGGCAGGTAGCGTACGCGTAATGGCGCTCTGGAGAAGAACGGCTTGCCGTTGTCGGTCTTTGTCAGCGCAACCTCGACAGGCAAGCCGTACAGGGGGCCAGGAGTAATGATGATGACGTCGTGAATATGTTCTGCTTGGAGCCTGGCGCGTAGCCGTCCAAATAAGGCCCCATCCATACGGGCGAAGAAGCTGTGCAGATCGCGCTCTCGCGTCGCGCCCGGCCGCACTCCCTCGTTGCGAAAGTGTATGATGTCCTGGGCAAGCGGTGTCGAGGTATCTTCCCCGAGGTTCCAGGTTTCCACGATCAGCCGATGGCCGAAACCAAGGAAGGCGTCCCGCCTGTCGACGATGAGTGCCGCAATGCCGTCCGCCACATCGAGTACCGCCAAGGATGACACCGGCAGCGCGCTGCGTAGCGCTTTCAGGAACGGCGCCACGTTCGGCAGGCACAGGGACGCTGCGGTGGCCCGGCCAGCATCTCCCATCATCATGCGCAATGCCCTCTTCGCGGCACCCTCCAACCGTTCCTGCTTTTCCTTTTGCGACATGGTATGCAGCCGGATGGTCGCCCCGCGCAATGCTTCGATGGCCGCCAGCGTGTCGTTGGCACGTCCCAGCTTGGCGTAGGTGGCCGCCAGGGTGGAAAAAATTGGCAAGTAATCCTTGGTGCGCGCATGCATGGACGTCTCGTCGATAGCGCTGTTCATGTCGTGCAGCGCCAAGGAGGCGGCATGTTCGAGTTGGACGGCAGCTTTTTTGCTGCGGTCCTGGCTCAGGTAGTACGACGCCAGCAGAACTCGCGGTTCGTGCTGTTGGGGCCAGATACGGCCAACTTCCGGGTGCGCAAGCAAGGTCTCGAGATCGCGCACCGCCTCGTCGGTCCTCGCGCCAGGAGGCCAGCCGAGCTTCGCGCAAATGTTGATGCGAGACACCCGCACGTTTACCGCGATCTGAGGGTCCGCTCCGGCCAGCTGAAGTGCTTTGTCGTAGTATGGCAGCGCCGCCTCGAGCGCCGCCTTATCGCGGTCGTTGCCGGCCGACAGCAGGTCCCCAAGGAGATGGTGTACGCGGGCCAGTTCGCGTGACTGCGTATCGAACGCGATGGCAGCGTAGCCCTTGATTGCCGCTTCCGCCGCGGCCATGCCGCGGGCACGTATATCAATGTCACCGAGCGTCAGCTTGAGCAAATCTGCGCCGGACTTGGCCAGCAGGCTGTAGGCCGCCATGGCGGCGTTGTGCTGTACCGCTGCCCTCATGAACGGTTGGGGGCAGATGGACACGATATGTTCGAAGGTAGTCAGGGCCCGAATGCCCGCTTCCAGGACGCGCGTACGGCGATAGTAGTCGCGCAGCAGATTGGCTTCGACATTCAGTAGCACGCATTGGGCGTCAACGTCATCGCCGTAACTCGCTGATCGAAGTCGTTCTATGAAGCGGACGTAGAGTAACTGCAACTGCGGAAAGTCGGGCAGGCTGGCTGAAAATTGCATCTCGCTGAGCAACGTATTTGCATCGGCGCTAGCTTTCTCGCCCCACATGTGTCCTGAAACAATGTCCTTGAACAGGGTGGGATAAGGAGGCGCAATAGCGCCAGAAGTCACTTCCACATTGGTGCTCTGGCAGGTCGGACAGTGTGCGCCCCCAGGACCTGCGTTGCGCCGCTCCTGGATGGTGCCGCAATCGCTGCAGGCGATGGAATCGACGCGGGCGTGGACGACGCAATGCAAAGACTTTTCGCTATGACATCCGGGGCAGCGGTCGAACTGGCCCTGCATCTCTTGCGGAATGCGCACTTCCAAATGGCATGCATCGCACTGCATGTAGAGCTGGCCATCAGCGCTGAGCTTGTCTTCAATACTATCGCTGAGATGTTGCGGCAACGTCCATGAAATATTGAATTGCATAAACCTCCCAAGCGCGGGGCGAAGTTTGCGTCAAATACTTCTTAACAAGTCAATGCAAAAAGTGCGTGCTTTAAAGGCGGACGATGCCTTCTCCTGCCGTGCCAATCTTGCACCAAATTGCGCTCGAAAGATACATATTTGCTCACAAACTCCAGCCTGTACACGCGAGAGGAAAGATGGCGAAATGGGCGGGCTGATATCGACCGGCCGTTGGCGTTCCACCAGCCTTGACTGCGCTTCAGGGACGGTCGCGGTGACGGTACGTAAGGAAGGAAAGTCGGCAGCTTATCTTTCGATCGAGCACAGGTGGGCAGTCGGAAACCGGAACGTACAAGGGGAGAATAACCGAGCAATTGATTGGTGCGAAAAGCGTAGGCTCGGAAATTTTGCCCTGCTTGAGTTACGTTTTGACATCCACGCTAGTAATGCGAGCCTGGAAGCGAAGTTAGTCCATTACAAGGGTCAGGGACATCAGAATCGGGAATAGACCGGAGCTGAAGGTCCAAACCTCGGAAACAAAAACGCCACCCGAAGGTGGCGTTTTTGTTTGCACTACTTACGCAATGCTGAATTCTTGGTGGCCCGGGGCGGAATCGAACCACCGACACAAGGATTTTCAATCATCGCGCCGCACCTACCACTACTGTATCAGTTTGCTATGCCAAAGTCGTGCTATGGCCCGCCAACTTAGCATCGATGATCGCCGGTCAAGCAGTGACCTCGTACGCTAGTAAGCGATTGCTTCGCAAACGGCCGCACCTTTACTTCCGCAGGCATTCAGGAAGCGGATTGCGATGCGGAGCGATCCGCTGCCCCGCTACGCGAGGGACGCATGACAGGCTGGATGACATGCGGGTCGCCTGACAGTCGCAGTCCGACGATCAGATGCTCGAATACTGCGATTTCCTCCTCCGTGGGGGGCCATACGGTATCGAATTCCTGCTGGTGGCGATCAATGGCTTGGTTGACGATGCTGGTAAGTCCAGCCTCCAGCAGCCTGTCTGCCACCGTCCAGCGCCCCTGCTCATTCCATTGTCCGTTGCGGACCACGTCCCGCCACCGCTCCGCCGCCACTTCGTAAATCGCCCCCATCGCAATCAGCTGCGCTTCGTCAAGCGTTTGAGAGACGCTCGTGGGCACGGAGAGTTCTTCCTGCCTCCACAGTCGGCGAAAAAGAAATGCACCGCGCCGCCTCCACGACACGGTGACGATGTCGCCCTGCTGAAGCATCGCAAAATAACGAATGCGGTTACCGAAACGCTTGATCGATCGCGGTGTCCCATGCTTCGCAGCGACGACACTAGCCCAGATCTGTAAGGCCTGCCGAAAGCGAGGGGAGTCGTGCGTCTCCGGCGCATCTGGCTTTAACAGTCTGACAAGTGCGACGGCCGCAGCGGCGAAGCCGGGAACGATAGCGATTCCAAGTAGCACTATCATGCGCTCGACGAGGGATTGCTGCGCCTCCTGAACGACCGGCAGGGCGGTCTGCTCCGTTGCGACAGGGATTGTTTGCTGCGCGACTCCGGTCGGGCCCACTGGCGTCGGCTGCGGCGGTGTTACCGCCGCAGCCGACGGTTCGGAAATAGCCGTTCCCGGAACGCTTGCGTCCTCCAGCATGCGCCCCGCCAGCCAGACGCCCGTGCACAGCGCGGCGACTGTGAGCGCGACCGGCCAGTGCCGAGCCATGTCGACAATCGGCTGCATGCGTTGCCGGCGCCCCGGGGGCAACAGCAGCAGCGTGTGCGCCAATGCGGATTGATCAGTTGGCACCCTGATTTCGATATTGACCAGCTTTTGCAGATAATCCTGCGCATAGGTGCGCCTTTTGGCCAACGCCGCATTGCCAGTTTCGTTGCCTGGAGTCGCGCCCGGCTCGCTGTCGTGCTCCATTTGCACCAGTTCGGCGGCGATATCCTTGAAAGCAAGACCAATAGAGGCCTGTACTCGCTCGGTTGCCATGCCGAACATGACAAAACACTTGCCAGCAGATGTCAGGTAATTCACCGTTTCCATTACTTCCAGCACGGCTTCTGGACGACACCTGTCGAGGTCGTCGATGACGATGAACAGACGATAGGGCAAGGCATCGATCAGTTGCCGGAAGTCATGCGCAAACTGCGCGCGAAAGTCGTTTTGCGCGACCGCCGTTTTCAAGTTGAGATTGTCGCGAACTCCTGTCAACAGTACTGCCGGGTCTAGGCCAAATAGCTTCGTTCCTTTAATAACTGCAAACAGGGCAGTAATGGCAGCTGTCGACGAAAGACCCGCACTCCATAGTGACGCGTCGCGCAAGGATTCCCTCGCCCCAATAATCCCATTGTCCGAAAATCCAGCTACGGCCATCACTACTTGTGCCGTAACAATCACAACCAAAATCATCGCAATACCCACATGCCGGCGCGAACGCAACCAGAGCAGGCATAGTCGAAAAGAGATACCTTTCCACGTAAGCAAGCGCGGCACACCTTGAGTCTTAATTGCCCCCAGCAATGCGGCAAAAAGATGCTCTTCTTTCTGGTAGTGCCATGCATTGAACCAGATGGGATGGTGGCCGAAACGCTGCAAGTCCGCACAGACGAGGCGCATCAGCGAGGTTTTTCCGGTGCCCCAGCCACCGGTCACCGCTAGCGTTAGAGGTGGGCTGGTGGCAGTATTTCTCAGGAACCGGGAGATGCCGCGCGCCAGTCCGGCAAACTCAAGCCTGTCGTCGTCCGGCGCGGAAACTTCGGCGTCCGACGCGGCCACATCGGCAATCGATTCCTTCGGCGTGACGGCCGAGCGTCGGCGCCATGACATCCACACCAATCCGGCGCATAGGAGCGTCCCTAGGGGATACCACGGCGCCGGGAAACGCATGTAGCGTCCTGACGTCGCAAGCATGTTCCGGTTGCGGGTCTGATGATTCCAGCTGTGGCCGCCATCGGACGTTGCCAATACCGTGCCGTCAATCCCGAAAACCCAACCGTGTAGGAGGTCATCGCCAATCGCGACGGCTGAGAGACCGGTGCGAGTGCCAATTGGAACACGCCGCCAAGTTATGCCGCCATCGGTGGTCGCGCTGAAAGCCCCACTGTCCCCGACCGCCCAGCCATGCTTTCCTTCACGGTGAAAGGCCAATGCGCGGTATGTAGTCGCTACAGGCATCGTTACATCGTGCCACCTTCGCCCGCCGTCAGTCGTTAACGCGCCATAACCCGAGGTCGGGACCCCCCCGACGGTCCAGCCGCGTTTACCGTCAGAGAGAAATGTCATCTTCATTCCGAGGAATGGTGGGTCTTCCACCTTCGTCATGACCCAGCTTCGGCCTCGGTCCTCAGTCACCAGCTTGTCCATACCACCGTCGACGACAGCAAAGCCTTGATCGCTGGCACTGTCGAACCATAGGAAATCAATGTCCCGTTCCGTATTCGTTTGTTGTGCGTACCAACGAGCACCGCCATCGTCGGTTGCGAGAATTGTACCGGCGCGGCCACCAGCCCAGCCATGCAAACCATCGGCGAGAAAAGTCACCGTTTTAAGGGTGATGGGGATAGTGCGAACGGGGAGGTTGCTTTGCTGGCGGTCCCAGCGTCGGCCGCCATCTTTCGTGGCCACGATCGCGCCGTTGATGCCGACAGCCCAACCATGCTTACCATCGGGCAGAAAAAATACGGTATTGAGAAAATCCGTCGTGTTGCTAGTTTGTCGACGCCATATTTGCCCGCCATCGGTGGTGGCGATGATTGTGCCGCCCGTGCCTACTGCCCAGCCCCGCTGTCCGTCTATCATAAACGTGACCGATTCTAGGCTGGCCGCGACCGGCAACAAACGCAAATGTGGATTGCGCTCTATTGGTTTCCAGATCGAAAGCGTTTGTTCAGTGGCTAAAGTCGGGACCGGCTGGGGATCCTGAATCCAAGCGGCGACCGTTATAACTATTTCAATTACTAGAGCTGCCCATAGCCACGGCCGTGCCAGCCCCGTGCGCTCATGTTGAGCAGACGCGGCCCTTTCCTCGCTTCTAGCACTTTGGTTCGATTCCGCTGACATGTCCATAAGATTGTCCTCGTGCACTCGCCTTTTCGAATACTGCCAGTATCCCCTCGACGGCCTCAAAGTCGTCGAATCAATTTGTTATTTGTGCTCGTGCGTCCCGACAGCAGTTGTACCCATGCAACTGACGCAATATTCTCAGAGATGAACGTTTACCTTTGGTGGACTAGGTTTAAGAAACCTCTCTAATCTTGGAACTCGCGGACGGCCTAGTATGACGCTGCATAATTGTCCAGCGTAATGGTCTAGGGCAATAAGCGCTGGGAGGCGTATAGCTTCGAGAAAGAACGCCTTTTCCGAGGCAACGGAGCGTCGCGGGCTTCGCTGGAACTTGATCGTCTGCCTTTCGCGTCAACCGTATGGTACAGATTTGCCCATCGGCCACAACATAGACCATGGTGGGCTGATTTCTGTATGGATAATTTGCTCGGATCGACTAGATCTGCTATTTGCAGGCGCGATCATCCGGACAATTGGGCGATTTGGTCAGTCGTGCCACGTAGTAGCGAGCCGGAAATAGACCAGAGCCGAGGACAGCGAATCCCAGAAACGACAACGCCGATCTGCATAGATCGGCGTTGCGTGAGGTATGTTCTTGGTGGCCCGGGGCGGAATCGAACCACCGACACAAGGATTTTCAATCATCGTGCCAGTCGCCCGCGTCATCAATACGCACAAGGTTTAGTCCCTGCTGCGCATTGCTCGTCATCGCTCATCGGGATGGGCTGATTTCGGAAAGAAGGGAAGTGAGCTTTTCGATATCTACCGGCTTGGTCAGATGATGGTTGAAGCCAGCGGCCAGGGCATTTTTTTTATCGTTTTCCTGGCCATAGCCCGTGACGGCAATCAGGACCGCATTGGCAGTACCAGGCCGTGCGCGCAGCCGCCGTGCCAACTCATGCCCGTCCATGTCAGGTAAGCCGATATCGAGCAGGCACGCATCGGGCAATTCCATGCTGGCGCGTGCGATTGCCCCCTGTGCTTCATGCTCGACAAGCGCCTGGTGGCCGGATGTTTCCAGAAGCATGCTTAACATTTCTGCCGCATCCGCATTATCGTCGACTACCAGAATTTTCAAGGGTTTCGGCCCGCTGTGTACACCATGACCATGGCACTGGTCGGCTTGAAGCGGATCCTCATGCATGCGTGGCAGGACTACGGTGAATCGGCTGCCCTTGCCTATCCCTTCGCTGGCAGCGCCAACACTCCCTCCATGCAGTTCGACCAGGCTTCTGACCAGCGCAAGACCCAGTCCCAAACCGCCCGAGGCGCGGTCCGAGGTGCGTTCGGCCTGCGTGAACAGATCGAACACCTGCTTGACCAGCTCTGGCGCCATGCCGATGCCGCTATCCTCGACCTCCAACAAGAGATGCGTTACCTGCACTTCAATTTTCAAGGAAATATTGCCGCCTTCGGGTGTGTATTTGGCAGCATTGTTAAGCAGGTTTGCAACGACCTGCACCAGGCGCATTTCGTCCCCGAAGATCATCGGCATATCAGCTGGCATATGCAAGGCCAGATGATGGTGCCTCGACTGGATCACCGGGTTGGCCTGCTCGACCGCATCGGCCACGACACGACGCATGTCCAGTGCGCGGTTGTCCAGTTCAACCAGGCCCCGTGTCACCCGTGACACATCCAGCAAATCATCAATCAGATTGGTCATATGGCTGACTTGTCGACTGATGATTTCACTAGTCTGCCGTACGCGCTCTTGATCGCCCCGGGCAACCTTCAGCAGTTCCGCCCCGGCGCTGATGGGTGCAAGCGGATTTCTCAGTTCGTGCGCCAGCATCGCCAGAAATTCATTCTTTCGACGATCCTCAGCCTTTAGTTTTTCGATGGCCTGCTGGCGTTCCTCGCCAAGCGTCTTCAACTCTTGAATATCGATATTCACCCCCTGGAGTGAATACTGGGCGCCGGCCGATTCCTGATACCAGAATGCACGCGCGGAAAACCAGCGATATCCGCCTTCTTTCTGTTTCATCCGCATTTCCAGGTGCACGGAGTTACTGGGACAAGCGGCGCAAGCGCGCTCGAACTCCGTCTTCACCAAGGCCTGTTCATCCGGATGAATGAGGTCCAACCACTGGCTGATGGATATACTCGTATCGTCGCCACGGTAACCCAGCAAGGCGATGAAGTTCTTGCAGATATCGATCTGTCCGGTCGCCGGGTGCCAGGTCCAGGTTCCCGCGTTAGCGGCGAATAACACGCGCCGCGTCTCTTCTTTTTCCTTGACACAGCGTTCGAGCAGTTTATGGTCAGTCAAGTCGACGGTGATCTTGGAGAAGCCGACATGCTTGCCAGAATCATTGCGCAAGGCGGTGAGCAAGACTCTTGCCCAAAACACGCTGCCGTCCTTGCGTTGTCGCCAGCGCTCTTCCCGGAAAAATCCGTTCTTTTTCGCTTCCTGCAGATTATGCTCAGCCCATCCCGATGCCTTGTCCTCGTCTGTGTACAGCAGTGAGAGGTGCTTGCCGATGGCATCTTCCGCGGTAAATCCTTTCATTTCCTCGGCTGCGCCATTCCAGCTCTCAATGATTCCATTCACATCGAGAAAAAATACAGCCGCTTCCTTGACTTCTTCAATCATCAGACGCGTCAACTCTGCCAGCTGGTTTGCAGGAAGTGCCGAGACGGCATAGGGTTTGCTCATGTTTCCACGCTCTCGATCGATACGAAGTATGCACTCTACATCTGTATCGATCGCCGACGAATCGACTGCAGGGCAATTCTGCCTTGCAACATGTACTTAAGAAGGAATTATTGCGACCAGCATTATCAGCTTCCGATTGCTGTCGTTTGACAAATGTGAAGTCTGTTGGCGGTTCGTGCACTGCGCGCACGTCTGTACTGGACATCGAAATCTGGCCGCTTTGGCCGCAAACGTTGCGGACCAAATGTAACCGGAGATAGACCGGACGCAAGGACTGCGTTTCCGGAAACAAAAACGCCCACGTCGATGAGTGGGCGTTGAGTGAGACATGTTCTTGGTGGCCCGGGGCGGAATCGAACCACCGACACAAGGATTTTCAATCCTCTGCTCTACCAACTGAGCTACCAGGCCAAGGCGGCGAATTGTAGCACAGAGTTATGAGATGTCCATAATTTTGTTCCCAGCAGCACCAGTGCCAGGACTAGTCCCACTACCAGGAAAAGCCTGCCGGCACACCGACAGCACCACCTGACGCAGCCAGCGGTGCCCTGGATCGGCATCCAGCCGCGGGTGCCACATCTGCGAAACCGTGATCGGCGCGGTCGCCACCGGCAGCGCAAACGCATGCACGCCGGCAGGGCCGCCGGCGCAGAACGAGGCCGGCAGCAGCGTCGCCAGGTCGGACGCGCGCGCCACCGCCAGCGCCGCCGGAAAACTCGGCACGACGGCGACGATGCGCCGCTCCAGGCCCAGTGCGGCTAGGGCAATATCTACCGGCCCATGATGCCGTCCGCGGCGCGAGGCCACCACATGCCCCAGCGCCGCATACTGGACGGCGCTGACCGACGGTGCGGCAGTCAGCGGATGGCCGGCCCGGACCACGCCGACGAAATGGTCGCGGAACAGGGCCTGCAGCCGCACTTCCGGCGCCATCTCGCCCAGCACGCCGATCTCGAGGTCGACGCTGCCGTCGCGCAGGTGCAGTGCGTTCTTGTCCGGCTTCGGGGCGAAGCGCAGGCGCACCTGCGGCGCGGCGGCGGTGGCGGCGGCGATCAGGCGCGCCGCCAGCACTTCCACGAAACCGTCGTTGGCACGGATCGTAAAGGTGCGCGCCAACGTCGCCGGGTCGAGCACCGCCGGCGACGGGCGCAGCACGCTGCGGGCGTCCAGCACGGCCTGGCGCGCCGGTTCGCGCAGGGCTTCGGCGTGCGGTGTCAATACCATCTGGCGTCCGGCCCGTACCAGCAATGGATCGCCGGTAGCTTCGCGCAGCCGTGCCAGCGTGCGGCTCATCGCCGAGGCGCTCAGGCCGAGGCGGCGCGCGGCGCCGGCCACGCTGGCTTCGGTCAGTAGGCGGTCCAGTGCGATCAGGAGGTTCAGGTCGGTTTCAGGCATGTGCCGATGCTAGCACGCATGCCAATGGGAAACCGTGCCGTGACATGGCGCCGCGTGCACGGTATCACTGCAATCGATGCGTCTTCCGCCATGCCGTCCGGGTCGCTATAGTCGATAGCTCGATGATCAAGGCGCTGCGGCGCCGGAAAGTAGGTATGGCATTGTTTTCCGATTTGCCCGGCGACGAGGGTTTGCCCGGGGCCCGGCGCCGCCTGGCGATGATTGCCGTCATGACGGCGACGGCGATGACGGTCCTGGATGGCAGCATGGTCAACGTCGCGCTGCCGCAGATCGCCCGCGCGCTGGCGGCGCCTGCCGGGGCCGTGCTGTGGGTGGCCAACGCGTATTTGCTGGCGGTTGCCATGACGCTGGCGATCTTCGCGGCGCTGGCGGCGCGCCTCGGCTTTCGCCTTCTGTTCTCGGGCGGTCTGGCCGTCTTCACGCTGGCATCACTGGGCTGTGCGCTGGCGTCGTCGGCCGAAATGCTGACGGCGCTGCGCGTGCTGCAGGGCGTCGGCGGGGCGGCCTGCCTGGCGATCTCGCCGGCCATCCTGCGGACGATTTTCCCGAACCGCCTGCTGGGGCGCATCCTGGGGGTGAACGCCCTGATGGTCGCGGCCTGCACGGCGCTTGGCCCGACACTGGGCGGTGCCTTGTTGTCCGGGCTCGGCTGGCCCTGGCTGTTCGCGATCAATGTGCCGCTGGGCCTGGCGGCCGTCACGCTCGGCTGGCGCGTGGTGCCCGACAACCCGGATCCGGCGCGCAAGGGTTTCGACAGTGCCGGCGCGCTGTTGTCGGCGGTGGCCATGGGCGCTTTCATCATGGCGGCGGATGCCAGCGCACACCTGGGTACGGCGCCGGATGCCGGCCGCGCACTGGCCATGTATGGCGTCACCGCCATCGTCGCCGCCTTAGCTTTCGTCTGGCGCCAGCGCCGTGCCGCCACCCCGCTGATCCCGCTGGACATGTTCGCGTCCAAGCGCTTTTCGCTGGCCGCGCTGACCTCGTTGGCTTCCTTCATCGGCCAGGGCATCACGCTGGTCGCCTTGCCTTTCCTGTTCCAGACCGTGTACGGCGATTCGGCCCTGCACTCGGCGCTGCTGTTCACGCCCTGGCCGATCGGCATCATGCTGGCGGCGCCGCATGCCGGGCGGCTGGCCGATCGCTATCCGGCGGCGATTTTGTCGTCGGCGGGACTGGCGCTGCTGGCGCTTGGCCTCGTTTGCCTGGCGCTGTTGCCGATGGGGGCGCAGGCTTGGGACATCGCCTGGCGCAATTTGTTGTGCGGGATCGGGTTCGGCCTGTTCCAGAGCCCGAACAACCGCGAGATGCTGTCCAACGTGACGCGCGAACGCAGCGGCAGCGCGTCCGGCGTGCTGGCCATCATGCGGACCTTCGGGCAGTGCCTGGGCACCGCGGTGGTGGGGATCGTGCTGTCGACCTTCGACCGCGACCTGGCCGGCGGCGCAGCCGGCATGCATGCGATCCGGCTGTGCCTGCTTGTGGCGGTGGCGGCGACCGTGATGGCGCTGGCGGTCAGCGCCGGCCGTATCCGCCACGGGCGGGTCTGATGGGGGCCCGAGGTCAGGTTTGATGCGAGGTTTGTTGCGGATGACGGCGCTCAGGCGCGCGCTTTGGCACGCTCCGCGTGCTGCTGGTCGAGTGCCAGGCGCGCTTCCTTGCGGCCCTTGGCTTCCTCGTGGCGGCGCTGCTCGTCCGGCGTAAACGGGCGCAGCGGCGGCACCGGCACCGGCTGCTTGTCGTCGCCGACGGCCACCATCGTGAAGAAGCAGCTGTTCACGTGGCGTACTTCCTGGGTGCGGATGTTTTCGGCGAGGACCTTGATGCCGATTTCCATCGAGGTGCGGCCGGTGTAATTGACGGCCGCCAGGAAGGTGACCAGCTCGCCCACCAGGATCGGCTGGCGGAAGGTCACCTGGTCCACGCTCATGGTGACGACGTAGCTGCCGGCGTAGCGGCTGGCGCAGGCGTAGGCGACCTGGTCCAGCAGTTTCAGGATGTGGCCGCCGTGGACGTTGCCGGAAAAGTTCGCGGTGTCCGGCGTCATCAGGACCGTCATCGTGAGTTGGTGGGCGGGCATATTCATGGCAGGCTCGTCAAAATAGTGATGGTTGGACACGACAGTTTAGCGCGTCCAGCCATCGTCGCGTCAGAACTCTTCCCAGTCGCCGGCCGTGCTGCTGACCACCGGTTCCCTGCGCACGGGCGCCGCCTTACGCGCCGGGGCCGCAGCCGCAGACGAAGCCGCAACCGCAGCCGAAGCCGAAGCCGAAGCAGCCGGCCGGGCCGCCGGCAGTGCGCGTGCCGCCTTGACGGGCGCCGGCTTGCGCGCCGCCGGCTGAGTCGTGGCCGCCGCAGCGTCGATCTGGAACAGCGCCACCACCTGCGCCAGCTGGCTGGCCTGCTCCTGCATCGAGCGCGTGGCGGCGGCCGATTCCTCGACCAGCGCGGCGTTCTGCTGGGTGCTGCCGTCCATCTGCACGATCGCCTGGTTGACTTGCGCGATGCCGCTGGCCTGCTCGCGGCTGGAACTGACGATCTCGTTCATGATGCTCGACACGCGCGCGATGCCGTCGACGATACCCTGCATGGTGTCGCCGGCCCGGCCGGCCAGCGTCGAGCCCTGGGCGACGCGCTCGGTCGAGGCTTCGATCAGGCCCTTGATTTCCTTGGCGGCGCCGGCCGAGCGCTGGGCCAGCGCACGCACTTCGGCGGCGACGACGGCAAAGCCGCGTCCCTGTTCGCCGGCGCGCGCCGCTTCCACCGCGGCGTTCAATGCCAGGATGTTGGTCTGGAAGGCGATGCCGTCGATGACTGCGATGATGTCGACGATGCGGCTCGAGGAGGCGTCGATCGCGCCCATGGTGTCGACCAGCTGGCCGACCATGCTGCCGCCCTGGCGCGCCACGTCGGCGGCCTGCGCCGCCAATTGGTTGGCCTGTTCGGCGCTGGCGGCGCTGTGGCCGATGGTCTGGGTCAGTTCTTCCATCGACGAGGCGGTTTCTTCCAGTGCCGAGGCCTGGCTTTCGGTGCGCTGCGACAGGTCCTGGGTTTCGCCGGCCATGGTGGCGATCGAGGCGCCGATGCTGGTGGCGCCGTGGCGCACCTGGCCGACGATATCGGCCAGGCTGGCGCGCATGCGTTCCAGCGCGGCCATCAGGCTGTCCTGGTCGCCCGCGCGCAGCGGTACCGCCACGCGCAGGTTGCCGGCGGCGATCTCGCCGGCCACCAGGGCCGCGGCGGCCGGTTCGCCGCCCAGGCGCCGGAACAGCGAGCGCACCAGTACCACGCCGGCCAGGACGCTGAAGACCAGGGTCGCCACGCACAGCGCAATCAGGATGTTGCTGCTGCGCTCGGCGCTGGCCAGCACGGTGGCGACGCGGGCGTCGATCGCGCGCTGCTGCAGCGCCAGCAGTTCGTTCGACTTGCCGACATAGGCGTCCGCCGCCGGCGTGTAGGCCTTGTTGAACAGCGCGAGTGCCTCGTCGTTCTTGCCCTCCGCCTTGAGCGCGGCCACGCGGTTGCGCGCGTCGGTGTAGTCCTTGCGCACGGCGTTGATCCCGTCGAGCATCGCTTTTTCTTCGGGGGTGTCGAGCAGGGCGCCGATTTTCTTGATCAAATTGCTGCCGCGCGCACTGGATTCCTTGGCCTCGTCGGCATAGGCCTTGGCCAGCTCGGGATCGGCGGCGCGCGTGATCAGGGCGGTGCGCTTGACGCCCACCGACGTGTTCAGCAGCCAGCTCGAAATCAGGCGTTCCTTGGCCAGCGGGCGCTCGGTGAGCGACTGGGTATCGGCCGCCAGCACTTGCAGGCGCCAGATGGCGATGGCGGTCGAGACGAACGAGAGGACGATAATGATGGCGAAGGTCAGCCGTAGCTGGTTGCGCACGCTCGAAGTACGGGAGGCGGACACTGCAATTCCTTGTGAAATGGGGGGATGACCCGGATTGGGTCGATGGCTAATCATTTTGAACAGAATGATTCTGAAAAGAAATAAGTAGTTCAAAATTACAACGATCTCGCCCGTTGCCGGCTTCTGCTAGGATGCCGCCATGGCTCTCTTACTTGTCCCCGGCTTCATGGCCGACGAAACCCTGTGGAACGACATGACGGCGGCACTCGCCCGCTTCGGCCCGATCCAGCATGCCGACCTGCGCCACGACACCTCGGTGGAGGCGATGGCGCGCCGTGCCTTGGCGTCGGCGCCGTCGTCCTTTTTGCTGATCGGCTTTTCGATGGGCGGCTACGTCGCGCGCGACATCGCGCGCCTGGCCCCGGCATACGGCAAGCAGGTGGCGGCGCTGGTGCTGGTCGCGACGTCGACCCGTCCCGATACGCCGTCCATGCGCCAGCGCAAGGGCGCGGTCGGGCATGCCGCGGCGTCGATCGCCTTCAGCGGATTGAGCCGCACCGCGGTCGCCACTTCGCTCCATCCGAAGGACAAGCACAACGAGGCGCTGATCGAGCGTGTGCGCGCGATGGGCATGCGCCTGGGCGGCGAGGTGTTCCGGCGCCAGTCGGTGCTCGACCGTCCCGGCGACATCGAGCGCCTGGGCGAGATCCGCTGCCCGACGCTGGTGATCGCGGCGGCCCAGGACCAGCTGCGCAGCCTGGAGGAGGCGCAGGAGCTGCAGGCGGGTATCCCGGATGCCAGCCTGGTCGTCATCGAAGACACCGGGCACATGATCCCGATCGAGGCGCCGGAGCGGCTGCTCGATGTGATCGTGCCGTGGCTGGATATGGTCGCGCCAGCGCGAGCTTGAACACGCTTCAGAAGGCGGCCGATCGCAGCCGCCACACCCATCGAAAAAATCGATGGTTGACCATCAAATAACTCGTTTTTCTTCCCGCTGACCGCGGTCCATACTCCTTTCCATGCAAGACCACTTCAACTCAAGGAGAACTTCATGGACACCAACAAACTCTATCCAATCGGCCGCGCCCTCGTCGGCATCCTGTTCCTGGTATCGGGCATCAACAAGATCCTCGGCTTTTCCTACGTGCTCGGCTGGATGAACGGCAGCGGCATCCCGGCGGCGGGCCTGCTGCTGGTGCTGACCATCCTGCTCGAAATCGGCGGCGGCCTGGCCCTGGTCACCGGCATCCAGGCGCGCCTCGCGACGGCGGCGCTGGCGCTGTTCCTGGTGCCGGTGACGCTGATCTTCCACGGCTTCTGGCATGCCGACGCAGCCGAGGTGCAGAACCAGCTGAACCACTTCTTCAAAAACGTGGCGATCCTGGGCGGCATGCTGGTCCTGTTCGGCATCGAGCAGCAACGCTATAGCGCCCGCAGCGGCGCACGCAGCGGCGGCGCCAACAGCCTGCGCACTCGCAGCGCATAAGCGACTCTGGAATAAGGCAGGGGCCTGTTTCCGCCGGCCGGGATACCGTAACGCGATCCCGGCCTTTTTTTCGCCCAACCGATTCGACACGACTACCATGACCATGCTGAACACCCTTGCCACGCTGTCCACGGCGCTTGCCGCCTGTTTCCTCGCTGCCGGCACCGCCCAAGCCCAGGCCGACCTGATCCTCACCAACGGCAAGATCGCCACCATGGCCAAAGAGGGCGAGTTCGTGCAGGCCGTCGCCGTCAAGGACGGCAAGGTGCTGGCCACCGGCACCAACGCCCGTATCCTGAAACTCAAAAGCGATCAGACCCAGGTGATCGACGCCGGCGGCCGCACCGTGATCCCCGGCCTGAACGATTCGCACCTGCACGTGATCCGCGAAGGCCTGAACTACAACATGGAGTTGCGCTGGGACGGCGTCACCTCGCTCAAGCGCGCCCTGCAGATGCTGAAGGAACAGGCGGCGCGCACGCCGGACGGCGAATGGGTGAAGGTGGTGGGCGGCTGGAACGAGTACCAGTTCGAGGAAAAGCGCCTGCCGACGCTGGAAGAGATCAATGCCGCGGTGCCGGACAAGCCGGTGTTCATCCTCTACCTGTACGGCCTCGGCTTCCTCAACAAGAAGGGCATCGAGACCCTCGGCTACAACAAGGACACCAGATTCAAGGATGGCGAAGTCGAGCTGGACGCGAACGGCCGCCCGACCGGCAAGCTGATCGCCAAGCCGAACGCGCTGATCCTGTACTCGACGCTGGCCAGGACCAACAAGTTGAACCGCGCGGACCAGGTGAATTCGACCCTGCACTTTTATCGCGAGCTGAACCGCCTGGGCGTGACCAGCGCCATCGATGCCGGCGGCGGCTTCCAGAATTATCCGGACGATTACGGCGTGTCGCTGGAACTGGCGCGCAGCGGCCAGCTGACGGTGCGCACTTCGTATTATCTGTTCGCCCAGCGCGCCGGCAAGGAACTGGAAGACTTCCAGCGCTGGCTGACGATGACCCACCCGGACAAGAACGACCACATGTTTTATCCGAACGGCTTCTCGGCCGAGGGCGGCGGCGAGAACCTGGTGGCCAGCGCCGCCGATTTCGAGAATTTCCTGGAGCCGCGCCCGGACCTGCCGGCCGCCATGGAGAGCGAGCTGGAACCTGTCATCTCCCTGCTGGTGAAGAACCGCTGGCCATTCCGCCTGCATGCGACCTACGGCGAAAGCATCGCGCGCGACCTCGACGTCATCGACAAGGTGAATGCGAAGACGCCGCTCAACGGCCTGCGCTTCATCATCGACCACGGCGAGACCATCAGCGACGCCGAGCTGGCGCGCATCAAGAAGCTGGGTGGCGGCATCGCCGTGCAGGACCGCATGCACTTCCAGGGCGAGGCTTACTGGAAGCGTTACGGCGAGCAGACCCGCCAGATGCCGCCGATCCGCAAGATGCTGGACATGAAGCTGCCGGTCGGCCTGGGCACCGACGGCACCCGGGTCTCGAGCTACAACCCGTGGCCTTCCGTGTACTGGGCGGTGACCGGCAAGACCGCCGGCGGCATGCCGATCTGGCAGGGCAGGGATGTGCTCAGCCGCTACGAAGCGCTGAAGCTGATCACGACCGGCTCGGCCTGGATGAGCGGCGAGGAAAAAGTGAAGGGCACGATCCGGCGCGGCCAGTATGCCGACTTCGTGGTGCTGCCCGAGGATGTGTTCACGGTGGATGCCGAGAAGATCAAGCGCATGGAGAGCGTGCTGACGGTGGTGAACGGGAAGGTGGTCTACGGTGCCGGATCGTACGCGCCGCTGGCGCCGCAGCTGCCGGCGGTGTCGCCGGGGTGGAGTCCGGTGGCTGCGTATGGCGGTTATCAGAACAAGTAACCGGAACCGCCCACCCAAAAACCGTCGTCCCCGCCTGCGCGGGGACGACGGTCATTTAACGGTGTTAAGCGTGATGCCTTGATTACGCCTTGATAAACGCCAGCAAATCATCATTCAAACGATACTTGTGCGTCGCCGGCAAACCATGCGGCGCGCCTTCGTACACCAGCAGCGTCGCATTCTTGAGCAGCTTGGCCGAAGCGCGGCCCGCGGCGTCGATCGGCACGATCTGGTCGTCCGAACCGTGCACCACCAGCACCGGGATGTCGATCTTTTTGAGGTCGGCGGTGAAGTCGGTCTCGGAGAACTGCTTGATGCAGTCGTAGGCATTCTTGATCCCGCACTGCATGCCCTGCGCCCAGAAGGTGTCGCGCATGCCCTGCGATACCTTGACATTCGGGCGGTTGAAGCCGTAGAAGGGCAGGCTCAGGTCCATGAAGAATTGCGCGCGGTCGTCGAGCACCGACTTGCGGATGCCGTCGAACACGTCGATCGGCAGGCCTTTCGGATTGGTCGCCGACTTCACCATCTGCGGCGGCACCGCGCCCACCAGCACCGCCTTGGCGACGCGTTTGCTGCCGTGGCGGCCGAGGTAGTGCGCCACCTCGCCGCCGCCGGTCGAATGGCCGACCAGCACCGCATTCTTCAGGTCCAGGTGATTCATCAGCGCCGCCAGGTCGTCGGCGTAATGGTCCATGTCGTTGCCGTTCCAGGGCTGGCTCGACAGGCCGTGGCCGCGGCGGTCGTGCGCGATCACACGGTAGCCGTGCGAGGCCAGGAAGAACATCTGGTCTTCCCAGGCGTCGCCCTGCAACGGCCAGCCGTGGCTGAACACGACCGGCTGGCCGCTGCCCCAGTCCTTGTAATGGATGACGGTACCGTCGGCAACGGTCAGGAAGTTGCCGGCATGCGCGTTCGGCACGGCGGCGGGCGGCTTGCTCGCGGCGCCCGCGGCAGCGGCGGCGCTGCCGGCGGCGGCCAGGCCGGCGCCCACGGCGGAGGTGGCGGCGCCGGCCAGCAGGGAACGGCGCGACAGGGAGGGTTTGTTGGGCATGGTGGATTCCTTTCAGGGTTGGAACCACCAGTCTAGAGAGGGATGCCGCGGCTGGCCCCGGCTAAAAGATCAGGCCGCCAGCTGCAAACAGCGCGTCAAAGACTTATATAGCCGCGCTTGACCGCCAGGGTCACCGCATGGGTGCGGTCGCTGGCGCCGAGCTTGACCAGGATGGTGCTCATGTGGCTCTTGACCGTGGGCTCGCTGATGCTGAGGATCTCGCCGATCACGCGGTTGGCATTGCCGCTGGCGGCCAGGCGCAGCACGTCGAGTTCGCGCGGCGACAGCTTGTCGGCCGGGTAGTGGCCGTCGACTTCCTGCTGCGCCACGCGCGCGATCACGCTGGCGCCCTTGTACACGCGGCGCACCGTCTGCGCCAGTTCGGCGCCGGCCACGTCCTTCAGCAGATAGGCCGCGGCGCCGGCCTTGAGCGCGCCGATCACGCGGGCGTCGCCGCTGAAGGTGGTCAGCACGACGATGCGGGCGTCGGGATGCAGGGCGCGGATGCCGACGATGGCTTCGAGGCCATCCTTGACGGGCATCTGCAGGTCGAGCAGCGAGACATCGGGACGATGGCGCGCGAACTGGGCGATGGCTTCCTCGCCGTTGCCGGCGATGCTGACGACGTCGATATCCGCGTGCACGCGCAGGGTGGCGGCGATCCCTTCGCGCATCATCGGGTGGTCGTCGGCGATCAGGACGCGGATACGCGGAGGGGCAGGCTGGTTCATGGAGATGGATTGTAGCGCCGACATCGACGGCGTGCTCAGCGGCCGGCCGCGCCGGCATGCAGGTCCTGGCGGGCGTGCACCGGCAGCCGGAAGCGGAAGCAGGCGCCATGCGGTTCGCCCGGTTCATAGCCGATATGGCCGCCGTGCGCGCGCACGATCGCCAGGCTGATCGACAGGCCCATGCCGGTGCTGTTGGGCTTGGTGCTGAACAGGCTGCCGAAGACCCGGTCGCGGTGCTGCTGCGCGATGCCGGGGCCGTTGTCGGCGACGCTGATCTCGACTTCCCCGCTGCCGACGCGGCGGCTCTGCACGTGGATGCGGCGCGCCGCGGCCGCCGGATCGCCGGCCGCCGGATCGCCGGCCGCCGGATCGCCGGGCGCATCATGGCCAGCCGTGTGCGCCCGGCTCCCCGACAGCGCCTCGATCGCATTCACCATTAGATTGGTGACCACCTGCTGCAGCTGCACGCGGTTGGCCTGGATGATGCATTCGCCCAGGCCCAGGTCGAGGTCGATCTCGATACCGTGCTTGCGCAGCGGCCGCTGCAGCAGCTGCAGGGTGTCGGCGATGGTCTGGTCGACCGGCACGTTGCCCACCTCGGTGTCCTGGCGCGCGGCCAGGCGCTGCACGCTGCGCACGATGTCGCCGGCATGGCGGCCGGCGGCGCTGATCAGGAGCAGCGAGGCGAGGGCGCGTTCGATGTCCGGCTGCGGCCGGCGCAGCCATTTGCGGGCGGCGGCGGCATGCAGCGAGATCGCGGCCAGCGGCTGGTTGACCTCGTGCGCGATCGACAGGCCGATTTCGCCGATGCTGCCGGCGCGCAGGATGCGCTCGCGCTCGGCCTGCTCGGCGGCTGTGCTGGTGGCCACGGTACTGCTGGCCACGGTGCCGTCGGCCACGGTGGCGTCGGCCGCTGTTCCGTCGGCGATTGCGGCGCTGTCCTCGCCCCAGGCACGGCGCAGGGCCGCGACGCGGCCGCCTGCATCAGCGTGGCCGTAGCTGGCGAGAGCCAGATGCCGATAATGCCGCGTGGCGGCGCCGAGGCCATTTTGATCGGCCAGCAGCGCCGCCTGTTCCCAGGCGAGGGCGGCCGACCAGTGCCGGCCGTCGCGGCCGGCACCCGTGCCTGCGCTTTCGAAACCGGCCAGGGCATCGAGATGGCGGCCGGCATGGCGGGCGCGCACCGCGGCGGCGAGCGTGCCGGCATGATCGCTGTCGGCGGACTGGCCGGAGGCGGCGCAGAAAGAGGCGCACAAGGAGGCACTGAAGGGCAGCACCAGTGCCGCATGCAGTGCCTGTGCACGCTCGAATTGCGGGCGTCCCTGGCGCTCCGCCAGCGCCAGCGCGGTGGCACCCAGCTGCAGCGCACCGCGGCAGTGGGCATCGTACTGCACGCCGCGGCGGCGATCCTGCCCGAGCGCCGCCGCGGCCAGCAGCAGCAGCGCCGGCGGGGTGGCTTCGCGCACGCCATGCCGGCGCGCGCGCCCGGCTTCGGCGGCGATGGCCGGATAGGCGGGCGCCGCGCCGGCCGCCACGGACGATGCGCCGGCGATCAGCGTGTCGAGTACGGCGTCGGGTGCACCGTCGCCGTGGCCTTGGCTGCCGTGTGCGGCCGGCAGCGCCAGCCAGAACGCCGGCGTGAAAGCCTGCAGGCGCGCGAACAGGCGCAGGCAGGCAGCCCTGCCGCCATCGGCCATGCCGCCGGCATCGCCGGCATCGGCAGCATCGCCCGCCTTGCCTGCCGCAGGGAATGCGCCGGCCGTACGACCGGTACCCGCCATGGCGGGCGTATCAATCGGGGCGTTGTCTCGGACCAGGGTCATGGGCTGCTTTCGTCTGCGGTGATGGCGCGGCGCAGGATTCGGCGCTTACCGGCGCATTATGGCGGCTGGCGTGGCCCGGCCTTTCATACGATAGTTGTAATGTCGGTCAATATTTATCAACGCCTGCAGTCTGCCGGCGCGCGAAAACTGGCCTAAGGATACGGGCTCGAGCGAGGGCGGCTCGCTACCATTTTTGTTCAACCTTTGAGGACAATCATGATTAGTCACATCTCTACCGTCACCCGGCAACATGTGCTTGCCAGCCGCCGCGACGGCGCCATCCGCTGGTGCTGCCTCCTGCTGCTGTGCTCGGCCTATCTGCAGGGCGGGCTGGACAAGGCCTTCGATTTTCCGGCCGCGCTGGCCGAGATGCAGCACTTCGGCCTGGCGCCGGCGGGACCGCTGGCCGTGCTCACCATCGCCGGCGAACTGGGCGCGTCCGTGCTGGTCCTGACGGGCATACGGCGCTGGGCCGGCGCCCTCTACCTGGCCCTGTTCACGCTGGCGGCCAACCTGGTGGCGAACCGCTTCTGGGAACTGGAAGGCATCGCGCGCACGATGTCGGAAAATGGCTTTTTCGAACACCTGGGCCTGGCCGGCGCCTTCATGCTGGTGGCATGGATGGATGTGTGCCGACCTCAGCCCACGGCAGCACGCAGCGAAGCCAACACCTTGGCGCCCGGATAGCCAGGGCGATCAGGGTAAGCATGGCGGTGGTAGCAGCTCCAATAACTGGTCACGCGGCGATCGAGTGTTGCCAGGTAGGCGGGATTGTCCAGTGCAAATGCCCGCAGCGTAGCGGGGTGTCGCTCGCCAATGGCATTGGCGACTTCTGCCGCGATCTCTACGACGTATTCGCCGGCGAGTTGAAGCAGGTAGGGGGTGAGCCACGATGCTTTGCTCTTCAGCAGCTCATGCAGGCATTCCTGGCGCAAGTAACCATCGTAATGCCTCGTCCCCAAACACAGCAAGATGAGCTTCGCGGCAGACTGCGAATTGCTTAGTTCTCGACGCAAGCGATCAGGATCGTAGTAGAGCCGATAAGGGATGCGAAGCATTTCGCCATCCACGTTCACCTCGAATACATGCCGTGGAGCATGCCGTTCACCGATGGAGACACCGGCAAGCAGGTCGCGTACGGCAGCGCGCAGCATCGACGGAAAAGCCATCGTTTCATCGCATCGATTCTCACAAAGGATGAGAAACATTTTATTCAACAGTCGATGTTTACAAAGGCCGCGGTTGCGGCGCCATCGGCGGCACCACGATGTCGTCGTTCAGGCGCAGGAACTTGAAGCCGAGCAGCGTCGACGCCTTCTTTCCCGCCTGGCGGTTGCGTTCTTCCCGCGCTTCGGCGCGGCCGATGAAGGACCCGAAGGTTTCTTCGCGCACCGCCGGGTCCGACGAATGCAGGAAGTGACGCTCGCCGTCCGGGCCGAGCACCACCAGGCCGACGTGGGTCACCATGGTCTTGCCGTCGGCGAGCAGCGAAACCACGTTGACGTAGTCGCCTTCGCGCAACCGGGCGGCCAGCGCGACGGCGCGCGCTTTCGGCACGTAGGCTTGCGTGCCGGTTTCGACCGGGATGTCGGCCTCGGTGTGATGGCGCGTTTTCAGGAAGGTCGCGCGGTCGACCGTCATCGTGTAGCTTTGCGCGTCCGTGCCGGCGAGTTGGGCGCTGACGTCGGTCACCAGCCAGCGGTTGGCAAGGTTCCAGTCCAGCTCCGTGTAATGGTTGCGCGTCGCGACGCCGACGATCCCGTCACGGTAGCGGATGCGCTGCAGCATCCAGAAGAAGCCTTCCCACGATTGCGACAGCGCCATCGCGTAGGTGTGTTCGACGAAGACCGTGCAATCGCTGTGATCGAGGCTGAACATCGGCAGCTCGTCATGCACCTGGTAGGGGAATTCGCCCAAGAGATTCAGACTGTAGGGCTGGCCGATGTTCTTGCGCGCGATCGCGGCGATGCGTTTGCGCAGGTCGGGTTCGTGCTCGTGCTCCCAGGCGATGTAGCGTCCGGCCTCCACCGGCCGCATCTGGTATAGCGGCTTCGCCAGCAGCGCATCGAGTGGCTCGGTCACAGACGCACCGGCGA
>Ga0265797_10000537_pt1 | contig 69033 bp, 78 predicted proteins | sample P2T30metagenome_FD_192433 | JGI IMG/M metagenome (GOLD analysis project Ga0265797, IMG submission 192433) | Plant litter microbial communities from East Loma Ridge, Irvine, California - P2 T30 | ecosystem: Environmental > Terrestrial > Plant litter > Unclassified | place: USA: California...
GAAGAGGGAGGAGGTGTTGTTCATGAGGGAGTGGGGAGCTATATGTGTTCTTCAGACTAGGAAAGCATCATGGTGGTTCGTTCGTTCGACTTGGGGGGGAAAGAAGGCACACGAGGTTTCTTTGTCTTTTTTTCGTCCTTGTCCAACTTCCCCCCCCCACGCCACGTCCTCCTCCCCCGCTGTTCCTTCTACGAATATGGCACATGCTCTGGCTGGCTGGCTGGCGGATACCATCATATTAGAACAATATACTACTAGGAAGTGTTCGCGCATTGCGCGCAGATTATCATGGCGGGGAGGCGTCACAAGGAAGAAATGAAAGCTTTTTCTTCTTTACCCAGGTAAAACGCAGATGTGGCAAGAGAGGTACTTTGTCAATTTGTGAATTCATGTTTTGTGATTGATGATGCAAATGGGATTGTTGATGACTTGACAAAGAGAAAAGACTCGAGTTATTCTGCTATGGCTATATACATGCCTTTTTTTTTTGCCTTGTAGCTTGTGTTTGGCGAGAAGTTGCTCCGGCAGATTGAACTCCTTGTACTGATGCTTGCTTAGTTCTATGAGTTGAATGAAGAGAAAAAGATTGGTATGATAACTTCGTTGTTCGTTCTTGGCTGGCTCCTCTCCAATGTTGGCAAAGTTTGGTCGCTTGTTTTGTCTGTCTGTCTGTCTGTACGTCTGTTCTGACGATGTGTGAATACATATATGCCATTACGCCCCGTTGAATCTTCTGGAATGACTCGCTCTCGTGTTGTTGCACAAGACTACAACACACCAACGCCCCTGTTCTTCAAGTCTTGTGATGTTGAACGCTTTAGAACGTTCTTCCGTTTTCGCTTCCCCCATCCTAATCCCAACTACTCCGCTGTATTACAACGTCCATTTTTTTTGGTCGCTCGCCCCCCCGTTTTGCAACTGTGATTCTCGTGATCTTTTCCAACTAGAAGGAAGCTTGTATAGCCGTTTCTCATCGGGCTTCGAATTGGACCATACTAGATTAGGTATATGTTAGTGATTGTTATCTTGGAGTTTTTGCAAATGGGCACTGTTGCTGTTCCACTTGGAAATTGCCGTTCTGTGCTCTTCCGCGTGTAGATGCATGTGTGTGTGTGTGCTTGGAAGAACTCCGTCTGTGCCTCTTTCTCTCTCTCTCTCTCCCTCTTTCTCGTCATTCCACCAGCACATTCCACCCCAAACTTCTTCCTTGCTTCTCTCCTCTCAACCCGCGCATACCCCCCTCTTCCTCTTGTATTCTTCATTGCCTCGTCACGCGCCGCGTCCCTTGTCCTCCGAGACCACAGACACACACCACATGGGGAGAAATATGTTATAACTCACCGGTTAGTCCTCTGCTTGTAAAGCACACGATGACCACAGTTTCTGCACCGGATGGGCTCGCCGCGCTTAAGAGGCACGTCCATGTCGCAGTCGCCGCACTTGTAGTGGACGGTGCGGGCTGTGGCGTCGATGGCGCTGGCGGTTTGGTCGGCGGTGGTGGTTTGCTGGGGTTGGTAGGATGACATGGTTGAGGTATTTGGCGGGTTTGGGGAGGTTGCGGTGTGTGAGGTGTGGGTGTGTATGTGTGTGTGTGTGTGGGTGGTGAGGGTGAGGGTGCGCAAGTTGCAGAGGATGCGATGATGGTTTGCGCCCGGGCCGGGTGCTGGAATCTTGATGGAAAACAAGGGTCGCGGTGGTACGTGCGCGAGGCTTATCGATAGTGGTCATTTTTCTGTCAGAATGCATCTTACTCGTCACAAAGACCATAACCTTGACATCGTGTGGGTGTCATATATAAGAAGCCGAATTCTTCAGCTCTTCCAACAACCATGCACTAGTATTCCTCCATCCTATCACGTTATCCTCCTAGTCTGCTTCTATCGTCGGACTCCACCCATGTGTATCTACCATTCCCATATACGACATACCTATCCTCTTATACGTAGGTCTCATAACGCTATTGATAATGCGCTCACAGAAATACCTCCTACTGTGCCCCGTTTGGAGCTCAATCCAAGGCTGTAGGAAATTAAAACCTCCCACCTCTTTCGATAATAGCTTCAAAACCCTTTCCATGACTCCCTTCGTCCCAAGGCGCTTATAAATACTTGCATTCAGATCTGGAATCTCCTTTCGAAACGTTTCTAGGACTAGGCCTGCGACGCTAGCAACGATTGGGGACGCAAAAGAACTGCCAGTCACTCTAGTGTTATACGGCGCGGCAACGTTAAGACCAGGGGCTGAGAACCGTTCTTGCTTGCGACCACATTCTGTCGATCCAGTATTCGAGAATGGTTTTCCTAAGCCATCTACAGCATCCACTGCAATGACGTCGCGGTGTCGAGCCGGGAAGAGGATGTCGGTTAGCGCTCCGCCGTTGGTTGAGGAGGCAAAGACCAGAATATGTCCCAAGTTTCCTACTGCGTTCAGTGCTTCTTCCACTCCGTCGTCGTCGTCTTGTAACTCCCAACCAAAGGACATATTGATTATATCGACCTTCCACTCCTCGCTGGCTACTTTTAGCGCCCGAACTATGGCATGCCTATCGGGTACCATTGTGTCACCTTCCTCCGTACGTTGAGCTATTCGGGCGATGTAAATTTCGGCATTCGGACATATGCGGGCAACTTGATATGCGACTGCTGTGCCATGGCCTGACTCATCTTCCCAGAAATTTCCTCGCTTTTCTCCCTCGCAAAAGTTCCTGCCACCCCTAATACGAGTTCTGAAAGAGCACTCTGGGTCTATGCCGGTGTCTAAGACTGCAATACGAACCGGCTTAGGACGGGAACCAGTCGTAACACGAGTGTCTTTATCCTTCTTGAAAAGAGGTAGCGTTTTGGCCTCAAGCTTCTCAAACCATTCATCCGCGATGCTATCCACACGTTAGCTGAAATTCCTAGTAGATATCATGGTACACTAACTGAAATGTTCGCTGCCTACCCAAAAACTCATTTTGGAACGTTTCGCGGAATGTGGCCTGCCTATTCGGCGATGAGGAAGAATCATCCTCGAACGGGATACATCTGTGCTTTCTTTGGTCGCTTCGCTGCGTTTCAGAGCTTTGGTATTCCCACCGCTTCCACCAAGCACGCTCAACTATATCATGCCAATGAGAGTATGAAAAGTGATCGTGTCCGGAGCCCGCGTGGGTTGGAGATGTGTAGGTGGTATTCTCATGCTGCAGAGATACTTGAGCGATCAACGTACGGATGTTGTACATTTGGTGGCCCATGGATCTGGCTGAACTCGTCATTATGAAGGAAAGAAAAAAATAGTCAAAAAATGAGGCTAACGATAGTGATGCTATACTAAGTGCCAGGGTATCTAAAGTACGAGTCGGATGGCCTTCATGTTGGATCTAATATATCGATCGACTGCCAAAAGAGGAGTGCGAAAGCCCTCTGGAGAGCCGCAACCGATATCATCTGATACAGCCTGGTTGTTTTATCGTTGCGCTATTGATAGCCTCTCATATCTACCAATCCGGCGATGTAAGCGAATGAATCAGAATGCTCATTTGTCGAACCAAAATGGCTTGCAAAGATGGCGGCGATATTTCGGGTCGAACGAATCGCAGGCTAGTCCGCAGTCCGATTGAGGCTTTTGGTGGTGGTGGCTGCAGCCTGCCTGTATCTCAGCCGCGCTCAGCCTGCCCACCTTCACGTTCGCTACACTGTTACTAAAATAATCTACAGCTCAAGAAGCGACAAGTATATATTGCGGATAACATCATGGAGCCACTGATATCCAGGACTTCATATCCATCAAAACATGTTACAGTACTTCCTTGCGCCAACGCGCGACACACCACCAGAGACGTTCATAAGGCTAGGCAACATCATCGAACAACCACGCTTCGCAGACCGACCACTCAATCGACACCCCCTTCCACCCGGGGAAATCATCGTTGGTCCTGAAACGAGAAACCATGTATTCGAATTCGACAACATAAAAACCTACACCATCGGCATCTGGACCTCTTTCCTTATGCAAATCCTTGGCATCGGCGGAGACATCAACACTCAGATCGCCAAGGGAACAGCGGAAACTTGGGACTGCGAAAGGATCGAGACTGTGTCTTTCAAACCTACCACCGAGTACATCAAGCAAAGTCTTGATTCTACAAATGTCAAACGATACATCCAGGATAACAAGAATTGGCTATGGGATACAAAGCTTTACATGATCACGGGGATAAAGATCGCATACGGGGCCAGGGGGACGATCAGGCATGCGCGGAGCAAAGGCATACATCTACATCTCGGTGTTGATGCGACGTTGGGCTTTACGCCGGTTCAAGCTGGTCCGGATATAGGTGTTGAAAAGGGTCGGAACGTGACACAGGACATTGGCGATAAAGATCCGTTTGTGCTTGCGTTTCGCATGCAGAGGATTAAAGTATCAAGCAAAGGGCAGGTCAGACATGAACGCGTTGATGGCGGTATGCTGAGCGTTGACGACGTTGATGATGAGGATGAAGAAGAGCGAGTGGAGCTTATGGTTGATGGACTGGACAGTGCGGACGCGGATGCCGAGGAGTTTGATATTCGGACCTCGTGGACGGTGGGTGATGAGGGAGCTGAGGATATCAGTTGCGCTCTAGTAGAAGACGATTGAGTTGACGAAGTGATGCGCTCTTCTGTATAGATGCGATGATGCATAGGGGATTTAGACCGGAAGACAAAGGTCGTGATGGTGCGTGCGCAGCGCTTATCGATAGTGCACTTTGCCTCTTTCGACCTGAGGCATTCCATAGTTCTGCGATCTATCATCGACTATACTGCCATCATCATCCATATGTTTGCGCATGTAGGAAGCTACCTATTACCCAAGCTGATCTTCGTGTTTACCACGATGTCCATCCTTTTCGCAAGCGAGAGCCTGGACCGTGATCGAGATGGATGAAGGCTGCCCGAAGATTGACGCCAGGCTGACCTCCGGAAATCTGCACAAGGATGCTTGGATCATGATGCTACACGCGCCGCTCACGGCCTGGGCACTTCTATCGAGACCACATGCAGACAGTCAGCCGATTTGCTGATGCATAGGTTTTCATATCAGTGTCCATGTATGCGCACACTCAGTACCATTCTCATCGTCAATCCAGCTCGCGCGCATAACGAAACATGTCGCACAAGGCTGCGTCTACCCCGCCCTATTACGGTGGCTATGCAGCGCCTCCATGCATTCGGAGGCCGGATGATAAGAACGCTGCCTTGCGCCTGAAAAAGTCATAGCCTTGTCTCCCATTTCCTAAAAGTCTAACTGCACTGCACTGCAATCCGTACAATGCTGTCACGACCGACTCAGCCATCTACTAAGGCTCATCGGCGTTGAAGACTCTCAGCCGCTCGTCAGACACCTTCTGCTGGCCAAAGTCTTGCCTGTATACTCGACGCTTGTACCTTCCATGCATACACTACTTCCTCCATGTCCTCCATTCTATCCATCGCCGGCCACTTGAAGCCTGAGATACGATTGGCTCAAGCTGTTTCTCAGTTCGAGGCAAGCCTTTCGGACAACCAGAAAGTACAATTCCGGAATCAGCGAACACAGTCCCTTCAGTCTTCCCCAAGTACACAGGATGTCATGCGGATCACAGCAGAGATCGACGTCTCGCAAAAGGCGGGAGGACGTTGCTTCGGACCCCGCTTCACCAAGTTCCTCCACGGTGTGCAACAATTTGCTGCGCTTGGCGACGTTGTCGTAGGCAGCTCCCAAAATGTGGTTGCTTGTGGTGTGTGGTCAGTGGTACGCATGTGTCTATTGGTAAGTCTTTCAATTGTTATGTTGATTCAGATCACGATCTACTGTTAAGATACGGGGCATCCTATGCTGAGGTCATCTTGCTTTACCGTGCTTGATCTGACGTCGTGATAATCTTAGACGGCTACAAATCGCGCATCATATCTCGAAAGCTTGTCTCTTCTCCTTATGGAAGCTGGTCAATTGACAAAACAGCACTCAGATCTGGCGCTGTTGTATCCTCGTTCGAAACTACTACAAACGTATATCACCGAATTCTTTATTGTTGTGGTACAGATATGTCTTCGATACCACCGATACGCCCAGAAGTCTGCATTGGGAAAATTCACATCATCGCTCGATGATTCTGATATCAAAGAAGCGCGATCAAGTCTTCTAGTCTGGTCGAGATCAATCCAAGCGGAGATTACCACGCTTATCGCAAGAAGAATTGAAACAGAAGCGGGGAGTAACTCGCGATTCAGAGCCATGATGGACCTCAGCTCGAAGAGCATTGCTCAGCAACAGAGGCAAATCATTATTCGAGCTATGCTAGATCGCTGCTCAACGCATGACTACGAGACTACTTGGAGACAGATTCGAAAATCTGGTAACACAACCTTGTATACGCAGATGCCTGAATATGTTCAGTGGGCAGCAGGGTCAGATCCCAAGACTCTCATCTTGGTTGGCAAACTTGGCTGTGGGAAGTCCGTAACACTTGCAAACATGGTGGACGATCTCAACTTACGCATCGACCCTGCATCCTCGGGACTCGCATACTTCTTCTGCCGACATGATCTTCCTGAAAGTTTGGTTGCGAGGATAGTGATAGGCACACTCACTCGTCAGATTATCAACCTGTTTCCACAACGCTTAGCTAATGTGGAAGCTATGTATACTGAGGGCTTCCGTTCACTCCTAGGCTTAATGGAACGGGTTGTGCCTCGCCAGCACGCCGTTTACATAATACTTGATGGCCTCGATTTGTGCTCTCGAGCAGAAAGAGACATAATCCTCGAGCACTTGTCTCTCATGGGTACAAAGTTCAATATACATACCTGCGTTTCACTTCGCCTGGACCCTGAAGTAGAGCTACATACTTTCTCTACAGAGCTTTCAGGAGAAAAGGCTGTGAGGTTTCCCAACAATACTTCGGATATTGACGCATTTGTCAGAACACAGTTAGAGGTTGCTCTATCAAACCAATCTTTGACTCTAGGCGACCCATCCATCATTCTTGAAATTCAGGATGCGCTGTTACAAGGTTCACAGCACATGTTTCTCTGGGTTGCTCTCCAAATCCAAACGCTCTGCACGATGCACACCGATCATGACATTCGACAAGCGCTCAATGACCTACCTCGGGACCTCTCTCAAATTTACAGTCGGATACTGCAGCAGGCAACGAGACCAAGCCGACCGTCACGATCAGACATATTCAAGCTCATATTGACTTCGAGAACGCCACTTACGGTACAGGAAATGCGAGAAGCTCTGAGCGTAGTTCCAGGAGATACTACGTGGAACCCTGCCAAAGTTCTCAACAGCATATACCCGGCACTGGCGACCTGCGGTTGTCTTATCACTGTTGACGAAGAGGAACACACGATACGTACGGTCCATCCAAGTGTGAATCAATTCTTGCTCCGCAATGACTCCACGCCTCCGGATAACGTGCAACAGGATCAATTTTCGCTGGAGGATGCGCAAGCACTAACGTCGTCGATCATCGTCACCTACCTGGGGTACGGCATATTTGGAACAGAGATTGCTCTTCGTTATCCTTCATTCAACGTAGGATCCGTGCCTTCCCAGATCATCAGGTCCACAACACATACAGGAAAAAGTGTTCAATCCATAGCCTTGAAGCTATTGAGATCCTCGAAAAGGACCGAATTCTATGCGTCGAAAGCTCTCGCACAGAAATACAAGGAACATATTCCCTCAAGCTTGGGTGACTTCCAGTTCCAACATTACGCAAAGAAGTATGTCTTGCTTCACTTGACAGAACTTCCTGCCATCTCATGCGCCATTCCAGAAAGTCTAGTCACAATGTTCAAGCATGGTGTAATACGCATCAGGGAATATGACGAGATTATCGGTTTTTTATGGCTCATGCTTCGATATCCTGTCACATTGGACGTCATAGACCTGATACAAAACCAACACACGAAGGAAACTCTGGAAGGAGCCCAAAGCTCACTAGATGATATCTTTCCCAGACTGTTCTATCGCGCGATCGAAACTGGTAGTATCAATGCAGTTGAACATTTGCTGGATACCTACCGCAAATTCGACCCTTACTCGCCTACTCTAAACCCCTCTACATCAACGTTCATCTTTTGCACACAATATCTGAGATGGCGCCCTGAGCTGGAGAGCTATACCGACTTCTTTGGGCCTGCACCGCTGTGTTATGCCATAATACAGTCGCAGGACCACGTTGTTGAAGTCCTTCTCAACGATGGGCGGATACCTCAGCACGAAATAACGGACACGACCACGCACGACGGAAGCTTAGATCTATGGGACAAGCCGATAGGCGTTGCCATGAAGCTGAAGCGCATTAGGGTTCTGAAATTACTGACCTCGTCGCAGCATTCTACGCTGCGATTCATCCTGTCAGAACACGAGATTGAGCTGCTATTAGAATGTGCTAAAAAGCTCCCTGATAGCTCTATCGCGTCCTCACTCGAGAGATTGAAACGGAGGCGTGAAGAAAGCACCGGCTCATATTATCCCGATGGCTCAGAATCGTTCTATCCCAAAAGCAACTTCAGCTCTTTCTATCCCGGACAAGGCGATAACTCACCAACTGTTCCTGACATGCGGCACAACACGTTCACCTTGTTCCCGTCTGTCAACGCGCCTCCGGCACCAAAAGACGAGAAATCTCTCGCGGTCAATGAACTCTGAGACTCGATCCTCGGTACCATTCACGTTCCTTCCACATTTCAACGTTACTAACGCTCAATCGAGATAGTCTTTCGCGTCAGTCACTGTCAGCAGAACTCAAGTTCCAGATACAAACCCTTGGTAAATACCTTCCATAACCATGGCAAGTGTTTTCGTACCGTGACCACTGTCTACACTATGTCCGATCCAAATGAGGAGCAGAAAATGCTGCTTAGCAGTGAGTTCCAACAATTGAAACAAGAGGCCAGAGAAAAACCTGGATCTTAAGATACGATACAACAACGGAAGGGTTACGGACAAGTGAAGCAACTCCTTTAGTTCGGTTGGTAGAAGACGTTGATAGGTTTTGAACGAGATATAAGAATGCTGTATCTGATAAGAAGAAGCCGAGAAGTTGTCGAGCCGGACTGATATGGTTTGGAGACTGTTGATACTTTGTGGCAAAGTAGCGAGGGTACGAGAGGGGTAATAGAGAAGAAGGGAATGAAGAACACAAAGATGAGGAGCAGGATGATGTTCAACATGGGGACAATAAGCAAACCATTGAAAAAACTGCGGATGACAAGAACCTGAAGGACAGGGGGTACAAAGCATAAAACAATCCATTTATAAGGCTATCGCGATAGCGCGATACATTCGTCATGGCTCTCATTCTGGTCAGTGTTTTGACACTATTGGCTTGGAAGAAGTGGTCAAACAGAAGGCGGAACAAGAGTAAATGCGAAGACAAATCGCGCGTTTGCTAAATCGCCTTCACCTTCGCAAGCGGCTAGCGTCTATTAAGACTATAGTCAAAATCGTGATGATATAGACCCAATGTTCAGCTCCGATGCAAAGCCTGATACAGTTGTGAGCATTTTACATCTGTAAGCAGGTTGGAGGTATTATTGAGATAATAGATGTTATAATGTATTGTGTACGGAGATGTCCGTGTTATAAGCTTGTATACATAGAGTAGTAAACTGATTGGCTAGTAGAGTATCCACGTGACTGTGCAAGGTCTCCTGGGCTTACAGTTTCAAAAGTAACTTACCTAGGGGAAGGCTGGGTATTGTTAAGATCCTAAAGCACTCCGAACTGAAGCTTACTTCTTCCTTCCGTCATCGCCTTAGGATATAATGTTGATAGGCGTAGTTTATCGGCTTGCGGGAATTTGAAGGCCCGGGGAATCGCATTCTCCGAGCCGTTGGCCGCCTTGTCGCTTCGCTTATTTTCGTTGGTCAAGCGCAGTGATGGTTCTGCTCATCGAGGGGCTTGAATTTGTCATCACCAAACATCAAGTTCAATAATCCATGTAAACGTAGTATTCTAAACGCGCGGCACCGATGATATACAACCCAAAGCCAATCACATGCAGATCAATACCGGAAACGAGGGCTTTCTCTCTATCCTTCCCAACCCCGCGACGCACATTCGGCTGCTTATCGTCTTCGCTTGTGGTGAGGCAGGCGTCGCTGACATTCAAATCTCACTCATCTCTGTTCCGTTCCTTGACGCACCAGCCTATCATGCGGTTTCGTATACATGGGGCGATTCCGCTTCCGAAGAAGATATCACAATATGCAACAGCGATAACGGGGATTCGAAGGACAGAAGCAATGACCGTCGACGGATGACGGTCCGCAAGAATTGTGCAGATGTGCTGCGACAATTAGCCCATTTTAAGACGGCAAAGTACTACTGGGTGGACGCAATTTGTATCGACCAAATTAATGATACCGAGAAGAGTTACCAAGTCGCAATGATGGGGGAGATTTTCAGGCGTGCGGATTGCGTACTATCTTGTGTTGGCATGCATGAAGATGACAGCAAGTTCATGGCCGACACGCTTAGGAGTTTCGATACACACTTGGCTTCACACGGAAAATCATCTGCAGTCTTCAGCGACCGAAGTCGTGAATGGACAGATGAGAAAGGCTGGACAATCTGGCATAGTGAGCACTGGCTGGAGGCCCTCGCAGACCAGGACATAGTACGACTTTATGAGGCTCTTGATGCTCTCGCTCGACGGCCGTATTTCTGGCGAATCTGGATCCTGCAGGAATTGTTTGTTGCTCGTCAAATAGTGATCCTATGCGATCTTGACGAGCTTTCGCTTCCCACAATCCTTTTCTGGTGGGTCGATGCAAAAACTCAATGGGTTTTTCGGCATCGAGATGACATTGCGGCAGGCAAAGAGCCACCTATCCTACTGCGCAAACTCACGGCGTCAGGAGCCGGCAAGGATTACTTGAGTAGAGCGCGATGGACTGATGTGCTCAGCTTTCTTGATGATGGAGGCTCAGGTTTCGGTGCTGGATTTGAAGACATGCTCCGCGGGCGAGCAGTTACTCTTGATGAGACGTCCGAACGAAAGCAATTATCCTTAACAAAGATGCTTACCATGTGCGAAGACCGACGTTGTCAGGATCCGCGGGATACTGTGTACGGGACCCTCTCCTTAACGAACTGGGGTGACGGTACGTCATTCACCCTGGATGGAGTTTTGATTCGGGCAGCTGCAAACGATGACGGTGTTCTTCGCCCGGACTATAAGAAGTCCAGCTATAATTTAGCGAAAGAGGTTATGCTGAACTTCAACGACACAGGCGAGCTTGTTAAGCTAGTCCTCTACATGCTTCGGGTTGGCTCGGATGTGGAGGAAGTAATATCAGGGATTGACTCTCGCCGCCAGAGAGCCGTTACCACAGCACAAATTGCGGACCAGGACCTAGTTCATCTAGCAAACCAGTCGGAACAGGAGCAGTTACAAATCGTGGAAGGTGGCTTCCAGATTACATCAGAAAGTGTCTGGAGGATAGAACGGGCCACAGATTCCACATGTGTGTACATTCACGCAGTGGATCGATCTGACCATTGTTGCGCAATTGCAAGCGCGACAACAAATGTCAACGATTGGATCGTGCCTACAACGTACAGTTACGGCTTTGTTCTCCGTCAGGTCAGTGAGGCAAGCAAGTATTTCCAGATCGCCGGAAAAGTATGGTTTCCCCCAGAGCTTCTACCGAATGATCTTGAAATGACTGCTTTCATGATGTGGCTTGGGGTTGATGACATCCTAGTACATCTGGCAGGTGGGTTCGCATATATTCTCTCTGGAGACAATACAAAGAGACTGGAAGAAAGGGTCCTTGAGCTCATTAATGTCGATTTTTGTGGGGAGCCGTACTCTAGTTGCGCTGAGATTCCTGTGGAGAAACGCACTGGTACAGCTGACGATTTCGTGGAGCGTGCAAAGACTTATACTTTGCAATTACTTGCAGATTGGCATCTCTTTCAAGCGGAAAACTCTGAACGTACGTAGAAATGGAGTTTCTGATTACGTTAAAGTGTCTCAAAGCCATCACGGATTTGAATGAGTTTCTAGAGATGCTTACACAAGCACTAGTGGATCCCACAGGCGGCTTTGGTCTAGACTTTGGTCAGTCGTGCTTATATCGCTTGTTCCATCGGGCAATTCAGACTGGTAGTGCCCACGCGCTTCAACACTTACTGGATATCTGTCGTCCGATCATCCTTGATTACGATACCGTAGTCAAAAAAAGAGGAGGTGGTGCGCCTCCGGTAGTGGTTGAGCTCTGCTGCCGGCATCGATGGTGCGATATGCCCTCGGCTCGCGATGAACTTAGACACTTTTTCTTTGGGAGTTCGCCATTGCGGTAAGCTATTCAAAGCCGACAGTATTCAATCCTCGAAGTTCTTCTCACTGATAAATCAATCGATCCCAACGAAGGTGAGGCCATATCAGAAGGATCAATCGGTTTTGCCAGTTCAGAAAATGCAATCGGTTTTGCTATGAGGTACAAGGATATCAAATCTCTGAAACTGCTGCTCTCAGTAGAGCACCGGAAGCGACTGAGTCTAAGTAGGCGCGAGGCCCAACAACTACTGGACCAGGCCAAGCACTTAGGAAGTGAGCCCGAAATTGTCCTGGCGCTGGAAGACATTCTTAGAAATCGAGATTCTGTTCACAGTCGCTAAGAGGACGCCATCAAGCTCATATCATTCTGGCGGGTAGGGCGATGCAGCTCAATGGTGCGCATGCGGTGGTTGAACGTTCTTAATAGCGCTTCCTAGCCCTTTTGAGCTACAGCGCTTAGCGAAACTGGCTTCCCCTCCTGCGCAGTTGTTACAAAGTATGCGCCACACTGCCAGCAGGAATGACCGTAAAGTGCCCCACCTAGGTACCGGTGCCCCGCACCAGCACCGGTATCAATTCACAACAACATCAACGACGACTAAGATAAGCGGGCCAGTTTTGTGACTAGGTAAGCACCTTGCATAATTTGGTTGTGAAACAGAGTACTCATTCCTTGACTTTGCGCAGACCTGAGCACGTTCGCTCTATCTGTCAACGCCGCAGTCAAGACGGCTCTTTAATTGTCGAACATGGTCTCTCAGGACACTGATCGGCCCAATGCTGCGTCTGTCTCAGACTTGGACGATTCTAGCATCTATACACCTACCACGACTGCCGAAAACGTTACTATGGACCTCGTGGAAGATCACGCCTCGCCAAGTTGGGTACCTTCACATGGATCTACCGTCATCATTCGCTCTATCTCATGCGGCAATGTGCTTACATTGCTTGATGGGAACATCGTACTAGCTCCGCCTAGCGGTCGTGGATCCATCCTGTGGACGTGTATAGAAACTGAAGGCTGGTTTGGATTCCGAAACTGCGTCTCAGGCAAGTTCATATGCCATGGTCGGGATGCAAGACTTAAGTGCACGGCAGAGGAGCGTGATGGTTGGAGGCAATTTACTATTACTCCAGTACCAAAAGGGGGCTACGTTATGCAAATGTTGGACTGGTGGACTCTTCGTCCTATAGTGATCAATGCACAGAACGGACTACAAAAGCTAGGGAGAACTGGAAACAAGCTGTCTGAAGGAATTGTATGGGCCTTCCTAGAGAGTACGGCCGGTAATGCTGACCTCTGAGACTTTTAAGTAGGACAGTCTCGTTATAATCAAATACGGTCGATCAATTAAGATATGAAGTAAACCGGCCGGTTACATGCGATCAGATACTTACTGGAACTATATTCTCATGTACTGAAGCTATTTCATATCGACAGAGCTTACCCGATCATGCTGGCACTCAAAAATATATTGGGACTCGAAAGCATGTTATCCACTCCGTTCGTATGACGAGCGTAGACGCCTGCTTCTCGGTTTGACACCTTCACGTCTCACCATCCAGAATTTCTAGGATAGATGTCCGGAATCGCTCGCTACCTCTCAACGAATAGATCCTAAGGATGAGCAAGGACGTTTGCGCGTACCGATATCTGTTGCTGTGGATAAGAGAAATGTCAACGTAGTGAATATGTTACTATCCTCGGACCGGGTTCGTCCAATGCGGCAAGAAGCCAGACAAGGACCGGAATGACTCATGAAAGAGATGAGAGAGCAGAGAGGATGGTCCTATCATGATAAACAGCTTCCTGGCGACTACCTAGGTATTCGATCGCGATGCATGATTTGCTTCTCGACTACAATCTAGCCAAGTCTACTTTCATCAGTTTTAAGAGTCAAAAATTGATATGGTATTGCTGTTGTGATAGTTTCGAGACGATGATGTTCATGTTCCTGTTCTTAGGCACGTTCCTATTCCGATACGGAACGTTCCGAAGAACAATCTAACTCTACCTCGAGCGATGATCACTACACCGTGCGCATAATGGCACCAGCCAATCCGCCAACGTCGCTCGTGAACTCTATCAAAACGATTGAAGCTTTGAAGGTTCTGATTATCGGTAATGAGATCCACGCAATCTACCTCGTGCCCGGCTGATGTGCTATCAAGACCAGGTTCGCGCGATTCATGGCCATTCATACCCGACCAAACACTACACCTTTTCAGTATTGACCTCCGCACTCCCGCCCACCCTTCCACCCCCCGGATCATCCATCAGGAAGCCAATTGTGTTTTACACGGCCCAAGCTATCGTTTACACCAAGCCTGACTCATTTGCGGAATGGAAGCTACTAGCCGAGAGCGAACTCGGCGACTCGACATGGGAGGCGGTAGAGAACCTTTACTGCAAGCTGCAAGAGCAGGTTGGAGAAGTGATGCGTAAGTCGAGATCAAAACATTGGCTTGAATGATGAGAATCACTAACGAGGCCCAGAAAACCTTGTTCTACGTCAGATGTGGAACGGAAAGGAGGTTATTGATGACCTGATGAGTGACATATGAGTCGAGCTGGCAGATGCTATTCAAGGCTTATCGGAGGCCAGTATGGACGAACACTCAAAAGGCGTTGCGTTTACTCTTTTGTGGAACTTAGCTTCCGATCATGCTCTACTTTCCCTTCGCCACATACGGGAAATCTCCACGAAATCCCCATTCTGTCCCTGTCTTTCAACCGCTCTTTTCTTATATCTTAGCTACTTTGGGATCAGAATCCACAACTCCTAAAACACTTACACATCATGCGCGACGACCATCCAAACATTCTCGCTCTTATAGGAATCCGTCTTTTCACCAATGCTCTCTTCTATCTCCAGTAGATTGAGATGAGGTGCCGGTTCCATCCCACTACTCACTGTAAGTATGCTCAGCTACTCTTTATTGATTGGTCGGCATTTCCACGTATTGATTCGATGACTCAAGCTGCATCTATAGATCCCGGAAGTCCTGATATTGCGAAGGATGCCCAGGTGGTGTTCACTTGGTTGCATGACATCATAAACACAATCTTCACTGCCGCTCGATTGATGCTGTACTGTTGACGAAAGACATTGTTACGGATGCTTGAGTGCAGACATGCATGTAGCATTAACATCACCAATGGCCGCGGTATCGATGACGTATGCTGTCACGCTAATCCAGATATAGCTTTGCCTCGGCTCGGTATCTTCCCCAGATTCTGCGACCTCCGCATTGAACTCCGCAGCTCTGATACCCGTGCAAAGCGCTGACAACTCACTCGACTGTGGATTTCATACTAATCATCTTGCGACCTCTTGCATAACTGGATTTTTTGAATCACGAGGACGATTACAACATGCCGAGCGTACAACTCAAGGTCGAACGGCAAGGGGTGAGCAGGGAGCTCTCCGAACCTCTGCCTGAGCCGAAACCATTCGAGGGTTTGAAGGGAATCAGAAGTCTCGCTGGGGATCTGGGCAGCCAGTGAGTAAGGGGTTGTGGCGCGGACTTGTAGCTGGACGGCCGAATACTGACTGCACGTAGACGCGTCAAAGACAAAGTAATCATTGTTACTGGTATGCTCACCACTTCCAGCACATGCCGCATAACATCTACGTCTAACGTCGCCTCCAGGTGCAAACTCCGAAATAGGCATCGGCCGCGCAAGCGCACACCAATTCGCGCGCAACGGCGCCCGCGCAATCTACGTTTGCGACTTCGCCGATTCCAACCTCGAGACACACAAGCGCGAGCTCAACACGCTATACCCGTCTACCGAGATCCACACCCGGCAATTCGATGCTGCGGACGAAGCTTCAGTACAAAAGGTTTGCCAAGAAGCTCTAGACACCTACGGCCGTCTTGATGTCTTCTTCGCCAACGCGGGAATATCATCCGGCAAGGCGTTCTGGGAAGAGTCGGTAGAAGGCTTCATGAACGTGTTGCGCACAAACGCTCTCTCCGTATTCCTCGCTGCGAAACACGCATCTCGCGCTATGCTCAAGACGTCGGATCAGAAACCATACCCGAGCGGCAGCATCATCGCTACAGCGAGCGTAGCGGGCCTCCGATCCAACGCCGGTCCCACGGATTACTCCGCTTCAAAGGCTGCAGTGATCAGTCTGATGCAGACATGCGCGTATCAACTTGCTGGCTCGGGTATAAGATGTAATGCTGTTTGCCCAGGCCTCATCGAAACTGGTATGACTAGGGTGACATACGACGCGGCGAGAAAGAGGGGCAGTGAGAAGAAGATTGGGCAGCTGAACCCGCTTCAAAGGGGAGGGCAGCCGGATGAGATCGCGAGGGCGGTACTGTTCTTGGCAAGTGATGAGGCTAGCTATGTTAATGCGCAGGCTTGGGCGGTGGATGGGGGGTTGAGTGGGGGATTACCGTTCGTGCCAGGAAAACTGGCATAGGATGTGGACAGATTATCTAAAGAGATGGAGTGGCGAAGACCCTGTTACATCGCATGAAGCAGTTTCTACATCACCGCAATACTACTACTCTGGTACGCTTGTGGGGTTCTTGCTAACGCACCAGTAGCCGAGTGTGCTTTGTTTCTGGTCGCAGGAAATTACACCATCATGTTCATTCAGTCATCACTCAGCTAGCCACGACGTCGCGTTGGTAAATGCCTATCCAATAATCGTCCATAATGTCCCAGCAGTCATAATCTGCACGTAAATCTGTCTCACAGTGAACCAAGATGTTGCTGGGGCAGCACGATGCATAGTATCGTCAAGGGTATCCGATTAACTTGCACACCGTTTGGAAGCCCTTTCCTCCAAAGAACATATCGTCCCATTCAGCTACTTTCTCCCTGCATAAGCCGGTCTGCCACACTGTCATCTACCCATTATTCTACTGAATAACTTCGCGATGGCGGACTTACCAGCACACATCTCAGGCTCAAAACCCTTCGAATCTCCTTTTCTAGACCATAATATTCCAAGCTCACCACCTCTACCAATCTATCCCACACTCCGTTCAATCAAGGAATCCCCCCGCCGTTCACCATCTCCACCAGCACCAACAATCTACCTTACAGGCTATCGCTGCCACGCTAGCGACCCAGAATACGGATACGCGAGAGAGAGAACAGGAGACGTTCAGCCATACTGGTTCGAAGAAGCGTACGGTGCTGCGGACTTCAACGAGGGAGTGAGAAGGAGGGCGAAGAACGATATGGCACCCCATGAGGACGAAGTCGCGGTTATAGACCTTGATGATGATGGGAAGGAGATGGATAGAGTAACTGCTAGAGATCAGAGGGAGAGAGCCAGGGAGAGGGTGTTGATGAGGGAGGAGGGTGAGTGGGGGCTTGGGGGGTATGTAGTGAGTATATATCACGCAATCTGACGATCGCATCGGCTGACTTGGGACAGGATATGAGCGGAGAAATCAGAGGTAACAGCTTGGAAAACAGGAGAATGATCCGTGAGGAACAGTGGAAGCAGCTGGAGGCAGAGAGGGAGAGTTTGCAAGAAGAGAGGAAGAAGCTCGATGTCAATGAGACGGAAGAAAAGCGACAAAAAAAGGAAGAGCAGCATGCTTCGCGCGTACCTATTCGTGAGCGCGCACTTGGCCTGCTGGATTTCCAGAAGAAGACGAAGCTAAAAGGCAAGTCAAAGGTTGAAGTCGCCGAGCCACACAACGTAAAGGCCGACTCCCTACATACTTCAGGCTCAAGCAGTTCAAAGGACGATATCCCTGTTTTCGCCGAGCCGCAGCCCTCACCCGCTGGCGAAGGAGTCCCCAGACTGCCCCTACCACCACCACTTTACGCTCCCCCTCCTCCGCCCCTAACAGTCCGCAACCCAGATCTTCCACAAATGGTCACACAGCAACCCCCTACACCAACGCGCGGCCAAGATCCAACGCGTGCCAGAGCTCCCACACCTCCATCGCTGAAGAGCTCTACGACCACAGAAACCGATATCGACGATCAGAGTGGGAGCAAGGCACTTTCTCTGCGACGGAGTTGTTCTTCTGCATCGAGAGTTCAGGCTGATATCCCAGTTGTGCCTGTGCCTGAGAACAGTGTATGCCTCCCCATACTAGCTTGACTTGCAAGTCTAGTAGCGATTGAAGCTGACAAGTATGCATAGGGACTGGTGAGAGGTGTCGGTACATTGGAGAGGCAGGTTCCGGAGAACAGTGTACGTGCGACCCGTTTCGCTGTTCTAGTGATAGTTTGGCTAATGTGGGGAGTAGGGACTAGTACAGGACTTTGGTACGTTGGAGAGGGCGAGAGCGCGGAGGGCTAAGGGTAATCGCTTCCTTGCGTGTTGCGTTGGGAGGAGGAAGTAGGTGGCGGGTGAGAGGGAGCGTGTATGCTGGAAGGTTGCGACGGCTTAGAGAAGGATCTCCGAAGCCGTGTACCTATGGGCATGGGCGCACGAGAGAGTATCGCAGATGAATCACAATTGCACGGTACGCTATCGCTGGTTGAACATCCATTTGACTTGGCTCAGAGTCCTTCGGCTGGTAGGATATTGTAGTGTTATTTACACTCAGCCAGTATCGTACTTCATTGGTTACCATAGGCTTCTAGTCACACCAAACCTGGAATCACGGACAGCATCTCAATTCACGATCACACTTGCTACGCAAGACACATGGCTTGCGTAAATCAAGACAAAGGACTATGGTAAATCAAGACAAAGGACTATGGTAGCGAGAAAGGCAAGCTAGTTATGTACGGCGACAACACCTGGCTAAAGCTCTTCCCGAACATGTTTGCGCGCGCTGATAGGACAAGCAGCTTCTTCGTCTCGGTTAGTCATAAGCGTCCCATTGTTGCATATAGTAGGTCAGTGTAGTGATACAGGGTCCTAGCCTAATTCACTTGCGCAGAAAGATGTCACGTTTCTTTGCTGCAAGAAGCTGCCTTTCGCGTTCACCACTTTGCGTGACTGCATCAAGTCGCCTTCACCCCAACTTGCAGCCGAAAAAGATGCGCGCCCACGCTCAAATGACTCTCCACTCACTGCGCTTCCCACCGCGCTAAGACTGCGTAGATATTCCTACCTTGAAATACCCTCGTTGTCCCAACAATTGCTACATTCACCACTCGTTAACGCAACACTATTACCATGACCGGCGTGGGCGGCTGCCAGAGTCACTCCAAGCCTCCGACTTCGATGCGCGAAATCGACGAGTCGTATCCTTCCCCCCAGGATATTGAGTCGCAGAAGTGGAGCAACGCATTAGAGAATTCGCAGCGCTCGCTCAATGAATCGATGCACTCACCCGCCTACCGTCGGTTCCTTACCAGCACCGCATCGATCTGGAACAGTAATATTCCGGGACTTCAGGACTCGTCTGGCGGCATTGCGGGAAACGGTGGAGATAGAAGCGTTGTCCAATCTCCTTTGACTGACACCCGAGTGAAGCTGAGCAACAGCTACAAAGGTCGCCATAATGGCTATGTGCAAGCTTCGGTTCCTAAGCCTGGCAGTATCGTACCAGAAGGACGTTTTGATCGAGATTTGAACACCACTGGCCTAGCCACTTCACTCTCACTCCGTAGTCATACGCTTCCCAGAATCTCGACTGAGTCACCGTGTCAATCTTACTTCAGCGGTTCTGATCATGCTTACGCGAAGCTGGCCACTTGTAGCACGTCTTCTGGCTGGCTTCATGAGCAAGAGAAACACTCGCAAAGACCGCTGCGCTTTGCTGCCCACTCCAGCGCACTCAGTCTCCAGGATGACCCTCACCCGTCGAACCTCTCCAACCCACGAGGATCACCGAGAACCCTTCACACGCCGGACCGAACAGAATTTCACGAGCGTATGGAAGGCGACTGGATTTCAGGTCTATCGGGTATTCCATCTCCTTCACGCTTTGGTAGTACGGGGGAGCAACTCCACGAGACTAACGGTATACCACTCTGCTCAGTCCCGAACGGAACTATTCTACGAGATTACGAGATGGCATGGCGAAGATCAGCGGAACATGGTACAGATATGAAGAGATCAAAGCACAGACAGCGAGGTCCCTCGTCGCCCACCGTACAGCGCTACGCATCCACTGGATCGATCTCACCAGCCTTCGACATCACACCACGCAGCGCACAAATCGACGACGAAGGAAACATTTTCATCAATGGCTCAGGACATGTACGAAAGCACACTGATCCGTTTGTAGGCTCTAAGCCGGTTTTGTATGGTTCACAGTCTGCCAGGTTTCCTGTAGCTAGACCTTCGACACAGTTCCAGCTGCCGTCGCAGCCATCCATGCGCCGGACTCTCACCCCGACTACTGCATTGTGGTCCAAGTCAGCTCCGAAGAATGTTCCGTCCGCTCATCCGCCCACATTAGCAGCAATTCCACTCGTCTCCGCGACCTCTGTGCGTGCCATGCCGCCTACTCCAGCATTTCTTAGTTCTGTATCGGGACCAGTTACACAAGATCGTCCACCCACAAGATCCAACTCCCTTATCCTACCACCTCCTCTTTCCAGTATCCAGGGCAAGTATCATCACACCCCAGAAGCGCGCGCACGTCTAGAAGCACAGGAACCTGTCCGCGAAAAATGGATCCGCACCGAAGCGGCCAAGATCGGACAGCTAGCGAGGCTGAGGCAAAATACCTACCGTCGTTGGGTAGAGACCAATTCTGAACTGAATTACATAAATTGGCAAAAGGCTGAGGCGGCATTGGCCGAGGCTACAAACACGGAGAATAAAAAGGAAGAGAGGCGGAATCTGTTTTTGAATTTAAAGTGTATGACGGCGTTGAAGACAGACAAGGCTGAGGATATGTCAGCTGATAGCCGCGAGAGAGGAGCCAGAGGTGGAGAAGAGAAACTGCTTGGCTATCAGATGGCGACGATGGAGCGAGTATGTGCGGAGGTCAAGCATGGGGAAGGCGATGCGATCATCAGCGCTGAGATGTTGGCGACTTTGAGCTTGGATGAGAAGAAGGCTCTTCGCAGGCATCTTCTCGGACGTCTTGGTAGGTATTGAGATTTTTGACCATGTATCACGATACAGCAACTGTGGGACTTGCAGATGAGTAGGAGGTCAAGATATGGAAACTCTATAAGATACCTTATCAGCACATGACAAGTAGCTATGGTAGTCTACCTACCGACCGAATCACAAAACGATCTAAGCATCACCGAGCATGTCTATGCTCCGCCACCTGCCATGATCTTCTTCCCCTTGACACTCTTCTGCTCCATACCCAGACTAACAAAGAATGCGATACTACTCGTCGCGATCGCAAGTATGAATGCCGTGACAATCGCATTGTTATACCCATGCAACACGCCCGGCAGAATCTCCGGCGGCACAACACCCCTCAAGTTCGTCGCCCCAGCATTTGCCACAATCCTCGCGTCAAATCCCGGCGCATACTTGGGCACCTCCTTACCCAGCGTATTGACAAAGATATTCTGCGCGATGGAGATGCTCAGCGCGCCACCAAGAGAGTTGAAGAACATGACGCAGGCATTGGCTGTTGGCATATCTTTCTCATTCGTCACGACTTGTACTGCGACAAAGGGGATTTGTACACCAGCCCCTGCGCCGATACCGGCGAGGATCTGGTAGCCGATCCATTGACCCGGTGGGGAAGAGACTTTGAGCGTGTACAGCATGCCTGCGCCGATGGCGAAGATGGCGCTGCCGAACCACATGAAAGGCGCGTACCAACCGACAACAGTGATGAGGCCGCCGATGACAATGGATGAGCAGGTGATGCTGACGAGGTAAGCGATGGTGCGGATACCAGATTCCTCAGCCGTGGTCCCTTTTATAGCCTGGAAGTAGAAGGGAAGGTAGAAGATATGCCTGATAATTGTTAGATTGCGAGCTGGGGACTAGGAGGAGTGACAAGGACTTACGTGTACAAAGCCATGGACAGTAAAGTCGAGTACAAACAGCTAACTAGTACAGTCCGCTGGGTAAAGACTCTTACAGGAATCGTCGCTCGGTCCTCTTGACGCAACTGTATGCCGATGAAAACGGAGATGAGGAGACCGAAACCCAGCAACGTACCCCAGACCTTCGAATTACTCCACGCATAACTAAACCCACCCCACTGCAAGCACAAAAGCAAGCAAACAATAGCACAAATCAAGAACACCGCTCCCACAATATCAATCTTCTTCAGCCTCTCCCTGACAGGAAGATGCGAGTACGTCCTCTTGGGATTCGTAAAGAAGAAGAAGACGACAGCCAGCGACACGGCCCCAAACGGAAGATTAATCTAAAAGCACCATCGCCAAGACGCGCGGTCCGTGAGCGCACCTCCAAGGATAGGTCCCACGACGGATGCGATGCCAAACATGGAGGAGAGCGCCGCAATGTAAATAGCCCGTTTCCTCAACGGCACCGAAAACCCAATGATGGTCATGCCGCCCGAATACAACGCTGCAGCCCCCGCGCCCGCGACTGCCCTGCCGACGATGAACATGAGCGAACTCGTCGCCGCAGCGCATATAATGCTGCCAACCTCGAATATTACGAGCGCGAAGAGATACGTGTATTTGACGTCGAAGTAGGTGTATATCTTGCCGAAGGAGGGTTGCAGCGAGGTTGTTGTTAATAGGTAGGAGGAGCCGTACCATCCGACGTCTTCGAGGCTGTTGAAGACGGTTGTGATTTTGGGGATTGCGGTTGCGATGATGGTGTTGTCGAGGGCGATGACAAAGGTTGTCAGACAGAGGCCGACGGAGAGGATGGCGAGTTTGAAGCCGCTGAGGTACTTGGAATCGTCGTCGGGTGCGGTGGATTCATCTTTGTCGTCTGAAGTCGCAATGGCTTCGGTTGGGGTCTTTTCGTTGGGTGGGGGTTTGGTATCTGTGTTTGTTGGTGGCGAGGGGGTGTGGCCGTGGTCTTGTGTTTCGTTGGGCGCAGACTTGCTCTCGAGGCTTTTCTTCGGCTGTTCCAGTTTTGAATCATCGTCTCCAGATGTTCGTGTGTCTTCGGTACGGGGAAGGGTCGTGCCTGTGCCGACTGTCTCTTGAGTAGAATCGGTTGCCTGCATAACGGCTGCGGGTCTAGCTCAAAACAACCAAAATAAGCCTTCTGCGGGCCGCTGCAAACTGTGTGAGACCTGTCAACGGGTATCTTGTGGACCGACAAACAGTCTCGCGGCAGCGGAAAGCTGGTTTACCCAGGAAGCAAACTCCGGTAAAACGAGGCAAACGCAGGAAATGCATCGAAAGAAGCAGCAGGGCGGACCGTCATTCTCTATAGAGTCTTCGATCACGCGCCCGTAATCAAAAAGTGACCGTTTGGAGCGATGACCGTATTCTTTACGGCGTTCGTTAGCCAAGCGACCTGTCTAACGGGCATCTGCAACCGAGAAGAGGTGCAGTGGGCGCGGGACGTTGGGTTGCCGAGCTCAAGCAACCAATGAGGAAATGCGCAGGATACATCCTTGCGACGGTAGTAATCGTCGGAACTTGGGTCTGGGTATACAATCAACATCGTTTATGACTTTGGGCGTTGTTGAGCGCGGTCATGCATGCGATGTCTGTTCTGTTGTACGCAGCAAGGCACTTGAGACGCAATGCATCCCATGTCGACACTGATGACCGTAAACAATTGGTCACTATCGCGACGAACAGAGCAAGAAGAGTCCGTCGTTATGGAAGAAGGTGCGGTCTCAAGACTTCCCCACAAACCACCGTCGACGACTTGCGCATCTGGTGACCGTACCCGAGGTGGAAATCAATCGCATCGTCGAACCCGAACGCGAGCAGGGACAGCGAATGAGAACCCCTGTTGATCGTGTGTTCGCGAACGCAGATCCCTGTGGGTATCATGGGGGACATGATTAGCCGGGTGGTGGGGTAGCTAGGGCTTTCCTTTTGTAAGAGCTGGTGCTTCAAGCTTCATCCTTGACAAACTGGGCAGCGGACAGATTGCGCAGCGGGCCGTCTCGCTCCCGTAGATGTACCACAGAAGAGAGCCATGCTGGGTGAGAAGGTCAAGACGGCGAGGGAAAAGCATGGTTTTTATGCATGTAGTAACTGTAATATATGCTGCCAAGCTTGAACAAGTGGTTGAAAATGTACAATGTAAGGATACTAGAACAGCGCAAACATCCTCCTTCTATAATCTAACTTCTCCTACACGATACCGGCATGCGGAACTTCCTACTGACGGTGATGCCACGTAGTCCATAAGATGTGCCACTGGCTGCATCCACGCTAGTCTTATGTAAAGACGAGCCGTACCTAACCTGGGCACGTACCGCAAGGAGTCTCGATCTTGACAGTGGCGAGAATCACGCCTTCATGACCGCGCGCGCACTTTCGCTGCGCGATTTGGCCTTTAGGGCACATTTGCTGGAAGATCATCTGTGTGTGTCCGCACTTGTGGGAGTAGGCATGATAGAAACACATGGCGGTTGGCGCAACGTTTAGTAATGACTGGAAGACCGCTCGATTAGATCTTTGGTATGGTCTTTTGGGATCGATAGGGCTGTGATGCTAGCCCTGAGTCTGATAGCTTGTTAGACACTAAGATACATGGAGCACGCTGCGACACCGATGTGCTTCTGCCGCATCTCTTACCTTGAAGCTGGGCAAGATAGGATCTTGATCGAAATGAGTGAATGTACGCGGGAGCAAATTGCGACAAAACGGTGATGAATGAAAGTGTTGGATAACAACGCTCAAGGGAAAGCCAGATTACCGATGATGCTACGGTGTCTCCGTCACAAACCCAAGCTCTTTATAGCATCAAGGACATCTCACTCGATGCATGATTGCCTGCTGTTGCTCAAGTTGCACGGTTTGATATCCGTGAGCAACCGAGCAATTACAAGCTTATCCGCCCGGTCAGACAAGCACAACACATCGTTATGTATGGATAAGCGGATGTTCGTCACGGGACGGGAGATGTCAGGAACGGTCCTCAGCTTACCACCGGTCACGGTAGATGAAGTCGTACATCAAGATATGAGTGTTTGAAGATTACCATCAACATCTATTCTGGCGATACTGGCTCATTGTTGATGTACAGGTGGAACGAGCGGCTCCGGGTAGGTGAGCAAGAAGAGACAGTCTGGGTCAGTCAAGTTCCACAAACGCGTGCTTGTTGGGAGACGTTGTGCATACAGAACTATGGCCATAATTCAAACACGGTGACCCGAGATTTGCTTTCCTAAAGCAGGCAGCACCATGAAAGCCATCGTGGTAGTATGTTTGGATTGTGAATCTTATCGCTGGCCATGTACGTCCGGGTTTTCATCGACCCACCTTGCCGCCGGCTCGCATCTTTCAAGCGATGCGACGCTTGGTGTTGCGATGTTTGCGCAATGCTTGTCGTCATTTGCGGCCGTTCTTCGTCGGTATGTCCCGGTCACACGGTACTGGAATCCCAGGCGCACTGCAGCCCACTCGCTGCGGAGGATCTGTAATAAACATTATAGCGGCGTCATCCGGGGTGTCATCAAGAAGGCTGGCTATCAATAGTGGCTCTTAGCTGCCGATGACATTCGGCCAGCATTTTCGAAATTCCAGCCAATCAGCATTCGGCCACACCGCCAATCCGTGTGGAGACTTTTCGATGCAGATACGCCGCCAGATCCTGCAGATGACGAGACGATAGCTCGAGTTTATCAAGCGATACTAGTTCTCTGGAGTGTGAGGATGAGGTGTAGGGGCTCCGAATATAGTTGTCGGTTCTATCTTCGCATTCGAGGCTGGGAGGTGCAGATTGCTCCACCGCCGGCCATATTGCTAAGCCTGCAGGCTACATGTTGACATGCCAGGAACATATGTCTACATCAGCGTCTCGTCAGCGTGCATCGTGCTAGTCCTCACCGTGGGGTAGAAGGCCAGAATGACAACGCAAGCGCGTGCTGTCTGGGGCTGATTTGGGAGCGCCTTGATTAGGGCTGTCGAAGCGTCTCCAAAGCGTCTCTTGCGGCAGATGGACAAGTAGAATGATGGCGTACTGTACCCCACCAAGCCGTGGGACGATGCGCTGGCAAACGGTGTGGTTCATCTGAGACGGCAGCTGAGGCACAGCCCTGCATGCGCTCGTAGGCGAGCCTTGAAAGCAGCCGTGTTGGAGAGACATTGACGTCGAGTAGGAGAATATGTTATAGTCGTTCTAGCCTCAATGCCAGCTGGCAACGCCTCGCTCGAACGACTAACGGCAAAAAGGACATGCAGCAGACGTGTGCAGTTTAGCGGAGGAGTTGGACGCTTGACACGTAGCCCACCATAGCTCGCCTGTCTGCAGATTGACGCAGGAGCTGCACCTGCGTCTCCAGAGAGCCGGATAGAGTGTGCGGGTTAATACTAGCATGCGTTTCCTTTGCGTTCGCCCTGCTGTTTCCTTTTGCGCCGTTGTCGTCGTCTTGGTGTAGTTGTCATTTTCTCATCGTCGCGCGCAACCATCGCGGGACTGCCGCTCGTTCCCTCAACACCAGGCCAAGCGTAAGGGTCTTCGCAACACCCAAAAAGGAACATCCCCACCCGCTGCCCTGAGCGCGATCGAACGGTTATCCTCGCGCGCATCTGCGAATCTGGCGTCTGTAGGAGTGTGCGCGGCCAAGTTTCGCTTCCTCGGCGTCCAAAACAGCTGCACTGACCGCTGCCACACCGCCTGCCGACGTCACGGCCCTTAAGACGGTCGCATTACCTCGTGCGCGCAGGAGGATTGAAGCTGGCCAACATCGCAATGCGCTGTCCAAGGCCTCGGATCCACCTCTCCCAGCCTCCAGCCATCTCGCAATCGACGTCTGACGTCTGTTAGCCTGTCGCAAAAGGGTCTTGCAGCGCCTCACCTCTTGCGCGTTTCCATTGGCTCCGCCATCACCCCAGTCGTCGAATAAGAGCAAGGCACTGGCCCTAAACAACGACACCGTCTCGCCCTATCCGTTTCGAGATATCCCGATCAATGTGAGCCGTTGCTCGCCTTCATCAATTGGAATCGTCGCTGACAGCTGTCCAGACAGTTCATCACTCGGCGCTCGACCGCTTCACCTTCATTCCTGCCCCAGCACTGTACACCACCTTATATACGTTGTATCATGATCGTCGCTTCCATCGTCATCGCCTAATTCAACAAATCTCCGAGTAGCGCTTCCCGACTTGGTCCATCACGAGAATCGACTTTCACCCGTACAAGGGACGTGCACGGACATCCGGTCGCTTCCCGAAACATATCAATTGGCCAGCACTTGTTGCTTCGGTGCCAGAGCCTCATCTCCAAGCAGACATCATCGCAAGGTGTCATCGGTCAGCCTGGGCCGGGCTGCACTGTGTCTGTCTTCTAGAAGATACAGCGCAACGGTCCGGGTTGGCGGTTAAGGTTAGTGGGTTCATCAATCGCGCCTTCCGTCTCTACCATCATCACTTCGCTATCACCACACCGTGGCTCGACAGCGTCACTTCAGACCCTCTGTCGTCATCTCATCTCTCCTTTCGCCGTCTCTCCTGTTCTACCTCGACTGCGACTTACGAAGCATACCAGACTAGTCACTAAATCATGGCGTCTCTGGACTTTGACCAGAAGTTCCTTGGTCGGATAGCCAAGCAGACTGAAGACACGAGTCCTTTCCTGTCCAGCGCTCTTTATCAGATTCTGGGTCTGTCGGTCCTTCTGGCCCGGAGACTCATTCGCGCCAGGAAGCTTCGCAAGCTGGACACTAGCCGAGATACACCTTCTCTCTCGACTTATCAGCACATACTATGGATGTCTCGCGAGGGACTATCTATACTCGAGCTCTATGTACTCCCATATGCTCAAGACAATCAGCATGGACCAGAGTGCAGGGTGTTGAGCGTCAAGTTGCGGGCGAGCTTCTACCACATCTTCTGTCTCTTCCACAATCAACCACCAGTCACGACAATGAACATGACAAGTACCGACCCTCGAAACCCTGCTTCACCCCCTTTGCACCTCTCACCACCAAAGCATGGGAACGGACATGGTCGTAGGGCAGATCCCCCAGGACTGTCACCCCCTTCGAAGCGCTCTGGAAAACAACCAGCATTACGGGAGCCAATCGACTCCATCCAATCCGAGAGTTCCTTCATCACGAACCCATATGCAGCAGGAGGACCAGTCGGCACACCATCACCGGGACCTACAATCAACGCGCCTCCAGGCCTCAACCCAGTGCCCATCCCACAGCCCTCCTCCTTCATACTTCCACCCCTCAACTTCGTTCCCTTAGCCAGTGGCTACTTCACGACCGCCACACAATATGCTACCTCGTTTCTTCCTGGTTCGCATCCACTACGGCTGTCGGTTGCGCTCGAGCACAGCGCATTCCTGTGGGACTGTCTACATGATCATGACGCGTCCCGGCGCGTCGCCCGACGTGCAATCAAGGACGTGTACCGCGCACAAGAGGCTATGGACGACACGGAGTTTGAAGATGCTGCTGAACTCGTAGGTATTCTGGGTCGCATGATGAAGCGCAAGAGCTGGGAAGGTACCCCACGCGTCGGAGGCATGGCGAGTCCCGAGCCTGTCCCACAGAACGCTTCGCAAACAGCTGGAAGTGCGATACCACAATCAAGCATGCCGGTCACGTCCCCTACACAACGCCCTCAGCCAAGTAGCAGGAGAGCAGCCGAGACATCGCCACTCACGGACTCTTCTATGCAGACACCCCCAGCAAGTGCTGTACGCAGTCGAGCAAACACAGCAAGCAAGTCTGTGCCTCGACAAAAGGAAAGCCAAAGCCACGAGGACACTCCCAAGTCACCACCGCGGCGGCATACCGAAAACAACAGTCGCGACACCACACCCCGTAATCGGCACGTCAGTGTCGAAAGCGGTGCGAGCACAACACCTCGGGCACCCCAGGGAGCCGGCGGTCGCTCTCCCGCCACCCCATCCACGGTCCGAACCGCGCACCGAACTTCAGGCAGCGGCGGCTCCTCAAAAGGAACACCCGTCGCGGGAAGTGCATCGACGCCGCTGACTCAAAGCGCAGCCGCCGATCCCATGCGAAACTCGCCGACGCTGCGGCGCACACCTCCGACGCAATTCTCGCCGGGATACCACGACTCGGCGCGTATCTCGCCCTCGCAAGAGAGTTCATATGCGAGACAGCAGAGGTGACTAGTAGAGACGGGTCGGGAGAAGCAGACGCAACGTAAAATGGAAGTGCAATGGACCGACTCCATGCACGAAGCCGATATCGTGTTGTTGCCCATGACACAGCCGAGCTCTGTGTCATCAACGCCTATCGACTTTGCTGGACAAACATATCCTGAGTATCCAGTCCGCTTTCGGCCATGAGTTCCAATATGCATACTCGGACCGCTTCGACAAAAGTGCCGACATGAGCGAATGCACTTCCATACATCCCTCCCCGTCGCAGATCTACGAAGAAGCTCGAGAGAGCGCATACGATACGAAGGACGTATCATCAGATCACTTATTGAGTAACCCTTTGGGGTTAACAACCTATTGTACTATACCTATTGGCGTTCTTGGATGTTTATACCTTGGTCTGGCGGTACACATATGCTTCGCCGTTTGCATTGTAAGCATACCGGATACCAAAAAAGTCGCCTACGTGTTCCTTAGCTGGGGCGGCAATACTGCATAATGTTTTTGTTCACACGTACTTTGGTGGCTGAGTTTGTATTTTCTGTTTCCTCTCTGCGCTCTAGACGATACCATGTTTGCTGGTTTGATCTCTTTGGGGGTGGGTCATTGGATGTCTTGGTGCGTATGATATGTAATCGAGAGTTTTCAACTGAGTGCGTGCGTTTAGAAAGTCGTCTAATACAAATTTTACATTGTTCATCATGACTCGCTTCTGCTGTGGCTCGTCGACTTGCCCGATATCTGCTGAGGGTAGCGCCCTGGCTGATAGTGGTAACTCAGAGTTCTCTTGCCTTCTGCAACCTTACATTGTCTTTCTCGTATACTTCAGCCGTCGTTCTACGTCTCAAGTCCCTTACTTCGCTAGCATACTCCTCCTCACCTTTGTTACCTTGAATATCGTTCTCTTCCTGTTATAAACACGCATCTTTACTCGTCTCAGACTGCGTTACAGATTTCAGGTGGGCGAGACGTCTTTGGAAGACTTGCATATTGAGTGTCTTAGCTTCGCCGTTATAAAGACTCCTTGAACATCACCGACAACCAGTGTACAGAATAGGGTTCACGAACGACCATCCCTTAGTCATCACTGTTCTTCCAATATCCACACCCGCAGCTTGAAGGATACAGCAACGCGACACATGATAAAACCACTCGATATTGTACTTTGGGGGTACCTATAGATAACCTTCCTGCGCACGATAGTTGGATACAATAGGACGGTCGACGAATCACGCGGTAGCTGTACCAGTTCGCTTTTCAGCAACGACGCGCCTCACAACTTGCTCCAAATCCTCACGTTCAAGACCCAGCCTCTCGTCCCAAAGCCCTCCCGGTCTTGAATCTCCCAGATTGACCGGACCAGTCGCCAACGCCCTTACCAATAATGGAATACCACTATAATCGCCTTTTTGGACCCTGCTGTGCCCTTCCTCCACGAAGTCTTTCGAAGCGCGCCGCTTGACTGTCCAAGCCTGGCCGTCTATCTTCTCGAGAACAGTGAGAAGATTGTTCTGACTGAGGTTGAATGACGACGTGTAGACATGGATGTTTTTCGTCTCCTCGGGGTGGTCTAGGATCTTGATAATAGCTTTCCCCACGCTCTCCAGTGTCGAAACTGTGAATTCAGTCGTACCCTCGTCTGTCAGCGTCGCAGTCTTATTAACAAGGTCAAAACCAAGATGACCATCTCTTAGAGCCCAGTCAAACCACAGCCCAGTCACAAGGCTCGTCCACTCCATCCTGTCTTCTTTCGACCGGAGATAGTCGACAGTCTGCACTTTGAAAGGAAGTATTGGGATGAATTCAACGACGCGAGGATCCTGTGTATTCGGACCATACTCGCTGGGGAGAAATCTCTTCACGCCAGCCGCGACAGCAGCGTCGATGAACCTGTTCTGGTCCCCTGTCACGGCACCGCCCACCGTGCTGATCACCACATCCTGGCCTTGCATCGCAGACTTTAATGAATCCGGGTCGTCGTAGTCTGCGCGGATAACGCATACGCCCTCAGGGAACTGAGATGATGATTGCTGCCGCGAAAGAACAGTCGTGTTGTATGGTGAGTCCAGAAGAATCTTCAAACCGACACTCCCTAGAGTTCCAGACCCCTTTCGTGATGTCAGTCCATAGCCTTGGTTTATTAGGAGATCGAACTTACCCCAATAAGCAACACATTACGATAAGTAGCCATGTCCAATTACAGAGAGATTGTATCGACGTGCGCTGTCTTCCCTGAATCTAGCGTTTCGATCGATTTAAAAGTATCGGAATGATAGCTGCTTCGGAGAGTGCATGTTGCGTATGTGCGATAACCCTTGCACTCTATATACACACAGCTCGAGTTTCCAAAGGTTTCACACGTGCTTGAGATTAGTTATTGCTGCCTTGAAAAGACTGCCTCAGGCCTATGGGAAGTCACACTTAAGTTTTAGCCTCATACTGCATTTGTCATGTATTAAGTGATCATGTAAAAGCACCGACCGATATTCGTCCTGATGATCTCTTTAGTTAAATCTTATCTGCGGGTAATTACGGCCGTAAGATCGAGAAGCGAACGAGGTGAGAAAGCTTAGCTACCACGAAGCAAGCTGTTGCTTGGTACCGCAATACGCAAGCACTGTTCAGTATGGTGTACAAGAGTTTTGTATATTGCCTGCGCTTGTTTTATATTTGCTGCGGCTTCTTATAAGTTATCTCTGCTATTCACAAACTCTCTTAAGACCCTCTTCGAATCAGAAATCAGAATCACGTAGTGATTCAAACTTGGCTACTCTCCTGAATCCACGTTCACAAAACAGGTGCTATGTTCTGGGGGTATTCTGTGTCACAGGTGCTAAAGAATTTGCAACTTTTGTCTTGGCGTCGAGTGGAGTAGCAACATGGTAAGATCCACCCCGCTTATGTATTCTTGCTTCTTCGTCTTCTTAAAGGCCGCGTCGCTCTACAAAATGAGCGTCCTGCTGCTTTCTGTATGACTTGTTCTAATCTTACTATATAAACGTTGCTTTTGGTATTGTCATCATCCAATCACAAGACAACATCGGTCGCTTAGCTCAGTTGGTTAGAGCGTGGTGCTAATAACGCCAAGGTCGCGAGTTCGACCCTCGTAGTGACCATTACCAGTCTCTCTTTTTGGTAAACTGATGTTATTGAAAACATCCCATCAAGTGAGAACGTCTTTTTTTCTTCTTTTTTTTGCTTATTTGACCTCACGATATTGCGTTGGGCTCCGCATCTCAGTAAGGTGGCTAAGACAACACTAAAGCTATAGATACCGAGGCGAACCGTATACGGATTGCTACGGCTAAGCATTAATTGATGGGTCTATCAGCTGCGAGAAGTCAGTGACTCCTGGCCAGCAATGATCCATCGTTAGACCTTCCCATGACGGTAATGTAGAGACATCATAGCTTATCCAGGGGTTTTGCCAAGTCGATGACGAGATGTTCGATGAACCAGCCTCAGCATTGAGTAAAGCGTCTCCTGCCAATTGATCTTCAAAGACACTACCGTTCAGAGGCTGAGTAAGGGAGAGTTGATCCACAAATGGTCCATGTAAGGTATGATCGAGATCGAGTTCCGTGTTCAAAAATAACCTCCGTGACGATTCTTGCATTGGATTGCGGCAGTGCCAAAGTCTTTCCAACATCTCACTATAGATATGGCAGACGTGAGTGCCGGTCGTGGACGCTTCCTTCATGGTTGAAATCAGACGTGAAACGAGGCCATTGATTGCGTTTAGCTGTGTCTTAACGTTGCTCACGTTGAGGTTTACTACCTTGTGCAGAAACACAGCTGCGTAGACTGCGTAGCTAACAGTTTGTTAAGTGAGGTATGGTAATGTAACGAGGTCGGACAACTTACAGAAAAAAACGCGATGGAAGGTATTGCACTTCGCTGTGCGGGTCCAAACTTGTCAATCTTTCGAGCAACTTTGTCGCCGCGCGAATCGCACCGTTGATGTAGAGCCCATCAGGCAAAGATAGGGTGCTTCGATGGAATCCTTCTTCCAAGGATATATCATTGGTGGCATGTGTTTTGGGATGCGACCTTGGGTCCTTGACTGATCGTGCGACAACGGCCTGGAATGAAAATGCGTTTACGTACAGACAGACGTACTCATAAGTTATAAAGACTGAGTTTGGTACCACTGATGAATTGTCCAGTCGTCGCCACGTAGTCATCCACATTGCTGCAGCACCCAGAAAGTCATCTAGGTACCGAGCGTAATCGCCATCTTTGATAAGAGCCTGAGTCCGTTCTGCGGAAGCGTACAAGATCAGATGGGCGTTGTACAAAATCTGTACAAGGTCCAGATTGGCTTGCAAGATCGCGGAATGATCATATAAATCTCCAGATCTAGGTTTCAGACTGGGGAAGTCATCCGCAGTAAATTGGGAGGACAGAGATGGCCCACGAGACCAGAACGATTGCCCCAGGCGGACTGATATATGGCGGTCTGCGAGATACACAACTAGGACCACATCAGCAGCTTTCTGGTACGGAGATGACATACTTACAATGCCAAACTAGTCGCTCCTGTTCGCTCTGCTCTTGTGTGGTGTAATCGCGAGATTTGCGGAAAGCCCCTCTGTCTAACCGAAGCATATAACCTTGTCGTATGGCGAGGCCTACAAGTGACCACGCACGCCTGTCTTCGGTGAAAAGATTGCCAGGCGCTTCTTTAGTCTTGAGCTTAGATTCAATGTGAGGTAGCCACTCCGCTAGAACCAAGAGGCCTTCGACCGTGCGGGGTGTTTGAGTTGAGGGACGGGCTAAAAGTACCTCCAGTAGCAGTTTCTGAGCATGTTCCCAACAGTATCGATGTACGAGTACATGCTGCGTCGAATCTCGCGACGCAACAGTCAACAGCACTGTGAGAAGAAAGTGTTCGGATTTCCTAATCTTTTCTATGACCATCGGTGAGTGGAGCCATGCTGGAACTATAGGATAATGAGGATGATAGGTCTTTGTATATCTGATTCCACATCAGTCAATCAAAACAACGGGATAGGTGTCAGGCCTGGCTGACGATATATACTATCCTGCACCATGATCAGTAGTTCACTGATCATACGTACCTTTTTGGTTGCATGGCGTAGTGGTGCAGGGCTGCGTCCTGACAATAGGCTTTCAAGAGTAACTGACTTTTGCAATAGCTCAAGGATTACGCCCATCTGCAGTATCCCCGTTGTTAGCAACTCGAACTCGTCGAGCGTAATCGACCCATTTTTAGTCGCTTGCATGCTGGGCGCCGCTGACGTTGCATCGTCGGCTAAAGTAGGGGTCGAAGCCAACAGTAAACGCTCGTCTGAACGTGCCAGTATCTCGAGCGCGTCAGACGGGTTCCTTAATTCAACTTCTATCTCTTTGCTTGACTCAAACGGTTCTGGCAAGCTTCGTGCACACATCGTAGATTGGTCGGTATCCAGAAGCGTCGGAGATGGTCCAGAACTTGTAGCAGTACTCTCATTCTCGTGCACTAGCGCTTCTGAGATGTCTGTTGCATCATCGCGAGCAGTTCGCGTAGCTTTATTCCGTCTTTGGCCTCGTCTCGACTGCACGAGGACACAATCGTTGCCAGAAAGGTGACATGATCTGCAGGGCGGTTCCTTTCGGCCACTTGAGCCGTCAAGGTCACACTTTGTCTTGCGGTGACGGCAGCGTAGACATGCACGGAAGGATCGTTTACCGGTCGATGTGGTCATCGCTATCTGTTGCTTGTTGGCACTGAATAATGTGATGGCAGGAGCGATGATGAGGATGAGGGTACGAGATTGGCTGCACCGGCTCTCGGCTATGGTCGGTTACGTCGCCATGAGACTAGTGCGTTTCTGCTGCCCTTACCGTTCCACGTGCGCCGTCGCTAAATGTCCGAACACAATCTCACAAGAGCACCATTCGTCCCATCATAGATAGCCTTCGGCTTTGGGGATCGACGGAGGTTTCATGGACAAATTCACGGCACTTCGCCTGCATATGAGAGCTGTGTGCATGAGCGAACACCAGCACATGTTGTGCATATCTATAGTCGGTTATGGATCAAACATGTGGTGGATACAGTTGATCGGCAATGGCAGGCGTCAATCAACCATTGCTAAAGAGACTGAAGCCTCACAAATATAAGATCTAACACCTGTAAAACGAAACAAAGTATCATTCAAGACTAGACAACACATCAAGTTCATCAGCTTTCAACATGTCAGCCACGATTACCGAAAAGACTATCTCTGTCCCGACCCTTCAAATTAGAGAGCTTAAGAACGGCTTCGGTGTTGAGGTTCGAGGGCTTGACCTTAAAGATGGTGCCTCTGATGAGACTTACCGCCTTCTTCAAGACCTCTTGACGAAGGTGAGCGCCATGAAAACATTTTCATGGCTTCTTACTTACTATATGTGCAGTATGGTGTGGTCGTCTTACGCCAGACAAACTTGACCGACTCGGCCCACATCGCCTTGGGCCGTAAATTCGGCGAACTAGACGATGTGAGGCCCTACAATAAGGCCGGCCGTAGGAATCGTCTTGATTATGACGAACTCTTCGATGTCGGCAACATCGAAGCGGACAACACCCTTGTCTCTCCGACTAGCCCACGCGCGCAGGCAAACAAAGGCAACAGCTACTTCCACGTTGACAGTAGCTTCAACCCACGCCGAGCAGGCTACTCCTTGCTACTGGCTCACGAGTTACCTCCCACTGGCACAGGCGGTGCGACAGAATTCTGCGATACGAGGGCGGCTTGGGATGACCTTCCTCGTAATGTGCAGAGTGAGCTGTTGGCTAAAGACCTAGTCGCTTGCCACTCGATTCTGCATTCAAAGAAGTTAGCTGCCCCTGAGCACTTTGCGGGTATAGAACCTGCTGATCATCCTATGGGTCGTCATAAGCTTGTGCAGCGTCATGAAGCATCCGGACGTACGAATTTGTATCTGGCGATGCACATCCACCACATTGAGGGTTTGAAGCCAGAGGAGAGCCAGGAACTATTCAATATGCTATTCGAGCATGCTACCCAGGAGAAGTATAGAGTGGCTGTGGAATGGCATGATGTCGGCGATCTGGTCATCTGGGACAACACTTGTACCATGCACCGTGCGATGGGAGGACCTTTTGCATACAAGTATCGTAGGGATATGAGAAGAGTCACAGTACACGATAATAGTAGCCAAGCATGGGGTCTGAATGACAAATCAGGCGTAAGACAAGGTCTTCCCTAGCTACTCACTGTTATAGTAGGAGAACTATGGGTCGATCAGTCCGGTTCAATGTTCATGGCCACGGTGGTAGCTATAATCGAATGCAGTTCCTTTGCTTCTTGGATGCATGCGAAATCTTCTCTTTTAGAAAACAATGGAAGGGGAAATGCGTAAAGGCTGGACAATTATGATGAACTTATATTAATCAGCTGCAGAGGAAGCGACGAAAACAGAGCAACGCTCAGTTCGCAACAATAACGATGTTTCCGTACGCTTGGACTTTGCGTTTGCATTTTCCTCATCTATGCGGTTCTAGTGGCAAGCTGTGCACATGCACGTAACTAAGATTAGGGTTGGGGTAGTTACCAACAAGCGCAGAAAATACGAGGTATGACCGAGCTTTACAAAGCAAAATCTTTCAAGCGCCGGTAAAGGTCGGTAATCGGAGCTTGCCATCACCGATCCATTTCGTTCTCGTTCTAGCGCTGGGGTTCGTCAACTACGATGACTAGTCTTGTCCCACTCCTTCGCTTTCTAAGCTGCCGCCTCTGCTCTGTTATTTGCTTGAGTCGTATATTCTACTTCTATCGGAGTAATTGTTGACCCGAGTCTGCTCGTACTCATTTGCACAATCCGCGCTTCGTCTCTTACTATGTGTGGAGGCACGATATATAATGTCCACATCTTCACCCATTTCCGGTCGCAACAAACCGAAGCAAGCCTACCAACTATTTGACCCTCATCTATTTACTCACTATGTCGAGCAAGAAGCCCACTCTCGTAGTTTTAGGTGCCACTGGCAACCAAGGAGGATCAGTTCTTTCACACTTTCTTTCCCTCACGCCGTCCCCATATGCACTTCGCGGTGTCACTCGGGACGTAACCTCTACAAAAGCCGCATCTTTGTCAGAACGCGGAGTCGAAATGGTAGCAGGAAACTTCGATGAGCCCGCCTCACTCGACGCTGCGTTCAAAGGGGCATCTGCCATCTTTAGCGTGACGGACTATTGGATTCTTTACGGATCCCTTTTGGTACGGCAGCAGTCTACCGCCAACGACCAAAGCACGATGCTTCTCGCGAAGGAAAAGGAAATTCAACAGAACAAGAACATCATTGATGCTGCGGCCAAAGTTGAGACCTTAGAAAGGTTCATCTTTTCTAGTCTGCCCAACACCGAGAAACTCAGTGGTGGAAAATACTCCCACGTACATCAATTTGACGGAAAAGCTATCGCTGAAGAGTATGGGAAAACGACTTATCCGGAGCTCTGGAAGAAGACGAGTGTGCTCTATGCGGGCTTCTTCCTGGAGAACTACCTCAAGCCTGATGCAAGCGCATATCGTCCAAAGCTGGTATGATTACAACACAAGTCCTGTTTCTGACAGAAAAGAGCACTAACTTGTTGTTAGGACAATACTAACAATACACTGTCTTTGGGAGCCGTTGGCACGGTACATCTTCCCATGTTCTCGGCGAAGGCTAATACCGGGCCTATTGTCCACGCCCTCATCCGCGAGGCTGCTGGCCACAAGGTTATCGCTAGTAACACATGGCTTACTTTCCAAGATTTTGCGAAAATACTAGCCAACGTTCTCAACAAGGAAATTGAGTTCACCAACGAACAGCCGAGCTTCAACATAAGTGATCCAGAGCTGGGACAGAATTTTGCGGATATGATGGGGTGGTATATAGAGTTTAACTACGACGGCAGCAAGGTTGACAAGAGCGTGATACAACCCAAGGATCTTGGTGTTGAATCGCACCTAATGTCTGTAGAAGAGTGGTGCCGTAAGCAGGACTGGGAAAGAATTCTGGATGTTGTTTAAACAGATTGAATATAATGCCGTTATTAGGTATATGAAATTTTCCTTTAATCTAAATTATTGCTATAGAACTACGCTGTCACCTCTTCTAGTTTTACGTAGCAGTAGTTTGGAATAAGTGTAGTCGACTCATGACCTTGAAGTGACGCGATTTCTCCATCAAGCTCTACAAACTTGAAATTCCAGAAGAGTAGTGTGACAAGCGTTCGCAGCTGTATGTATGCCAGCCTCTTCCCGAAACATTGCCTGGGCCCAAATCCAAAGGACTGCATAGGCCCAGCTGAAGGATCAAATTTTAGCCTCCCAAATTCCTCGTCCAATTTCAACCATCTATCTGGGTTGTACAGATGTACGTCTTCTGGCGACCAGTCAGGACGTCTTTTAGTGATATTAGACTTGGTTCGTAGATCCTCCGGAACAGGTATGGCCGGCTCATCCAGTCCAGGTCCACTAGAGGGCATGAGAATGGTAGTCCCTTTCGGAATTCTGTACCCCATTATCTCAGTATCAACTAGAGTAGAGCGTATGAGAGCAGGAAAAGGCGGTCGCATTCGAAGTGTTTCCTCAACAATCGCGTGGAGGTATGGAATGTCGGCACCTGCAATCTCTTCCTTCGTTGGTTGTCGACCTGCCTGGTAGGCTTCCGCATGGTATTGACGCAGATTGCTGCGCAATTTGTCTTGCGCATCTTGATTCTGAGCAAGAAATTTCAGAGTCCAGGTTATAGTTGTCGCGCTAGTTTCATGCCCGGCTTGGTAGTAACCAGTTAACTACGGGAAAGGTTAGCAAAACATGCCAAGTTCCATGGGTTTCAAGCCAGGAACCGACCTCATCGAAGATACCGTTTCTGAAGTAATCCGGTTCGATACCCTTACTATCCGCCGCTTTTCTCTCGCGCTGTACCATATGATCCAGGACAGATGTTATGGACTTGTTTTCCAAACGGGAAATAGATTTCTGTATTTCCATCGCATCGAATCTTTTCACCCAAGCGTAGGATTGACGCAATACCTTATCTTTGAGTAGACAATAATAGTGCATCGTGTTTGGAAACGCACTTAGAACCTGTTCGCCGATGTGGTGAGACAATCTCTCCAGGCCCTTGATGTGAGCAAGGTCTGGTCAGTGTGGGAAAACAACGCTGTTGAATTTCTCGTCGAATTGCAACGGAAGTTCTCCATCGAACGACTCTAGATATTTCAGCTGTTGAACGATAGCGCTGTTTTCATCGTTCACTGCAATAGCTGCCGCAAGGATCATATCTGAAGCAGCGCTGAATATGTCTTCGAAAGCATCAAATGCCCGGCCGTGAGCATGTTCATGCTTGAATTTCCACAAGCTAACTAGATTGGTAGATCGCATATAGATCTGTGGAGAAGACACCTTTTACTGTTTTTAGAACATTCGTAAATTGTGAGGAAGACTTCCAACTTACATTTTGCAGGAATGTTGGTGTCATAGTATCCTTCAACAAATCCTTGTTTGCGCTATATCTTGGGTCTTCTTTTTCAAGGGCAACATGAAACTCAGGTACCACATATCTAAAGGACTGCGTAAAGTCCCGACCTCGACCGAAATCTTTAGCCCTACGCTGCGTAAGGTTTTCGATCTCAGTGAAGTCGGTCAGCACCAATGCGGGCTTTCTGAGAGGACCTAGCCAAACTTGCGCCAGAGGACTGCCGAGGCGGCGACAGTAATCTGTCATATAAAGGATCGGTCGGCCATGAACTTTCTGCCAGGATATGAGTTCTGGCAAGTTCCCGAATATACTGCGTGCCACTTTCTTGTCATAGGGAATGCCAGGAATGGGTTTAGGCAAAGCCCAGCGGTATATGAGAAAACTCACAGCCGCGAGAACAAGAGCGAGTGCAGCATACCCTAAAAAGGAATCAGAGAGCAAGAAATGAGATTTGAAATATGTAATCATTGCAAGTATTCAATATGATATCGTGGTGAGACCAAAAGAGTAGAACAAAATGTTGAAGGATTGATAAGCTCTTAGAGCAACCGCGGGATTTAAGTGTTATATATCTCCGGTTGCTATATCCTGTCATTTGTTTGTGCCCAATGCTTCTATTTCTCGTCCGATCAACCACGCACGATGTGGTCTACTGATCAGATCACTATAGGATTTCGGCTCTTCGGAATTGCTTATGCCGATGATACAGGGAGAATCGTGTTGGACTAATGTGACCCATCGGCCGTTGACTTCGCCGATAAAATGCTGACGTTGTACAATTGCGTACAACGTTGTACACAATTTGTACAAGCTAGTACGAAGATCGGTTTGAGAGTCCTTCCTCGATCCTTACTAGTGTACTCCATTGGCGAGTCACTCATTGAGTGATCCACCGAAACGTACCACTAATTCTACTGAAACCATTCTTGTTCTCAGGCTCCGCGCGTGCGAGCATCATACATGGTGTCGACAGAGTTGTCTACAATCAAGCCAATCAAGCTTTCCGGCCAATACGGCTTGACCGATTGGCTTGGCAGCTTAAAATCCACGAGCTTGATTGGCTTGGTTAATAAAATTGATAGAATTGAATGGCCAAAGCGTACTCCGATCTCGCATCGACGTCTTCTGGATAACAGCAGTGAATGTCTGCCTCGAAGATTTGCTTGCTCTGTTAGGCGATAGGCAGCTCATCAGCGCATACTAGGTTTTGCTACAAAGTATTGACAACGACGTCCTTGTAGAGGTAGTAAACTGGAGGTAAGATGATCTTGCTACGAGGTGAGCTGGAGGGTGTCGGATTCTTGATCTTACATTAACGATCTGAGACTTGAGATACAAGCTATTCCTCTATCATCTCGGTTACGGTCACCAGGTGCTAGTTCCCGGCTTCGGTCTCAATCGCATATCTAAACAGTCGGAAGATCACGCAAGTGGCGCAGGCCAACCCCAGGACTGCAGCGGTGTCATGCTGATCGAGTTCCTCATAAGTACCTTCACGTTCCATACTATTGGACAAAGTCCCTGATAACGTCTGCCACGCCTGCAAGATCCTCGAAAACATGCCAATGACCCACATTCTCCAAGACTCGCAGGCTCGCTTTTGCATTCATCTCTGCCTTGAACTTCTCACACAATTGTGGCGGAGAGAGGTAGTCCTCGGTTCCGGTAACAAAGAGAGTGGTTGCTTGTACTGCAGGGAAGTCAAGACCATGTGCATCACCAAGCGCTGTCAAAGCTTTTGCGTAGCCCTCAGGATCCTGGCCAAGCAGCAGCATCCTTATTGCTGCCATCGCCAGCGGATTCGACGTCTTAGTCTTCTTTGATGTAGTCAGGTTTATCCTTTCGTCGATGTCACATGCGATTCCAGATTCACGCACCCTATCGGCTAGCTTATACGCATCAATAGTGGTGGCTTCGAGCGGTGTGAGCGGAGGACCGAGCAGGATCAACTTTCCGACCTTTTCCGGATGTGCTAATGCGAACTTTACGGCGACTAAGCATCCTATGGAGTGCGCCACGATAGTGGCGTTAGATGGGATGTCTTCTACTTCGAACAAGCCACTCAGGTCCGCGGCAAAGGATTCGATGCTGAGTCTGCTGAGTGGCGATGTTGGTGTTAGGCCATGGCCCTCAAGATCAAATACCCATAGCTGATGCGACATGGTGATATCCAGTGAATGGATGAGTGGTCTGTAATACTCTGAGCTTCCTCCTAGTCAATGCACAAACACGACCGGAGGGCCTGAGCGACTTCCCAGATTCTTGTAATAGACGGGCTTGTCATGGACCTTTGCCAATAGTCTGGAATCCACGCTCCCGGTCGGATCTTTTCGATGCATGTGGGTAACATCCGCCACGCGACTCGCGATAGGACTGTTGTCTCCCAAATTCCCAATGCAATTCGTCAAAGTACCTAGACCGGTTACCGATACAGCCATAGTGTCTCCAGGTTTGAGATAGACAGGGGGCTTCATTCCAATCCCAACACCGGCGGGCTTTACCATAGTCAGCTAAGAATCTCAGTCACATCTTTCATGAGGCTCAAACTCACAGTACCCGTAGCAAGGACGTCGCCCGGCATCAGTGTTTGTCCTTCCGACATGGTCTTGATCAGAAACGGAATTGAGAAGATCAGATCTTCCGTCGTTGCGTCTTGTCGCAGCTCGCCGTTTATGTGCGTTTGAATTCGCAGTATTCTTTCCAATTTCGACGCAGGTACAGCGATTGGACCCTATGTATCTTCAGTACTACTCGGCAATACGATATGAGCATTGAATACCATTGGGCAGAACGTATCGGGCGACTTGCCGATGTAAAACTGCTTGTGGTCTCTCTGCCGCTCACGCGCCGTGATGTCGTTCACGATAGTATAGCCCCACACATGGCTCATCGCATCTGCTTCCGAGATACGGCAACCGGCTCTACCAATGACTACACCAATCTCACCCTCATAGTCAACGGTTTTCGTGAATTCTGGGTGAGGGTAGACATTCTCCCGGTCTGCAATGATCGACGTGTAACGTTTGGTGAAGATCACAGGATGCGAAGGAGTATCTACTTTGTCTGAGCTATCAAAACCAGAGCTGTTGAACTCCTTCGCATGTTCGGCGTAGTTCTTGCCTACGCAAAGGACGTCTCGGCTTGGGAAGGGAGGAAGGATCTCGACCGATGAAGCAGGTAGTGGTTTGCCAGCGGCGACAACGTTGAGCTCACCAACTTCGACGACTTGATAGAGATCGCTCAGTAAAGTTCCAGATATGAAGGCCAAAGGCTGGATAGTTTTGTCATCGAAGTCGTAATGTCCGACGCGGCTCCGCCCAGTACATGTATCTCGATAGGAGATATAGTTGGTAAGCGAAACGTTCTCGTTGGCTAGATCGGACGCAGCCATGTTGACGAGTTGTGTGAGGTGCAGAGGAGTAGGTTGTTGTTAGGTACTGCAGTTGCTACCACAGTAAGGAAGGTGGGGGTTGGGAGGGCGGATATAGCGGAAATAAGAACGCAAGGCGGGGCAGGCTTCCCACATGAGATCGCGAAGATTGCTTGCAACCTCGACACAGATCTTCCTACGCTTATACTACAATGCATAATTGTGCGGTCATTTCTCGCCTCGTCTTCTGTCAGTGCTATATCATGTCTCGCCGAAATTGTCAAAATCTTGGCTGGATTCCTGAATCCAATACCCCAACTGCGTACCAAGTGGATCAAGATCCATGCCACCGAAGTCGGCCCATGGCTGACTTGCTAAAACAGAGGGTTCGTTGGTGAGATTTATGCTCCCGTTCCACATCCCATCACGATCATGCCATGACGGTAGCCCTCCTAATGTGTTCGGCAATCCCTCCAGTTCTGCGTCCTTCGCGCTGCTTGATAACGGGCCAGATGGACAGGAGCTTAGCTGCATCTGGGCCCTGATTTCACTGTGCACTAAAGCCAGCTTGTGCAGCGCCCTGAATATCTCCAGTTGCTTTGTGCATGATGTGTATTCTGGCTTTTTTGCGAGCGACGCTAGAGCATCAACATAAGTCTTCAGACTTTCAAGGTCTGCGAGATTGGCAGTCTCAATGACGCTGCAGAAGATGATGTTGTAAGGCACGAACGGAAAGAGAATTAGTCCCCCATTGACCCATAGCTCGAACGGAGCAGGATCGTTGTTGTAGCTGACGAGCAGTGCGATACACTGAGTATGCTCACGGAGGCTTATACGAGCAGCGGCTATGCATTCGGAAGAAACCTTCGTTGATGGCTTGCTGAATGCAACACGGTAAATGGCGACAAGAAGCAGGTAATCAGTGGCTCTGGTGGCGTGCTGTGCGAATTCAACTGGCATCAATTCTCCGATTGTGCCACGCGAGTCTTCATCCCATCGGGCCTGAGTGTTTCAGTCAGCATGAACCAATGAAAATTAGATGGCCCAGTATACCATAGAAGATTCTTTCGAAGCGATTAGAGCACGCCATTCTGCAGCAATGGCTTGACCGCGTGTTGTCCGATGCGTTGCAGGGAGCGCAAGTGCGCCCGGACAGAAAAGGTCATCATATGCGCTGCCATGAAGCCTTGACATCTCGACAGCATGTATCAAGCTTTGTCTGCTCGAAGTAAGGCCTTGAAGGGTGGGGTACTGGTCCGGCTTCGGTATCGTAATGTGCCCATCACGTATCGTCGAAGGACGCCCGAGCCTGAGTGCTGTGGGTCGCTCGATGCAATAAGTTGACCAGAAGAGACAAAAGCGCCGATGCCGTTCTTCAGAAGCAAGTCCAGACGACGAACTGTCTTGATGCAGGCCCAGCGCTTGGCCGAGCATGGCGGCTTTGTTGATGAACGTCCAGCAAGCGTAGATTTTGCCTTTTTGAAGACAATATACAGACTAGGATTTGAAAGTTGTATATTAGTGACATCTTTCAGGGCTCAGAAATTCAAGTGGGGACTACTCGTCTTACCGCTAAGTTCATGGCCAGAACGGCATCGACTGTTGTGGGTAACCAAAAGTTCAATGTCGACAACACTGTCTCGAGGCTATTTTGGCATAATCTTGCTTGGTCTTTGAAATCCTCTCGGGTAACAGGAGATGCCCATGTTCCGCACATGTTGAACATCCAATACAGTCCAGAGAGGGCAATGATGAGTACGACATCGGTAATGGGCCCAGGAGAACAAACTTGAACGATGATGAGGGTAAAATCGCCGAATGACATTGTCTCTCCCAGCCAGGGGACTGTGGTGGTCCCGTGATCTGAAGTGTTCGTGAGCTGATATGTTCACATGTCGAGTAAAGATCATGCAATCCTGCGAATACCTTGAACCATTCTGAGACATGCCATGACATTTTCTATGGTTGGAAGAGGAAGATCTCTTAGAGTCATGCCCGGAGGCAATGTTTTTGCAAATGGTGGACCTTCATGGAGGCTGCTATGCCGACTTTGAGACCGTAAAACGTCTTGCAAAGTCTGACGAGATAGTCGAATGTCAGCGGCAGCGGATGACTGGTCTCCAGTATCCTCATGATCTAGGACTGTCTCGAGTAAGTCGGCCACCTGGATCACATTTAGGAGCAAGGAAATGTCGATGCCCTCATGATCGGGAGTGGATGTTTGGGGTGGTCGTGACGATTTGCTGGTCGCATGTAGATTGGCATTCATGGTACTGAGTTGTGAAAGATCTCGATCTGGCCGCACTTCGAGCCGCTGCACGAGGCGAGCTAAGTCGTCAAGCTTTTTGGTTATATCTTCGATCCTGCTTTCACTGATGAACGTCAGAAGTCAAACCTAATCAACGGCTCGAACCATACCATCGGGCAGTCACGTACTACAAGCTTGAAACCAAAATCCGCTGTCGCTTCGCTCGATTCTGAATTTCTGGAAATGTGCACTGGAGAGATGCTCGAAGGCATTGGTTGCAGGGGTCTTGGCGATTGCACTTGATCTAGAAGCACATACGTCAATATCCTGCACGAATGGTATTTCTCTTTTGTTCAACGAGACTAACTTTGCGTCTACGGCATCTATCACACTAATGACTCCAATTAGCTCAGTACATTCGGAGACTCCTGGGTGTATGTTCAAACCCTGACGTACAGCGACTTTCGAAACAGGACCTTCCAAACTTTGTGTGGTCTTGTTCTCTTCATCATTGCTAATTTCGTCATGTTCGGGAAGCATCTCCTCATCGCTCATTTCCGCAGATCGTGAGGCTGGTCGTAGAGTCATGCTGGCGGCGATAGCGGCGGGCTCCACAAACTCGGGGTTAGTAAGAGGCGCAAATTAGTGGGCGCAGACCAGCTACGCGCTGGAATGCAATCAACGCAAAGTCGTGCGTTACGGTGGCTAACCCTTTCCCCAGCAGCGATTCGGGCGACAGGTCTCCGTGGTCCGGACTGCAGATGTAGAAGAGCAAAGAGATGACCGCTAATGCTTATGTGACGCTAATGTCACGTGATCAATGACGCGGACGTGCGGGCCGCTCAGGGTCCGCATGCCGCTTGTCTTTCCCTACTCTCGCTCTGCGGCGTGCGGCCTCTTCATGTCCGCTACTCTACCAAGTGCATAACAACACGCGCGCAGTACTCCTGGGTTAACTAACGCGACTCGAACGCCAATATAATAATTATTGAAAAGCCCGACAACATGACTACCAGTCCTGAACTTACAAGCAGCCTTTGTACTACAAATTCCACTCGTTTTGTTCTCTTAACATATCCAACTCTAATAGATCTTCACGGCCACTGCAAAACGCATCCCCCTGCTCATTACAATTCGCATGACGATGTCAGAAAAGCGGAAACAATACGCAGTCCGAAATCATCTCTCTTCTGACAGGCAACTCCCCCCAACCGAGAAAAAGACACCGTCAGCATTTGCTGCATTTTTTCGGACATTCACCTACGCCACATCGAGTCATTATGTTTTGTTGGGAATTTCGATCGTAGCCGCAATTACCGCAGGCGTTGCGCAAGCCATGGTCAACGTGGTCATGGGTGAGTTCGTGCGATTGCTGGGTAGCGTTGGCACCGAGGGCTTCTCTGATAGCTACATGAGTGCGGTCAGCACAACTGCGTACGTAGAGTACAACTCTTCTTCCAAGATTCAAGTTTGAATGCTGATAGTAGAACCTTCAGTCTTTACTTCGTTTATATCGGCATTGTCAGACTGGCTTCCATCTATCTGTATGGCTCCTTGATGACCTACGTTGCGTATCACCTAGTTCGAGCCATTCAGCACGACTACCTGCAAGCAGCTCTTCGCCAAGAGGTCGGTTTCCATGATCAAGGTGTCTCCGGGTCAATTTCCACCCAAGCAACGGCAAACGGCCTCATGATTCAGTCGGGTATCTCAGAAAAGCTCGGTCTAGTTGTGCAGTCCGTAACCACCTTCGTTGCAGCCTTCGTCATCGCCTTCGTCGCCCAGTGGAAGCTCACCTTGATCTTGATCTGCATTATTCCAGCATCCATTCTACTCGTTGGTGGAGTCAGTACGTATGATACCATCAACAACCGCGAAGTGTTCAAGGTCTACTCGGACGCTGCGAGCTATGCTGAGAACATCCTAAGCGCCATGCGAACCGTCAAAGCTTTCAATCTGCAGTCTAGGACGTTAGCAAGGTACAAAAGCTACATAGATATGGCTTTGAAACTCGGAAATAAGCGTAGCAAGACTTCTGGAATAATATTCGGTGGCCAATACTTCGTTGTCTTCGCAGGCATGGGCTTGGCATTCTGGCAAGGCTTCAGTATGATATCCCGTGGTGAGGCAGATCTCGGAACTGTTTTTACGTACGTACCACCCCTCCCATGCGAAGTTGGCGTCGAGTCTTGATTGACATGGATCACCAGAGTACTTTTCTCCGTCATCATCGCCGCTTCGACAGTTATGTTGACAGGGCCAAACTTCGTTACCTTCGGGCGTGCTGCGTCTGCGGCGATTGATCTATTCGAGCTCATGGATAGGAAGTCTAGAATTGACTCATTGGACCCCTCCGGCATAGAGCCTGCGGCGTTGATAGGTGAAGTTGAGCTAGAATATGTCAGGTTCAATTACCCGATGCGCCCTGATACCATGGTTCTTCGCGATTTTTCGCTCAAAATCCCTGCTGGTAAGGTGACTGCTCTCGTTGGTCCTAGCGGCTCGGGCAAGAGTACTATCATCGGTCTTCTTGAGCGATGGTATGATCCAACATCAGGAAATATCAAGATCGACGGCCATGTTACCTCAACCTTGAATCTACGATGGTTACGAACACACGTTCGACTCGTTCAGCAAGTAAGTACTGTCGTGTGATCACACCTTCTAGCTGATGTGCTGACGGAATAAGGAACCTGTACTCTTCAATGGCACGGTCTTGGATAATATCATCCATGGCCTTGTCGCTACCAAATGGCAGCACGAGCCTCGACAGAAGCAGATTCATCGAGCTGTTGACGCTGCAAAGCTAGCTTTTGCCCACGACTTTATCATGCAACTTCCCAATGGTTACGACACTCGTGTTGGAGAAAGAGGCGGACTACTCTCTGGTGGCCAGAAGCAGAGGGTTGCTATTGCTCGCAGTTTGATCTCAGATCCTCGTATCCTCCTGCTAGATGAAGCCACCAGTGCACTTGACCCAACTGCCGAAACCGTCGTCCAGAAGGCGCTCGATAGTGCTGCACAGAATCGCACGACAATCGTCATCGCACACAAACTTTCAACGGTCTGCAATGCCGACAACATCGTGGTCATGTCCAAAGGCGAATTAGTTGAGCAAGGCACTCATGCGGAGCTCCTGAACCGCGGTGGGATGTATGCCAAACTCGTACAGGTGCAGAGCCTGTTGCCAGTTCAGAATCAGCTGCTGAACATCAGAGATACACCCTTGGAAGAAATCGAGAAACAAGACGTTCTCGCTCAAACAGCTGTGTCTCTGGACAGGCCAGATACCGCCGGCCCACATGGCCACGGCAAGGTTGGCAAGAAAGAAGACTCACAGTCATCTAGGGAGGTTGGCCTGCTCCGCAGTTGTTGGAAACTAGCAAGATTGACTCCTGAACTGCGCCGATGGTACATTCTGGCAGGAGCTACATGCGTTGTCGGAGCTGCGGTCAACCCAGGTCAAGCCTTGTTATTGGCTCAGCTTGTGCAACTCATGGGGAATGATGATCCTACACCGAAGGCCAATTTTCTGGCTTTGATGTTCCTGGTTCTCTCACTAGGCTGCCTGTTGTGCTACTACACTTTGGGCTGGGCCATGAACGTAATCGCGAATACCTTGAGCGCCAGGGTGCGATCCGGCATGATGGAATGTCTTCTCTACCAGGATTTAAGGTTTTTCGACTCCCCCGAGAATACTGTCGGCTCCATGACTGCTAAGCTCGATTCTCACCCACAGGCTGTACTCGAGCTGATGGGTATCAACATCTCTTTCTCCGTTATCTCGATCGTCAGCGTTGTCGCATGCTGTATTCTCTCCCTCGCCACGTCCTGGAAGGTTGGAGTTGTCGGCATCTTTGTTGGCCTCCCCCCTCTCATCCTGTCCGGCTGGCTGCGACTGAAGCTGGAGAAGCGTTTGAACACGATAATCAACACTTCTTTCAGCCAAAGCGCATCAATAGCATCGGAAGCAGTTCTCGCTATTCGAACTGTGTCATCTCTTGCCATCGAAGAAGATTTCTTGCAGAGATATACCACAGCACTCGATTCGGCTATTCACGTATGCACACCGCATCTGTTCCATGTCATGATTTGGTTCGCGCTCACTCAAGCCGTCGAGCAATTCGTTCTTGCACTGGGCTTCTGGTGGGGATCAAAGCTGGTCACTGCTGGCGAGATCAGCTTCTATCAATTCATGGTCTCATTCATGGCGATATTCTTCTCTGGAACCTCCGCGGGAACGCTACTCAGCTTTTCCGGTAGCTTCACTAAAGGTCACCAAGCGGCGAATTACTTCTTCTGGCTATCTGAACTGCAACCAGTCATAACTGAAACGAACGATAACAGAAGTATTGCACCAATGGAGAGCTGCATGGCATATGAACTGAATGACCTGCAATTCTCTTATCCACTTGTGCCAGACAGTCAAGTTTTGAAGGGCGTCTCGATGACCATTCGACGTGGTGAATTCGTGGCATTTGTAGGCGCATCAGGATGCGGCAAGAGTACCATGATCGCTCTTCTCGAACGCTTCTACGATCCGACAAGTGGTAGCATTATCGTAGATTCGCAGCCCCTGCAAACGATGAGCCCAAGCAGCTATCGTCGCAACGTTTCGCTCGTTCAACAAGAACCATCCTTGTTCCCAGGCTCCGTGCGCGAGAACATCATGCACGGCGTCGATGCCGCTGACATCTCCGCTACAGAAATCGAGGAAGCTTGTCGAGCGGCCAACGTCTGGGAGTTTGTTTCCTCCCTTCCCGAGGGCCTTGAAACACTTTGCGGTATCGGCGGCAGCCAGTTCTCCGGTGGTCAGAGGCAGCGCATCGCCATTGCCAGAGCTCTGGTCCGCCAGCCGAAAGTCCTTCTTCTAGACGAAGCCACGAGTGCTTTAGACACTGAATCAGAGCGCGCAGTGCAAGCGGCTTTGATAGAAGCTGCTTGTGGTGACAGGATAACAATTGCCGTCGCCCATCGTCTATCGACTGTTCGCGAAGCCCATCGCATCTTCGTCTTCTCAGATGGTCATATCGTTGAGGCTGGGACTCATGAGGAGCTGCTCAAGAAGAACGGCATGTACTTCAAGATGTGTCAGGCTCAGAGCTTGGATCGTGGGATATCAACTTAAAGGGATCTTGAGTTAGTGAGTATACCAATAGCCAAGTCAGACACATGTCTTTCGACAGAGTTCGGTTGCAACCTCCGATGAGTCAGCGTGTGCGTCGGGATCAGAAAAGTGCTTTTTTGTGGTCATAGGCCCAAAACAAACTGCAGCACACATGCACTAATCCCAGCAATCTGAAGTGGGCGGGGACAGATTGTTCAATCTTTTTAGACACATAAAGATTGTTTGCTCTGGAGCGGATATGGAAGAAATCTCAAATGCGGTATACTCCTGATGAATAGTGCCCCTATTGATGGTAGATGTATATTTACGAGTCGAGACGGCAGTCGCTTTGTAGTAAGAAGCGCTGATATGCCATGATTCGTCGCCGAGGAGGGTTAATCGGTAGCCCATGCAACTGGAATGGAGGCTTGCGGGTAGAGCCGCAGCGTAGATATCTACCCCGCAACGATTTGACGGGCCGCTGGCGGGTGTTTGCTCACAAAGATGCGGGAAGTGCACTTAGTCGCTTGGTCTATCCCATAACAATAGACTGATGCGCGTGAAGCATGTGACGAATGGCCTGCCATCGCGTTGCCGGCCCTCAACACTTTAGCATGTGATTGAACGAGTGTGGTGGGTTGAGCGATTGGATGCCTTCTTCCTGGTGTATGCATCGATAAATTGGGAGGGTGTCGAGTAATGTCGGACCAGATTATTCTGGGAGCATGCTACACAAGCTCATCCTGAATTGCGATGTTTTCCACTTGATTGTAAGCGGAGTTGGGGATCCGACTAGCGACACGTGGAGGCGTTTACTTGGCAAGTTCCCATTGCATAGAACTCACAACCCTTTGTCGGTCGGTCGCAGCGTCGCAAATCTCTCTTATCAATCCTACAATAATCTGCGGTAGCTCTGTCTAGTTGCTCTCCCCTAGAGAGGTGTCAGGCCTCTACGCGAGATTTCTCTCCATGCATGCCAAGCACACTTAGTCCTTTTCGCTACCCAGCAAGTCATATGTCCTCGCACTGACGGAGGCGGCCGCGACACCAGTTTCTGTGCTAACAGGCATCCGTACAGCATCCATTGGCATCACAGGAGCTGAGCTCATTTACCATCTAGGCATACAACGTTCGCGCATTTCAGGTTCTTGCTAGATCAGAGAGTTCCGCAGTGCTTCCGATTGTTGAGCTGCATGAGGGCCGTGTGCTCTGGGTAGCATTAAATGAAGACGCGGGGTCATCAGAAAGAAGCAACACACACCACATGGACCGTCGTACAAACACCGTGCATCATGCATGACGTGTTCAGTCTGCACCAATCTCACGAACAATCCCCAAATGCAGCTGGAGAGGTTAATTGAACTCGATCTACTTCCTTGCGATGCCAGGTAAAGTTTCTCCACTTCTGAACAAACCCACCTCGCCAACCACCTGACGCGACTTCTTTACTCAACCAAAGCTCGCAAGAATGGTCCTGCAAGAAACAATTACTGGTGGTATCCGCGATAATCTCTCGCATTACTCAATACTTATCGGAGTTGTCTTGTTCTGTTCCTACTTAATTGGCAACGCAGTTTACCAGCTATACATCAGCCCTCTATCAAAGTTTCCAGGTCCAAAGCTAGCCGCAGTGACGTTGTGCTACGAGTGCTACTTCGATGTCTTCCAATGGGGTAGATACTGGGCGGAAATAAAGAAGATGCATGAAAAATATGGTATGTCACCACCCGGCCCTTGTCGGGGATTGAGCCGCCTTCGTCTCTGCCGGCAGTAATATTAACATGATCAAGGCCCCATAGTTCGCATCAGCCCTTACGAACTCCACGTTTCTGATCCTACCTTCATAGAAACGCTGTATACTCGATCCGCGCCACGCGACAAATACAACTTTATGACTGCTGAGTTCGGCAATCCTTTGACAGCTTTCAGTACAGACGATCACTACCACCACCGTATCCGCCGCGCAGCCATGAATCCGTTCTTTTCCAAACAGCGCATCATGGGCCTACAGGATATGATTTGGACGTACGTCGAAAGATTATGTACAAGATTCGAGGAATATGATCTTGCCAAAAGAGCCATACCTACATGTGAAGCATTCAGTTGTTTGGCTGCAGACGTAATCATCAAATACTCCATGGGCGTGGAACAAAAGTCTCTCGACGACCCTGACTTTGCACCATATTTTACACAGGCCAACAAGAGATTTGCGTCCCTTTCTTTGATCACTCGATACGCACCCTGGTTACACTCTGTCATCAACGCGTTACCGCAAGACTGGGTAGAAAAACGAAGCCCCGAATACGCAGCGATGATGGACCTCCGGAAAATGAACAACCGACGCGTGCAAGAGGTTTTTACGAAAAAGGAAAAAGTCAGGCAGGGATCTGGAGTTGCAGACAGCAACACGACTAGCGAGCACACGATATTTCACGACCTCCTCGACAGCGATCTACCACCCAACGAGAAGAACCTTGAGCGACTCAGCCAGGAAAGCCAGGTCATTGTCGGCGCTGGGATTGATACAGTCGGCAACACATTGAACGCTATCCTCTTCCACCTTCTCGACAACCCGTCCACCTATACAAAGCTCAAGGCGGAGATAGTATCAGCTATGCCAGATCCCTACGAGCGTAAGGCGCTTGTGGACTTAGAGAAACTGCCCTATCTCACCGCTGTTATCAGTGAAGGCCTTCGAATGAGCAACGGTCTTGCGATCCGCAATGCGCGCCTTGCGCGCTCGCCTATGGTTTATAGAGATTATATCATTCCCGCATTCACACCAGTCGGCATGACCGCTCCCTTGATTCATACCAACAAGTCAATCTTCCCTGAACCAGACTCGTTCATTCCAGAGCGCTGGCTCAATGACAACGGCGCTGTAGGTGCTAGAACATCCGATGGGCAGCCATTGGACAGGTTCCTCATGGCTTTCGGCCGTGGCACGAGATCATGTGTGGGTATGAACTTGGCGTATGCGGAGATGCGGATTTGCATTGCAGCTGTGATTAGGCGGTTCGATATGGAACTTTTCAACTCAAGCCGAAAGGATGTCGATTTCGTGCATGATGTGTTTCTGCCTGGTGTGGATCAGAGCAGTAAGGGCGTGCATGTGCTAGTCAAGTAATCACTTCTACCCTAGCGGTCACACCTATTTGCACTTTCAATTTTGGCGCGCCTCCACATCCCGCTTTTCCATACGTGGAATTTCGTAGACCCCTCATACTTCCACACCTTGAGCGTGCTGTGGTTGTGCCAAGGACGTCTGGACTATGTTCATGAATCGCACTTCGGAGGGTGCATCGTACGCTACACTCATGCTTAAATTTGGCTTGGCTTGCAAGCAGCAGTGCACTCCACGAGTCTTACTTAGTGGCGATACACGATTATTGTACCATGTAACAACTAGAGCTGGGCGACGTCATCTGCATCACGAACAACAACTAAATTCTGCCAGGGACAACACCATTGAGCTGATGTCCCTGAACCCCGCTTTTTGCTGTTAAGCTGTTAATATAAACACGCATTTCGTGGCTAGCAGACAGGACTGTGTCGTAAACCCCATACAGCGGGGTAAGGCTGCATCCCTTCTGAGCCATACACCTCCTTCAGCTTCTTGGTCATGCATCTACCGTACTCCGTTCCTACTTAGCTACAAGAGCAGGCCGAACTAGGATTACCGTCTTGTGGGTCTAAATTGAATCGGTGCGAGACGATGCCGTACGGCTAAGGCCGGGACCCCGGAGAATAAATCAGACTGGGTTGTTGGATGTCCAGGCGAGAGTGGAACGCATCCGTTCAGGCACACCCGCTTGTGGTGGAGACAAGCTAGTGGTCGACCTGCATACGCCACGCGCTCATGCTATGTCCATGTACCTGGATCTCGGTCCAGATGAGGTTCTATCGACCTTGATTTCGATGAGTGATCCGGCTGTTGCCGTTAGAGTCTGGGGATGCAAGGCGAGGCTTCCGAGAGTTCACCAACCAGTGTAGGTGTTGCGCTACCGACACGCACCAGTCCAATAATTCGTGAGGGAATGTTCATGCCTCTTACCATAACAAGCTTTCGATCGCTACCGTCATTTTACCCCTGCGACGATCGGAACGTGGCAGGTCGATCAAACCGTTCGCTACGCTAGTTGTGACGATCGACGATACCGTGCAGCCGGAAAGAACGAGGCGTTGATGGGTCTGGTCCTGCGCCATCACCGCAAAACTCAGTGACGTGCTATCGATGGCGTATCCCACTGCTCTAGGCTTACATCTTCATGTACAGGCGTCGTGAGAGAGGCGTCATGTAAACCGACGGTCGAGGACTCGAAATACATTTGTCAGTTGCCACATTGTTGGGAAATTGTCGTTATCGAATCGATGGAGTGTCAAGAAAGACCATGGAACTGCGATGCCAACTATCAGAGATCCATGCGCATCTAGAAAGACCACTTGTCGCGTCTAACGGGCGGGTCTTGGAGAGGGACCACCTACTGCGATCCACCGAAGCACACTTCCAACGATGGGCGTGACATACCTCAAGCAACACTAAATCCGAAACCTGGAGACGAAGCGGATATTCATGTCGGGCAAACGAACAGTATCGTGTGTCAAGATGGTGTTGACCCTTGAAAACGCCCCGCATCGGCACTAGCTCAAGCCAGCGCTCGTGCTTTCGGAAGACGTCCCGGACTACTAGACTCCCTAGTGTTAAACTTTGAACGGCACCTAAGCAACACGGCTCTCTCTTGGTTGGTTGTTGATTTGCTGCTTGGCGCCTTATCTCAGCACAAAGCAACCAGTATGACGAGCCAGGCTTTCGTGAGACGCGCTAAATTCCAAGCTTCAGGGTCCCCGAGATGACGCTACACCACTCGAGCCTATAACGGAACAGCACCCGTGCTACAGAATTGCTTAAACATTACAATTAAGAAGTGCTGCACGAGGCTGGCCCGCACCAATAAAACAGTCCACCAAGCAGGTACCCAGCTTGGCGCACTTCCGATGGCGTACACCAGGCGTTCTCCAAAGTCGTTCCCAACGCAGAGTTCTAGATCCGGAGGATGTTTGTGGTCAGTAGGGGCCAGACTTGAGGTTTGGATGGAGATTTGCATTCCTCGCCAACATCGATCGAGGACTGTGATCAAGGACGAATTCCAGATAATGTTGGCTCAGGGGATGCTCGAAGAGTGTAGCTCTCAACATCCAGAAACACATAAAGACGAACCGTTCCTTGCAGATACAGAAACCATCCTCAGCAACTCCAGCTCCAGGCATCCAACCTTACTCTCGCTCTTCATCTCTCGTCCTCCTCGGCATCTCTTCCCCCTTCTCAGTCTCTGTTCCTCGCTCACTACAACAAATCCATCAAGATGAAGCTCCTCGCTACTTTCACACTCTTTGGCGCATTGGTCGCGGCCGCACCTGTTGCCGATCCGATCGAAGCACGTGCTACTACCAGCAGCGCAGTGAAGACTAGCAGCGCAGCAGCCACTATCAAGACCAGCAGTGCCGTCGCAGCGGTGACCTCGAAGACCAGCAGTGCCGCTGCAGTGGTATCTTCCAAGGCCAGCAGCGTCGTCGTGGTAGCCTCTTCCAAAGCAAGCAGCGTAGTCGTCGCAGTCTCTTCCAAGGCAAGCAGCGTAGTTGTTGCGGTCTCCTCGAAAGCCAGCAGCGCAGTCGTCACCACGTCCACGGCTGCACCGTTGCTCGGTGTCAATGTAGGCGGGTCCTCCTCGCCCCTCGTGGGAGTGAAGCTCTCGTCCTCGACATTGCTTGCCGTTGTAGTTGGCTCAGGATCTACATCTACCACGGCTGCGGCCTCCACGATTACTGCTGCGCCCACTGGCACTGCAGCTACAGCTTCCACAGCTCTTCCGTCCACGTTCTCTGCACCAGTCCAAGGACAAGGTGTCCTATCGCTTAACAACCTTCCTGCGATGCCAGGCGTGATCGACAAAACCTTCTCCGGTGTTCTCGGTGCTGCCTATGGTCTAAGTAAGTCTTCCACGTTGTTTTCAAAATATAAAAGTATTCAATTAACTAATGCTCAAACTAGTGTCCGGTGCATGCGATTCATCGTACCGTTGCAACATTACCGTTGCCGGTTCGATTTCAAACCTTCTTGTCGATGGCAACAACTACCAGACAGCCAGCAGTGTGGCAGCTTGGTGCGATGGAGGACGCTGTTATGGTGCTGCCACTGTTCCAGTGACGGCCACCGCTCCGTTCATCATTACTTGTGATCAGCTTAGCGGTACGCAAGCCTGCTCTGCTACGATCTCCGGGGCAGCAAACGCAATCTTTACGAACGGACAGTCTGTCGGTAAGTTTCACCAACTCCATCATCGCATTATGAAGCTAATCATTTCTAGAACTTTGGGGCTGGGCTACACCCGCCGGATACTGTCAAAATGGCGTATGCACTGCGTCTATTACAGCCGTTGGTGACCCAATGTACTAGATTCTGAGAGTGAGAAGAATGAGTGAGTAGGGCCGACACAAGGGAGATACATAATGCCAAGGAGGACGAGAGATATCGAGTAATAAGCTTGTTTGGATGCTAGTTTACTTCTTTTCCTATAGATGACAGCATGAGCTGCTACCTACCTTCTCTTCTCCGTAACCTCTTAGTCAATGGAATACTTTACCCAAGCTATATATGCTTTGAGCGTTGCCGTCATCCCACAAGGGTTCATGCCTCAAGCTTCCGCGCCTTCTCTCCACCGAGGCTTCAACACAACCTTCCACTTCCCATCATGGAACTGCATCGTGATGAACTGCCGAAGTTGAATTTCCTGATAACCAGCTTCCTCGAGCGAGAAGCGGGAAAGGAGGTTTGCAGATACTGTGCGCATTTCTGCGTACGCGAAATTCTGTCCAATGCAGTTGTGTCGACCGTTAGAAAACGGAAAGTAAGCATCCATGCTGTATCTTTTGTTAGCAGAGGTCCAAATTGCACCTCTCGTCTCATACAAGGGTTGTCTTACTCTGGTTCCGGCGCACCCTCCCTCTCCTCACCTTCCAGCCATCGTTCTGGCCAAAACCTGTTTGGCTCGGGCCAGTATCGTTCATCCCGATGTAGTGCCCTATAACTGGCTGAAACAATTGTATAGGGCGGAATATCAAAGCCATTAACATTGTGGCCTTGATCTAGAGTGCGACGACCTAGTTCAGAAGCAATGGGGTTCATGCGCAGGTTTTCTTTGAGACAGGCTTCAAGGTAGCGATATTGTGGGTCCGTTCGCACGGTTTTGGAGTCGAGGATGGGGGATGAAGGAGAAAGAGGGGGGAGCGAAGCGAGAAGCTTGTTTAGGGCTGCGGGAGTTCGTGCGAGTTCCACAAAGAGACATGCCATCGTGCCTAAGTAGATGGTCAGCCAATGTAAGGCCGAAGGGAGAACATGAGGGGTTAGAACTTACCGGATGTCGTTTCCGAACCAGCCAGAAGAAGTTCAGACATCTGATCAATTATATCCTGATTCGACATACGCTCTCCAGTATCCGGTCGCGCACCCTCATCCAACATATGCTGTAGGACATCGATACGTGCTGCGTTCTTTGCTGATCCCTGTGCTGCAGCACGTTCGTCGACGAGTTCGCAAATAGCAGTGGTCATTTCCTTGGGCCAATCAACCTCCCATTCATACCCCATTCGCCTCAGGAATCTCTTGATGAAAACTAATCCATACCTTCTGGCCTGCCCATCGAAGATCGCATTGGGAATCTTACTCCACCGCTTATCTCTGCTCGAAAGCATCTTTCTCGGATCGAAAATCTTGTCAATCTGCCCAAAGCCTTTGCCGAATGAGGACTCGCCCATGATGTCCAAGGCAAGGCAATGCAGATCGCGCATGAGGTCTGTTTGGATATTGCCATTAGGCCTGAAACTGAGATCTTTGGAGACGGCTTTGTTGACTTCATCGTAGTAGTTGTCAAGCAAGGTGGATACGCATGCTTTGAAGTAGGTGTCTAGTTTGTCCACAGATGCCACGGTGAAGGCAGGGCTGAGAAACTTCTTGAGGTTGCGGTGGGGCACTGGGCGGCTGTGATTTCGATCATTAGCCCATGTTTTCTTGCTAGAGGTGGGTATAGAGTGTTGTTACTTACATTTCTCCAAAAAGGCCTGGGCTACTTCTGTCTCTCGAGATCTCGGCATACATAGTAACCTTTGGTAGGTCAATGGTAAGAAGAATCTGTTTCATAGCCCCTTTGTCTGAGACCCAAATCTGCCTTGGTCCCAGACGAATCACATCACCATACTGTTTGTGCATCTTCTCAACATACTCGTGGATCGTGCCGCGGGCGAAAAGCCATCGAAGGTGCATAGCCGTGTAGGGTGCATACCATGGCCCAGGAAAGTTTTCGAGGCCTGTCTTCTTCGTGACAGATCGATAGTAGGATAGCGTGAATACTATGGCTAGAAGACTTGCCACTATTGTGCGTGGATGGGGCAGCTCCATGGTAGAAAGCTTGTCCCCGGACGTGAGTGAGTCAAGGGTCGGCATGACATGCCATGGGAAAGTAGGGGTAGATAAATTCATCGTGCTTGGTGAAGGGGAACGCGATGAGTGTGGTTAAATTCAGCTGTTGCAATGCTGACCCATGAGGTAGGAGCAGCGTCTTATAGTCACAGCATCTCGATGGTGACTGTCTTGTTCTTAGTTGTTTTGCCATCTCCTGTTTCAAGAAGTCAGTCGATCGCTGTAGATTCTCCGAAGACTCTTATCTTCCCAAAGTTTGGTTAATGATTACAGCCTTGCTGACGTAGCGTGGTGTTAGTCCACTTGCAGGGTTGTGAGCATTATGTACGCGTGATGCAGCTGTCAGCTATATGCATACAACAGTCAGCTGTCCACAAACAACTATCAGCCATGTATATACGATAGTGAGCTATGTAAATAAAATTCTCGCCTGTTTGCATGCAGCGACTAGCTGACTGCACATTGTAGCCAATGTATGAACTCGTATCTCTAGTCCGCACTCAGCAATAAGGATGATTGTTCGTTTGGACGGGCAAAACTTCGGCAATGTACGGAGTCTGAATCGAAGGGGGTCAGTGCAAGCTGACAGGTGCACCTTGTTCGTTCGGTGCTTATCGCTTGGCGAACCAGCTTACCTCGTCCGGAAATTGTTGTACCGACTACTCAGTCGCCCTGATATTGTAGTATGCACCAACGAGACATTGCATGAGGCTGAAGCGTTTCGGACCGCGCCAATAAAGGGTCCGATACCAAACCTTACTGTCTCAGTGTATGCTTTATAGGAAGATAGTCTGTTACGCATAACCTCAGTATTCGGGCCGCGCAGTGGATGGTAGTATGACTCCGCTGCTAGACGAGATCGCAAAATGCGACAGACGTCATCAGTGTTTGACATATCTAGGTAGTCCTTGAATCTATTAAGGTTTCATTCAGCCAGTCGGCAGTGAGGCGGGCCGTACCGGATAAATATCGAAACTTTGTGATGACAAGCTTCCAACGGTGGAAAGTAAGGCTAAAGAAGGCTCAAGCGCTTCCCTGGAAGTCGGGTCCCAGTCGTGGTGGCCTAACCACAATGTTTTCGTAAGCTTTTCTGGTGCAAGGGTGAATCCCTGGCCGTCTTGCTCACGCGAAGAGACGGTATATGGAGGAGTGCAAGTTTTCGAACCACATTGTTATCAGTCACTTTACCCTCTTCGCCAGTATCTTACATCTCATCCACGATACCCGCGTGTTCAATCATGACTCGCAAGAAGATCCTCCTCACCGGCGTCACAGGCTACATCGGTGGTAGCGTACTCCATCAATTACTCCGCAGCAAACACCCATCGATCCAAGAGGCCGAGATAGCGTGTCTGGTTCGTGGCCAGGACAGAGTTGCGCAGCTTCACAATGCCTTTGGCTCCAGGCTCAAGGTTGTGCTCTTCGAGGGCCTGGAGGATACGGCGCATCTTGTCGAGATAGCAAGTCAGTACGATGTCGTCTTCAACATGACGCTGGGCTATCATCTTGCCAGCGCTGTAGCCTTCGTTAAAGGCCTTTCCTTACGCCGAGTGCACACTGGCAGAGACGTATGGCTGGTGCATACTTCGGGCGTTTCGAATCTCGCTGACCAACCACTTTCCGGGGATCACATTGAACCCAGCCCGGATCGGGAATTCAACGATTCCGAGGACGACATCTATACCTATGAGAAGAGGCGCAATGCTAGGAAGAGATACATCCAGCGGACGACGGAGTTGGGCATGATAGACGCTGGTCTCGAGTCAGGCGTGAAGACAGTCGTCCTCATGTCTCCATTGATCTACGGTGTGAGTGATGCCTCCACGTCCCCGCAATCTGCGGAACCCCATGGTACTAACTCCTAGGCCAGGTTGGCACGGGATTATGGAACAAGCGTAGTCTGCAAGTGCCTCGGTTGGTCCGAGCGGCGATAACGGAAGGCCAAGCCATCGTTGTTGGTGATGGCAAGGGTGTATGGGATAACGGTACTTCTTTCGCGGCAGGTTAGTTACACGATGTACGCTAACTTGGTGCTGCAGTCCATATCGAGGACCTTGCAAGATTATACGAGCTGACGCTCATCGACATCTTGTCAAAGGATGGCGCCTCCCTTCCAACGGGCAAGCAGGGCGCTATTTTCAGCGCGCATCGACGTCACACGTGGATTGACGTGTCGCAGGCGGTCGCAGATGCTGTATGCAAAGCCGGCCTTGTTGACAGCAACATCGTGAGGACTGTGAGTCTCGCGGAGGGAGCTAGATTGCTCACTGGTGGCGTGGAGCAAGTTGCTGAGTTGGGTTTCGCAAGCACTTGCAAGACACGCGGTGAAGTTGCGAAGAGGTTGGACTGGCATCCGAGCGCTGGAATCGAGGCTTGGGAGCAAGGCTTCGTGGAAGAGGTCGATGCGCTTAGATCGAAATTGTGAAACGGCTCGGTGAATCTTAAGGATATTCGGTGCGAGTAGGGCTGACGAACTGTCACGATGAACAGACTTGCGTGCTTGATTCGAACGTAGTCGGAATAGATAGCTACTTCTGTCTGTCTGCGGTACTTGCGTCAAGCAGCCACGACAACGATTCAACCGTTGCCGACAGGTACCGAAGTGGGCAACTAGGATGACCTCATATATACTAGCTTCTAAGAGACCTAGTCAAAGGTACGTGGAGTTATCGTTGCAAATGGAAGCCAGTAGGGGGTTCCATACGTATCTGAAGATCCGGGGACCGGGTCCGCGCAGATCGTACGCCAAGAACTGGATTAGCGCGACACCTATCCACAAGGGTGGCCGAAAGTTAGTATAAATTCGCCGACGATGAAGGGGCATCGAGGCTGTAGATCACAAGCATCCTGCCTGCTACCTAGGGACGTTATTGCGGGGCTGCACGCTAATTCCTGGCGACACCGTAATCGATCATCGGAATCGTCATCCTTCGCGATTGTTCGTAGTGAACGAATTTTACTCTTCTTAGTATGCGCATGTCTAATGATGTACTCGGTCGCATACAAATTCCATACAACTCTAACGTGGCTGGTAAGGTTGTGACGCTAATTCGCCGGCAGCAATCACCAAACAACCACTTAACCAATATTCGTTGCGCCATTATGTAGACAGCTCCACGCTCTAACAACTTTGAAGGTGGTAGCTCTGTACTTGTCGAATCATCAATTTACCTGACGCGAAGGTCAAGCCCACGAATCTCTAGCCTAGTTTTTCTACGACTCATCCTTTTAGTCTCCTCGTTGCATTCATCTAGCGCCAAGGGCAACCTACTTTACTTATTTATCCCGCTTTGGTCAAGTTGAATTTGAGCCTGTATTTCCGTGGCTGCTCGTCTACCTTAATCGACGCGTCAAGGTACACACGAGTATATCGATGACGACCGAGATACAGTCGACTCGTTGCAAGACTTTTCTGGCCTGAGAGCTGAAGGAAAGGACTTGGAACAATACCGGTACCATTATACTGTTTTTGGAACGATTCTGTGTATAGAAAGACCCACGGTTCTGACGTTCTTCCTTTGGTTCTATCCCGCCACTCAAACCCACAGGATAGATAACAATATTGTTTTTCCATGTCACGTACCAGGTACCTATCGCTCAAGCTCAACGCCTGCTCTACGTTGACTTTCCAGTAGCCTCGGAAGTTTGGATGACCCCTCGTAAGGAACCGCAGTCCAGCAATGTCCCATCGGTGGCTACCGGCTATCTCGTCTTCAATCTGTAGTGCGTAGGGATGATCAAGCCTGAGTGTATCTGACGATACTTGTATCGAATACTCATCTGCCAAGAGCATGTCTGCATGAATCGAAGGTGTGACATGCGAGGCGATATGTATCCCTTTCTTGACAAATGAAGGCACTTTCCGCTTAAAGCGGATTTGATGTACAATATCCACACGAGGCCGCTGACTCAATCTTGCGAAAAGATTCGGTCCGACTTGCTCTAGAAGTAAACCCTCGATAACCTCTGCATCTGGTGACGAGATACAGGATAGAGGTAAGACATATAAGCCGGAAAGATAGTCGATATAGAGTTCAGTCTCAGAAAATTGCAATCCTCTGTTGGTCAAAGCATATGCACTACCCTGATACACGTGACTCTCTGTATGGACGAGGTTCGCACAATGAGCGAAGTACCTTGGGGAAGGCGCTAGCAAACTGCAGTACCGCTCCCGCACGCCAGGTTGCCGTGACGCGAAGAGCGAACGATCGTTCGACTGTTTCATGATCTCTTCTTGCAGACGTATGAACGCTTTTGTGCCCTCCCCATAAAGAATAGGCATCTGTATGTCGAAAATCCCCAAAAGACAATAAGCAATGTCTTCTGTTCTCGTTGTCTCTCTCTTCGCTGCCCACGCCAGCCTTTGAGCTATCGGAAGTGTATCCATGGATACCTGTCCGGTCAGAACATTCGTTGCAATAGCTGTGATTTTCGAGATACGGGACGACAGTTCTTCTCTTGTTCCAAGGAAGCTCCATAATCGGTCAAAGAACTCAACGTGTCGCGGAGCGACAAGCTCCTGTAAACACCAGCCTCTCTTAAACCATCTGGATCCGCTGATCGACGTCATGTCTCGGGTATCTCCAATCTCGAAGTCAGACAAGAGGACATAGCAAACAGCTGCATCGCGATACCATTTGAACATGGAGTTGATCGCTTCGCTCAGCTCAGCACTGCTGGTCTTGTCGATGCAACATGTGTCCACCCAACAGTAGCCAATGCCGGTTAACCTGGCTTTTCGGCAAGTTTCGATGATCTTGAGATATCCTGGTCGCTCCCTTTTTGGATTCTCAGACCCTCTATTCATAGCCAACATGTCCTGGAATGTGACTTCATCTGCTTCGGGGCCCCAGGTGTGTGATAGAATCGCATACTTGGGAACGTCAGACTCCACAAACGATTTCAGCTCCAAAGTGTCGGTGTCAATCAGTCGAATTGCCATGGTAAACTTGCTAGAGCCGATGATGGTGCGTGACTAGCGTTGAGGGAAGGATTGTCGCGCAACGTGTTGTACGCCGTCCGCCAGATAAGCCAGTTCGCGGGGTAATCGACACGCTACGTTTTAGTCATCAGCGTACGTGAGCATGTGCCATCAGGCTAAATGAGTGGCATTTGTGAGCAAGTTAATCATCATGAGGCTGGAAGGTCTCACGTCTCATTCTAGTAAGAAAGATGTGCGATGTCTCAAGGAAATGGTGGCGCAAGAGTGGCTACTTGGAGAGCCTCGGTTTATCGGCCCCTCTTATCGCGGCCCAAGATTATTAGCTACCTGTTGTTGCTCATAAAGTCACACAACAATAGCTTGGCCATTGGACTAAGCTTTAATCGCCTGCTGTCTCCAGTCCATGATGGCTGACCTATGGAACGTCTGGTACAGTGTTGGGATGGTTGGATATCGCGCGAACACCTCATCACGTGGCGAGGACACGATTTCAGCCTTGCCACTGCTGCCTGAAGCATGGCGTTCTCCATCAACGTCAGGACTCCCATTCCTGAGCAAGTTTTGAACCGTCCTGCCCTTCCTCTGCTTTTCAAGTTCGGCTCCACCGCCGTCTTCAACCTCCTGAGGTCTTTAGATATGAGTTCTCTTGAGTGCCCAGCATATAACTCGAAGAGCGATCACGAACGGTCCTGGAGCTACAGTCCACGGGATGACCCTGAAGATGAAGGCAATCCTCTAGTTGCCGGTGTCGACCTTTGCAGCAATTGTCAAATCTTGAGGTGGCTTGGACTACGTCGCCCACCGACGGGAGAGCATATTCCAGGCGATCTTTTTAACCGCTATCGAGAATCCGCAAGAGCGCCTGTGTCCTCAACTTGCGAGTTATGCCAAGCCATTTGTTCATCATTATCTGCTACTCAAGTCAAGTACATAACCCTGTCACTTGGGAGACTAGCTGATGCTATCCGTCTGGACATATCGTATCCAGACCAGGAACGACCTTATGAACTTCTGTTCGTCGAAATCGAAGATGAAACTGACTGTACGATTACTCAGGAAATTACTTTTTCGCTGATACTCCCCGCACAGACGGGTGTGACAGTGCGACGAATCGAACCCGAATCGGTGGATTATACAGAAGTACGACTTTGGATCGATCATTGTGATTTCACTCATGGCCCAAGCGGTCATACCGCCACGAAGCTTCATGTACCTCACTTCAAAGTTATCGACTGCTTTAACCGGCAAGTCTTACCTTTACCTGACCTGCAAACCCAGTACGTCGCGCTTTCGTACGTTTGGGGCAAACCAAATCCAGAAGTCGATAGCTCGGAAAGGTTTCCACAAACGATCGAAGATAGTATAGACGTAACTTCAAAATTGGGATACAGGTACCTTTGGGTTGATCGCTATGTAAGCAGCACTATCGAGATAGTCTACACATTTCTGCGAGACTGAGCTGATTGGAACAGTGTATTGATCAAGATGACAAAGACAATAAGCACATCCAGATCTCCATGATGGATCTTATCTATTCTCAGGCCTGCCTGACGATCGTTGCAGCCATGGGCGATGCTTACGATGGGCTCCCAGGGGTGAATGAGCTCTCACGCAGTATGCAAAAATACCTTAAAATCGGTCAATTGCAAATGATTGAATGGTTCGTTCCACACGACCGAATTTTGATATCGAACTGGACTAAAAGGGCATGGACATACCAGGAAGGCGCTATTTCGAAAAGGAGATTGTTTTTTACTGATGGTGGTATTGCGTTCTGGTGTCGACGGATGTACTGCCAGGAAAGTGTCAAAGAAAGGCCATTACCATCACACCCACGGGACACTAGTAATGCTGGTGAGCAGCTTGCGTACATTATCCCTCGAGTAGCGGACGTGTTCAACCAAACGAGGTTCGCGAAAGTGATGGAACAGTATTCTCGAAAGACTATGAGCTATGATTCAGATGCCCTAAATGCCTGCCTGGGTGTCTTACGCGCGTTGGATACAACACACTGCTGGGGGGTGGCAGTGGAGACTTTTCATCGAACCACGATGGCAGATGATATGTATATACTCAACCATAGGTGTACGTCACCTCGGGATTTGACAGTTCAAACCCAACCCCAACTTGTTTCCAATCCATTTGCCAATATCGACACATGGAAACCTTCATACCTGGAAAAATCTGTCATGTACCTCGCTTGGTACAACATGGGCGCTGTGGAAGAATGCAAAGAACGCAAAGAGTTTCCTACCTGGTCATGGACGCGATGGGGAGGTAAAAAGTACTACCAGGATCACGGCTACTACACCGTTCGCCGTTCAAAACTCAGAACTCGCATCCCTATGGACGACATGTATGGGATACTCAAGATCGAAATCCTTGTGGATGATATGGAATGGCTGAATGTCTTTGACCATTTCCACAGACTTCGCGCTCTCGAAGGATCCAAACTAGGCAAGATATTACGAGTCACGGGAAACACAGTGACGCCACGCTACGATGAGACACCAGAGGGATTGGAAATGATCCTGACGACTGAGTTTGGCTTTGATCTGCATCTGAAAACGTTCATTGACTCCCTCGAATGGACATGGGAAAACATTGCCGACACGGTGGCCCTCGAGATATTTGAGTTCTTTAAAGAATATCATGATAGCGATGCCTACGGCACCGTTCTCATTCTGAAATCAGACGGAGAACAATACCGGAGAATTGGTGTAGCAACAATCATGGATCTTACACTCGATTCTTTGAGAAGTTCACACCATGATTCGATCGAATTGGGCACTTTGGCTATAGCAGGAGCAATAACTCGTACAGTGCACATAGTATAGATAGTCAAATCCTCTGATAATATGGATCACTCAGGCAACAATACGATACTCCAAAAGGAAGGCTCTTGGGTAGATGGAACTATGTTGAGCGAGCGAACTCAGTCGTGGAGAATTAAGCAAAGATGTATGGCACCCTGAGATTCAAACCAAGATAGCAGGAAGACGACACACAACAAGCATCACACTAAGCATGTTGGACTTTTCGTCTTTTTCATTTAAGGGTATCTTCTTACGCCAGTATCGTTGGGTACAAAGAACACAACCAAAACACCATTGTGGTGACAACAAAGTTCTTCGCGGCCTCACGCCCCGTTGTCCATCACCTCCCACGGCCTCTTCCCCGCCCCCTTCCCCTACCTCCTCTCCCTCCTCTCCCTCCGCCCTTCCCTCTCGGCGCCGACCTCTCATAGATCTTGACCTCCTCAAACGGACTATCCGCGACCCTTAGGTAGCTCGGTATGCCATTATCCACGACGGCGAGCACCACATTCCTGCACCCATACTTTAACCTCTGGTTGGGATGACCATCCTCCTTGGGCCTGTCCTCCGGCACCTGCGCCATGAGGTCGTTTAGCTGTGCACCCGTGGGTATTGGGGTTGTGCGCGCGTCGACAACGCAGATACGGAAGTCTGGCGGACCACGAGCGGACTTCTTGAAGCGGGCTGTGGTGCGGTAGACGTCGAAGTGGACGCGGTATGGGTTGTCTGCGGAGGGTGGGAGGACGAAGGTAGGAGGGGAGGAGCGATCGTGCGTCGGTATGAGTTTGAGAAGGCGGTAGATGTCGTTGTAGCTGCGATACAAGCCAGGCTTGATGAGCGGACCGAAGGCGAGGGCCTCGGCGGAGATGGGGTGTTCGGGCTGGCTTAGGCGCCGCCAGACTTCGGTGAAGAAGCGCGTGACGATGCTCGGGCGGGATGATGGCTGTGCTGCTGCTGCTGGAGGCGGCGCTTGTACGATATCCCCTCTATCATCGTCCCACGTCCCTGTCCTAAAGATGACGTATCCCGATCTCTTCAGTCCGGCATAGACGTTGTACATTTCCAATGTCAGCTTCCCACCCACACCACTCTCGAACCCAATGAAGGCAGCATACGCCGACTGGAGACTCATGGGCGCGCCATCTTCGGTTCTGTATACCGTCTTGTCGCCGATCTCGCGCTTGACCGGCCACCGGACGTCCAAGGTGCCTCGCTCCAGCAAGAACAGGGCTTCTTCGGGCAACAGCCACTCTCTTCCTCCTTTGTTCGTTCCTATCGTCTGGAAGTGCTGTGAGCGGACTCTGTCGACGCATGCCATGTTGCGCTCGGGGTCGTACATGGCGAGGATATGGCCTTTCTGCGTGTGCGTGCGCTGCCACGAGAGGACGCCGTGCATGGCCCGGCGCGAGGCCTCGAGCGTGTCGAGCTGGAGATTCGTCTCATGGCTCTCAAAGTCCTTTTCGCCGCGCTTGGGTAGAGTGGGGTGTGCCGTGTCTTGGGCACTGTGGGGGTTGTGTCAGCCATGTTGAAGCAGGGTGGTGCGTGGGCATGTGAAGAAGGCGTACGTGAGTTTGTCGAGTTTGAGGAAATCTTGCGCTTCCTCCGTGGGGTCGTAGTCGGCAGGGTCAGGTGCGCGCAGATGCGAGACGTCTTCGTCTTGGTCGGCCATTGCTACGAAGGCGAGGGCGTGACGGATGTCATGAGTTTGAGGGTTGGATGTTTGGTGGGGAAGATTTGGAGACTCAGTAAAGTTGCGACAGGGATGCATGACTCCCGCGGCGGCCCTTTGCGTTAGCGCCGGCTGACATCTCGCCTACGGTTACCCTATCATCACGACAATGACACCAACCTTCACATGCTCCTGTCTTCGTGGTGCTGCTTTACCCGTCCATCGCTAGCCGTTATATACAGAACTGAATGCAAATGCCGAGCCAAAATGAACGCGTATCTTATGCGCCGTCTTGGTACCCAGGTAGGTACCCAGGTAGGAGGTGTCGCATCCAACGCCTGTCACGATATCAAGGCAAACTGTTCAACATATATCACCTCTGTGAATTTGTCAAAAGGCGATGCGACTAAAGTCACACCTGAGATACTACAGGGGGTGCAGGATAGACATAACGAAATTAGTGCTCTGTGCATTACACCGGACCGCGCACTAATTACGCCGAAGCGTGCGCATTGAGCTGGACCGCGCATCAAGCCGTGGACCACTGAGAAC
>Ga0265797_10000538_pt1 | contig 68857 bp, 69 predicted proteins | sample P2T30metagenome_FD_192433 | JGI IMG/M metagenome (GOLD analysis project Ga0265797, IMG submission 192433) | Plant litter microbial communities from East Loma Ridge, Irvine, California - P2 T30 | ecosystem: Environmental > Terrestrial > Plant litter > Unclassified | place: USA: California...
AAATGTTGGAAGACAAGGGCATAAAAGCCTGCATCCCCGGCCGGAAGTCCCGCAAAAAGACCGTGAAATACGATAAGCGCCGCTACAAAAGGCGCAATCGCATCGAGATCATGTTCGGTCGGCTGAAAGACTGGAGGCGGGTGGCCACGCGTTGCGACAGGTGCCCGGAGACATACCTTTCGGTTATCGCTTTGGCTGCAACCGTCCTGTTCTGGCTCTGAAACTCAATGAGTTTAGACCCTAAGGATTCTGATACAAGTGAGCATGGCCGAGTAGAGTTAGATTTGGCACTTGCCGGCCGTGTAATGTACAAGACAACCTCCTTGAGATCGGGTGCATTTATCAACCCAACATTTATAGATTATCTTTTGGAGGATTACCGTCAGGATACACGGCACTACCTGAACTAAGATAAGCTTAAATAGAGTAAATGCTATCTATCGTCCCATCCTTTGCCGCGCCTTAATGGCCTTGATGCTGATCTTTTTCGATATGTTAGATACGAAGGCGACGCCACTACCATAGAAGGCCTTGTTTGATCATTCCGCACCATATGGCGATGTTTTCTGTAATTCATAAGCCAACAAGTCTGGATCGAGGCGTCTGACATATCTTTCTTTACAAGTACGAATTCGCTGTAAGAGCTTGCCCGAACATGCGACTCCGATCAAAACATGTTCAAGGCGACGTCAAATGAAGGCCCATACTCATCACAGCATGCTGCTGATGCTTTTGGCGATGGCACTGTTTGCCGTCGAAGATACATTCATCAAGCTTCTGTCGGCGGCCATGCCCTATACGCAGATTGTGGCCATGCTCGGGGGCATGGGATTTGTAAGCTTTGTCGGTCTTTTGAGAATGAGGGGACGGCCGCTTCTGAACAGCGGGCTTCTGCGCCCTGTCGTCCTGTTTCGAAGCGTGTGTGAGGCATTAGGCTCCATCTGCTTCGTGGTCGCGTTAGCGCTGACCGAGCTCTCCTTGACCACCGCGATATTTCAGGCGCTCCCATTGGCTATCCTGCTGGGTGCAGCGCTCTTCCTCAGAGAGCCTGTCGGCTGGCGGCGCTGGATCACTATCGTGATCGGCTTTATCGGAGTTATGATCGTCATACGGCCTGGCTATGAGGGGTTCCAGCCGGTGTCCTTGCTTGCACTCGTTTCCGTTCTGCTGCTTGCGGCGCGAGACTTGGTGACGCGCCGGATTTCCGCGGATATCCGTTCGGAGATTTTGGCAGCCGGGGCCTTTGGGGCAACTTCGATTGCAGCTCTCCTTCTGGCCCTTTACCTGAAGCAGGTTTTCCTGTGGCCGGACCTGACACAATGGACGCTTCTGATCGGTTGCTGGGCTTCCGGCGTCACGGCTTATGCGGCATTGGTGGCCGCCACCCGGCAGAGCGACGCATCAACCCTTGCACCGTTACGCTATGCCCGTCTGGTCTTTGCCTTGATTTTCGGCATCCTGATCTTCCATGAACGCCCTGACCATATGACCTTGTTGGGAGCGACGGTCATTGTCGCATCAGGCGGATACGCGATGTGGCGGGAAGCAAAACTTAAGCGCCGCAACCACGACACGATGGCTCCTGCAAGTTCCCTTTGAAGCGTTTCCTCAAGCCCGCGGACCGGCGGCTTGGAGGGGCTGGTGGTCCGATTGTAAGCCTACCAAGCCAATAATATTGGTGACATTAGCTAGATCGGACGATCGCAGGTCGCGAATGATCGTCACGGTCCGCGCCCTAAAGGATGTGACGCCACCGAATGACCGAGTTGATAGCTCAGGTTTGTGTCAGGGAAACGCAGACCAAGCGCGCCAAATACATCAGTATTATCTTGGAACACGTATTCGAACCGCACGGCGATTGGGGCCGATATGACCGCCCGCGTCATTCACCGCAGGAAACGGTGGATCTGCCGATGTCGCCGCAATTGGCCTGATTGCCCTTTGGTTCACGAAGTCGACGGCGAAGGCTCTCACTCCCGGCCCAGTACGAAATCAGCGCATCTGCTTCCCAGCATCATTGCCGGGGCATTCGTATTGCCTGCGTTGATATCCGGAACGGCCGACATGTCCGCGACGCGCAAGCCCCGGATGCCCCGTACCTTCATTCGGGAGTCGAGCACGGCCATTGGGTCCCCGTCCGCCCCCATTCGGGCTGTCGATGCCGGATGATAGTTCGTCTTGACGAAACGACGGCAATGGTCAGCCAGCGCGGCATCGGAGATGTCATCAGGATCGGGAATGGCCAGCCGCTTGATCTTTTCCGCCAACGGACAGGTCTGGAAGGCGCGGATGAAGAAGCGTTGGCCTGCGATCATCTCCGCCATGTCATCCGGATGTTTGAGCAGGCTCGGGTTCACCATCGGCTTGTCGGCGGGATTGGCTGACCGGAGCCGAACGTCCCCCCGGGACTTGGGCTTCACCACCACGGTCGTCACGGTCAACCCGTGGGTGTTTTCGACCAGTGAAAGCGTGTCACGATCCAGATAGACGATGGGCACGCAAAACGCCTGTATCGTAGGCTCGGCGTCCGGATCGGTCGGGTTGACGAAGGCCCCGGCCTCCACCCCCGCAGACAGGATGCGACCTGTGCCGAACAGCCTGAACTGGATGCCGTTCAACACCATCCGCCAACCGTTGCCCTGCCCGTAATACCCGTAAGGACCATTCGCCGTCGCTATGATCGGGACCTCGGGATGGTCGATGAGGTTCTGGCCCACACCCGGAAGGTCCGCGAGAACGTCTATGCCGTGATCGCGCAGGTGGTCGGCGGGACCAATGCCTGACAGCATCAGAAGCTTCGGCGTGATCAGTGCCCCTGCCGTTATGATGATTTCCCCGCGCGTGTAGGTGCGATGTTCCACCCCTGCCTTGTCGCGCCACACGACGCCGACGGCCTGCCTGTCCTCGATCAGGATGCGCTCGACCCGCGCTTCAAGACGCACGCACAGGCGGGGATCTTTCTCCAGCGGGGCGATAAACGCGTAGGCGGAGGAGGATCGACGCCCCTGCCGGTTCATGAACTGATAGAATCCGACACCTTGCTGCGACGTGCCGTTGAAATCCGGGTTGAAGGGCTGGCCCAGTGCCTGCACCGCCTGAACGAACCATCGCGACATCTGGTCGATATGGCCTGGATCCGACACCTGCATCTTGCCACCAACGCCGTGGAGATCATTGAAAAGGCGATTGTTGTCCTCCATCCCGCGAAAATGCTTAAGCACCGCTGCCCAAGACCAGTCCGCCCCGTCGTTGTTGCCGCGCAATTGGGCGTCCCACGCGTCGTAATCCGAAGGCCGCCCCCGCATGTAGACCTGTGCATTAACCGACGATCCCCCGCCCAGCACGTTGGCCTGCGGAATGTCATGCGCACGACCGTTCAGGTGGGGCTGCGGCTCGCTCGTATGGTAATGCATGAACCTAGAGCCGTTGATCATCCGGAAGATGCCGGGCGGCATGTCCAGAAGGGGGTGGCGGTTGGAATGTCCTCCCTCCAGCAGCAGCACGCGGCATCCGCCGTCTTCCACAAGCCGCGCTGCCGCAACGCAGCCTGACGAGCCGCCGCCGATGACGATATGATCGAATTCCTCCCGCGCCATGGGATGTGGTCCTTTCAACGTGTTGGGGTTTCACTGCCTGCAGCCGTGCTGGGTCACTCGTCTTCGAACGTGCCGCGGACATATTCCCAAGCGGCATGAAGGTGGGAATTCAGGGCTGCTTCCGCCGCGTCCGGATCGCGATCGCGGATTGCCGCATGGATGTCCGAATGCCGCAGGAAGTTCACCCGGTTCCGTTCGGGCGACCGGGGCATCTTCAGCCAGTGTGGCGCCAGCCAGCCTGTGAAGGCCTTGTGGATCGCCGGAAAGACCGGGTTCTTCGAAATGTCGTAAAGCACGGCATGAAAGGCAACGTCCGTCTGATAGAAGAGGTTGCTGTCAGGGATCGCTGCCTCGTTCGCCGCCAGTGCCAGACGAAGCACCTCTATGTCGTCCTTTCGGGCATGAAGGGCTGCATGGCGGACCAGCGCGGCCTCAAGAAAAATGCGCGTATCATAGAGATTCTTCACCCCGCTGCGATGGGCGAGCAGATGACCCACGACACCGTCCGCCGCAGCAAGGGCCGCGCCATATCCGGGGCGCCGGACCACGGGCCGGAAGCGTGGACGACTTTCGACAAGCCCTCTGCTTGCAAGCGCAGCCACAGCCTCACGTACGACGGTACGACTGACGCCGAAGGTTTCGATCAGATCACGCTCCGACGGCAGGGGGGACCCATCTGCAAGATCACCTGACGCAATCCTCTTCTCCAACCCGCGAACGACGGCGTCCGACGCGCGCGTACCGGCAGGGCGCATAAGGGTTGAAGCGTCGACCATCGAAATCTCCTTATATTTGGTAAGACTATAATATTGATCGGAACGTATGCAAGTCCGTTATGGAGAGCAAACTTGGCAAATAGCTACAGCTCATAGCGCGCAAAATATAGGATAAATCAAATTTTCCGTTGACGTAGCCCTCAACCGAACTGCTAATATTGATCAGTATAGTCATACCAAAGGTGCGAATCGTGTTGCAGCAATTGAGCCAGATGCTGGAGGATGGTCGCCCGGTGACTGCGCGCATGTTCGTTGGCGGGCAGTGGGTGCAGGGCCCAACGGGTGGTCATGAAGTCGAAAATCCGGCAGATGAAACAACGATCGCCATCACACCCGCGGGCGATGTTCAGGTGGCGGAGGCCGCGATAGATGCCGCACGCAAGGCCCAACCTGCATGGGCGGCGCTTCCGGCTCCCGAACGCGGGCGTGCCGTGGCCGCCTTTGCCGATCAGGTGCAGCTTCATTCCGATCTGCTGGCCCGCATCGTCGTGGCCGAACAGGGCAAGCCTTATGACCAGGCGAAGGGCGAAATAGGCGGGACCGAAACCTTTCTGCGTTATGCTGCCGAACAGGCACGCCGCATCGAAGGTGAAATTGTTCCTTCCGACGCGCCGGATGAAGAAATCCAGATCCGCCGCCTGCCGCATGGCGTGGTGCTGGGCCTTACAGCATGGAATTATCCCTCAGCCCTGGCAGGCCGCAAGATCGGTCCCGCCCTGGTGGCTGGCAACAGCTTCGTCCTCAAGGCGCACGAATTTACGCCGCTGTCCGGGCTTGCCCTTGCAGCATTGGCGGAAAAGGCAGGGTTGCCGCCGGGTGTGCTGAATGTCGTCACCGGCGATGGCCGCACTTTGGGGCGGGCGCTGGTTGCCGGTGCAGACATGGTGACGATGACGGGTTCGACCCGTGCAGGCCGGGAGATTTATGCCGCCGGTGCCGACCAGATCAAGATACTGCGTCTGGAACTTGGCGGTAAGGCCCCCTTCATCGTGATGGAGGATGCCGACATCGACCGCGCCGTGGCGGCGGCGGTCACGGCACGGTTCACGAACTGCGGCCAGATCTGTACCTGCAACGAGCGCATGTATCTGCATCGTGCAATCGCGGACGAGTTCCTCGAGAAATTCGCCACTCGCGCGGGGGCCCTGACGATCGGCATGCCGATGACCAGCCCTGATATCGGCCCGAAGGTCAGCCGGGGCGAGGTCGAGAAGGTTGCGGCGATCACCGAAGCCTCCATCGCGGCAGGGGCGGAGGTGATCCTGCGTGGCGGGCAGTTGCGGGATGGCGCCTTTGCCAAAGGCCACTGGATGTCGCCGACCGTGTTGCGGGTAAAGAGCAACCAACTGCCCGTGATGCAGGACGAGTTGTTCGGGCCGGTGGTGGGCGCAATGGCTGTGGATGGATTCGAGGAAGCGCTCTCCATGGCCAATGACAGCCAATACGGCCTTTCCGCGTATGTCTGGACGCGGGACCAGCGCCGGCTCATGGCGGCGGCGGCACGGCTGAATTTCGGGGAGATCTACTGCAACCGTGCCAATGGCGAACTGGTGCAGGGATTTCATTCGGGATGGGGGCTGTCCGGGCTTGGCGGGGAAGACGGCAAGCATGGCTTCGACGGGTATCTTCGCAAGAAGACGATGTACGTCAACTGGGCCTGAAAGGGCCGTGGAAATCACGCGGCCGGAGGGGCCGCATCTTCGGGGAGGAAGAGATGAAAACACGCGCAATGATGGGGGCGGCTGCGATGGCGGCAGTCCTGTCGGTCACGGGGATCGCAACGGCGCAGGATCTGCCGCCACTGGAACAGAAGGAACGCTACCGGGTGGGGTTTGCCCAGACGGAAAGCAACAACCCCTGGCGCATCGCCCAGACCAAAAGCTTTCAGGAGGCTGCCGCCAGCTGCAACTGGGATCTGGTTCTGACCGATGCGGGGGGATCGGCCGCCAAGCAGGTGTCCGATGTCGACAGCATGCTGGCGCAAGGGATCGATGTCCTCTTCCTCCCCCCACGCGAGGAAAGCCCCCTGATCCCCGCCGTGATGCGGGCCAAGGCAGAAGGCGTGCCGACCTTTCTGGTTGACCGTTCGGTCAACAAGGACGTCGCGATGCCCGGCAGGGACTTCGTCAGCTTTCTTGGTTCCGATTTCGTCGAGCAGGGCGGGCGCGCCGGTGAATGGCTGATCGAGAATTTCGAGGGCGACAAGGGCCTGATCATCGAGCTGGAAGGCACCACGGGATCGTCGCCTGCGAATGATCGCAAGCAGGGGTTCGACGAAAAGATCGCGACCGACGACCGTTTCGAGATCGTGGAGAGCCGTTCGGGTGATTTCGCACGGGATGCGGGTCGCAGAGTCATGGAGACGCTGCTGCAGTCGCATCCGGACGTGAACGTGGTTTATGCCCATAATGATGAAATGGCGATCGGCGCAATCCAGGCGCTGGAAGCAGCCGGTCGCAAACCCGGCGAAGATGTGATGATCGTTTCCATCGACGGAACCCGCGACGCGCTGCAGGCCATCGTTGACGGCAAGATGGGCGTGACGGTCGAAAGCTCCCCCTTCTTCGGGCCGCTCGCCTGCGAAACGATGAACCGCTACGCGGCGGGGGAGGCGATCGATCCGTGGATCCGCGTCGAGGACAGGATCTTCACTTCCGAAAACGCGGCCGAGCACATCGACGAGGCTTATTGACCCTTGTCCGGGGGCCGCGTTCGCGCGGCCCCTCTGCCTTCTTCAGAAAATGGCCCCGGCATGACCGAACCGCTGCTTCAAATGACCGGCATTACAAAAAGCTTTGGCGGTGTGCCGGCACTTTCCGACGGAAATCTGACAATTTCGGCGGGGGAGGTCCACTCCATCGTCGGGCAGAACGGTGCCGGCAAATCCACCCTGATCAAGATCCTGACCGGAGTTTATCGCCGGGATGGCGGAACGATCCGCTGGCGGGGGCGCGATGTCGAGTTGCGATCCCCCCGAGAGGCGCAGGAAGCTGGTATTGCCACGATTTATCAGGAACTGACGCTGGTACCGCAGCGCACCGTGATCGAGAATATCGTCCTCGGCTATGAACCGCGCACCCGTTTCGGCATGATCGACTGGCGCGCGGCAGAGGTCCGGACGCGGGAGGTATTGTCCCGCTTCGCCATCGACATCGACCCCCACCGGCCACTTGGCAGCTATCCCACCGCCATCCAGCAACTGGTGGCGATCGGCCGTGCCGCATCGATGAACGCGCACCTGCTGATCATGGACGAACCGACATCATCGCTGGATGACCGAGAGGTGGATGTCCTGTTCGGGGTCATTCGCCAGTTGCGCGCGCAGGGAACGGCAGTGCTGTATGTCAGCCACTTTCTGGATGAGTTGTTCGCAATTTGCGACGGGGTGACGACGCTCCGGGATGGCCGCACAACGGGGGAGGCGCGCATCCCCGACGTGACGAAACTTGACCTGATCGCCGGAATGCTGGGACGGAGCGCCGAAGACATTCGCGCCGCCGGCATGACGAACCTTGCGATCGATAGCGATCCGGATGGCGACACTGTGCTGGAAACACGCAACCTTGCCTCCGACCGCCGTTTGCGTTGTCTGGATCTGAAGGTGCGCTCCGGTCAGATCGTCGGTTTGGCAGGCTTGTTGGGGTCGGGCCGAACGGAAGCCGCCCGCGCGATTTTCGGAATGGACCGGACGACCGCCGGACAGGTCAGCCTTCAGGGCCAGACGCGACGCATCTCCTCCCCTCGGGAAGCGATCGGGGCAGGACTGGCCTTCCTGACCGAAGACCGCAAGACCGAAGGGATCATTCCCGATCTGTCAGTGCGCGAGAACCTGACGCTCGCCCTTCTGCCTCGCCTATCTCGCATGGGGGTGATCGACGAGGCCCACGAACGCCGGATCGTCGAGGAGTTCATCAAGGCGCTCGGCATCAAGACAGCAAATATGGATCAGCCCATCCGCGAGCTTTCCGGTGGCAACCAGCAGAAGGTCCTGCTGGGTCGCTGGCTGGCGCTTGAACCTCGCCTGCTCATTCTGGACGAACCGACGCGCGGCGTCGATGTCGGGGCCAAACGCGAGATCCAGGCGATTATCCGCGACCGGGTGGCGAAGGGATGCGCGGTGCTGCTCATCTCCTCCGAATTCGAGGAACTGATCGAGGGGGCCAACGAGATCGTCGTCATGCAGGACGGACGCAGTGTCCGCCGTCTGACCAATCCCGGGGTTACCGAAGACAGCCTCATTAATGCAATCGCAACAGGGACATCGTGATGCGCCGAAGGCTAGATAACCGCCTTTTGGGCCTTATTGCGGCATTGACGACCCTTGTGGTGCTGAACGTGGCGATCACCCCCAATTTTTTGAACATGCAAACACTGGCGGTCAACGCAAGTCAGGTTTCTACCATCGCCATCGTGGCGTTGGGCATGACACTCGTGATCGCCTCGGGGGGGATCGACCTTTCCGTCGGGGCGGTCATGGCCGTCGCGGGCGCGCTGGCTCCCATCCTGTTCCTGTCGGATTGGGCTCTTGCCAATCCCGCCTTGGGCCTTTTCGCAGCCATCACGTTGCCTCTTTGCGTGGCAGCCATTTGCGGGGTCTTCAACGGCACGCTGATCAGCCTGCTGGGCGTGCAGCCCATCGTCGCAACGCTCATCTTCTTCATATCAGGTCGCGGCATCGCGCAGGTGATGACGAACGGCAATCTCCAAACCTTCAACAACCCTTCGTTCACTTGGCTGGGAACTGGCAGGATTCTTGGGCTGCCCGTGCAGGCCTGGATCGCTCTCGTGCTCATGCTGGTCATTGCGTGGGTGGTGCGTCGCACGCTTTATGGCCGCTATCTTCTGGCGATCGGGGGGAATGAACGCGCCGCCGCGCTGGCGGGCGTGCCTGTCACGCGCGTCAAGATCGCGACGTACGCAATTTCCGCGATCCTTGCCGGTTTGGCAGGTCTTATCGTCGTGGCTATCAACTCGGCCTCCGATGCGGCCCGCATCGGACAGTTGATGGAGCTTGACGCCATCGCCGCCTCCGTCGTCGGGGGCGCGGCCCTTTCGGGCGGGAGGGCACCGATCCTGGGCACCGTTCTGGGTGCAGTGTTCATCCAGTTGATGGATTACACGCTAATCGCCAACGGCATTCCTGATGAAGCGACGCTGATCGTGACGGCGGGGATCATCGTGATCGCCATCTGGCTTCAAAGCGGACGGAGGGTGTGATGTCCAATATTCCGAACTTGCGCATCCGTCGCGTCACGGCGCAAGGGCATCTTGCTGTCTGGGTCGCACTCGCCGCGCTGCTGATCTTCGGGGTGCTGCGCTACGACAACTTCGCCTCCAGCTACAACATCTCCTCTTTTCTTGGCTACAATTCGATGTTCATCCTGATTTCGGTCGGGATGTGTCTGGTCATCATGACGGGCGGGATCGACCTATCGGTCGGCACGGTTGCGGCGCTTTCAAGCGTGGTGGCGGCGTTCCTGTCGCCCTACGGGCTGATAGTGGCACTTCCTGCGGGCGCTGCCACGGGCCTTGTCGTCGGGACTATCAATGCCGTGCTGATTACCGGCCTGCGGGTGCCGCCCTTCATGGCGACGCTGGCCTCGATGCTGGCGGCAAAAGGGGCAGCGCTCTGGCTGTCGGACAGTCGCGCCGTGGCGGTGGATTGGGCATCGGACTTCACCCGGTTGGGCATGGGCAAGGTGGTGGGGCTGCTGCCGTGGACGATCCTCCTGGCCCTCGTGGTCGTTCTTGCGGCTTGGCTTCTGATCGAACGGAGTTCCCTTGGCCGCACGATCCTTGCGATCGGCGGGAATGCCGAGGCGGCGCATCTCATGGGCCTCAAGACCCGCAGGGCGGAAGTTTTCGTCTATATTTTTTCAGGCACATGTGCGGGTCTGGCGGGGGTCATCCTCGCGTCGGGCTACGGCGCGGGCCAGCCGCTGGAAGGGGCGGGCTGGGAACTGGCCGCCATCGCCGCGGTGGTGGTGGGTGGCACCCTGCTGACGGGGGGTATGGGATCCGTTCCAGCCACGATCGCCGGCGCTCTGCTGTTCGGCCTCGTGCTGAACCTGCTCAACTTCGAAAACGGGCGCGGCACCTTCAGCCTGTCCGCAAACTGGCAGGCAGTCATCCGCGGCATGTTCCTGCTGGTCGTCATTCTTCTTCAGGCAAGGCTGTCACGGCCTGCCACCAAAACATGAGGCTCCCCATGTCCCGTATCACCGATGTGCAATCCAGGCTGTTCCGCGTTCCACTCGACGAGGTGATGGCCGATGCCAAGCATGGTGAACATACGCATTTCGAACTGGTGACCGTGACCGTCACCACGGAGGATGGCATCACCGGAACAGGGTACACCTATACCGGCGGGTTTGGCGGCCGCGCGATCCTTGCGATGGTCAACCACGATCTGCGACCTTTTCTGCTGGGCCGGGACGCGACTTCTATCGATGCACTCTACGATGCCATGCAGTGGCGGGTGCATTATGTCGCGCGGGGCGGCATCGCGTCTTTCGCCATATCGGCCATCGATATCGCGTTGTGGGATGTTAGGGGGCGTGCGGAAGGTGCACCGCTCTGGCAGATGGCGGGCGGTGCATCCAACCGCAGCCGCGCCTATCGTGGGGCCATAGATCTGAATTTCCCTTTGGAAAAGCTGCTGTCCAATGTTCGGGGATATATGGACGAAGGTTACAGGGCCGTGAAGATCAAGGTGGGTCAACCCGATATGCGGGATGATTTTGCCCGGGCCGATGCGGTGCGCGACTTGCTCGGCCCCGATCGGGCTTTCATGGTGGATGCGAATTACGGCTGGAGCGTGGACGAAGCGATCCGTGCCGCGCGAGGATTTGCGCATCTCGACCTTACATGGTTCGAAGAACCGACGATTCCGGACGACTATCAGGGATACGCCCGTATCTTCGAGGAAACGGGCATACCCCTCGCCATGGGGGAAAACCTGCACACGATCCATGAGTTCGAATATGCGGTCGCGCAGTCACGTTGCGCCTACCTTCAGCCGGATGCGTCGAATTGCGGGGGAATCACAGGATGGTTGCGGGCGGCACGACTTTGCGCGGCACATGGAATTCCGGTCTGTTCGCACGGAATGCAGGAGCTTCATGTCAGTCTGGTGGGGGCGCAGCCGAATGCAGGCTGGGTGGAAGTCCATTCGTTTCCGATCGATCGCTATACGACACGTCCGCTCGTACTTGACGGATTGCATTGCGTGGCTCCGGATGTGCCCGGCACGGGAGTGGAGTTCGATCAGACGAGCCTTGCTCCGTTCGCAATTCATTGAGGGTCTATTGACATGAAATGATCGCCCCATGGACAAATGCGATCATGATCCCGGTCAAGTTGGTACCGCTTACGCTCCATGCCCCGTTGCAGCCGATTATCGAGTTCCTGCAGGGCGTGGGGTGGCGGATTAGGCATCGGAGCAGTGTGGATCCATTGAGTTCATTCATGGACCATCAACCGCTCGTTGATCTGTCGATTTCTGTGTGTCATCGCCACTGCACAGGTTTCATACGGGTGCTAACGGGGCAGTGTTCTTAGCGCTAAACACGGCCTGCCTTCCGAAGCTCAATCACCTGCAAGAACCAAGCCTTTTTCGCGAAGGGGAGCACGTCCGAAAAGACAACTCCCCATGCGATCATCAATGGGACATCTTACCATCATCTTGTCCGGCAAGCTTATAGCTTTGTTCCATCAATCGAAGTGTTTCGAGGTTGTCGAGCCGGTCTGTCGGGAATGCCGTACCCTCGTTCAAACCTGTGACGAACGACCGGATCAAGCCTGAAAAACATGCCTGATAATTCGCTACCAGATCATGCTTCTTGCGTTGAGAGGGATTGCTGACCAGCCAGATTTCATCCCGATCCAGGATGAGGGTATCCTTGGAACCCACGACTTCCAGCCGGTCCGTGGGCAGCGGAGGGTAGCCCATCGCCGAGATATTGCCGTCAAGAACCACCGTCGCACCTCCGCCACGTTGCTGCATGACGATGACTCCAACATCCTCCCCTTTCAGGGCGGGGTTGGTGCGGGAGGTGACGGCCGACATTACGTCCATCTCGCCTACCATCGCGCGCAATGCATCCATCTGGTGGATCAGCATCTCGAAGATCAGCAGGCGGGGGAAGTCCGCCAGATAGGGCTGCCGGCCCAGAAGGAACGGAACTTCCCCGTCAGGCGCCACCATGGAGGCCGAGCGCATCGTCAGGCGGACATGTTGCAGGTCGCCGATGAGGCCTTCGGCGATCCAGTCCCGCACTTCGGCGTAATGCGGGCGAAAGCGATAGTTTTCATGGATGCAGAAGCGGATGCGGTCGCCCACATAGGCAATCAGATCCTCCGCCTCGGCCACGGTCGGGGTCATCGGCTTCTGGCACACGACATGAACGCCATGGTCGGCTGCAAGCCGCACAAGTGGCGCGTGGTGGCCAACTGGGGTGATGATGTCTATCGCGTCGAGCTGTTCGTTCGCCAGCATTTCTGCAGCATCGGCATAGACCTTCGCGATCCCGAAACGTTCGGCCTGCGCCTGTGCCTTTTCCCTGTCGGGATCGGCGATGGCCACAATCTCCACTCCGCCGACGTCTTGCCAGCCGATCAGGTGGAACTGGCTGATCGCGCCAGCTCCGGCGATGCCGATGCGCAGAACGGGTGGTGTCATGTCAGTCTCCTGGACAGTCGGACGAGTTTCAACAGCATGGGACCGAACAGTGCGGTCAGTGTCAGGATGGCCAGAACGGCAGCGGCTGGCCGATCGAAAAAGGGTACGAGGCTGCCCCCCGATTTGATCAGGGACGTCACGAAGTTCTGTTCCACCATTGGACCCATCACGAGTCCCAGCACGAAGGCCGCCACAGAATAGCCGAAGCGATCCAGAACGAAGCCGACGACACCGAAGGCCGTAACGATCAGGATCGAGAAGAAGCTGTTCGTTACGGCATAGACGCCCACGGCACAGCAGAGCAGAACGCTCGACATGATGGCCCAACGTGGGACCTGAAGCACGTAGGTGGTGCCACGGATCATCAGGATGCCCAGCGGGATCATGATGATGTTGGCGATCAGAAATATCCAGTAGATCGCATACATCGAATCCGCGTTCTGCGTGAACAGCGTCGGGCCAGGGTTCAGGCCCTTCATGTACAGCACACCGATGGCGATGGCGGTAATCGTATCTCCCGGAATTCCGAACAGCAGCGACGGCACCCAGCCCGATGCGAGAGAGGCATTGTTCGCCGCGCCCGCTTCCACAAGCCCTTCGGGATGACCTGTCCCGAACTTCTCCGGCGTGAGCGAGAAGCGCTTCGAGATTGCGTAGGACACCCACGCTGCCATGTCCGCACCTGCACCGGGCAGAACGCCAATCAAGACGCCCACCACGTTGCCGCGCATCATCTGCTTCTTGTAGCGTTTCGTCAGCGCCCATTGTCCGCCCAGGATCGAACCGAACTTGCGCCGCGGCAGGCGGGGGGCTTCGGGGGTGATCATGGCGCGCATCACCTCTGCCACGGCAAAGACCCCGACCAATGCGGCGATGACGTCCACGCCCGACAGCATCTCGATAGAGCCGAAGGTGAAGCGGGGTGTTCCTGCGGCGTTCTCCATGCCGATGCAGGAGGCCAGCAGGCCGATCATCAAGGCCGCCATCGCTTTCACTTGCGATCCGCTGGCAACAAGCGTGGCACAAAGAAGGCCGAGACATCCGAGCCAGAAATATTCGTAGCTGGAAAATTCCAGGGCCAGTTCGGCAAGCGCAGGGGCAATCAGCACAAGGGCGAAAGTCCCGAACACGCCGCCCACGGCGGAAAACCACAGCGCCGCACCAAGCGCGATCTCCGGCTCCCCCCTCCGCGTAAAGGCATAAGCCTCGTGTGTGTATGCGGCAGAGGCGGGCGTGCCGGGGATGCGCAGCAACGTCCCAGGAATATCACCCGAAAAGATCGCCATGGCCGAGGCGGAGATGATCGCCGCCACAGCCGCGATGGGCGACAGATAGAAGGTGATCGGCACCAGCAGCGCCGTTGCCATCGTGGCCGAAAGCCCCGGAATGCACCCGATCACCAGCCCGTAGATGGAGGACAGCAGGATGACGGCAAGAACCTCGAATGACCCGATCAATTGGAAGGAAGACAGCAGGGTGTCCATCGGCAATCACCACGGAAGGGCCAGCAGACCTTCGGGCAGCGGAACCCGAAGAAGGCTGGCGAAAATGGAATAGACGGCAACCGTCATGACGGCAGCAAGCGGCAGGGCAAAGCGCAACCGACCACCCAGAAGCAGTGCGATCGCTAGAATTACCCCGAACCCCGTGATCAGGAATCCCACGCGTTCCACCAGAAGGTAATATGCAATCAGGATGACGGGCGGCCCGATCAGGCGGAACAGATGAAGGCGGGGCGTTTCCGCCACGGCCTCTTCCTCGTCATGACCACCTGCGCCGATCCCCACAAGGATCAGCACCGCGCAAAGGCATAGAGCAGCCCCGATAACATAGGGAAAGACGGAGGGGCCGACCGGCTGACCGGGGATGGAGGGCAGGCGGCTTGCCCCCACGATGCAGGCCGCGCCAAGCGCCATGAGGACAATCCCGCCGATCCTGTCGGACCCTGTCACGCGCCGCTCCGTCACTGTGCGACCATGCCTGCGGCTGTCATGACCTCGGCGAACTGGACTTCCTTGTCCTGCAGCCATTGGTGCAGCCCGTCGGCGTCTGCCCAAAGAAGGCCGAAGCCGCGCGCGTTCATGAAGTCCTTGTAGTCCTGGCTGTCGTAGACGGTCTGCAATGCCGCTTCGAGCCGTTCTGCCACTTCATCGGGTATTTCAGCCGGTGCAACGATCCCGCGCCACGAGGAAGCGACCGTCCAGTCGATGCCCGTCTGGTCTGCAAGCGTCCCGATATCGGGATGTTTGGGATCAGGTTCGTTCGCCATGACCGAAATTGTCTTGGCACGTCCTGCGGCGACCATTGCTTCGGCCTCCGGCACGGAGGACAGCACGACTTCTACCCCGCCCGATGCCAGTTCCTGCATGGCCGGTGCTGCACCCTGACTGGGAACCCACACCGCATCCGCAGGATCGATGTCGGCCCGCACCAGAAGGCCCGCCATGGCCAGATGCCAGACGCTGCCTTGGCCGGATCCGCTGAAGCGCACCGTTTCGCCGCCCTTGACCGCCGCCAGTACGTCGGCGGCCGATGCGAAAGCCGAGTCCGCGCCGACATGAATACCAGCAGGATCGGTGTTCATCAGTGCCAGCGGGCGATAAGCCTCATGAGTCAGTTTTGTCAGACCCTGATGATGCATCATGTTGATCTCTGCCGTGATCAGGCCCACCGTGTAGCCGTCGGGGCGGGCACTGGCGATGGCCTGATGGCCCACGACGCCATTGCCGCCGGTGCGGTTCACGACGTTGACCGGCTGGCCCAGTTCACGCTCCAATCCTCCCGCGATCACGCGTGCCACGGCGTCCGAACCGCCACCAGCGCTCCATGGAACGATGAAGGTGATCGGGCGGGACGGGTAATCCTGCGCCATGACAGGCATGGCAAATCCGACAAGGCCCGCACCAATGGCGGCCATAACGACACGTCGTTGCATGTATCTCTCCCAGTGGCCGCCCCTCCAGCGCGCGGCCGATATGTATTACAAGCACAGACAAATATGACATGCAAGAGCGGCTTTCCCTCAAGATTGTTGGGTGATGTGCGCGATTATCGCTCGTAACTTGTAAATAGTGGTAATATATGTGATACAGTCCGATATCCGGCTTGCAGGGAGTGTTCCGATGAAAACCAGCCTTTCGCTTGAAGATCTCACGACATCCGTCATCGCCGTGCCACCTTTGGCTGCCACCAGCGATCTGGATCTGGTAGGGGCATCCAACCAGACCCTGATTCGTCATATGGAAGCAGGCGGCGTGACCACGCTCCTGTATGGTGGGAACGCGAACGTTCAGAACTGGCCCGTGTCACGTTATGGCGAATGGCTGGACGTTCTGTCTGGACAGGTCGCGGACGCGACATGGCTTATCCCTTCTATCGGCCCTGACGGTGGAAAGCTGGCCGATCAGGCGGGCTTGCTAGCCAGCCGCAATTTCCCCGCCGCGATGCTGCTGCCGTTCACCGGGCCAAAGACTGATGATGGGTTTGCCCGCGGCGTTCGCAATTTCGTGCAAGCCTCCGGGACGCAGGCCATCCTTTACATGAAAAGCGACAACTACCTTGCCACTTCGGTCGTGGAGGAGTTGGTCAAGGATGGCACGCTCTTCTCGATCAAGTATGCGATCCCGCGGGCAGACACGGCAGTTGATCCTGTGTTGGACGATCTGATTTCCGCCATCGGAGCGGAGCGGATCGTGTCGGGCTTCGGGGAGCCGCCGGCCCTTCCGCACCTGCAGCACAAGGGGCTTGCGGGTTTCACCGCAGGTTGTGTCTGCATCGCACCGACGATTTCGCAGTCCTTCCTGAAAGCGCTCAAGGCGGGCGAGTTCGATCGCGCCCGGACCATCCTCGATACTTTCGCCCCGCTGGAAGTGTTGCGCGACGAAGGTGATCCCATCCGCGTGCTGCATACCGCGATCACCTTGTCCGGCATCGCGGCTATGGGTCCGACGCTGCCATTTCTGAGCGAGGCGGATCCGGCCTTGCACGCCCGTATCGAAGTGGCGGCCAAAGAACTGCTTGCCGCCGAGATGGAGGCCCGTGGATGAGCTTCGGGTTGGAAGACCGCAAGGCACTGGTCACCGGCGCCAGTTCCGGCATCGGACGCGCTGTTGCGGCCGCGCTGGCAGAACAGGGCGTGGCTGTTGCGGTGCACTACAACACCGGCAAGGATGCAGCGGAGCAGCTGGCCAAGGAAATTCGTGCCAGTGGCGGAACTGCCATGTCCGTGCAGGCCGACCTGGCGGAGGACGCCACGGCCGAAGCCTTGATCGAAAAGGTGAAGGCAGAGTTCGGCGGCCTAGATATTCTTATCAATAACGCGGGGGCGATGGGTGACCGGATGCCCTTCGCCAAAGGCGGCAGTGCCCAGGCCCTTCGGGCCTTTGACCTGAATTGCCGGTCCCTGCTGGCTGTCACCCATGCCGCACTTTCCCTTTTGCAGGAGTCCGACGCGGCGGCGGTGGTGAATACCGGTTCCATCGCGGGCCGCAATGGGGGCGGGGTCGGGGCAGGCTATTACGCAGCGGCAAAAGGGTATGTTCATACGGCCACGCGGGGCATGGCGAAGGAATTCGCGCCATACGGCATTCGGGTGAACGCCGTCGCCCCAGGTGTCATCGACACTCCTTTCCACACCACAACTCCACCTGAGGTGATGACCGCGATGAAGGCGACCATTCCCATGGGTCGCGTCGGCACGGCTGAAGATTGCGTCGGCGCCTATCTGTTCCTTTCGTCCGCACGGCTGAGCGGCTATATCACCGGTCAGATCATCGACGTGAACGGTGGCCAATATATGCCGTAACGGGGGGCAAGCGGGATGCGACACGACCGACCGGGGGCCGAACGCAAATTGGGCGACATCGTGTATGACGAGGTCTTTTCGTTGATCGCGTCAGGCGAATTTGCGGAGAACATGCGTCTGCCCAGCGAAGTCGATCTTGGCAAAAGGTTCGGCGCATCCCGTCCAGTGGTGCGGGAGGCGTTGGCTCGCCTGCGGGACGACGGGTTGATACAGTCTCGTCAAGGGTCGGGCAGCTATGTCATGCGAAAGCCGGATTCCAATGTCTTCCGATTTGTGGATATCGGATCGGTCAGCGACATCCAGAGATGTTACGACTTCCGCATCGGTTTTGAAGCCGGTGCCGCAGGCCTCGCTGCATCCGCATGGCGCGAGGGGGAGATGGAGGAGTTGGAACGGGCCTCCCTCGATTTCGACGAAGCATCGTCGGGCGGAGAGCTTGGGGTGGAGGCTGACGCATGGTTTCACCGCTGCGTGGCCCGGGCCACGCGGAATACCTATTACATTTCCGTCCAGACTTCACTGGAAGCAAACATCCGGTTCGGCATGAATTTGTCGCGCAACCTGTCACTCTTGCGTCCTAAGGCACGATCCGAGATCGTGCAGCAGGAACATGCCGAGATCATGGACGCAATTCGAAACCGTCGGGAAATTGATGCGTCAAACGCCATGGCGCGCCATATCGAAGGTGCGCGCAAACGCATGTTTGATGGGTCGAATTGAGGCTACTCCGCAGCAAGTGAAGTTATGTCGACGGGCTGGTGCCATAACACCACATCTGGATGGGCAGCAGCGACCAAATTGCCGTTTTGGTGGCTGAGATTGGCAACCCAAGATTGCACATCCAATCCAGCAAGTCCCTTTCTCCTGTGTGTCAGCCGGATCAACAACGTCTCCTGCATCATGCTCCGATCGAAACAAGACCGGGCGGGGGAGTGCATGAAACCTTTCCTCATGATCGGCGCACCTAGACTCCGTTCGTAATAAAAACCTTAGATGTGCATTCTTCGCCTCTGCGAGAATGGGCTGCGGTTTACGCTGAACTCGGGCGTTTCAAGCTCCGGCCACCCCTTGTGTAGGGCTTTGACGCGTGAATGGTGCGTCTTGTAATGACGCTCTCAAGCTGCATGTTGCTACATCCGGCGGGATAGATCGGTCATGATCCAGATCGTGCCCCCGCCCATCAGAAGCAGCAGCAGCGTCGTGAACAGGATCAGCTGAAGATCCTCGCGCGTCTGTCCTTTCAGGCGGATGTGCAGAAAGAAGCGGAAATGGACGACAATTTGCATCACTGCAGCCACACCTGCCACCCAAAGGGTGGATCGGCGGGGCAACAGGTCAAACCCGACCAACGCAAAGACCAACAGTGTCAGTGCCAGCGCCAGACCATACCCGATCGCGTAACTGCGCCGCTCCTGCCGGCGGTTCATGCCAGTCCTCCGACATAGACGATGGTGAAAATACCGATCCAGACGATATCAAGGAAATGCCAAAGGATGCCCAGACGAAGCATCCCGGTCTTGACGGCATCGTCCAAACCATAACGCGCAATCTGACCCAACAGTGCCAAAAGCCAAAGACAGGCCGCCACCACATGCAGCCCGTGCAGTGGGATCAGTGCAAAGAATGCCGACAAGAAGCCACTTGCCTCGGGAATGCCCCCCTTGGAGATCATAGTCAGAAGATCACGCACCTCCAACGCGATGAAGGACAGCGCCAAAGCCAGCGAGATCAGCAGCCATATCACGATCCGCCGCGTTCCAAGGGCATGTTTCATTGCCAGCTGCGCCAGACCCGCCGTCAGGCTGGAGGTGAGCAGAAGGACAGTCTGGATCAACACGGACGGGATCTCGAACAGGTCGGAGGGGCCGGGCCCCCCATTCGTATTGCCTTGCAGAACGACATAGGTGGCGAACAGCAAGCCGAACAGGATCGCGTCGCTCATCATGAAGACCCAGAAGCCGAAGACTTCCTTTTCGGCGGCCTCATGGGCGGCACCATGGGCTTCGCCAAGGTTCAGACCGGGGTGACGACTGCTCATTCTCCGCCCTCACGCGCGGCGGGGAAAGCATGGCCGCGGTTGGCTTGTCGCTGTTCGTCGCGACGACGGATACGAGGCGAGGCATCGGCCAAGGTGCGCCACGCATTCCATCGCGCCTCCACCTCGGCCGCGGGAACGGTGCGGTGTGTCTCTCGCACGAAGCTGCGGGCCACCATGGCAGCGACGATGACGGTCAGCGAGACCACGGTCAGCCACCAGATGTGCCAGGTCAACCCAAACCCTGCGATCAGCCCCGCTGCACCGACGACCGGCCCGACGCAGCTGGGGCGGGGCATGGAGATGTCGATGAAGCCGTCGCGCGGGCGGTCCAGATGATCGCCTTTCATCTTCAGTTCCATGAAGGCATCGCGTCCTTCCACCACCAGTAGTGCGGGAAAGTTCCATTCCGGGACCGGCGCGGGCAGGGCCCATTCAAGGCTACGCCCATCCCACGGATCGCCGACCGGCACGGCGAGCTCGGCGCGATTGCGCAGGCTGACCACCAGTTGCACCGCAAGGCACAGAAGCGCCAGCACGATCAATGCCGCCCCGGTCAACGCCACAAGGGTCCACGGCAGCCACGCACCTTCGAAATAGGCCACCATCCGGCGCGGCATTCCCATAAGGCCAAGAATGTAGAGCGGGAAGAACGCCAACAGGAACCCCACGATCCACAGTCCCGCCGCGCGATAGCCCCAGCAGTCGTTCAACCGGAAGCCAAAGGCCTTGGGAAACCACAAGGTATAGCCTGCGATCATTCCGAACAGCGTGCCGGGGATCACCATGTTGTGGAAGTGGGCCACCAGAAACAACGTGTTATGCACCTGATAGTCGATGGAAGGGTTGGCAAGGATCACGCCGGTCGTTCCACCCAGCACGAACAGGAACAGAAAGCCCACGCCATATACCATAGGTACCGTGATGCGGACACGGCCACGGTACATGGTCAGCATCCAGTCATAGATCTTCACACCGGTCGGAATGCCGATAGCCATCGTCGCAATGCCGAAGATCGCGTTCAGCTCCGTGCTTTGCCCCATGGTGAAGAAGTGGTGTACCCAGACCGTGAAGCTGAGCACCGCGATGCACATCGTCGCCATCACAAGTGCCCGGTATCCGAACAGCCCCTTGCCCGAGAAGGTGGAGAATACCTCGTTCCAGACACCGAAGGCGGGCAGGATCAGGATGTAGACTTCCGGATGACCGAACAGCCAGAACAGGTTGGCGAACATCATCACATTGCCGCCGCCGTCATTGGTGAAGATGTGAAACCCGAGATAACGGTCAAGTGCCAATAACCCGGTGGCGACCGTCAGCGGCGGCATCGCGAAAATCATCAGGATCGCGGTGCATAGCGAGGTCCAGCAGAACATCGGCATCCGCATCATGTGCATCCCCTCACACCGTTCCTTGTAGATCGTGACGGTGAAGTTGATCCCCGTTAGGGTGGAGCCCAGCGAGGACAGGGTCACGGCCCAGATCCAGTAATCCGGACCAGCGCCAGGGTTGAAGGAGGCATCTGTGAAGGGCGGATAGCCTGACCACCCGCCGGTGGAGAACGGCTGGAGCACAAGGGAGACCATCACGAGGACCGCCCCCGCCGCCGTCAGTCCAAGGCTGACCGAGTTCAGAAGCGGAAAGGACACATCCCTCGCCCCGATCTGCAATGGCATCACGAAATTGATGAGACCTGTCAGGAACGGCATGGCCACGAAGAAGATCATGATCGTGCCATGAGTCGAAAAAAGCTGGCCGAAATGGTCCGGTGTGACGATCCCGCCACCGCCCGACCCGAGGGCCTGCTGAAGGCGCATCACCCCGGCCTCGACCACCGCACGGGCAAGCATCACGCACGCCAGAACCATATACATGATCCCGATCTTCTTGTGATCGACGCTGGTCAACCAATCGCGCCAAAGAGGCCCCCAAAGGCGCCGCCATGTCAGGGCGGTGGCGACAAGAAGTGCCCCGGCCACCGCAATAATGGCCGCGGACAGTCCGACAATGCCGCTGATCACTTCAAGCCGCGTGTCTGCAAGAAGAAGCTCGTGCCAAGGCAAGGCGGTCGCGTCCAGACGGCCCAGAAGAATGTCATGGGCGTTCATTATTTTTCCCCAGAATGGTCGTGGCCGCGTCCGCCCGCTATTTCGTGGAACAGATGCTGCGGGACCTGGCTAAACAGGGCGGGCAGGTCATCCCGCATGCCTTTGTTTTCCAATGCGGCAAGGGCTGCCGCGTCCAGCGGTGGCGTGTTCGCGGCGCGTTCGGTCCATTGGGCAAAGGCGGTGGCGTCCAGCGCCTCGACACGGAAGCTTTGCCGGTAAAAGCCATCGCCGTTGTATTGGGTATTTCGGCCCATCCATTCGCCCGGATGGTCCGCCTGCAGGTTCAGGCGGGTCGTCATGCCGTTCATCAGGTAGATCTGGCCTGCCAGTTCCGGTATCAGGATCGATTGCATAACCGTCCGGGAGGTAAGGGACAACGTGACGGCCCGGCCCGCCGGAAGGACCAGATGATCCACGCTGGCCAAGCCCATGTCTGGATAGATGAATAGCCACTTCCAGTCATAGGACACCACCTGCACCTGCAACGGATCGTCTGACAGCGCGCGGTAAGGATCCAGCGCCTTTGTATAGGTCCATAAGAACCACGACAGGACTGCCGTCACGATCAACGGCCCGCTCCACAACATGACTTCCCATTTCCAGGAGGCTTCCCATTCGGGCCGATAGGCAGCGTTGTTTTTCCCATCGCGATAGCGGTATCGCCACAAAAGAAAGGGAATGGTGATGAAGATCGGGATCACGACCAGAAGCATAAGGCCGCAGACGATCCAAAGATGCATGCGCTGCGCTTCGGCCACAGGTCCCGAGGGAGATAGAAACCCCATGTTCAACCTGCAACCGGACAACATCATCAGGCCCGAGACCATGATGCTGACGGGCGGGCGACACAAAGTGCGGATCAACAGGGGCCTCGAAACATGATGCGGTTATCCAGAAAGTATAACCCGGCCTCTACGGTCGGACAGTGCGAACATGTATGCGCGGATCATTAGCCTGGATGCCATAAGATGAGCCTGCCGCGTGCCGCCCGGAGACAAGCGTTGAAACGTAATCCCAATTCGAAAGCGCACTTACGGCGATATCTTCCCGTTTTACTGCAAGCTTGGACCAGGAGGTGAAAAGCGCACTGGCAAATTCAGAATCGATATCCGTGCATTTACATAAGCCAACCGGACGACAAGACCTTATCTATGCTGGCCCGCCGTGTTCGATCGCCTACGCCACTATGCCTGACTGCCAGGGCGAGGCGGTCCCGCAAGGCATCGCCACGTTCCTCCCAGAACAATTGCACGTCCGCCTCGATCGCCGCACGGTCTCCGCGCCCGGTGAGGCTCCTCCGAAATACAGCGGCGGGTGACGATGGGACCCCGTGCCTCTATTATAGGTTCAACGGTAGAGGCTGTCACACGGGAGAAGTAATCATGATGTGTTACATTCGCTTTTGACTACAAACGACTGATAAGATACATGAATCCCTTGGTCCGGGCATAACGGTAGGCTTGATCGCCTTTGTCGTCGCCCTAGGCTTCATGCACGCGTCATACCCGACCCGATGTTGATCCGTAGCCGCCCCGACCAAGCCTTTCCAGCGTAGCGGCGGAGCTGGCGAAATGCGCAGGTGTCCAGTAACCGGGCCGGATGGCCACCAAGAGGTCGATGGTGTGACCATATCGAGCCACAACTTCGTTCCAGCCGAAAGGAATGACCTGACGGCCTGTCTGTTCAACCAGATAATCGCGTCCTGCCGCGTCAGCCCCTGATCCTTGACGCAATAGCCATCGATCCATTCATCGGGATGATAGTTTGTCCATTCGGTGGCCTTCGCCCAGTAGCCCACAAAGATCGCGAGCACCGCCGCCTTTGCCGGATCCAGAGTTCGGAGGGGCCGCGATCATGGCGGTGCCGAGCTCTCAGCGCTGGATGTCCGTTATCGGAGGGAGCGGAGGACGCAGGATTTTTCTAGATGCTGGTTTCGGAGCATGCGTATCCATGGCCCGTCCTACCGTTTGAATAATTCATCGTGTTCATCCAGACGTGGAGGTCGGAGCACTTGCCATCGGATCAATACGGGTGGCTGGCCACTTGCCGCAGCAACTTACGCTCCGACTCCAACGGCAAGGCTGCATCAGCCCGTTCCCAGGCCATTTTTGCTTGTGTTTGCACGGCCGCGCGGAAGTGCGGTGTTCCGAGTGTGGCCAAGGCCGCCATGCACTTCTGAAGGCGCAACTGGATCTCGATCAGGCTCGCTCCATCGCGGGCAACCAGCATGAATGCATCCTCCAACATGTCCGCATCCGTCAAACCCCGAATGTGTACACGTGGATGTTCCGGTTCGACGGAAGTGGCCCCCTTGGCCCACAACGTCAAAACGCGCGTCGTGCGGCCCAACACATCGATGGCCGTTCCAGGGTCATTCGTCGCGGGGGACAGGGCGCGTGACGCGATTTCACTAAGAACGACAAGGCCGAAGCGTGGGTCCTGATCAAAGGTCCGTTCTTCACCAATGGTGAATGCGCCGGACATTGCGGTTTGTGCCACGCCGTCGACCCATGCCAGAATCGTGCCATCATAGATGAAGGCGCCTGGCAGCGTCGCGACATAGATGTGGCAGTCACCTTGTTCGGCCAAGCCCTGCAGCGCGGCAGTGTCGATATGCTGAAGGTAGCCAACCCTGTCGGAGGTGATCGCTTTGCAACCGGCTGGAACGTGTTGCAGAGGGCAACCGCCGAGATGGGGATTGGCGAGCCGATGTTCGACTGCGTTCCGGGCGGCAGTTTCCACCCGGCCCGTGGTTTCCCCTACACGGCCCAATCGGGTCAAATGGTCGATCCACCTGAGAAGCGAGATGACGATCAGCCCGATGATGCCGATGGTGCAGAAGAACAGCACGATCCGTCCGCGGTCGCCATAAGCTCCGGTTGAAAGAAGGATCAGGCCAACGATCGCAAAAAGGAACGAGCCTACGAATGTGGACAATGCGTTCTGTGAGATACGATCTTCGATAAGGAGTCTGGTCGCCCGAGGTGTGACGTTGCTTGTTGCGGAACCATAGGCTGCAGTCACGACGCTAAGCGAAAAGGTCGTCACCGCCAGCATGCTGGACGCAATGATGTTGAGCAGTCCCCCTACCGCATCCGCACCGATCTTGCCGGGCAGGTCCCATGGAATGAACCGTTCGACCACCGCAGCCAGAACGGCGGTCAGAATGCCGATCAACCCGATCAGCGTTGTTCGCAACCACAACCGTCGGGTCAGGCGTCCAGCAATCCATCTCCACCGGCTCATCTGCATCCCTGTCCTTTGTATGCGCCTCAACGGGGGAAGGACAGGGTGCGTTCCTTGACGAAGAAAAATCCACGGTCGGCATCATACCGATTTGCAACGCATGTGACGTTGCAGGATCACGACCGATAGATGAAGGTCTTGAAGTCGCAGGCCTGCGTCACGGTTCCGCGATACATCCCCTCGCAGTTGAAAGGCAGGGACAGGTTGCCTTGGGCATCGACTGCAATCAAGCCGCCCGAACCGTCATTCGACGCCAGATCCTGCATGACGACATGCTCCGCCGCCTGTTCAAGCGTCTGTCCCGCGTAACGCATTCTTGCGGCGATCTCGGATGCGGCATTCCATCGGATGAATACCTCGCCATGGCCGGTTCCCGACACGGCGCAGGTGGCGTTGTCGGCGTATGTGCCGGCACCGATGACCGGAGTGTCCCCCACACGCCCGGGCGCCTTGCCGGTCATTCCTCCGGTTGAAGTCGCGGCCGCTAGATTGCCATGCATGTCACGCGCCACCGCACCGACCGTTCCGTGACGCCGCGCAGGGTCATTGTCGACAGTTCCTTCACGCCGCATCTTCAAGGTGGATTGAAGTGCATCCCAGCGGGCTTGCGTGAAGAAATAGCTGTCATCTTCAAAGGGCAACCCTGCATCGCGCGCAATACCAAGCGCGTTGGGTCCGATCAGCAAGACATGTTCTGTCCGATCCATGACCGCACGCGCGGCCATAATCGGATTGCGCGGTCCCCGAATGCCCGCCACGGCACCGGCCTTGCGTGTGGAGCCGTCCATGACGGCCGCGTCCATCTCCTGTACACCATCCGAGGTGAATACGGCCCCGCGACCGGCATTGAACAAAGGCTCGTCTTCAAGCACTCGCACGGCGGCCGTGACGGCGTCCATTGCGGGGCCGTCTGCGGCCAGCACGTCATGCCCCGCCTGCAATGCACGTCGCAAACCGTCGTGGTAACGCGCCTCGGCCTCTGTCGTCAGGTTCTGTCGCAGGATGGTGCCCGCACCGCCATGCACGGCCAATGAAAATCGGGTCATGAGAAATTCCCTTTGGCCAAGCCTGCCTGTTCTGCGCAATAGCGGGCGATATCGGCATGGGTGGCGATCCAGCAATCGCCTTTGTCGGTGATGCGTTCGAGAAGATCTTCCAGAATGAAGATCCGGCTGCGATACCCTGTGACGTGCGGGTGCATCGTCAGAAGGAACAAACCCGATTCCTCGTAAGCCCCTTCGAACTCGCGCAGGAAGATGTCCAGCACGTCGGTGGGTGGTGTGTAGGGACGTTGCGCGCCAAAGCGGTTCATCATGAAATAGACCGCGTCGTCACGTATCCATTCCACCGGTAATTCGACCATGCCGGTTTCCTTGCCGTCCTGCAGAATCTCGTAAGGGTCGTCATCGGAGAACAGCGAACTGTCGTAAAGCAGACCCATCTCGCGCGCGATGGTCAGGGAATTGGGGCTGTAGTCCCAAGAGGGTGTGCGCATGCCGACGGGACGCTGTCCACTGATCTGTTCGAGCGTGTCTGCGGCGCGCATCATCAGGTCGCGTTCCGTGTCTGCGTCAAGTGTGGTGTTCAGTTCATGGATCCAGCCGTGAAGGCCGATTTCGTGCCCGTCCTGCGCGAGGCTGCGCTGTTCGTCGGGGTGGAGGAGGGCAGACACGGCGGGAACGAAAAAGCTGGCCCTTGCGCCATATCGGTCGAGCACTTTGCGGATACGCGGGATACCGCGCCTCGATCCGAACTCCCCCCAGCTGAGGCGTGCGACGGACTTTCCTCCATCCCGCAACTCGTTTGTTTCATGGTCGCTGTCAAAAGACAGCGCGACCGCGCAGCGCGCGCCGTTCGGCCAACGCTCGGGCAGCAGATTTCGGCCTGCACGAATTGCGTCGACCTTACCGCGCCACGTGGCCTCGTTCCATTGGTGCGGATCCATCAGCCATGTCCTCCATCCACTTGCAGAATTTGTCCCGTGATCCAGTCAGCCTCTCGCGAGCACAGGAATGCCACTGCGTTGGCGATATCCGTTGCCTGGCCAAGTCGACGCAGATGGATGCTCTCGACGATCCGGGCCTGCCGTTCGGGGCCGAACGCCTGCCATTGCCTTTCGGTGGAAGGGTTCGACAGAATGAAGCCCGGAGCAATCGAATTCACCGTGATACCCGACGGCCCCAATTCCAGCGCCAACTGCTTTGTAAGGCCCACAAGGGCGTGTTTGGCGGAGGTATAGGCCTGTATTCCGGTCAGGCTGGGTTTCAATCCGGCACCTGACGAAATCGTAACGATCCTACCCGCGCCACACGCCTTCATGCCGGGAGCAAACGCCTGGGCGCACCACATGACGGCGTCGACATTGGCCGCGAATATGGCACGCCAGTCGGTCTCGGAAACTTGGTCCAGCGGTCGACCAACCTGACCGCGGACGCCGCCGGCTGCAGTGATCAATCCATCCACGTTTCCATGGCGGTCCAAGACGCTGCCGCACAAGTCGGCCGCATCTGTCTGCTTTCCCAGGTCACCGGCATGACATGTCACGCCCTGCATCTCGGACAAAGGTTGAAGGCCCCGCTCGTCGATATCCATAGCCGCGACACTTGCGCCACATTTGGACAGCAGTGTGACGATGGCCGCTCCGATGCCCTGTGCGGCCCCGGTCACCGCAAAGACCCGCCCTGATAACGTCAGCTGCATATTGTCACCATCCGTTCCAGAAGCGTCGGGGACTGCATTTCGGCCCCCTCCTCGATGTCGTGGATCAGCGCGCATAACTGTGCCAGCGCGGGGGTGGAAATCCCGTGGGTTCGCCCGATCTCCACCAGCACGCCGATCTGGGCATCCACCTCGGTCTTGCGCTTGCGGATGGCGAGGTCGCGGTAGATGCCCGAATGCGTCTTTGCCGTTTTGCGATTGTGCAGGACCATCGCGTCGATGGACGCATTTACGGCTGCCGTATCGCCGCTCAGGAATGCGTCGGGATCAAAGCCGTTGAAGCCGAGCGGCGTGACACCTTCCGCCGCAGCGAGACGCATCACCTCCCGACCAAGCGCGGCGTAAACCGGCCGGAAAGCAGCAGGCTCCATCGCGTCGGACATGGAGTACGGGGTAAGGGCCGTCGCGAACAGCAGTGACCCGTATCCCATCTTGCCCCAAAGGTAGCCCCAGATATTGTCCGTGGCGACGGCGTCCGGTTCCACCAGCGAGAACAGAGAATGCATGTCCCGGACACGGGCGCTGATGCTGCCGTCGAGTTCCCCGATGGCGACCGCAGCACGGTTGCCATAGAGGATACGGCCAGGTTCCAGCCAGTCCGCCCCGAAATTGACGAAGCAGCCGACAGTGCGATGCGTCCCGATCAGTTCCGCGATAACCCGTTCGTTAAGCCCGTTTTGCGCCGAGACAACGAACCCGTTCGGTGCCAGATGCGGCACCAGCATGTCCATAGCCTGCGCGGTATGGTGGGCCTTCACCGCAAGGATCACGCGTCGGAAAGTGCCTGTCAGCGTATCTGGAGTATCGGCGGGCAGGATCTGGGTGAATTCCTCTACCGGGCCTTCGATGTGAAGGCCGGTGGTTCGCATGACCTGCACATGGTCGTCCGCGATATCGACCATGTGGACCAGGTGGCCCGCGCGTGCCAGATAGGCCCCGAGGATGCCGCCGATGGCACCAGACCCCCAGATCAGGATGGTATCGTTGTCTGTCATGCCCAATCCCCTTCCAGCAGGTCGCGCGTTTCCTCGACCGCGATTTTCCAGATGCCATCCATATCGGCATCGGGTTTTTGGTAATGGCCACCGTAATTGCCGTCACCGATCAGTGCGCGCACACCTTGGGCATCGCGGTCACGCAGGCGGTTGAAATCGACATACGGCTTTTGTTCGGCAGGCGCCTGGCGACCTTGCAGGCGAGTCCAAGGGAAATTTTCCATCCACGAGGCGTGCGAAGCGATAGGGTCGACTGCCTGTACCGCAGCCCATGTGCGCGGTGCGCGCCACCAGTCGTGGAACCGGCACCGTGCACCCGGCCGGTCCTGCATCCATTCGGCGCAAACAGGCTGAACAGGGCTGTTCCCGCCATGACCGTTCACGATGAGGATGCGGCGGAAACCTGTGTCATGAAGACTGTCCAGGATATCCCGCACCACGGTTGCATAGGTCGAAAGCTTCAATGACACGGTGCCGGGGAATGCCATGAAGTATGGGGTCAGGCCGTAAGGCAAAGCCGGAAAGACGGGAACGCCTAGCGGAGCTGCAGCATCAATGGCGATCTTTTCCGACAGGATGGAATCGACGGACAGGCTGAGATGTGCGTGTTGTTCGGTGCTGCCAAGCGGCAGAACGCATCTGTCATCATGTTCCAGATAAGCCTCTATTTCGAACCAGTTGCTGTCGGAAATCCTCATGGCGTCTCTCCTTTGGTGGCGGATGTGCGGAGGGCGTCCAGAGCAGGCAAAAGCTGCATCTGCACGGTATGACTGTCGGGGGTGTGGCGATATTCGATGGCGGATTGTTCAGGCCGCATGGTTAGCTGCAGGTATTCAGCACCCGTCGCGTGGATCAGGACATCGCAGGCCATCAACAAGCGATCAAGGTTGGCCGCATCCCGGGGAACCGCCGTCACGCGCTGCAAATGGGGCGCAAATCTTGCCACGCCAGCTTTCAGCACCGTCAGAAAATCGTCGAAATAGGACACCAGAAGAACGCTTGCATCCGGCCGGAGCCCAGCAAGGGCGATGCGTGTCGTTTCGTTCGGGATCAAGATCATGCTGACCTGTGGAACACCCGGAAACAGAGCTTCCGCCCGCATCGACAGGGTGCGCGGGCAGAATATCAGATCGATATGCGTCGGAAGATCGTCCGAGCGATCGATTGTCCAGCATATGACGGTGTCCTGATCCATCAAGTAGGGCTTCAGGTCGTCGGCATAGGCGGACGTTGCATCGCTGAAAGTGCCCAACACCAGAATACGCAAGGCATTCGGGGTGGCATTTCCTGCCATAGTCACACGAAACGCGATATCCTGCGTCGACAGTCCCATATCATGCCCTGACGCGACCAGGTCCGCGATCTGCCGCTCGAACGCTGCCAGCTGGCGCACCCGTACAGCGCAAGGAAGGCCGCGATCCGTCACGAATGTGCCCGAGCCGATGCGCCCTTCGACCTGACCGCGTTCCTGCAGGGCCGCGAAGACATTGCTGATCGTTACAGGCGAAAGCCCGAGCGTAGCCGCCAGCTTGCGGACCGATGGCAGACGGCTGCCCGGCGGAATATCCCCCGTGGCAATGCCATATTCCAACGCTCCGCGAAGCTGCACCGAAATCGGGATCGAGGACGACGCGTCTATTGCCATAGCAATCCTGGACAGTGCGGCGTCGAGGCTGAGATGAGATATCGTGTTCATATCGTAACAGTGTATCATAACGATTTGTCGCTCAAGTGTAATTTTGTGACAATCAAAGTGTTTCAGTAATGCCTATAGTTTGGCCACACCGCACAATAATGAAACAATGCTGTCGAACAGTGTTGACGGACCAGAAAACGACTGCCTAGTGTTACATATAACAATAACAGGCGAGGTTCGAAATGTTCAAAAAGACAGTCGGGTCAGGGATTGCACTTATCGCGCTGCTGGCAGCTGCACCTTCGGCGATGGCGCAGGATCTGATGATCGGTCTGCGCGCCGGGCCAGATTCGATCGACCCTCATTGGTCCACACTTGGCAGTCAGGCCGAGGCGTTGCGCCACGTCTTCGACACGCTGGTCGATGCCGATGAAACCGTCCAGTTGAAGCCCGGACTGGCAGTCAGCTGGACCGCGCTTGACGACACCACATGGGAGTTCAAGCTGCGCGAAGGCGTGAACTTCCACGATGGCACCCCCTTCACAGCCGAGGACGTGAAATTCTCGATCGAGCGCATTCCAGCGGTAACGGGCCCGATGCCGATGACGCTCTACACAAAATACGTGGAGTCGGTGGAGATCGTGGACGACTACACCCTTCGCATCAAGACGAAGGGCATGGCACCGTCATTGCCGAACGATTTCACCCGCCTGTTCGTGGTGCCTTCGGAAACCGGAATGGAAGCTGAAAACGAGGAGTTCAATTCGGGTGAAAAGGCCATCGGTACCGGCCCTTACAAGTTCGTAAGCTGGCAACCGAAGGGTGATCTCGTACTTCAACGCAATGACGATTACTGGGGTGATGCACCTGCCTGGCAGAAGGTGACACGTCGCGAGATTCCTGATGATGCCGCCCGCGTCGCCGCGTTGAAGTCGCGACAGGTGGACATGATCAACTATGTCCCCGCAACCGACTATCTGGCAATGCAGAACGACAGCAGCCTCGACACCTTCGTATCGGATTCCATCTATATCCTGAACATCGCCCCATCGGTGAAGGACGAAGAACCCCAGCCCATCAAAGTCAACGGACAGCCCATCGACGGCAATCCGCTGCAGGATCTGCGGGTACGAAAGGCACTGGATCTGGCAATCAATCGCGATGTTCTGGTCCGGGTCGTGCTGGAAGGACTAGGTACGCCCGCCAACCAGCTGATGCCCGAAGGGTTCTTCGGCTATTCCGCCAATATTCCAGCCCCGGAATACGATATCGACCAGGCCAAGTCCCTGCTGGCCGAGGCGGGCTATCCCGACGGGTTCGAGATCGACTTCACCTGCACGAACAACCGTGTCCCCGGCGATGCCGTGGTGTGCGAGGCGCTGGCCCAGATGTGGTCTCGGCTTGGGCTGACAGTGAACGCGCAGGCCCTGAACGGCACTGTCTATTTCCCGGCCGCCCAGCGGGAGGAATACACGATGACCATGTCCGCATGGGGGACCCTGACCGGCGAGGCTGCCTATACCTACGGCGCGCTGGTCCACACCAAGGATCCGGAAAAGGGTTTCGGGAACTTCAACCGTTCGGGTTACTCCAACCCCGAATTCGATCGGGTGTTCAGCGAAGGCAGTCAGACGCTGGATCCGGAGGGCCGTCGCAAGCTCTATGAGCAGGCATCCGAGATCGCGATGGAAGACCGCGCCCTGATTCCCACCGTCATCCTGCAAAGCGTATGGGCGTCGAAGGCCGGTCTTGTCGATTTCGTGCCCCGCGTTGATCAGGAAACACGCGCCTACGCGATCACGCCGAAAAGCTGATCCAGACAGAAAACGCGGCATTCCGTTCTTTCGGAGTGCCGCGAGATATTCGCGCCGGATGGCCTGCCGCCGTTCTGGTTGGACAATGAAGCAAGAGGGTTACTGATGGTAGGCTACCTTGTCGGCCGCCTCCTACAAGCGGCAGTGGTCGTGTTCGTCATGTCGGTCATCGTGTTTGTCGGGGTGTATGCGATCGGCAACCCGATCGATGTGATGATCGACCCCGGTGCGAGCCAGGAAATCCGCGAGAACCTGATCCGGCAATACGGTTTCGATCAGCCCCTCTGGCGCCAATATTTCACGTTCGTCGGGAATGTGTTCCAAGGCGATCTCGGGCGGTCGATGGTCTACAACATTTCTGTAACGTCTCTTGTCTTCTCCAGGCTGCCGGCCACGCTGGAACTGGTGATGGTGTCGGTGTGCATCGCCACGGTGATAGGCATTCCGGCCGGAATGTATGCAGGTTACAAGCCCGGCAGTATCGCGGCCAAGGCGATCATGGCGTTGTCCGTTCTGGGGTTCTCGGTGCCGACGTTCTGGATCGGAATGCTGCTGATCATGGGGTTCGCCGTCAATCTGGGATGGTTGCCGTCCGGTGGGCGGGGGGAGATCGGGCAATTCCTTTGGTTCCAGACCTCACTGGCAACGGGCGATGGCTGGGCGCATGTGCTCATGCCCGCGATCAACCTGTCGCTTTTCAAGATGGGACTCATGATCCGCCTGACCCGCGCTGGTATGGTGGAAGCGATGGGCGCGGAATATGTACGCTTTGCACGCGCGCAAGGGTTGCCGGACCGGCAGATCGTCTTCGGGCACATCCTGCGCAACATATCCATCCCGATCATCACCGTCTTCGGGCTTGAACTGGGATCTACGCTGGCTTTCGCAGTGGTCACCGAAACGGTGTTCAACTGGCCCGGCGTGGGCAAGCTGATCATCGACAGCATCCTGCAGCTCGACCGGCCCGTGATGGTGTCCTACCTCGTGATGGTCGTGCTGCTTTTCGTGATGATCAATCTGGCCGTGGATCTCATCTACGCCCGGCTTGATCCGCGCATACGTTTGAAAGGGGGCGCGTGATGGCCGATATTGGAAATCTGACAGGCAATCCGCCTTCCGCACCCCTTGAGACGCGGGCCCTGCGGCTCCGCAACTTCTGGTCCGATTACCGCAAGTCTTGGATCGCGGTGTTGGCGCTGGTGGTCATCATCGTCATGGTGGTCGCATCGTTCGGCGCGCCCTGGCTGGTGCCACAAGATCCTTACGATCTGGCCCAGCTGGATTGGGGAGATGCTTTTCTGCAGCCCGGCGAGACGGGATCGGGCGGCTACGTGCATCTGCTTGGCACCGACAACGTCGGGCGCGACATGCTGTCGGCCATCCTTTACGGCTTGAGGACGAGTTTCCTGATCGGCATTTCCGCGGGGGTTCTGGCGCTTACCCTGGGGATCAGCATTGGCCTGACGGCGGCCTACTTTGGTGGCCGGATAGAGGCATTGCTAATGCGGATCGTGGACTTGCAGCTCTCCATGCCCGCAATTTTGCTGGCACTGGTTGTGGCGGCGATGCTGGGGCAGGGGGTCGGACAGATCGTTCTGGCGCTGGTCGTGGCGCAATACGCCTATTTTGCACGGACTACGCATGGTGCGGCCTCCGTCGAACGCCGCAAGGACTACATCGAGGCCGCACGCTCTACTCCGCTGCCTACGCGACGCATACTTTTCAAACATCTGCTGCCGAACGTGCTGCCGCCGCTAATCGTCGTGGCGACCGTGCAGGTGGCAAGCGCCATCTCGCTGGAGGCGACGTTGTCGTTCCTTGGCGTCGGACTGCCGCTGACCGAACCCTCACTGGGCTCGCTCATCTCCAACGGATTCAAGTATATTCATGCCGGTCGCTCGTGGCTGTCCATCTATCCCGGCGTCTTTCTGATGATCACCGTCGTCGCGATCAATCTGGTCGGCGATCAGGTGCGAACCGTTATCGATCCGAGGAACAGCCGATGACCGCAGCACTCGATGTCAGGGGACTGACAACCCGTTTCGAGACACGGGCCGGCCACGTGACGGCCGTGAACGACGTCAGCTTTGCCGTGCAGCCCGGGCGCATCCTCGGACTGGTGGGCGAGAGCGGGTCCGGCAAGAGCGTGACCGGGTTTTCGATCCTCGGGCTGATCGATGCCCCGGGAAAGGTGACGGCAGGCGCGGTGCTGGTGGACGGCGTCGATCTTCGCCAACTGTCCGATGACGATCTACGCAAAATGCGGGGTCGCAAGGTGTCTATGGTCTTTCAGGACCCCATGATGACCCTGAACCCCGTCCTGCGGGTTGGCGACCAGATGGCCATGGCGGTGCGCGTGCATCGCCCCATGTCGAAATCGGCTGCCTTCGAACATGCACGCAAGGCGTTGGAGGTTGTGGGCATCCCGTCGCCCGCCGAACGCCTGCTGGCCTATCCTCACCAGTTGTCGGGGGGAATGCGGCAGCGTGTCGCCATTGCCATGGCACTATTGCACAGCCCCTCCGTGATCATCGCGGATGAGGCGACGACCGCGCTGGACGTGTCTATCCAAGGGCAGATCCTGGCCGAGGTGCGGGGTTTGGCCGATACCACCGGCACCGCCATCGTCTGGATCACGCATGATCTGGCCGTGGTCTCCAGCCTCGCCGACGATATCTGCGTCATGTATGCAGGCCAGATCGTGGAACGCGGCACCGCCGAACAGGTGATCGATGGCCCGCGGCATCCCTACACCCGCGGTCTGCTGGATTCGATCCCCGCCCGGCACGAGCCGGGCCGCAAGCTTCCGCAGATTCCGGGATCGACGCCGCAACTGTCGCATCTGCCGTCAGGCTGCCCGTTCCGACCTCGCTGCCCCCTCGCCACCGAGCTGTGCACGACCGAACCCCCGCTCGACATCCGTGACGGGCAGGCCGTCCTGTGCCATTACCCGCTGGAGCGCGCATGACCAATCCGATCCTGAACATCGACGCCGTATCGAAGCGGTTCACCCGCATGCCCAGCCTGACGGAACGATTGGTCGGCAAGTTTACGGGTGGCGGTAAGCCCGTCACTGTGCATGCGCTGTCGGACGTATCCTTGCAGGTCTTCAAGGGGGAGGTTCTGGGCATCGTCGGGGAATCCGGCTGCGGAAAATCGACGCTCGGCCGGGTAGTGGCAGGCATCCATGCCCCAAGTTCCGGCAGCGTGACGCTTCACCGCATGCCTGTCGCCCGCCAGCGCGGCGGCAACATCCACAAGCTGACGACCAGGGTGCAGATGATCCATCAGGACCCCTTTGCCAGTCTGAACCCCCGCATGAAGGTCGGGGAAACCTTGGCCGAGGGGCCACGTCACCACGGCATCATTCCCGCCGCGGACGTGCAGGCCGCAATCCGCGACCTGTTGCGCAAGGTCGGGTTGGAGGCTGCCTATGCCGATCGCCTGCCGCATCAGTTTTCAGGTGGTCAGCGCCAGCGTGTTGCGATCGCGCGCGCCTTGGCCATGCAACCGGAAGTGTTGGTTCTGGACGAGGCGGTTGCCTCTCTCGACGTGTCCATCCAAGCGCAGGTGCTGAACCTGTTCATGGATCTGCGCCACGACCTCGGGTTGACCGCGTTGTTCATCAGCCACGACCTGTCGGTCGTGCGCCATGTCTGCGACCGCGTTGCCATCATGTATCTGGGCAGACTTGTCGAACTGGCACCGGCCGACCAGCTTTATGCCGATCCGAAGCATCCCTATACACAGGCGCTTTTCGCCTCAGTTCCCACCGTCGGCACCGGACGCCGCCGGTTCGAGGCGATCAGGGGCGAGATCCCGTCCCCGATCGATCCGCCGCCCGGCTGTCCCTTCCATCCGCGCTGTCCGCATGCCGGACCGCGCTGCCGGGTGGAGGTGCCGGGCCTGACCGGGGCGGGTCCGGGGCGGACGGTGGCCTGCCACCTGAACGACGGAGGCGTGCAGATGACGAAAGGGGCAGCATGACCATGGACCTGCGGACACGGATCGGACGGCTGAACGACGTCCTGTGCACGGTGAACCTGCTGAACTGGGACGCGCGCACGCAGATGGCGGCGGGCGGGGCGGAGACGCGCGGCCATCAGGTGGCCACCCTGATGGGCATCGCGCGGTCGATGATCCTCGACCCGGCCATGCGCGACGCGGTGGAGGCCGCGGGGGACGATCCCGCCGCCGCCTCCGTCCGTCAGGCCATGGAGCATCACTCCCGCCTGCCGGCGGAGCTGCTGCAGGCCAAGGCGGAACATGCGACGGTCGCGGGCGCGGCATGGGCCAAGGCGCGCGCGCAAAGCGATTTCGCCCTGTTCCGTCCGCATCTGGAACGGGTCGTGGACTTGGCGCGCCGGACCGCGGACGCACTGGGCCATGACGGCCATCCCTACGACCCGATGGTCCGCATCTTCGAGCCGGGGGAGACCGCGGCGAGCCTGACGACCTTCCTCGACCGGCTGCGCGCGGGCATCCTGCCGATCCTCGACCGTGCCCGGGGCCGCCCCGTGCCGCGCACGGATTTCCTGTATCGCGACTTCGATCCGGAGGGCCAGCAGCGCTTCGCGCGCGAGACGGCCGCAGCACTCGGCTATGATTTCAGCCGCGGGCGGATGGACGGAGCCGTGCATCCGTTCGAGGTGAGCTTCACGCGGAACGACGTCCGGATCACCTCGCGGTGGCCACGAGATTATTTGCCGATGTCTATCTTCGGAACAATCCACGAGGTGGGCCACGCGCTGTATGAACAGGGCGTTGATCCGGCCCATACGCGCGGTGCCTTCGCCACCGACATGATCGGCCTCTATGCCGTGGGCGGAACCAGCTTCGGCATGCATGAAAGCCAGTCCCGTCTTCTTGAAAACCACGTGGGGCGCAGTCCGGCATTCTGGCAGGTGCATTTCCCACGTCTTCGCGACACCTTCCCGGATCAGCTGTCCGATGTCACGGCAGAGGAATTCGTGGCCGCCGTGAACCGTGTCGAACCCGGCCCGATCCGCGTGGAGGCGGACGAGCTGACTTATGACCTGCACATCATGCTACGGGTGCGGATCGAGATGGCGTTAATGGACGGCAGCCTGCAGGTGGGCGATATTCCGGCAGAGTGGAACGCGGCCATGATCTCCGATCTGGGGATCGACATTGCAAACGACGCGCAGGGATGTCTGCAGGATGTTCACTGGTCATCAGGTTATATCGGGTCGTTCCCGACCTATACGATCGGAAACGCCACTTCCGCTCAGATCATGGATCATTTCGATAAAACGCAGCCCGTAATTCGCAATGCCCTGAAGAAAGCAAACACGGCACCATTGCAGCAAGCACTTGCTGATGCGGTCTGGACCCATGGCCGTTCCTTGACCAGGGCGCAGATACTGGACCGGCTTGGTTTGCCTGCAAATGATCCCGCAGCCTACCTGAAATATCTAGCAGAGAAATTTTCCTGAGGAACTTCGCACGTCTTGCGAGTCACGCTTTGGCTTTATTGGGTGGGCCAGCATGAAAAGCCCTGCCTGAATACGGTCCTCCTGTCAGGGTTTCACCACTGTCCAAGCACATATGAAGAGTGCACAAGCTCCTCTGCCACGGATGTGGCAGGGGTGGAGGCCTGTTTCACCCACCCTAAATTAGTGGGTGCCTTACGGCCAAAATCAGGGATTAATTCCGGACAGATCAGCGCAGTGACCAGGGATCTGAAGGCGCGCTTTGCCTGCGCGCTTATCCCTTGATCCCTCCGGTCGTGAGACCGGACACGACACGTTCCTGAAAGATCACGATCAGGATGGCGACTGGCACAATGCCGACGACCAGCGCGGCCGAGATCACGGGCCAGGGAAAGGCGAATTCGCCTTGGTAAAGCTGAATGCCCACAGGCAAAGTTCGCAGCGACGGACTGGAGTTGAATGAAAGTGCAAGCAGGAATTCGTCCCAAGCATTCACGAAAGCCAGGATTCCTGCCGTGAAAACGCCCGGCGCAGCCAGAGGCACCACAACCCTGACCAGCGCGCCCATGCGGGTGCAGCCGTCGATCATCGCGGCGTTTTCCAGATCGCGGGGAATGCTTTCGAAGAACGAGACCAGCATCAGCGTGCAGACCGGCAGCGACAGAACCGTGTAAGGCAAGACAAGCGCCGTCCACGAATTCAGCAAGTCGAGGGTGCGCATGATTTCGAACAGTGGCACGAGCAACGTCACCAGCGGGAACGTGGATACCGCAATGACGGCCGACAGGATCAGCCCGCGATACCGCAGGTTCAACCGCGCGATAGCATAAGCCGCCATCACCGCGATCACGATGGTCAGCGCGGTGGACAGCAGCGCCACCATGAAGCTGTTCATCAGGAATACATGCAGCGGCTGGTCGGTAAATGCCGTGTGATAATTGGCCAGGGTCGGCGCATGGGGAAACCACGTAATGGGCTTTGCCGTCAGCTCCGCCTCTGTCTTGAGTGATGTGAACAGTATCCACAATGCGGGGAATAGTCCGTTCACCAGTAAGATGGCGCCACAGATCAGTCGCAGGGACTTACCCGACAGCAGCGAGGCGAAGGGATGGGAGGCCAAAGCTGACATCGTTCAGCCTTTCGAGCGTATCATGCGCAGGTAGACCAGCGTCACCAACATGGAGAGAAGGAACATCACGACAGCCAAAGCCGACCCATACCCGAGATCCAGGAAAGAGACGGTGTTCTGGTGGATGTACATGGCAAGCGTCGCGGTGGAAGTGCCCGGCCCGCCCCCGGTCATTGTATAGGGGATGTCGAACGTCTGTAATGCTGTGATGGTGCGAAAGATCAACGCCACAACGATCGATGGACGCAGAAGCGGCAGAGTGATCTCGAAGAACTGGCGGAACTTGCCCGCGCCGTCGACATCCGCCGCCTCGTAAAGGGATCGCGGGATGGTCTGGAGACCGGCCAGGATGATCAGCGCCATGAAGGACGATGTTTTCCAGATGATCGTCAGGCAGATCGCGGCCATAGCCCAACGCGGCGAATTGAACCAGATCACCGGCTCCATCCCGAAACGGCGCAGGACATCGTTGACGACGCCGTATTCGGAATGGAAAAACCAGGCGAAGATAAGACCAGCAAAGGCCAATGGAAGCGCCCAGGGGATCAGCAGCGAAAGCCGGACCGGCCATTGCCGCCGGAACGGCAGGTTTGCCATCAACGCCAGTCCCAGCCCCATGATAAGCGCGCCAGGCACCGTGACCAGCGTGATCAGAAGCGTATTTCCCAACGTGGACCAGAAGACCGGGTCTTCCATCATAAGCGCGAAGTTCTCGAACCCGACGAAGCGCGGCGGCAAGCCGGACGTCAGTGAGTTTTCATACAAGCTCGCTTGGAAGAGCCGCAGCACCGGGTAGACAACGATCAGCATCACCAGCGCCACCAGAGGGGCCAGCAGCATCATTGCGAGCGTTCGGTCGCTGGGGTCGGTCAGCCAGGACAGGCGATTACGGGATCGGGCTGGCATCGGGGCCTCGGATGGACGAAGAACAAGGGTCCGCACCGCGCGATCTTGACGCGGTGCGGGAACAGATCAGCGCAGGACGCGGGTCAAGCGGGCCTTGATCTCTGCCACGCCATCCTCGGGAGAGGTCACGCCTGCCAACACGGCGTTGAGGGTGGTGCGGATCGCTTCGCTTACCTCGGCATAGCGCGGCGTGACCGGACGAGGCCGGGCCGTTTCTACCACGGTTCTTGCATCGGCAAACCACGGCACCGCAGCAAGGACTTCGGGATCATCGAAGACTTCGGGGAATGCGGGCATCAGCGACGCATGGACCGCCATGTATTCTGCCACCTCCGGGCTGGAAAGATACTTCACCAGCGCCACCGACTCATCGGGATGCTCGGAAAAAGCCGAAACCGCCCATTCCCAACCGCCAAGGCAGGTCGCGGACTCGCCACCCTCCATCGCTGGCAGGCGTGCCACACCGATATTGCCCTTCACCGCAGATTCCTCGGACTGCGACTGCGCCCACGCGTAGGACCAGTTCACGGCAAAGAGCGCGTTCCCAGCCTGAAATTCCTTGCGGGTGTCATCTGTCGCCACTTCGGAGATGTTCTTCTTCGACGTTCCATCCTCGGCAAAGCTTTTCCACAAGGCCATCGATGCGAGCGCGGCGGGCTCGTCCAGGGTCAGCTTGCCGTCCTCGACGAAGTTCTTGCCCTGGCTCCAGTATGGCAGAAGGAATGTGCAAACTGCCCCCTCGATCGCTTTACCTTGGAAGGACAGGCCCTGAAGATCGGGATTCCCCTCGGCGGCAAGAACGGTCTTGGAGGCGGCGCGCAACTCCTCCCAGGTGGTGGGAACGGCGACGCCATGCTTTTCCAGAAGATCCTTACGGTAATAAAGGAACATCGCGTCCGAAAAAGCCGGCAATGCCACAACCTCGCCGTCAATGCTGTTCGCTTCGGCATAGGCGGGAAGATATTGCTCCATGTCCACATCTTCGATCGGATGGGTCCAGTTGGCCGCAGCAAATTGCGCCGGCCGCACCACATCAAGGATAAGGATGTCCAGATTGGAGTCCTTGGCTGACATCACGGTGTTCAGATACTGGCTCTGGGACTCGGAGGTGTTGCCGCCGGTTTCGATGGTGACCGTGGTTCCGGGATTATCCTCCTGATATTTGTCCAGAACCTCGCGCCAGACATCGGGTTGGTGCTGGCTGGAGATGTAGATACGCAGGTCTGCATCCGCCTGGGCCATACCGGGGGCAGTCAGGGCCGAGGTGGCCAGCAGCGCAGTCAAGGCAAGATGTTTCATCGTTTCCTCCCATTCGTCAATTGAGCGACCAAGCATTCCTGCCGGTCGGAAGCTTCAGCGGTGCGCTCGTTCAGTCTGCGCGTCGAACAGCGAAACGTTATGCGGCGCAATGGTCAACGGGATGCGTGTGCCAAGCGCGGGCTGGTTCTGCGGCTCCAGCCGGGCTGTCAACACGGCCTTGCCGATGGAAAAGTGCACCAGAGTGTCCGCGCCCAACGGCTCTACCACCTGCACGGTCCCTGTGAAATCAATTCCGGCCCCGCTGCCAGGTCGGATATGTTCGGGGCGCAACCCGAGGATCACGTCCTCACCTGTTGCCGGAGCCCCCGCGACGCGGGCAAGATCGAAGCTGGTGCCATCGCCGCAAACTGCATGACCATCCTCCACCCGTCCGCGCACGAAGTTCATCGCGGGTGCCCCTACGAATCCGCCGACAAAGACATTGGCCGGACTGTTATACACCTCGTCAGGGGTTCCCACCTGCTCGATGATCCCACCACGCAGGATAACGATCCGGTCGGCCAGCGTCATCGCCTCCACCTGGTCATGCGTCACATAGATGATCGTTGTCTTGAGCTGTTGGTGCAGCTTCTTGATTTCGGCCCGCACCTGACCCCGCAACTGCGCGTCAAGGTTCGACAATGGTTCATCGAACAGAAAGACCTGTGGTCGGCGTACGATGGCGCGGCCCATGGCGACGCGCTGACGTTGCCCGCCCGAAAGCTGACCGGGACGGCGGTCCAACAAGTGCTCGATGCCAAGCATCGCTGCGGCTTCCTCGATCAGCCGTATGGATTCGTCCTTTGCCGCACCGCGGACCTTGAGGCTGAACCCAAGGTTTTCCCGTACGGTCTTGTGGGGATAGAGGGCATAGTCCTGAAATACCATCGCGATGTCGCGCTCGCGTGGCTGCAATTTGTTCACGACCTGGTCGGCAATCCGGATTTCACCCGATGAGATGGATTCCAGACCTGCCAGCATGCGCAATGTCGTCGATTTGCCACAACCGGAGGGGCCGACCAGAACTACGAATTCGCCGTCCTGTACCTCGAGATCGATGCCCTTGACGATATCAAGGGTGCCATAGCTCTTGCTCAGCTTGCGAAAACTGACCGATCCCATCTTCCCCCCTCCATACAAAACTGGCCCAATCGGACATTTGATTCCCGTCCCACCATAACGCTACGACTGGTCTGTTCAATAGCTAACACATTACTGGATGACCCGTTGATATATGGGTATTTATTGGCGTTTTTCAGAACGTATGGTATCGTTGCGCTACGAAACATGAGGTTACCATGACCGATGAAAGGCGTCCTCGGCGGCGACGGAAGGTTCAGGTCGTCACGATGACGGACGTTGCAAAGCGGGCGCAGGTTTCCCCCTCCACGGTTTCGCTTTACCTGCGGCGACCAGAAGCGGTGTCTGCACGCGCCGGAGAAGCCATTCAAGCCGCGATCGCACGGCTCGATTATGTGCCGAACATGATCGCCGGGGGATTGGCAGCAGCTTCGTCCAGGGTTGTTGGCGTGATTGTGCCCTCCGTGAAAAATGCATTCTTCGCTGAAACTGTATCTGCGCTGCAGCGCGAACTTGGGCGTGCCCGGTTGCAAACGCTTCTTGGTCACAGCGAATATGATCACCGCGTCGAGGAGGAGCTGGTGCGAGCTGCCCTTTCGTGGACTCCCGCAGCCATGGTGATCACGGGCCTTCGTCACAACGCGGCAACGGTGCGGATGCTCCGTTCCTCGAATGTACCCGTGGTGCAGATCTGGGAACTCGGTGCAGAGACGCCGATTGACATGGCGGTCGGCTTTCATCACGAGCAGGCAGGCGCAATGGCCGCAAGGCACCTGATCGCCCGGGGCCGGAAGACATTGATCTACCTGTCCTCCCGAACCCATCAGGACAAACGGGCGGCCGACCGTGCCGCCGGATTCCTTGCGACGGCCGCCGAACTTGGAATTCCGGCGCGCCACATCACGCACCCCGGTGCAGCAACCGCCGAATTGGGAGGCACCCTTTTCAGCCAGTTGCTTGCGGAAGGCGGCGATCATGACCGGATTGGAGTTGGCTGCTCCAACGACTGGATTGCGCTTGGCGTGCTGTTCGAAGCACAACGACGCGGAAAACGCATCCCTGAAGATTACGCGGTGATAGGCTTTGGCGATCTTCCGTTTGCCGGATCCTGCAATCCTGCCCTGAGCACCATCCGACCACCCAGCGAACTTATTGGACATGAAACGGCACGACTGATTACCACGCGCCTGCGCTGCGAGAATGCCCCCTATGCGACAAGCATCGATACGGGCTTCAGCGAAATTCATCGGCAGAGCACCTGAGCTTTGTCCGTATCCTCTGCCCGGCCTGCAACGTGTCCGGGGCCATCGCGGTCGCGTCAGTCGATGAAGGTTCTGCGCGGCGGACCTTGCAGAAGGCAGCTTTCTTCCGACACCTTCGGGAAGACCGCCGGTCGTGGGGTGAGAGACGTGGCGAGACGACACCGCTGCGGGGGTGAAATGCCAATCCATCTACAAGGTCGCCAGTACCCTGCTGCCGCCAAGAATGAGCACAGCAAGAAAAAGTGTTTCTGCCGCAAGCAGCGATATCGCGGCGCCGCCCATCTTCAGCAGACCGGGAACGGACGTTTTCATGCCCACGGCCGCAATCGCGGTCAGCAATGCCCAACGGGAGAGGGCATTGGCAAAGGCGATGACCTCATCGGGTATCAATCTGAAGGAGTTCAGAATTGCGAGACCCAGAAAGGCCAGCACGAAAGTAGGGATCAGCGGCGGACGTGTCCCGCTCTCGTCGCTACGTGCGCGGATCAGCAAGGACGCCACCAGCACGACCGGCGCAAGTGCCGTCACACGTATCAACTTGACCAGTGTGGCCACCTCGCCCGTTTCCTCTGAAACAGAGAATCCCGCCCCTACGACTTGTGCGACATCGTGGATCGTTCCACCGAAAAATATGCCCGTCGCCTTCGGGTCGAGATGAAGATGGCCCGCGAGGATCGGGTAGAAGATCATCGCCAACGTAGAGAGAACGGTTACCCCCACGACCGTAAAGACCAGGTCCCGTTCCGACGTCTTTTCCTTGGGCAGAATGGCGGCGATTGCCATGGCCGCCGATGCCCCGCATATTGCCACCGCGCCCCCCGTCAGGAAGCCGAAGGATCGTGTTTGCCCAAGCAGACGCGCACCAATCAGGCCAAACCCGACCGTGGCAAGCATGCCGCCCAGCACCAGAAAGATCGTAGCGGCCCCCAGATCCAGAAACATCTCCCAGCTTATGCGAACGCCCAGCAAAGCAACACCTATGCGAAGCATACCCTTTGCCGCGAACTCGATGCCGGGCGCGGTGCGCTCTTCCTCGGATGTGAAATGCAGTGCAATTCCCAGAAGAATGGCCATCAGCATGGCCGGTGCGCCGTAATGGTCGGACAAGAATTGTGCCGCCACCGCGACTAGCACGGCCATGGCCAGACCCGGTGCCTGCCGATGCCAACAGTCCTGCAGGAAGGCGAGGGATCGGGTCATTGCCATGTCCCGTCCGATCCTGCAAGGGCACTGCATGACCCATAGTGCCAGAAAACACTAATGGCGGCCGGGTCAGCCAGACGCAAATGGCACCCTGGCTCCGGAAGCGCAGCACTTGTCTTGCCCGCGACATGCGCGAGGCCGGTTAGGAAGCCCATTCCGTCACCCTCCCAAGTTCCGAAATCCGGCCATATGACCGGGCCGTTCCGATACTCCCGGGCTTCATCCAGCGCCCGAGGCTGCTGCCGGCAAGGACCAGCGGATCAACCCCTGCAGGATGGCCCCTTGCATGCGACCCACGACGATCATGTCATCATCTCTCATATGGGTCGTGGGCAATTTGCATCCGTCATATGCGAGCATCCATGTTCCCACCGGAACCAACTACATGGCTTAGCTATGTCCGATAGTGCCCCCCGCTTGGAGGGGCATCAGCGCTTCGTAGCCTGACCGACCGCGAGGACGGGTATGTCTAAGACCTGCACACCGAAACGTCCACGAATGGCTTGAGGACCGGACCCGCGACAACACCGCTGGTGGTTGGTCGCGGAAAACCGAAAACCCGTCTGCCGTTGTCGCTGTCCAATGCGGCCAACGTTCACGCCGGTCACGAGCCGCACCAGGGCGTCACAAAAAGCGAACTCGGCCGTGGCACAAATTTCGCGCCATTCCTCACGCAACCTCTTGTCCAAGGGCGTCGGTGTAAAGCTCGAACCAAGTCTGACGGTCCATCTCCACCCTTGCCGCATCTATTATAGCGCCGATGCGGGTCAGGCTGTTGGTGCCCAAGACCGGCACAACTCCTGCGGGGTGACGCAGAAGCCAAGCCACCGCCACAGCCGACCAATCCACACCTTGCTGCGCGGCGATGGTATCCAGACGTTGGCGCAGGGCAGTTGTCTCAGCAAGACGCCCGCCTGCCAGTGGCGACCATGCCATCGGGACAATGCGCTCTTCCTGCAGGAAGGCCAGATCGCCGTTTGTCAGCGGCTCATGCGCCAACAGGCTCAACTCGATCTGGTTCGTTGCCAGCCGGGTCCTCATCCTGCTTTGCAGCAGGCGCATGTCCCAAGGGCGGAAGTTCGACACGCCCACGGCCCGGACTTTGCCGCTTGCCACCAATGCGTCCAGCACCGTGCCGGTCTCATCAGCATCCATGAGAGGGTCGGGGCGATGGATCAGCAACAGATCGACGCGGTCAGTCTGCATGTCGCGCAGCGACTGTTCCACCGCTGCATTGATGTGCGCAGCGGAGGTGTCGTAGTGCTTCACACGACGGTCGGCATACCGGCCCATCGGAGCCACGATGTCGCATTTCGTGATGATTTCCATCCGGTCGCGCAGACCGGGGGTGGTTCTCAGCGCATTGCCTAAAATCGCCTCGGCGGTATAGCCGCCGTAGATGTCAGCCTGATCGAAGCTGGTGATCCCCTGCTCCAGACAAGCCTCGATCTTGGCCAGGACATGGGCGGGCGAGGTGTCGGCATCATCCCCCAGCCGCCACATGCCATAGACCAGCCGGGAGAGGCTGATCGCCCCCAGATCCACGCGTTCCATCGTCATCAGCTGCGTTCTCCTCGTCCAAGGGGGGTTGCGGGTGTGCCTGCAGGCACGCGCCCATATTCGTGGGGCAGGGAGCAGGTTTTCAGGTGGGGCATCACCTTGGAGCCGAAATGCTCGGCCTCATTCAGATGGGGATAGCCGGAGAAGATGAAGGCGCGAATACCCATCTTCTGGTATTCCTCGACCTTGCTCATCACCTGGTCGGTCGATCCGACCAGCGCGGCACCGCAACCCGACCGCGCGCGACCGACGCCGGACCAGACGTTCGGCTCGATATAGCCGAACTGGTCAGCCAGTTCCCGTGCCCGCGCCTGATGCGCCACACCAAGCGAGATGGAGTCATGCGCCCGCGACCGGATCAATTTGCCGTATTCGTCGTCCAGCTTGCTGACCAGATGTTCGGCATATTCGCGGGCCTCCACCTCGGTGTCGCGGACGATCATGTGGATGCGCAGACCGTAATCGAGTGTGCGGCCATGCGCCTCGGCCCGGGCGTGGACATCGCGCATCCGCTGGGCAAGCTGCTCCTTCGGTTCCGGCCACATCAGGTAGACGTCGCATTGCGCGCCGCAGAGTTCCTGCGCGTCAGGGGAATAGCCGCCGAAATACAGCAGCGGCCCGCCGTTCTGCTGATAGGGTCTGGCCGGGTCGGTTGGCACGCCCTTGAACTGATAGATGTCGCCCTCGAAATCGATCGTATCGCGGGTCCACGCCTGACGCAGGATCTCCACCACTTCATGGCTGCGCTTGTAGCGGAAGGCGCTTGGCGCGACTTCCCCCGGAAAGTCCGAGGAGATGACGTTCAGCGTCAGCCGCCCCTTCAGCATGTGGTCCAGCGTGGCGACGGTGCGGGCCAGCATGATGGGTTGCATTTCCCCGCAGCGGATTGCGGCAAGAAAGTTGATCTTTTCGGTGATCGGCGCGCAACCCGCCACAAAGGACAGCGTATCCTGCCCCACCTGATAGGAGGAGGGGCACAGGATATTCCGAAAGCCCTGCTTTTCCGCCGTCTTCACGATGTCCGAGCAATGTTCCCAAGACGATCGCAGCGCCCCGTCCGGCACACCAAGATAAGCATAGTCATCGGAACATAAAGCGGAAAACCAACTCACCTCGACGGTGTCTAGGTCAGCGGACGTGACGGGAACGATGGTCATGCAATCTCCTCCGAACGGCCGATTTTCACTTGCGTAACATGCAGTATATTGTAGATCAATAGTGGATCAATTCAACCGGTCCGGTGATGGCGTCCAGCGGCTCTCTTCCCCTTTACCTGCAGATATCGGAATTGCTGATCCGCGACATCGCGGCCGGCCGCCTGATCGACGGCGAACGCCTGCCGCCGGAGCGGGAGATGGCTGCGAAACTGGGGATCGCCGTCGGCACGTTACGGCATGCCCTGAAGGATCTGACGGAAAAGGGCATGCTGGAACGCGTTCAGGGATCGGGCAATTACATCCGCGCCATTTCGGACCCCAGAAGCGTATATGCGATGTTCCGCCTTGAACTGGCTGCGGGCGGAGGATTACCGACGGCAGAGGTTCTGGCAGTAGACCGGGTTGCAAAGACTCCTTGCTTGCCTGCTTTCGGCACAAGCGCCGAAGGCCACCGCATCCGCCGCCTGCGCTTCCTGTCCCGCCAAATCGCCGCGGTGGAGGAAATCTGGCTGGACGGCGACTACATTCCGGTCATCGCCCCTGAGGATCTGGTCGAGTCGCTGTATCTGTATTACCGCACGCGCCTGAACCTCAGGATCGTGCGGGCAGAAGACAGCATCGGCCAGGCGCCGCTGCCGGATTGGTCACCGGTCCAGTTCCCTCATGTTCCCGGCACACCCTTGCCCTGCATCACCCGCGTCAGCCAAGCGCAGGACGACGTCCGGGCAGAGGTGTCTTTGACTTGGTTCGACCCCGACACGGTGCGCTACGTCGCCCGGCTGAAGTAGGAGGAGACTTCAAATGAAAACCATCAGATACGGTGTCATCGGTTGTGGCATGATGGGGCAGGAGCACTTGCGCAACATCGCCCTTCTGTCCGACGCAGAAGTGGTGGCGATCTTCGAGCCCGATGCGCGCATGCGCGATCTTGCCTCGGCGCTTGTGCCGGAGGCGGTTCTGTTGGGGTCCGTGGCCGAGGTGCTGGCAGTGGGGGCCGTCAACTGTCTGCTGATCGCCAGCCCCAACTTCTTCCACATCGGCCAGTTGGAGGAGATCGCGGCCATCCGCCCCTTGCCGGTTCTTGTGGAAAAGCCGCTTTTTGTGGACCCGGCCGATGCGCCGCGCCTGACTGCCTTGCAGGCCGCCTATCCAGCGCCAATCTGGGTCGCGATGGAATACCGTTACATGCCACCTGTCGCGCATCTGATCCGTGAGGCTCAGGCAGCCACCGGCGGCGTCAAAATGCTGACGATCCGCGAACATCGCTTTCCCTTCTTGAACAAGGTTGGCCACTGGAATCGCTTCAACGCGCAGACGGGCGGGACTCTTGTGGAAAAGTGCTGCCACTTCTTTGACTTGATGCGCCTTATCGCGGGCTGCGATCCGGTGCGGGTCATGGCCAGCGGGGGGCAGGCTGCCAACCATATGGACGAACGCTATGATGGGCAGATGCCGGACGTCTGGGACAACGCCTATGTGATCGTCGAGTTTGAAAGCGGCCTGCGCGCCATGCTGGAACTGTGCATGTTCGCAGAAGGCTCGCGATATCAGGAGGAGATCTCGGCCGTTGGGCCGCTGGGCAAGATCGAATGCCTTGTACCCGGTCCGGGCCGCTTCTGGCCCGAACATCTGGGGGAGCCGCCGGTCGCACAGGTCATCGTCTCTCCTCGCGATCCGAAGGGGCCGCGCCTGTCGGAGGTTCCGGTAGATCCGACCCTGCTGGAGGCGGGCGATCACAACGGGTCGACCTTCTACCAGCATCGCGGCTTCGCCCGCATGGTCGCTGGCCTGCAGGAGCCGGAGGTCACTTTCACCGATGGCTGGTGGGCAGTGGTTTTGGGCGCCGCTGCACAGGAAGCCGCCCGCACTGGCACGGTGATCGATCTGAAGCAGGCAGGCTATGTCCCTGGCTGATCAAAGCGTCTGCACTGGTTCAGGCGCCGCCCGTCCGGCGCCACGATACCGCCTTACGTCCTGAGACATACCGCCATTGGAGTTATCTGGAATTTGGAGAGCACCTGCCGAGGAGGTGGGGATGTTCCATTGGAAATGGTGACGAACATTGCGGGCGTTCGATGTGACGCGGTTGTCGATCTTGCAACGGTGGCATCCTCGTGCCCCAACTGTTTGCACGGAGGTTGAACTGCGCTCTGGATGCCGGCGCCCTGAGGTCAAGGTCATGCCGGGCCACATCGGAACTATGCGACGGTTGAACCACATATGAAAGGTGGGATTCCCAGCTCCCTCTCGCTTGACCGTGTCCGCGCCTTGCTTCGGATAAGGGTCTGATCTGTCCGGCGCAGGGCGTCCGCAATTTGGGGCTCCCGCTCGGCATCCCATTCGCACACTCCTACGCTGATCGACAGATCCAGACTCCGATCCTGCCAGATGAACGGATTGGAAAATACAGTGTCCGTCAGACGAGTCGCAAACGAGAGGGCGTCCGTGCGACCCGCTCCATACAGCACGATGCAGAATTCGTCGCCACCCAGTCGCGCCAAGATGTCGTGCTTTCTCAGAAACTGCTTGATCGACCTTGTGACAAGAAGAAGAGCATCATGTCCAAAGCTACCATTGATCCGCTTGAAGCGGTCCAGATCCAGAGCGAGGACTCCCCCCGAGGCTCCAACCGCGACCGTCCAGGGTGAGTGCTTCTTCATCCCGTGAATGCTAGGCGCAGTCGTCCTGAATGGCGAGATGACATTTAAGTAATCCCTTGCGCCGAGCTGATTTGGCAACGGCCACTGGTGTTGTACAACGATCAGGCCAGCGGTCTTGCCCGGATCCTGACGTGGATGGTACGATGGCGAAGGGTCCGGATGATGACGTTGAACATCCTGTCGAAGCCGACAACCAGAATGAACCCTGCGGCACAAACACGGACACCAACAGCAAATCCCGACACCAGTCCGCCTGCGGCGATCGGCAGAAAAGACAACCCACCCACCAGCAGCGTCGGCATCGACGTTCGGGCGAGGATCGCCTGGATCAGGACGGTCCCGATGGCACCGGTGGCTTGCAGACCTGCATAGTAGGCCTTGCCACGCTCATGCACCCCCCTTCGCCATGGCGGCGGATGTGGCCAGCCTGACCTGATGACGATGTTGACGACGAAGGAGCGCCGCCGGCCACGGCCAAAGCGCGCATGCCCGCGACCCAGGGTTTTCTGGAGGATGCATATGGTCTCGCACACTATCCCAGTGGATTTTCGGTCCAATGTCGACGGGAAGTGGATCCAGATCGGGCTTTCCCGGGAACATGCCAATGCAAGGAAGGTTCTGTTCTGAGGCTCCCTCAACGCGGATCTTTACATGAACGACAAGCTTGATCTCTCGCGCCGCGGATTCATCCGGGCCACGGCACTCGGCGTTGGCGCAGGAACGGTGACTCTCGGTCTCGGGGCGGCGGAAGCCTTTGGACAGACGGCGGGTCGCGCCATCGGGACAGGTCAGACACCACCTGCTGATCCCTTGGACCGTGGGGCGGCGGGGCGGCCCGAACCGGAACTTGACGCGACGCCGCGGCCCACGCCGCCGGAACGCCAACTCGGTTGGGCAGTTTGCGGGCTGGGCCATTACGCACAGAACTATGCTGTCCCGGCGATCGAAGCGTCGGCGGAGGGCAGGCTCAAGGGCCTGGTCTCGGGCAATCGCGACAAGGCGTTGGCGACTGCGGATGCATGGGGGGTGCCGGAGAAGTCCATCTACGACTATTCCATGCAGGGACTGGCCGATGATGACGCAATCGACATCGTCTATGTCATCACCCCGAACGCGGTCCACGAAGAGAATGTGATCACCGCGTTGGAAGCGGGAAAGCACGTGCTTTGCGAGAAGCCCTTCGCCCACAATTCGGCGGCAGCGCGGCGGATGATGGACGCGGCGCGGGCGGCAGACCGCAAGCTGATGATCGCGTATCGCGCCCATTTCGAACCCAACAACACGGCACTCCGTGAAATGGTGCGGAAGGGAGAGCTTGGCGAGATCTGGTATGCCACATCGGATCACCATCGCCCGCTGGACCCTTCGGTGGAACGCGACCAGTGGCGGATGGTGCGTGAACTGGCTGGCGGCGGCTCGATGATGGATGTCGGGATCTATTCGCTCAACGGACTGATCTGGTTGCTGGACGAGGTGCCGGAGAGACTGATTGCCATGACCTTTTCGCCCGAAACCGAAGACGGACGTTTCGGTGAGGTCGAGGCGGTTGCGCAGGTGCAGCTGGTGTTTCCGTCGGGGCGTCGCGCCAGCATCTCCTCGGGCTATGTCGCGAACAAGAAACGCATTGATCTTTGGGGGTCGCAGGCCGTTGCCGTGCTTGATCCGGCTACGGCCTATACCGGTAACCGTCTGACCCTTGCGACTGCAGAGGGGGACGAGATGCCTGCTGCGTCAAAACCGTCCGAGCAACAGTTCCGGGGCCAGATCGACCATTTCTCTCGCGCGGTCCGCGATGGGATCGACATCCTGACACCGGCCGAGATGGGCTTGCGTGACATGCACCTGCTGGAGGCGATCTACATTTCTGCGGAGCGGGGGGAATGGGTCGGTGTGAACCCGGACGGAACACTGAAGGAGGAGGCCGAATGAAGCGGGATCTTCGGGGCCGGACCGTCGTCGTCACCGGCGCATCCAGCGGGATCGGACGTGCCACTGCCGAAGCCTTCGCGCGGCAAGGGGCGACCGTCGTGCTCGCGGCTCGTGATATGGACAAGCTGGAGGAGGTGGCGAGGAAATGCCGGGCTTATGGCGCGCGGGCATTGGCGGTAGAGACGGATGTCACATGTGAACACGACGTTACTGCACTGGTTGATCGCGCGATGTCCTTCGGCGGGATAGACATCTGGGTCAGCAATGTCGGTGCAGGGGCCGTGGGCGCATATCAGGAGGTCCCGCTCAAGGCGCACGAACAGGTAATCCGCACGAATCTGGTCAGTCACATGATCGAAGCGCACAAGGTGATCCCCGTCTTCCTGCAACAGGGCAGCGGTATTTTCGTGAACATGATCTCGCTGGGCGGATTTGCAGCGGCACCTTATGCGGCGGCTTACAGCGCAAGCAAGTTCGGGTTGCGCGGCTTTTCCGAAGCGCTGCGGGGCGAACTCGCTTGCCAGCGGCATATCCATATCTGCGACATCTATCCTTCCTTCGTGGATACGCCCGGTATAGCCCATGGCGCCAATTATACAGGCCGGAAACTGACTGCCCCGCCGCCGCTTCTGAATGCGCGCAAAGTGGCGGACACCATTGTTCGGGTGGCAAGGCATCCGCGACCGACTACGATGATAGGGCTGCCAACATCGTTGGTACGCATTGCCCACGCCATGTCGCCCGAAGTCAGCACACGGTTTATGGCGGGCTTCATGAATGCTTACTTCCGCCGCGCGCCACGCGCCGGCAAAAGCGCGGGAAATCTTTTTGCCCCGCCAATGGATAGCACGGGTATCGACGGAGGGCTTCGGTCGCGCGGCCAACGCGCTACTGTCGCATCGTTTGCCGTGGGCGCGGCGGCCATCGGACTTATGGCGCTGGCATGGCAGGCGCATTATCGCGGGAAAAGGCGATAACTGCAGGGAAATATCCGCCCGTTTTTCAAGGGTGCCGGCAAAGGATCCGGGCAATGCGGATGCGTTATGCTGGCCGCCGAGGATCGACTGGATCCTCTTGCCGGGCTCGGGCGGCGTTACCGAGGTGGTGTTGTTTCCTGCCGCAAGTCGAACGCCCGTCCTTGCGGATCCGATGCGGAATTCGAACGGAAGAAGCTGCCTGCCATCGCCCATCCATTTGCTGCAAAGGCGGGACTCTTTTCGCCCGAAGGTGGGGTCACAGCCTATCAAGGATGATCATCAAGGCGAAAGCGCACCCGCGCGGGAAGCAGTGTCACGAGTTACGCGGACAAGGCAGCCCATTTCGGTATCTGCCGGCACAGTTCGACAACTGGAGCATCGCGCTACGCCGGTTCAGTGATTGACGAAAGGGCGACGTCTTTGAACGCGTTCTCGACGTGCTGCCGGACGTGACAGAGATGGAATACGCCATGATCGAATCCACCCTCGTGGTCATGGACAGGACACACAACCGAGGCATTTGCATCCCAAAAGGCGACGACAAGGATAGTAAGCGAGGCTTCAGAAACAACTTACCCCACTATAGATCGAGGAGCGAGCGGCGGTAGAATTCATGTACATAGGCCACATCCCCCTGTTCCGGGAGCGATAGCACGGCGCGGATTTCAAGTACAAAAGGACCTCCCGCGGGTAGCACCCGCGCGAACTCTGTCCGCCGCAACAGTCCAATGCCGTCAAGCAACACGCCAAAGGGCACAGTCGTATGAAGCAGGCGGTGCCGAACATTTTCAGGCAGACCCATCGGCAGATAGATGTTCTCCGCGTGCGAAACAGCTGTGTCTTGCCAGTGGAGTTCCACGCGGCGGCGCCGTCTCCCACTCTCGATTTCCCGATCTTCCAGAACCTCTGCAGTGAGGCTGCCGGGACCAAAGCGCCGCGTGCACCATTCACCCAACACGCCACTGGCCGTTGCACCCGCTTTTAGGCAAACGCCAAGATCTTCTGCGGATTGGTTCATCTTTCTCATTTTCCTGTCGAAAGATCGGGGGCAGAATACAGTCACCCTGGTCCCCGCGATGATCAACCCAGGCGCGGTGACAGGATTTGCTATTGCGGAAATAACTGTCAGGTATTCGACGAAACATATAATTGGGCGGAATTCCTGTCTCGTCCATTTTCGACTGCGACGGGATCATCCGAAGCCCACAATGGCGACTTGGTTATGGCAGTCATTATTCCGCACCTGCATCATCCCGATCATATCCGGCTGGTCGCGGTGCCATCCTCTCGCGCACCATCGCGAGGAACGCGGCGAACCCTGCCGAGGGATTGCGCCTGCCGGGGTAGTAGAGGCTGAAGGGCGACCGCGGTGGCGTCCAGTCCTCCAGCAGGCGGATCAGCCGGCCGGCGGCGATGTCGTCCTCCACGTCCTGCTCGAAGAAGAAGCCGATGCCTGCGCCGTCCAATGCGGCAGCGCGGGCCGTCATCGCCTCGTCCAGCGTCAGGCGGCCCTTCACGTCGATCTGCAGCGGCTCGCCGTCCCGTGCGAACTGCCAGCGCAGCAGCGCCCCGTTCGGCAGGCGCACGCGGATGCACTCCCGTGTCAGAAGGTCGGTTGGGGTCAGCGGGGCGGGATGCTCCGAGAGCCAGACGGGCGAGGCCACGACCGCGAACCGCTGCGGTCGGCCGTAGGGCAGCGCGATCATGTCGCGCGGCACCAGATCGGCGGACCGGATGCCCAGATCGAACCCTTCGGCCACGATGTCCACCAGCCGGCCCTCGGTCACCAGATCGACCTGCATCTCGGGGTAGCGGCGCAGGAAGGCCAGCACCACCCCTCGACCCCCGAAGAGATCGCCAGCCTGATCGCCTTCCTGGCATCGGACCGTGCAGGAACGATCACCGGCGCCGAGTATGTGATCGATGGAGGGACGGTGCCCACGGCGTGACGGTCGGCGGGGCGTGACTTTCGACCAACCGCGGGATAGAAAGACCCTTCACTTCGAAGACCTGCATATGAAACGCCCCACACTCTATGATCTGACTGATGAACAGGGTGTATTCCGCCTGTCTATCTCCATGACCATTCTCGTCGCTGTCATGGGCATCGTCATGGGGATCATATCCGGTTCTGCCTCGATCATGTTCGACGGCGTCTACTCGATGCTCGATACGGTGATGAGCTTGCTTGCGCTTTTCGTCGTCAAGCTGATTCAGGCCGATACAGGGTCCGGATATCTGTCGGAGCGGTTGCGCAAGCGCTTTTCGATGGGGTTCTGGCACCTCGAGCCGATCGTGCTGGGGCTGAACGGAACGCTGTTGGTCGCCGTTGCGCTCTATGCCTTGGTGAACGCCCTTGCCAGCATCTTCGAAGGCGGAACCGAGTTGCATATGGGTGCGGCGATTGCATATGCCGCCGTGACCCTCGTGATCTGCGGTGCAATGGTGAGGGTCGCCAGTGTTGCCAACCGGCAGATCGGTTCGGCCCTGATCGCCCTGGATATCAAGGGTTGGATCATCGCCGGAAGCATATCCGGCACCTTGCTGATGGCCTTCGGTGCCGCCCTTTTGTTGCAGGGAACATCAGCAGGCTGGCTGATCCCGTTCGTCGATCCGGCGGCGCTTGTGATCGTTTGCCTTGCCATCATTCCGATGCCGATCGGGACCATCAGGGCGGCCTTGGCGGATGTGCTGCTGGTGACGCCGGTCGATCTTCAGACACATGTGCTGAAGGTGACGACGGAGTTCGTCCAGCGGCACGGGTTTAGCGACTTCCGCGCATATGTTGCCCGGACAGGGCGATCCCGCGAGATCAGCATCTTCATCGTCGCGCCCGAAGATCGCGCGACGCGGCCCTTGCTTGAATGGGATCTTTTGCGCGATGAACTGGGCGATGCCATTGGAGACAAGGGACCGGACCGCTGGTTGACCATCACGTTCACCAGCGATCTTCGATGGGCGGAATGATGCGGTTCACGTGTCGGGGGAGTGGAGACGTCATCCGCCTTGATAGGATAGGGCAGGAAGTGCACGATGTTGTCGTGAAATGCCTGACGGTAGGGGCAGACGTAGCGATGCAAGCCTGCCCGCTGACCTATGTCAGAATGGTGACTTTGGTAACTCATCCTGGATCTGATGCGCGTTTCATTTGCCATGCCGTGGTGCATGGCGGGCCTGCCGTCCTTGTAAAGGCGATCAAGCGAGGCGCATAGGAGGGACCCGAAAGGGCGCACCCGTATCTGCAAAAAAGCCTGCCTTCGATGCCGACACGTCGATGTTCACCAGATCACCTTGCGCGATCACCCTATCCCCGGGAATGCCCTGCGCGACCTTCTCATCCACGCTGATGCAGGTCGTTCCCGGAAAGTCACAGGTTGATCTTGGCGCAGATAAAGCACTGCCACGTTCCCGAAGCCCATCCCCGACCTCATACAGTTCCCGCGTGGTCATGCCAGCCTCAACCGCTTTCGACATGATCTGAAGCGTATTGGCGACGATATGCCCGATGTTCTTCATGCCGTGGAGTTCATCGTCTTCAATGATCCTCATACCAAGTTCTTTTGTGCGGAAAGGGACCGATAGAACCCCGGCAGTGGACGTCTGGGTTGCCTTATCTAGGCCGCTTTACCCGTGGCTGACGCTCAGCCGGACATTTGATGTCACCAGCGCCATCAAGGAGCTTTGCTTCGCGACTGGCTACCTGCCGAGCATGTTGTTACGGCTCAACCACCGGCATATATACGCCGCGTATGATCGAAGGAAATCAAGATGCCTCCCAGACCCCGAGCCGAGACGATGCAGGAGAACCGCTCCAAGCTGATCGCGGCAGCGCGCAAGGCCTTCGCCGAGAAGGGGTATGCGGCGGCTTCGATGGACGACCTGACGGCAGAGGCGGGACTGACGCGGGGCGCACTTTATCACAACTTCGGCGACAAGAGGGGGCTTCTGGCGGCCGTCGTGTCCCAGATCGATGGTGAAATGGCCGAGCGTGGCAAGGATGCCGGATCCGCCGCGCCGGACAAGTGGGAGGCTCTCATGATCGAAGCCTCCGTCTATATCGAGATGGCACTGGAGCCTGAAGTGCAGCGGATCGTCCTTCTGGATGGGCCTGCATTCCTTGGCGATCCCTCGCAATGGCCCAGTCAGAACGCTTGTCTGGATGTCACGCGGGAAGCTGTGGCGGCGTTAGTGGCCGAGGGTGTGATGAAACCCGTCGATGTGGACGCGGCCGCACGCCTCCTGAGCGCCGGTGCGCTGAACGCGGCCTTATGGGTTGCCGCCAGCAATGACCCGGAACAGGCACTTCCAAAGGCAGTGGATGTTTTCCGGATTATGGCGTCAGGTCTGCTTTCTGGTTGACATACGTTGCGTATGCTTCATATTCCGGATACGAAACGTATATGGAAGGACGGCGCAATGAAGGCCCTTTACGACCACTACAAATACTCCGCCGCGACCCGCGCGAGAGATCTGCTCTTCGTCTCTGGTCAGGTAGGGAGTCGCGACGATGGATCGCCAGAGCAGGATTTCGGCACACAGGTGCAGCGCGCCTTTGACCATCTGGCCGAAACACTCGCCGATGCGGGCGCGAGTTTCGCCGATATCGTTGATGTCACGACATTCCACACTGACCCCGAAACGCAATTTTCCACGGTGATAGACATCAAGGACCGGATTTTCACGTCCGCTCCCTATCCGAACTGGACTGCCGTGGGGGTTACCTGGCTGGCGGGCTTTGATTTCGAGATCAAGGTCATCGCCCGCATTCCCGCCTGAGCCCGAGAGGAACAACCAATGAAAGTCCGATCCTTCACCATCGATGATGCTCGGTTCGAACCCTCGCCCGGTCAGGACGGCGGGGTGTTCACAGCCAATCTCGTGGACGAACGTCATGGCGCGCCAATTACGATCGGCTATGGGCGCTATGATCCGAACGAAGGCCTGACGGAGACGATGGCTGTGGATGACGTGATGATCGTTCTCCAAGGCAGCCTTGAGATCATGTCGAACGGAATATCTATGGTCGTCGGTTCGGGCGGCATCGTCCATATGCCTCAGGGCGAGGCGGTTACCATCATTGCACAAGGGGAAGGCGCGACCACCGCCTACGTCACCTATCCGCACTGGCGCGAAGCGCGCTGAAACGCTTGCGCTTCTATTCGCGATCGGGCTGCCCAACCATCTCAGCCTGATCGCATCCCCCACATGCCCGGCACGCCAGCCGACAACAAGGCCAATGCGATCGCTTTTCACGACCTGATGTTCAACCAGTGCGATCCCCGACTGGCCATCGAACGGTTTGCCAAAGACATCTACATCCAGCACAACCCGCACGTCGCCGAGGGTAAGGATGGCTTGATCGCCTATAGAGAGCGGATGGTGGCCGAGTCTACAGGCAAATCAGTAACCTTAAGCGGGCCGTGGCATAGGACGATCTGGTCGTGCTCCATTGTCATCAGACCTGGTCGGCCAGCGACGATCGCAATGGAATCGACATCTTCCACTTTGACGACAACGGCAATGTCGTCGAACACCGGGACGTTCTGCAGGTGATTACCGGAGCTTCGGTGAAGGCCAACGGCCTGTTCTGAGCCAGCGCCGCTGGCTTCTTCCCCCGCAGCAAGTCCACATGGTTGTTCCGTCAATCCACCTGGGCGCGCAACCACTTCAGCAGCACGTCCGTCGCGGAGGTCATGCGCCGATCCTCGGGGATCGTCAGCCAGTAACTGCCCAACGTGACAGTCGCAGGAAAGGGACGGACAAGTCGCCCCGCAACTACGGCGCGTTCGAACATCGGCAACGGTAGCAGCGCGATGCCCAAACCATCGGCGGCAAGATCCGCCATGCCCACGGAACTGTCCAGCACGGGGCAGGTCAGCGGCGGGCAGGTCTCGCCCGCCTCGGCGAACCACCTTGGCCATTCGTCGGCGCGGTAGCTGCGCAGCAGGATGTGGCGTCGAAGGTCGGACACGGCGCGCACATCCAGCCGCGGGGCGCATAGCGGCCCCATCGGTGCGTCGAGGACATGATGTGCCTCGATCCCCGGCCAGCGCCCGGAGCCGAACCGGATCGCGGCGCCCAGCCCCTCTCGCGCGATTTCGACCCGGTTGTTGTGAGTGGATAGGCGCAGCGTGATCTCTGGGTGGGCGCGGCGGAAATCGTCCAGGCGGGGAATCAGCCATCCGGTGGCGAAGGTCGTCACCACACCAAGGTTCAGCACCTCGGCCCGCTGCCCGCCCGTGACAAGGGCGAGCATGCGCGCAATGTCGTCAAGGCTACGCTCCATCACCGGGAACAGCGCCTGGCCTGCATCGGTCAGCACAAGCCCGCCCGGCGTGCGGCGGAACAGCGTGATACCTAGCAGATCTTCCAACCGGCCAATCTGATGACTGACGGCGGCCTGCGTCACGCGCAGCTCGATCGCGGCGCGGGTGAAGCTGCGTTGGCGGGCAGCAACCTCGAAAGTGCGCAGGGCGTTCAGTGGAATATCGGGGCGGTCTGACATGACGTCAGCTTATGCCGCATCCAATTCTTTGTCGCCTGTGCGCCGTGCCGCAGGCCGGTTTATCACTTCGGCGAAGTTCTCCTCAAAGGATAAGTCATGTCATTTTTCCGCGCTGCCGCCGTTGTTGCAGTGATCCTGTTACCGCTTTCGGCCCATGCATCAGACCTCGCCCAGACCGTCGATAGCCTCGAGGATCGGCTGGACGCACGTATCGGTGTCGCCATTCACGACACCCGAACTGGCCAATACTGGAGCCACCGCGAAGATGAGCGCTTTTTGATGAACAGCACCGTGAAAATGCCGCTCTGCGCCACGGTCCTATCCCGTGCCGACATCGCGTTGACCGAAGACGTGCCTGTGAGGACGTCCGACATTCTCGAATATGCTCCTGTGACTGAACAGCACGTTGGCGGCACGATGACAGTCGCTGAACTGTGCGATGCCGCGATCGACCAGAGTGACAACACCGCCGCGAATTTGCTGTTTCATCGGCTGGGCGGGCCAGAAAGCCTGACGGCGTTTCTGCGCAGCATCGGTGACGGCGTCACCCGCTCGGACCGGATCGAACCGGAGTTGAATGTCTTCTCGGCGGGCGATCCCCGTGACACGACCACCCCTGCGGCGATGGTCCGCACCTTGGAGGCGCTGCTGGATAAAAGCACCCTGAACGCAATGGCTCAGAAGCAATTGGTCGACTGGATGCGACCGGGCGGGGTCACCGGTGCGCTCCTGCGTCCTGCGGTGCCGGAAGACTGGGATGTCGCCGACAAGTCCGGCAGTGGAAACAACACCCGCAACCTTATCGCGATGCTGACCCCGCGTGACGAGGCGCCGATCTTCATCAGTCTCTCGATCTCCGATACCGAGGCCGACTTCGCCACGCGTAATGTTGCGCTGGCAGAACTGTCGGCAGCCGTGGTTGGGATGTTGATGGCGCAGAACTGAGGAGGCGCCTCGGGGAATACGTCTCGAGATGTCACCGTCTCGAAGACGATATTTTGATATTCAGCGAATGGCAGCTTGTGCCCTCCTCGGGTGTGACACCTTGAATTGCGACGATGGGCTGCCGTGACGTTCAGAGTCGATTGCAGATATCCGGGTGCCGCCCTTCAGGTCCAAGCAACGGAACTGCCTCAACAGATATGGCCACGTCTGCCTGCCGGATTGCATCTCCGCCCTCTCCATAAGCATGCGTTCGTGCTGGGGCGGTATCAGGAAGTGCCGCATCGAAATCTCAGAGATGCACAGGATGCCCGCCGTGAAATTGCGCGCGAAGACGCTTGTGGGGCCTGGTCAACTTTCGTCCGGTATTGCCAGTGTCACTCGGAACTGCGCCACTCCGTCATTGGCAAGCTGTGCTACCAGCTTCAGTTCCCAGTCGATGTAGCCCTGCATGTTCTCGCGCGCGTTGTCGGTGCCTTCATAGGGGCGTTTGTAGGCATCGATCGGCTCGGAGGCAAAGTGGCCTTCCGTTTCCAGCGGTCGGCCTGCGGCAACCCAAGCGGCGGTTCCGCCCTCCAGCACACGCACTTCGCGGTGTGTGGCCGCCTGTGCGGCTTGCAGGTTCGCAGATGCCACCATTCCGTCAGGAGAGGTGAGGACCAGCATTCCGGTGCCCGATACAGCGGCGATGTCGCGCGCAATTTCCGGTCCTGATACGAACCACGCCCCTGGCAGGTGACCGCGTCGGTAGACCTGTGCGCGGGCAAGATCTAGAACAGTGGCATCATGGTCGAGATCGGCCGCCCGGACGATCGCCTCCGGCAGCGCGATCGGTGGTGTCGCAGGACGAGGCACTTCGGCAGGCAATTCCGCCTCCTCGGCCAGAACGTGCACGTCCCAGCCCATCTGGAACAGCCAGCTTGCCGCCATTCGTGCCCGCACGCCATCGGTATCGAACAGGACCACACGGGCCCCCCTTACGCCCAGCCATTCGTCCGTCGCCTGCACCAGTTGACCACCCGGGGCCGAGGCAAAGCCGGCCGGATGTCCTGCGGCATGCTCTGCGGGATCGCGTACATCAAGCGTATAAAGTGTCCGGGTCTCCGCCTCGGCGCGAAAGCGGGCAAGCGCTGCCGCGCCGATGACGGGAACCCCGACGTGGGTTGCCCAGCGTTCGGCATTGCGACGGGCGATGTCGCGCCCGTGCGCGGAAGGCTGGTCGGCGCGCTTGGTCCCGCCCTTGGCAAGATCAAGACCCGCAAGCGTCCAGCCAATGGTGCCGTTTCGCAAGGCCACGACACGGTTCGGGATGCCTGCGTTCACGAGGCTCTGTGTGCCGATGATGCTGCGGGTGCGACCGGCGCAATTCACGATGACCAGCGTCTCGGGGTCGGGTGCCACGTCATGCACGCGCAGCACCAGTTCGCCACCGGGCACGGACCGGCCGTGTGGGATGCTCATGGTGTTGAACTCCTCGAAACGGCGCGCGTCCAGCACCACCACGTCAGCCTGTGTCCCGATGAGTGCGGCAACCTCCTCGGCCGGCAGCGAGGGTGTGTCGCGGATCGACTCCACCAGCTCCCCGAAGGCCTTCGACGGGACGTTCACGTCGCGGTATAGCTCGCCCACCGCGCGGTAGGCCGAAAGGCCACCTTCCAGAACAGCCACATCAGTGTAACCCATCGCGTGGATGCGTTCGCCTGCGGGTTCGGCATAGCCTTCGCCGTTGTCATAGACAACGATGGGCACCCCGAGGCGCGGGATCAGACGGGGCAGTTGCGCCTCCACTTCCGATACCGGCACGGTCAGCGCAAAGAGCGGATGCGCTTCCGCGTAGGGGCCTTCCTCGCGCACGTCCAGAAGGGCGACTTCGGCACCTATGACCCAGAGGTGGCGCAGTTCTGCTGCAGTGATCGTTTTCATGTGCGGACCTTTCAGAAGAACGCGCCGGTGGGCGGCAGCGTGCCATTGAGATAGTGGTCGCCCAGAACCCGCTCCTTGTAGATGCGTGGGTTGTGGGACGAGATGACCTTTATGTTGCGCCAGTGCCGGTCAAGCGCGCGCTGCACTGTGACGCCGCTGCCGCTGGCCACGTCGATCAGCAGGCTCGCAATCATCGGCGCAGCCTCGTCCACTACGACCTTTGCTTCGGCTGCGGCAATGGAGGCGGCGACGGACAGCGCTTGAGCCTGCGGGCGATCCGCCCCGGCCCATGCGCGGTCCAGCGCATCGACGGCGCGTTCGGTGACGGCGGTAATGGCCGCGCGATGCGCACTGATGCGGCCTATAACGGACTGGATCTCCGGCTCCTGTGCCGGATGATCGTGCAGGGCATGATAGAAGTTGCGGCTGCGGCTGCGCACAAGGTGCAGCGCATCGCCCAGAATACGGTTCGCGATGCCAGAGATTATTGTGGTCAGATAGACCTGGTGGAAAGTGAACGCGTAAAGAAACGGTTCGGTCTGGTTCCGGACCGGAACGTCGAAAAGCTCGTCCGCCTCGATCCGCACGCGGTCGAACACGGTCTTCCCCGATCCGGTCAACTTCTGGCCAAAACCTGTCCAGTCATCCTCCAACCCAACGCCGTCCGCAGTTGTCGGGATAAAAAATTGCCGCGTGCGGCCCTGATCGTCCACGGCGGACGCGAAAAGGTAATCGGCATACATGTTGCCGGTAGAATAGATCTTGGTGCCCGAAATGCGGAACCCCAGCCCGTCCTTTTCCAGTCTGGCCAAGGGGATCTGCCCCTGACCGCCTGCCGGACCAGCGCCGCTTTCGCTGAATGCCACGCCGAACATTGCGCCTTGGTGCGCAAAGCCCAGGATACGGGCGGAGAAATCCTGTTCAGGGGTTCTGGCATGGGTTTCCACCGCAAAGAAGTGATTGCGGAAGACATGGGCGATGTTCGGGTCCGCGGTCGCCACATCGCGGATCAGGGCGAAGAACTCCGGTAGTGTCAGGCCCTCGGTCAGGCGGACGGCCCCGAACCCGCGCGCTTTCAGCGCGGCCGTTTCCTGATGGATGGGCCGCCGGGCCACGTCGCGTTCTGCGGCGGTTTCCGCAAAGCCTTGCAGCAGGGTGTGATATCCCAGACGGTGCGTCACCTCCGACCACCCGAGGATGGAGGCGGCAGCAGGCACAGGATCCGAAAAGGTTTCGTTCAGCATCTCAATCTCCCGTTCCGGTGCGCAATGTGCGTGTGGCATGGCGGGTGAAGGGGACGAGGCCCAAATGGTCGCGCAGAGTGGTGCCTTCGTAATCCGTGCGGAAGCGACCTGCGCGTTGAAGGACGGGGATCAGATGGTTCACCAGGTCCTCCAACCCAGAGGTCTGGACGTCGATGTTCAGGTTGAAGCCGTCTGCCGCACCGGTGTCGATCCAGTTCAGGATGTCGGCCGCGACCTGTTCGGGTGTGCCCACGACCATGCGATGCCCACCTATGATGTTCGAAAGTGCCGCCTGTCGCGCAGTCCAGTTGGCGGGTCGCGCCTCGGACAAGATCTGCGCACGGGGCCACCGCGAAGCGATTGGCACATTCGGTCCGGCCCTTTCGATCAGGTCGAAATCCAGCGGCCGGTCCAGCGGGATGTCGTCTGGCGTCAGACCGAAATGACGGGCGAGTTCGCCGTGCAGAAAGGCAATATCCAACCCCTCGTCCAGATCAGCCTTGCGTCGCAGGGCGTCTTCCTCCGTTCCACCAAGGATCGGGAAAAGTCCCGGCATGACCAGCAATTGGGACGGGTCCCGGCCATTGGCACGGGCGCGGGCCTTGGCGTCATCGAAGAACCTCCGTCCACCCTCGATGGTGCGCTGGCCGGTAAAAAGGGCGTCGGCCCATTTCGCGCCGAAAGCCCGGCTATCCTCGGACTGACCCGCCTGAAAGATCACCGGACGGCCTTGGGGCGGAACCGTGGCCGAAAGGCTGCCACGGCTGCGGAAGTGGCGGCCCTGCACGTCGATCGGACGTGTCAGCGCCTCGTCCACGAAGATGTTGCGGACGGCATCGGCCACGACTGCCTCTTGCGGAACGGAATCCCACAGGCCGGTCACGATTTCGGCGAATTCATCTGCGCGAGCATAGCGCTCGGCCTGGTTGAACCCTCCCTCCATACCATAGGCCGCAAGCGCCACTGGCGTCTGGCTTGTGATGATGTTCCAAGCCGCGCGCCCCTTGGAGATATGGTCGAGCGAGGCGATCTGCCGCGCGACCACATACGGATGGCCGAAGATCGTGGAAGTGGTGGCAACCAGACCGATGTGATCTGTCGATTGCGAAAGCGCAGAAAGCAACGTCACCGGATCGAGCGCACGCCACGGGCGGGTGAAACTTTCCTCCACAAGTCCACCGGGTCCGTCAGCAAGAAAAAGGGCGTCGATCCGGCCCTTTTCAGCGATTTTTGCGATGCGGGTAAAGGCATCGATGTCGGTGGGCAGGGTCGCCGCATGCGGCAGCGTCTTCCATGCGGCGTCGTGGCGACCCGAGGCCAACACGTTCACGCCAAGACGAACAGGTTTCATGCGACACCCCCGACGACGTGATCGGCGACGGTGATCTGGCGCGGCAGAATCTCGCGCTCGGCCAGCCAGTCGGCGGCGTATTGGAAATCAGCCAGGAAGGCCGGATCATCGGCCTCATAGAAGACGTTCTGACGGTTCAGACCGATCAGGTAATCCCTCACCGAGTCATCGTATTTGGCCTCCCTCTGGGCAATCTCTTCGGCCTCTGCCACGTTCTTTGACATCCACTCGCCTTCGGTGCGATAGGCGGCGTTGACGGCACGGACCAGATCGGCGTTTTCTTCGGCAAATTCGCGCGTTGTCACCAGAGAGGAGAAGTCGATCAGGCGGTCCATGTCGGTGCCTTCGAAGAAGATGGTCTTGGCGTCGAACTGGTCGCGGGCGATGTCCACGCCCGGGGTCCACATCGACCATGCGTCGACCTTGCCCTGTCCGAAGGCCGGGGCCGCGTCGGGCGGGTTCAGATAGGCGACCTCCACCTGATCGCGCGGAACGCCGTTCTTTTCCAACGCCGCGATCAGCAGGAACTCCCCCAATCCGGAGCGGTTGACGGCAACGCGCTTGCCGACCAGATCGGAGATTGAATTGATCCCGCTGCTCTTCTTCACGATGATTGCGGTCGAACGCGGGTTGTAGACATTGAACTGCACGAACACGAGGGGCGAGCCTGCGATGATTGCCGCCAGCGCCGGTGTCGTGCTGCCCCAGAAGCCGAAATCAGCGCTGCCACCCACGACTGCCTGCATCGATGGCGCGTGGTTGGGGAAGGGGCCGACCCACTCGGTCTTGATGCCTTGATCAGCAAGGGTCTTCTCGAACACCCCGCGCTGCTTGGCGATGAGAGAAAGCCCGCCGCGTCCCCAGCCAAGGCGCACGGTGTCGGTATTACGGGCAAACAGCCGGGTCGGCACAAGTGCTGCGGCAGACAGGGCAGTGCCCGTCTGGATCAGGCGGCGGCGGGTCAGGGTCATGGTCGTCTCCGTCAGGCAAACCGGGGCCGTTCGTCCGAAGGGACGTTGCGGTCGGCGGGAAATGGTGATGCGCCTCAGGCGGCGCGGTGATCGTTCTCTACGCCCAGCTCGGCCAGAAGGTGGCTGCGCAGGGCAAGGGGGGAGGCGTCTTCCGTCGTGTAGGTCGCGGCGATCGCCCCTTCGCGCATCACGAGAATGCGGTCGGCAATGGCCACGGCCTCGTCCACGTCATGGGTCACCAGCAGAACGCCAGGACGGTGTTTGGCGACAAGATCGCGGATCAGGACGTGCATTTTGATGCGGGTCAGCGCATCGAGTGCGGCGAAAGGTTCATCCAGCAGCATGAGGCGCGGCTCCCGCACCAGCGCACGGGCCAGCGCGACCCGCTGTGCCTGCCCACCGGACAGATTGCGCGGCCAGTCTTCCTCGCGCCCCTCCAGGCCGACCTCGCGCAGGGCAGCTTCAGCCCGCGGACGTTCATGTTCCATGCCGAGCGCCACGTTGCGCCACAGCGGTGCCCAAGGCAGCAGGCGATGTTCCTGAAACACGACGGCGGGTTGTGCAGGGCCATCGATCTGCCCGCCCTCCACCGGATCCAGACGGGCCAATGCGCGCAGAAGCGTGGTCTTTCCGCAACCGCTTTCGCCAAGAAGGGCGACGAACTCCCCCTTTTCAATCCGAAGGTCGAGGTTGCTTATCACGGTCCGGTTGCCATAGCGGCGGGTCAGGTTGTGGACGTTCACGGCAAAAGTCATTTTCGGCCCCCCTTGGCATAGTTCGGATGCCAGCCCAGTAGGTGGCGTTCCAGCGTGCGGGCGATCCCGTCTGCGCCCACACCGATTGCGGCATAAATCAGCACAGTCAGAATAATGACGTTGGTTTGCAGGAATTCGCGCGCGTCCATCGCAAGAAAGCCGATGCCACGCGTGGTGGCGACAGTTTCCGCAATGACCAGCGCCAGCCACGCGGTCGCCAGCGAATAGCGCACCCCCGTCAGGATGGACGGCATCGCCCCGGGCAACACGATCCGGCGCACTGTCTCCATCCTCGACAGGCCGGTAACGCGGGCCAGCTCCAGCAGTTTCGGGTCCACCTGCCGGATGCCCAGCACCGTGTTGATGTAGATCGGGAACATCACCGCCAGCGACACGAGGAAGATCTTGCCGGCCTCGTCCACGCCGAACCAGACGATCACCAATGGCAGCAGTGCAAGAAACGGGATCGCACGGATCATCTGGACAGTCCGGTCGAGAAGCGATTCCGCCAACCGCGAAAAACCGACAACCACGCCAAGGCCGAAACCGATGCCGCCACCGATGGCAAAGCCCGCGATGGCACGGGCAAGGCTGGCCCCCAGATGTTCCAACAGGGTGCCCGAGACGATCAGCGTCCATCCGGTCTTGGCCACCGAACTGGGAGCAGGCAGCACCTGGGGCGTGATAAGTCCCATGCGCGAAGCGGCCTCCCACATCAGGATCAGCACAACGGGAACCAGCCACGAGATCAACATGTGCTGATGGTCGGTCAGGGGAACCCTCGGGAGGCGGCTGTCGCGTGGCAGGCCTGTTGATTTGACGATGTCGAGTGTCACCGTGTCCTCCTTGCGGTATGGTCTCAAATGACGACTAGTCTGGTCGTAATATGTGCGCAGTTTGAAACAGTGTCCATTTTCTTCTGGAGGGTCTCAGGAGAAGGCAATTCTATGACCCTCCTGCTCGCGTCGAAGAATACGCGGGCAACAGCGCGTATGACAGCATGCCCAATCCCGCGGAAGAAACCGCGATCCAACAGGACGAACCCGGGTCCATGCGCGTTCGCCGCGGCAGGGATTGGCAGGGCGGCGGGTACTCTTATCCGCAAGGCTGTGTTGGAATGACCATTCTGTCAGCCCTCCGTAGGCATGTCCCCATCCTTGCGGAGGCGCGACCTTTCGGCCGCACGCGCGCGGGCGTTGGCGGCCTCACGGGCGTGGGTCATGCCCAGATGCTCTTTCAGCATGCGGTCATACAGGACGACATTCACAGAAGCCGCGAGATTCATGCAGTCGTTCGTAGGGATGTGGACGACATGCTGCGCACGGCCAGTATGGGCTCGGCCCAGCGTGCCGTCCTCGGGCCCGAAGAGATAGATGGCGCGGGGCGGGTGGATGAAGGTGCGCAGATCCTGCGACCCCTCGATCAGATCGATCACGACGACCTGCGTGCCATGAGGGCGATGGGAAAACAGATCGTCCACCATGTAGACCGGGATCGAAAGCTGCGTGTCAAAGGTATTGGCGGCGCTTCGGATGTCCTCTGTCCGCCCGCCTTCGATCGAGACGAAGCTGGCGCGGTGATTGTCGGCCGCGCGTAACACCTGGCCGATGTTGTGACTGTGCTTGGGGCGGAAAAGACCGACACCGACGAAACCTTTCGCCGATCGGTCGATCCTGATTGGTCGCGGAGCCATGTGGCCTCCCTGGTCCGGGCCGGCGAAGCGGCGGGCTGCAGCGCGTACCGGGCACTGCCGGCGACTCGCCGGTCGTCCCAGGTCCTATCCGACCCGAGGGGGCAGGAACATGGGGTCCGTCACAGCAAACCATGATCGGGCGTGACGGCCTCCGCCTCGCACGCAGTCGTCGCCCGTCGACCAAAAGCGGGAGAATGAGGACCCAGCCACCTCCACCGCCATTCCGTGCGGGAATGCCTGACAGCACAGCATCCGCCACTTCATGTGGAAAAGGAGCCGCCTGGCGATGCGGTCCGGATATTTCGAAAATCACAGCCTACCGAGAGTAAGCGGTGTGCCGATCACACGTTGGCGGCGTAGTTCCACGGGAGCAGGTCTTGGATCTGGCTTTGTTTGTGGCCTTTGACGATGGCGGTGAGCGTGGTTGTCAGCCAGGCGTGCGGATCGACA
>Ga0265797_10000539_pt1 | contig 68685 bp, 52 predicted proteins | sample P2T30metagenome_FD_192433 | JGI IMG/M metagenome (GOLD analysis project Ga0265797, IMG submission 192433) | Plant litter microbial communities from East Loma Ridge, Irvine, California - P2 T30 | ecosystem: Environmental > Terrestrial > Plant litter > Unclassified | place: USA: California...
GGAAAATTCCACCACATTGTTCAGTTCCTCTACTTCGATTCGTTGGAGTCAATTCCCACCTCCACAACCCGTTCGGAAGAGCAGTGCGCCCCGATTGGCTCGCGCTACGATGGCCAGATCGCCGTTCTGGGTCAGGAATACCAGAAGAAGCTCAGCAACGTCAAGCAGTTTCTCGTTGGTGCAGGTGCCATCGGCTGCGAGATGCTCAAGAACTGGGCTATGATGGGTCTTGGTACTGGCCCCGAGGGCAAGATTACCGTAACCGACAATGACCAGATCGAAAAGAGCAACTTGAACCGACAATTCTTGTTCCGACCAGCAGATGTTGGAAAGCTAAAGAGTGACGCTGCAGCAAAGGCTGTTCAGGTCATGAACCCTGATCTCAGTGGAAAGATTGTGACACTTCAAGACAAGGTCGGCCCAGAGACTGAGCATATCTTCAACGAGGAGTTCTGGAATTCTCTGGACGGTGTAACAAACGCGCTGGACAACGTAGAAGCGCGCACGTACGTTGACCGACGGTGTGTGTTCTTCCGCAAGCCTCTGCTTGACAGTGGTACTCTCGGCACAAAGGGCAACACCCAGGTTGTTCTGCCATTTATTACAGAGTCTTACTCTTCATCGCAAGATCCTCCCGAGAAGTCCTTCCCTATGTGCACACTCAGGAGTTTCCCCAACCGGATTGAGCACACTATCGCCTGGGCGCGAGAGTCATTTGATTCGCTATTCGTCAAGGGTCCGGAGATCGTTAACCTGTACTTGACGCAACCCGACTACCTTGGTGCATCGCTGAAGCAGTCTGGTAACGAGAAGCAAACTTTGGAGACTTTGCGGGATTTCCTGGTCACCGAGAAGCCGCTGTCTTTTGACGACTGCATTATTTGGGCTCGTCATCAATTCGAGAAGAACTACAACCACGCGATAGCGCAGTTGTTGTACAACTTCCCCAAGGACTCCAAGACCGGCTCCGGTCAGCCATTCTGGTCAGGACCCAAGCGTGCGCCAGACCCATCGAAGTTTGACTCTTCAAACCCAACACACTTTACCTATGTGGAAGCTGCTGCCACCTTACATGCGTTCAACTACGGCATCAAGCCGAATGCATCGAAGGAGCACTACGTTGAAGTTCTCAACGACATGATCGTCCCTGACTTCCAGCCCGATCCTACTGTGAAGATCCAGGCCGACGAGAAGGAGCCAGACCCGAACGCTAACCAGGCTGGTAGTGATGATAATGAGTCGCTTGATAGCATTATCAAGCAACTTCCAGCACCAAAATCTCTCGCCGGATTCAAGCTTGAGCCTGTCGAGTTCGAAAAGGATGATGACTCCAACCACCACATTGACTTCATCACTGCTGCCAGTAATCTCCGTGCTGAGAACTACAAGATTGAGCAAGCGGACCGTCATAAAACCAAGTTCATTGCTGGAAAGATTATTCCGGCCATTGCTACCACTACCGCCTTGGTGACTGGTCTCGTCAACCTTGAATTGTACAAGATCATTGACGGCAAGACGGACATCGAGCAATACAAGAACGGCTTCATCAACTTGGCGCTGCCATTCTTCGGTTTCAGTGAGCCGATTGCAAGCCCGAAGGGTACATACCAAGGGCACGACGGCGAAGTAACGATCGACAAGCTATGGGATCGTTTTGAGGTGGATGATATCCCCCTCAAGGACTTTGTGGACCACTTTGAGAAGAAGGGTCTATCGATCCAGATGATCAGCTCTGGTGTTAGTTTGCTCTACGCATCATTCTACCCTCCAGCCAAATTGAAGGATAGGATGCCTCTCACGTAAGTCTCTCCAACTCCCCTCTTGTACGCAGACACTAACAAAAACAGTATGAGCAAGCTTGTCGAGCACGTCAGCAAGAAGCCAGTACCCGAGCACCAGAAGAACGTCATCTTTGAGATTACCGCTGAGGACCAGAAGGAGGAGGATGTTGAGATCCCGTATGTGATGGTCAAGTTGAAGTAGATGTCTCATGACTTGGGCAGTGGATAGGTTCCCAGCAAACGGGGATGAATATGACGTGAATTAGACGAGCATAGCTTGCATGAATAGACACATGACTTTAAACGTTAAACGCGCCCAAGCATTCAGCTAGTGATGATGTCGTTTTGTTCTAAACAGTTGGCTCCCGAACAGAAACGATGAACAACTGAAAGCAGTGGGTCAAGTGTCATGGGAGATCTGCTCGTGCCAGTGAAGATCAGGCTGGCCGGTGGACCCGCACGGAATGCACGCTTTTGGTTGTAGGTGCCGAAAGTCGGACGAGACCCGTGGGGCAAAACGCCAAGCATTACAGCCCTATCACCAATGTTGATTATCAAGCCTCTAGGACTTTCCCTCAGTATGCAACAATGTAGTCTTCACACCCATCCCAATCACATTCACACACATCATGGCGCCCTCCCTAGAAGAGCCAGTACAGGTCGATTTCGAAGCGCCACTCAAGGCTGCGCCGAAACTCGTTGCGCCTGAGCCAGGTATGTTTGCCCCGCCTCTTTTCGCAACTCGGCGAAAGTACAATACTAACATAATTGCGACAGAACACTGTCCTGGTCCCGAATCCCTCACAGCCGGTCAAGCAGATTCATGCGCAGGATGTCCCAACCAGTCAATATGCGCCTCCGCACCCAAGGGCCCCGATCCCGATATACCCATCATAACCGCACGACTCTCCTCGGTGAAGCACAAGATCCTGGTCCTCTCCGGTAAAGGCGGCGTCGGAAAGTCGACCTTCAGCACAATGCTATCACATGGCTTCGCATCGAATCCGTCATCGACTGTCGGGCTCATGGACACAGACATCTGCGGACCCAGCATACCAAAGATGATGGGTGTGGAAGAAGAGACAATACACGTCAGCGGAGAAGGATGGGAACCGGTATGGGTCAGCGAGAACCTCGGAGTCATGAGCGTACAGTTCATGCTGCCAAACCGCGACGATGCGGTAATATGGCGAGGCGCAAAGAAGAACGGTCTGATCAAGAAATTCCTCATGGACGTAACTTGGGGGGAACTGGACTTCTTGATCGTCGACACACCACCGGGCACATCCGACGAACATCTGTCTGTAAACTCGTTCCTCAAAGCCAGTGGCGTCGATGGCGCGGTCCTCGTTTCCACACCCCAAGAAGTCTCGCTCCTCGATGTTAGGAAGGAGATTGATTTCTGCCGGAAAGCCGGCATACCCATACTGGGAATCGTGGAGAATATGAGCGGGTTTGTTTGTCCGGGTTGCAAACACGAGTCTCAGATATTTAGAGCGAGTACGGGTGGTGCAGCAAGGCTGGCTAAGGATCAAAATATACCCTTCTTGGGCAAAGTACCACTGGACCCAAGGATAGGCATGGCATGCGATTTTGGGGAGAGTTTCTTGACGGCGTACCCAGACAGTCCGGCATGTGCTGCTATCAAGGAGGTTGTCAGGAGAGTTGGGGAGGAGATTGGGCTGAGTAGGGAAGAGGTGCTGCCTGTGGATGAAGAGGAAGTCTGATATTGTCAAACACTAATGAGGTTTGTTTGTGAATAGGGATTATTGATATTGTAAATTGAGCAGCATAAATAGCGTTACGCATCAGCATATACTCGTGGACGAACCCGCTTGTCGCCAATAGCACACACGATCACATGATACAGAGTCCCTCAGTCGGCCCGTGGCAGAAACGTAAAAACTTACGAAGACGGTTGACGCAAGCATCGCAGATCACCACAATGGACTCACTGGAACATGACATACAAAAGAACACAAGAGATAGAGTGATACGAATTAGGGGTATCTTCTCGTTTTGTGTTTTCATGAGGCGATGCCAATGCAGACTTGCGGTACTGTAATGCTACCTGATGGAAACCACACTCGTGAACAAGCATAGCCACTTGACCCCTCTTGTCACCGTCATCCACTGCCACAATGGCGCCGCCCCGTTGGATCTTCGTGTGGCAGATTATCGTGTGGAAATTAGAGTGGACTGGCAGCCACACCACAGCCATTGATCATCGTCATATACAATGCTTGGCAAGGATAGCGGGTGCTTGGCGCTTGCGTCGAAAGCTTGGTTGGGTAGCTTGTGGCGCGGGAGGGAGATAATGAGCTCATAGACTTTGCGAGGATGAATGCAAGAGACTGAAAATAGGTTTCTTGAGGAAACTGACATATGGGGTGGGTAGGATTGGAGACGGCGTGTCAGACCATGCAGAAGATCGCGATAGGCCCCGTGTGTGAGGGATGGACTGCAGCGCGGAAGCGTCGAGGATGTCATGGCCCACCCGGCTAGCGGCAACTATCCCTGCCGTCCCTTGTGCCATCAATCACAGGCACAACAACTTTCAAGACTTTGAGGCTAGAGGCGCTTTCATTTTGGCCCCAGCCTTTCCTGAAATTCTTACTCTCCCCCGCCTGATATCGTTTCCATACTACCCGCGCTCTCCATAGGCGTGCAATTGCTTCAATTGCGACAGGAACGCGACTTATACTAGCGGCGCGCATCGTATCTGCGCCTGAGCTCAACTCTTGGACCCTGAGCGCATCGCCATTGTAGGTTGCCGCGTGGTCTAGTTGACTCAATAGGCTGACCGGAGTGTAGACTTGTAGACATATTCGACGCGTCTGCTTATATACCTGCGCTTTTCTCTCGCTGTCCAACATCGCTCGCGATCGGCTACTACCATGGCCGCCGAATACCAACAACATGAGGACCCCAGTGGCGTGATAGGCATTGGGGCCGGGCCTCAGGTCATCAGCACCTCGGGCGTGGTGGATGTCATCATGGGACCGCTCCTCAACTACAGACGCACCAGCAACCAGCAGGCCGGGCAGCCCGTCTGGCATGGCAGTGTCCTGATTGTTACTACGCCTGGCCAACAGAACCCGAACGAGGCACAGCCGAACCCCCAGCTTGTGCTTTCACCAGCTGGTCCCGTCGACAGGAACATTGGCGACGTGAGGTTCAGCGTAGATGCGCGCACCTTTCACGGCGAGAAGCTGTATGAAGACAGCAAGAGGGCCTTCTGGCGCTTCCGTATCGATGCGCCCATGCAGCCATTCGAGTCGAGATGGCGTTACGATATCCAGAACCTCAAGTACACCGACACCCAGAAGGAGGAGAAGCCGCAGAACTTCGTCGTACCTTCGATTACACAGTCGATGCGTATCATGTTCCACTCCTGCAATGGCTTCAGTGTAGGCACTGATATGGACGTCTGGTGTGGACCTGTACTGTGGAACGACGTTCTACGCATGCACGACCAGCGACCCTTCCACGTCATGATCGGAGGAGGCGACCAGATCTACAACGATGGAGTGCGAGTAGACGGCCCTCTCAAGCCTTGGACCGATATCCACAGCCCCCATAAGCGACGAGAATTCCCCTTCGGTCAGCAAATGCGTGCCGACTGTGATGAATACTATTACAATAACTACGTTAGATGGTACAGCCACGCACCCTTTTCTACGGCCAACAGCCAAATCCCTCAGGTAAACATCTGGGATGACCACGACATCATCGATGGTTTTGGCTCATACACTGACCACTTCATGAACTGCGCCGTCTTCCGCGGTATTGGTGGTGTTGCACACAAGTACTACCTCCTCTTCCAGCATCATCTTGCTCCTCCAAAGAGCACTTTCACGACCGATGCGCCGCAGACGACCGATGTAAGCGGCCAGGGAGAAGGAACAACGCCCGCCGATCCTGCCCAAGTGCAAAACACTTTCGTCATGACCAACGACGAGGGCGACCCATCATACCTCATAGGCTCAAAGCCTGGCCCATATGTTGAGGAACGTAGCCGTAGTATCTTCTGTCAGCTAGGTGCGCGCATTGCCTTTGCTGGTATTGATGCTCGAACAGAGCGTACTAGGCATCAGGTCAACTACCCCGAGACTTACAAGATGCTCTTCGATCGTCTGGATGCTGAGTTCACTGCAAACCCAGAGCTCAAGCACATGATCTTGCTGCTTGGTGTCCCAATCGCTTACCCTCGTCTGATCTGGCTCGAGAACATCTTGCAGTCACCCCTGATCGCACCCATCAAATTCTTGAACAAGCGCTTCGGCTTCGCTGGAGGCTTCTTCAACCAGTTCGACGGCAAAGTCGATTTGCTCGACGACTTGGATGATCACTACACTGCGCGCCAACACAAGGAGGAGCGTCGTAACCTCATGCACAGTCTGCAGGCCTTCTCTAAGAAGTTCTCCGTGCGTGTCACCATTCTCGGTGGAGATGTACATCTAGGAGCCATTGGGCGTTTCTACACCAACCCCAAGACACATCAGATCCCTGCCGAAGCAGACCACCGCTATATGCCCAACATCATTAGCTCTGCCATTACCAACAAGCCTCCACCACAAGCCGTCGCAAACCTGCTCGCCCGCCGAAACAAGATCCACCACCTTGACAAGGAAACTGACGAGACGCTCCTTGAGATCTTCGACCGCGATCCGGCCCTGCCCGACGGCGTCAACGCGACAAACGGTACTTCTACCGCCCAGATCAATGGCGATGGCAAGGACGGAAAGATCGAACCCAAGACTTCCGCCGCCAACCACGCCACAATGCCCTCCCGCAACTACGCCATCATCTGCGAATCCAATATTCCCACTCCCTCGACCCTCGGTGTACCGCCCGGCTCCGCCCCTTCCATCCACACCAACAACACCGCCGCGTCCAAGGTCTCTGCTGCTCCCGGCAAGAAGGACAACATGCGTCTGGGCTTCCATATTGGTGAAGAGAAGGCTGGTACTCAGCATCCCGCTGCTAACGGTATCGTACCCTCCGGTCTGTGTGGACCGTATGGGTTGGACGTCACACTTAGGGTGGAGATTAGCAACCAAGATCGGGAGGGAAGGACGGATGGGTATGGGTTTAGCATTCCGGCGCTGGATTGCTCAGCTTATGCTGATCGGGATGCGAAGTGGTAGATGCGTGTATCCTGAGGGAGGGAGAGCTTGGATGGTGAACAGAAGGGGGTTGGAGGGGTAGATAAAGAGGCGCCACGGTGGAGGTTACTGGTTGATGATACTTTGCTTTCTTGTTTTGGTCTATACCCTCTCGAAAGTCGCTTGGCTTAACGCCATGATGTGTAGTAGTTAATAAGTGTTTAGTCTGTAATGTTACCCCTTAATTGGGTTGGTAAAGCAGAAGTCTCGTTCCTTACGTTCTTGCAAAGCACAATGATGTATATGTATGCAAAAACAGCTCGGTGCCAGCATGTATCATCTCAAAATACATTGGTTACCTACCCGTAAGATAATTGGTAGAATAACCTCCGTCTCCGCGGTTTTGCAGGTTGAAATCCATAAAGTTCGTTCTGTCTCGACAAGGTATTTACTGCCGGCATGCGCAGCCCCACATGGTGTCTTGGGTGTTTAGATGCGTGGGACTTTCGCCCAGAAATCAATTTCATGGCCTGTCAATTGTACTCAGCACTAAACCCTTCTGCAATTAGCGGGGTGCCTGATAGATACTACCTAGTGATAATACTATCTGGCCCCATTCTCTTCGAGGACACCATAGGCCAGATCGTATATCCATCCGCGGAGTGAAGAGAGGACCCTGCATACTGTACGAATGCGGGCTCGAGAATTTCCTTTTCCCGTAAGCATGGTGCGAGGCTGAAGAGAACACAATGTAGCCCGCACACGTGGTAAAGAAGGAAGGTCCGAAGAGCCGTTTACATCCTTCGTGTCTCAAGATGCGGAATCGAGGGTCCATCGGAATACTAGTCCCGGTACGTGTTTACCCGCCCGCCCGTTGGCGTTCTAGACGAACATTTCCCCTGCTATTCTCTTTCATCCGACTGGTGCAAGGCGTAAAAATGCTACAGCTCACCCTCTTGCCGTTGTACCCATGTCGAGCAGTCCTGTACCCAAGGATTTGGTAAACGGTTTTTCGCCTCAATGAGTCCATTGCCCGCTGCATGCTGCACGCTTGGGCTGAGATCCTATACAAACTGGATATGTATAAATGCGCTTATGAGCCACAAAGAGCATGGCAGTCAGGGACCGTCCTGTCACTCACTATCCTTTAGACTCCCCATCAGTCCAAAATGCTGGCCAGATCCTTCACTGTTTCTTTGGCCTGTGCTGCCCTCGCGTTTGCACAGAGCGCTTCGCTTACTGTCCCACCTGCTGCAGAGACGCTCGCTGCCAAGATCACGCCTGCAGAGCTTCCTCTTTTCGATGGCGAGACCATACAACTGACAGACGATGTCGTAGCTACGCTCCTACAGAACCCTGATCTTGCAGAGTATGCGTCACTGTACGAGTTCGAGGACAGCTCGAACTCTACGCTTTCGGTGCGGGCACGCCGCACTCGTAGAGCTCTTCGTTGCAAGACTATGCCTGGGGATGAATTATATCCGAGCAAAGCTGCGTGGAGTGTTTTCGACACCTTACTTGGCGGTGCTCTGGAGAAGATTGTTCCTATAGGCTCGTCCTGCTACAAGAAATCCGAGTATGACAACTGTAAGTGTACTTGTACAGACTGCATGTGAAATATACACTGACTTCGTACACCGACATCTAGACGATGCCGCAAAGTGCGCGAACCTGGTGAAGAACTTCGATCAAGAAGAGATTTAGTTAGTAACGATACTTGACAGCGAACCGACACAGCCACTAACAGCAGCAGTTATGTTGATAACGGCGCACTAATGAACCCTCTGTGGTATGGAATGACCTGTCCCATTCCCACTTCAGGCGACTCCGCCAACGGCACTTGCACCCAAGGTGGCTACTCGGAGTATGCTGTAAAGATCAGCAACGTTGCGCAGATTCAGTTGGCAGTGAACCTCGCACGCAACCTCAACCTTCGCCTAGTCGTTCGCAACACTGGTCATGGTAAGTGTCTCTATACGAACTGCATGTAATATATATACTGACTTCGTACGCTTTTATTTAGACTACAACGGTCGCTCGGTAGGGAAAGGTGCACTGAGTATCTGGACGCATGGCCTCAAGGAGATCAAGTATGTCAAAAACTACAAGAGTTCGATGTACAATGGACCAGTCTTCAAAGTCGGAGCGGGCGTCCAAGGTTTCGAGCTCTACCAAGCTGCCGACAAATATGGCGTCTCCGCTATCGCTGGTATCTGCCCTACCGTGGGTGTGTTTGGAGGCTACTCTACAGGCGGCGGCCACAGTCCTCTAATGCAGTTGTTCGGCGTGGGGTCTGATCAAATCGTCGCTCTCGAAGTCGTCCTTGCTAGTGGCCGTTTCGTTACTGTTACCCCAGAGGTCAACAGTGATCTTTACTGGGCCATGTTAGGCGGTGGAGGCGGTACCTTCGGCGTGATCACATCTGCTGTAGTCAAGGTCCACCGCAAGGTCCCGGTCACTCAGTCTTCCTGGACCATCATGACGTCCGAGGCCGTTACAGTCGAAAAGTTCTGGGAGGCATTTAAGTTCTTTTTCGACAACATTCCCGTTTACAACCGAGCGAAAACCTACTCCTATTTCTCCCTCATGAAGCTCGCACCAGGAACTTACATGTGGTCGATGGGCCCATTCTTTGCCACGGACAAGACAGTCGAAGAGTATGAGGCTCTTATCAAGCCTTTCTACGAGAAGTGTGCCTCGCTTGGTATTGAGCTCAGCCCCAATACAACCCACCACGACAGTTTCTACCCAGCCTACCAGGCGACATTTGGCACCTTCAACTATTACATTGGTGGCGCCACAGGTATTGCGGCCAACCGTTTGTTGACATCGGAAAACTGGGAGAACTCTGAGATTCGCAACCAAACAGTGGCCGCTATTCAGCAGATTGTGGAAAATGCTATGATGATAAATATGTACCACCAGCGCCCTATCGACCCGGAACAAAAGGGTGTCAACTCTGTCAACCCTGCTTTCCGCAACGAAGAGAGCCAGATGGTCGTCATCAACAATGTCCCCGAAGAATCCGCTGCGGGGTGGCAAGCTACCGTCGAAAAGATCACCACTGAGGTCATGGCTCCTCTACGTGAGATATCACCCGCTGGCGGCGCGTATGGTAATGAGGCCGACATCGCCGAGCCGGATTGGCAACAATCTTTCTGGGGCTCCAACTACCCCAGGCTCCAGCAGATCAAGAAGAAGTATGATCCTGGTATGCTCTTCTATGTGCATCATGGTGTTGGCACCGAAGGCTGGGCCATTGATGACAACGGCATTATCGGCGCGGGTGTTCAGTCGATGGACGGTCCATTGTGTCGCGTGTAGTCGTGTTAAAGCGATGCGCTCGGTCGTGTAGATATTTCAATGCAAATGCGATATTTTCAATGGCATTTTTCTCGATGAACTCCCAGACAATGACACGCGTCACCGAGGCCGCACGGCGCTTACAGTGTTCATGGACGCGTATGGTAGTGGGCGTCCCGTCTGCCAAGACATTGATGCGACGATATAGAAACGTTGTTTTGAGCTATCGGCAGTTGTAATCTGCCTGGGCAGGCGTCGATGCGATAAAACGGGCGGACTGATGAGGTCGGGCTGTCCCACGATCGACTCTCTGTCACAAGCTCAGAAGCCATACGTGCTCTTCTATAATTTTCCGGTGGTGCTTCACAATGCGATGTGACTGAAGAGCGGAAAAATCGCCGTCGATTCCGCTCTTTTACGCGTCGAAGGATTTGCCGGTGGGAGCTTTTTGGGGGGCTGTGCGACACTTATGCTGCAGACGCGGAGTGCGGCCGCCTCCCCGTCCCTTAGCCCTGTCATCTGCAAGACGTTGTTCTAGAAGATCTGAAAGCGGAGGGAAAGTCGATGCGACATGCATGACCATGTCTCGTCGCACGTCCGCGCCTATGAGGAGTCGAGACGTGCAAGGAGCCGGGTTGTTGCGTCGCAGGTCATGGTGAGGGCCAGATTGTCAGGAAAGTGTATCGAGCGCGAAGCACCAGGGCAGGTACACCCGATTAGTCAACCTTCAACAGTCTGTCACTACTACAGGCAACGGGATGTAAAACAAACAGAGATCTCGTCCTCCGCCATGGCTTCCTTTCTCACGCCTCCGTCTTGTGATCGTCAGCTGCTTATTCTACAAATCTGCACTCAAATCTTCGGAAGACTCAGTATCCGACGCGGAATCTTCAACATCGGTCTCCAGCATGTGCCCCTTCAGTAAGCTTGGCAACTATATCGCTCTTTGATATCGCTAATTAAAAAAAAAGCTTCGTTGCCTTCTGGTGAGGGACCAGCTCGCTTCTCCCCCAGCGCTGTCAAGGACTGGCAGCCCAGGCGAAAGTCTGTCTCGAACGCTTGTGAGCGATGTCGACGGAGGAAGATTCGATGCGACGGCGAGACGCCCTGCTCGACGTGTAAACGTTTTGCAATACAATGCGTGAGAACACAGAAACCAAAAGAAGTTGTGGCATCGTGAGTGCTAGCATCAAGACGCGTCAACGCGTAGTCACATGACCCATGTTCTAATGAATCTGAAGCGAACATCGTGAAGCATTAGAAGGACGAATACACCAGCTCGAAGCACAGTTGGCCAGACACGTCAATGCGCCCATGCATGGTATGGAATCCATCGACCAGAACCTCATGGCCGGCACGCCAACATCCTTCGACTGGCAAGCGACGCCTTCGCACCTCAACCTCGACACCACAATACCCGCCACATTCACCGCCGATGACTTGGATATGGGTTCTTTCTCAGCCAGAAGCGGGAGCATGCCTTCCATCGCCATAGATGAATGTGAGCCTTTCCCCAACTTCTCCACGCCGTCTTCACCAGTACCTTCATTATGGTTAGGTACCACGCGTGCCTCGTCACCCGATTCGATGCCACCTGGATCCGCACTACCGCAGTTCGGAACGGCATACCCACCCATGAGCAAACCCATGCCATCGTCGATCGAACCGCACACGGCGCCATCTTGGGAGTTCATGGCTCAAGCAAGCTCCAGTCAGTTACAACCAGGTACTAGCAGTCGAGGTCATTCTCGGAAGACTTCAACCTCTTCCCTGTCTCAGGCTAGTAATGAGCAGGCCATGTCGCCAATTCCTGAAGTCGAGGATGACATCCTCCCTCTGGCTCCAGCACCACGACTACCCCGTCAAGGCATATTCGCTGCTCGTCGTACGGAGAGTCCTGGCCCAGGCTCTTCCCGATCAAGTTTCACCGACCGCAGTCGTGCTCTGGCAACCACTCCACTTCCCAGTCGCTTCGAAGCAGAGACCTTGACAACGGAGTTCGTCCAACATCTCGAGTCCCTGGACTATAGAGCTTACTCCATCACCCCCTCACTCTTCTCTCGGTTCTGCGAATCTGTTTACCCCAATTCTCAGCGACCTGCTGTCGAAATCTCTGCCTCCATGCCAATGGCACGCTTCCATGTCTTCCTAGCAATGGCCATTGCGATGAAGGTGAGGATCAAGGATGCGCCAGAAAATACAAACGCGCTCCTTGATACTTGCTACGAGCTTGCCATGCAGCAAGCTTGTTCTTCCACATTCTGGCAAGAGACAGGTGGGATGGAAGCAGCTCAACTGTTGGCACTTTTTGCCTCGCTTCGCAAACCTGCTAGCGAAGAGCCGCGCGGTCTTCAGCACTCCTTCTCTTGGTGAACAGTAGAGTCCCAAGATTTTTTTTTTTTTTTCGTACTCATGACTGTATGTCTTCTCTTTCCTTTCTGTTTATCCTTGATCTTTCCGAAAAGTCGCGACCATTCCCGTGTCATCTTGTACATATATAGCATACCTTTACGAACGGCAGCCTCCTTGCAAGCGCAATAGATACCATCCTATCCATGCTGAGAACCTGTGTCCTCTTGAATCCCGTATCTTGCTCTTCTTTCGAGTCGCAACAGGAGAATGCTACGGATATCATCTATGCTACTGCAGTATACATGTAAGGTATCAGATGCGCATACGGTCTCATGAGCGGCTAATTGCCCTTGAGCTGATGAGCTATCAGAAGCCAGTCATGAGTCGCAAAGATAATGCAGTGCGAAATTTTGGGACTTGGGGCAATCGCACCAGATGCGAAGTTCCACATCTAATAGTCTTACATGGCTCAGGTGCTCCTATGTGACTGGAGAAGAAAGAAGAGACAACACTGGCGAGGTACTGCTTTGCCTCCGTGACGGCATTCGGTCGCAGCTTACCCGCTGGCAATGCCGGCTTTAATTCCGAAACATGGGGCGCGGTATACCCGATTTGGCGATTCCCCCTCAAATACCTTACCGGTGGTTCGCAGAGCCATAAGACGAGACCTCCACTGACACAAGGTGCCGCAGAGAGCTTGAATGATGTCGCAGATTGACGGAGCTGAAGTAGCGAAGCACTACAGCAAGAAGGACTGCTGGATAGTGCTAGATTCTAAGGCATACAATGTGACAAACTTCCTGTCCGAGCACCCAGGTGGCGCACCGATTATCCTCAAGAATGCCGGCTCGGTGAGTAGTATTGCAGTATTGGCGCAACTCAACACTGACGTTGATCAGGATGCGACGGAAGAGTTCAAGAAATACCACCCGTTGAGCTATCTGGACGATTATCTGCCCAAAGATGCGTTCCTCGGACCTGTCGACCCCAACACATTCGGCCAGCTACGCCAGATCAAGAGCGAAGAATCAACAAAGCCATCCGAAATCGACCCGAATTCCAACGAAATTCCACACGTAAGCCTCTGTGTCTCGACCACCGACTTTGAAGCAGCGGCCAAAGCAGTCTTACCTCATAAGTCGTACGTTTACGCTTCTGGATCCGCCAACACAGGTGCATCGCTCAAAGGCAACCTCGATGACTGGAGTCGTATCAATTTCCGGCCGCGTGTAATGCGAAACGTAGGCGATGTAGACACGCGTCGCAAGATCTTCGGGCATAGCTCACCGTACCCATTCTACATTTGCCCCATGGGAACGATGGGCGCCATCCACGAAGCTGCTGAGCCAGAAATGATCCGAGGAGCAGTACGGAAGGGGATCCACAAAGTCGTCAGTACTGCGAGCTCCAAGAGCAGCGAGCAGATCATGCAGAGCTATCAAGATGAGCAAAAACGACTTGGTAATGGCAGTCCGACGCAACTATTCTACCAATACTATATGCCCGTCGACCGCAACAAGGCTATCGAGCTCATGCGCATCGTCAAACGCTGCGGGTACAGGGGCCTGTGGATCACAGTCGATACGCCTGTTCTTGGTAAGCGAACGGCGGATCGATATCTTCAGGCCGAAGAGGCACTAGCAGTTGGTCTTGCAGAAGAGAGTACTGCAGAGTGGGAGACAGGCGGCGATAACGCTTTCGCACCTGCCATGGGTGGACGGCCGGTACAAGGCCAATTGAGTCCGCATACCACATGGGAAGATCTAGAGTGGATCCGCAAGGAATGGGATGGACCGATTGTGCTGAAGGGAGTGCAGTGCGCGGATGATGCGAAGCTAGCAATGGAGCATGGTTGTGATGGAATCTTGCTTAGTAACCATGGGGGCAGGCAGTTGCACACCGCACCGAGTGCGCTCATGACGTTGTTGGAGATTCGAACGTATTGTCCAGAAGTCCTGGAGAAGCTGAAAGTCTTCCTCGATGGTGGTCTGAGAGATGGGAACGACGTGCTGAAGGCGCTGTGCCTGGGTGCGACAGCTGTGGGCGTAGGAAGACCCTTCCTATATGCGCTTGGAGCTTATGGGTCGAAGGGTGTTGAGAGATGTGTTGACAGTAAGGATCATCGCGGTTTGAGAGTCAAACAAATGTGCTAACATGTGACAGTTCTTGCGGATGAGCTGCAGACGGGCATGCGCTTGTTAGGCATCACATCGCTGGACCAGTGCAGACCCGAAATGGTTAATGCAACGAGACTGCTGAATGAGATGTGGCGACCGGACCAGTTGAGCTTGAAGAGTAAGCTGTAAGGCCAATACGACTACCAGTCATTCGCGGATATATGCCTGAGAAAGTCCAAGTATTGCATGTCAATGTGATGGAAGTCTGGTACAGGCACATTTTGCGGTACCCCTCCACTTACCCCGGAGATTTGCACTTCCAGAACCAATAGGTAAAGGCTCAGCCCGCACTAGACTGATGCTGCCGCTGTCGCCGATACCGCCGAAAGCTACGGGCTCAAAATTCTTCTGCCCCTCAACCCCTCTTCACCCCACCATGCTTTTACCCACAGAATTTTGACGGGAATATAGACGTCGCACCCAAATCTTCTTTCATCAAATCTTCCTTAGGTGAGATGGCCGAGTTGGTTATGGCGCCAGGTTAAGGTTATCTTAACACATATTCCTGGTCACGAAAGTGGCGTGGGTTCGAGTCCCACTCTCATCAGCATTCGTCTGCTTTAGCAGATACCCCAGGACATTTTTTTTGCGCCTTCATGATGCTTGGATGGCTGTGCCTTTGCTGTTTTGCCATGTCTGCACCTAGTTTTCTATTTTGTTACTGGCATACTATTCAGCATCCTACCTCTAGCCTGCTTACATCTTAATCTGGAGAAGTTCCGTGTTGGGCTGCTTCAGAGATCGTCATGTTATTACACATCCTCTTTGATAAGAGAGCAAGTTGGGCAACGAAGACATGTTTAAAGGAAGCGTGTCCCAATAATGTAGCATTGTTAAAGAACCTGGAGTGTACTGCTTAATTGTGGTTTGTGCATTCTCTTAGTTACTTCCTAGCGACAGCAACATGCGCTACACATTTGAACCCCTCTACTTCGATTACATCCGCGTCATTTTTTCCATTCAAAGGCCTCTGAATCTTCACGGCAGCTTTTTTCCCGGCAATGTTCAATTGCTTTCTGAATTCTTCGTTCTCTTCGTCCGTCCACTTTGGACCCATATGCTTCCACATGCCGAACAAATAGCCGCAAGTCTCTTCTAAACTCCTTGAAGCATAGTAAACTGTCTTCTCGTGCAACTCAACATCTTTGAATCCTGCACCTTCCAGCGTCTTCTTGAGATGCGAAGCTTCGAACCAATCGTCCGAAACAGGCCAGCGAAACAAGGGCTCTTCTGGCTTGACCGCTTTCTGTGCTTCGTGTACAACAGCCATGTGGCCTACAGACTTCCAGCTAGTAACAATCGCTGTTCCTCCTGGCTTGAGCGTACGATGGATTTGCGCTGCACCCTTTGCCGCGTCGGGGAAGAAAAAGATGCCCATGTTGGTTATGGAGTGCGTAAACGTCTCATCGGGGTATGTCAGGTCGACACCGTCCATGACATCAAAGGACAAAGTCGCCGAAGACTTCGTAGCTGGAAGAGTGTGCCGCGCTAGATCAACCATCGATTTCGCATTGTCGACACAGGTGATCTTGATCGGAGTATCTGGGTATTTGAATAGAACTTCTTGCGCGACGATACCATTTCCGCATGCGTTGTCTAGAACCATGGAGTCGGAGTCGATTGGGGGCAGTATGTCGACGAGATGCATGGCAGTTTCGCGAGTGCAGCCACCAGTAGAGGCCTCATAGCTTGATGCGAGCGTGTCGAACATTTCGCTGGCGGTTACGCTGGGTTTACTCATGATGGCTGGCTGTTTGCTGTTTTGTTTCGAGCGGTACAATGTATATGCCGAGAGAAAACAAGGCGAGGTTAGTGAGGTACTTATAGGCGGCCTGAGGCTTACGAGAGACCAACACAGCTGACATGCGTGGTGGCTGACGTGAAGCAAACAAACGCGTGTGATACGCAGGAGGCATCAACAAAGCTCATACTTCATCGGAAGAATTTCGTCCTTGTTTGTACGACAAAAGTGGATTGGTAAGTCTCCGGATTTCTTTCTAGCCGAGAGTTCGGATACTTTCGCCCTCTAAAGTACCCGAGCTTAGAAATCGATTGTGTATTCTTCATAACAGTCGAGAGTCAGTCGTACGTACTTTCAAAAACTCTATTAAAAGTGAACTGGTGTATCCTCCTCTATGCAATTCTCAAGTTACCCAAGCGGTACTTCATGCATTTGGTAGCGGAACTCTCTAGCATTTACATCCCTATCTTGCCGTTTATAGCAACGCACACCTCTTCAATGCTAGTTTGATGTAACTTTAGGGAAGAAATGGTTCGCCTGCGTGCACGCCTTAGTAGTCAATGGGATTCCAGAAGGCGCACCAAGGCCTTGTTATTTAGAGCTTCGCATCCTTCTTAAACCTGATCAACCCATCTTGAAAGGTTGTTGCAATATGCACTCCACGTTTATAGTCCCACATACGACTGGTATGAAGTGCTCTCCCACCTGTAGCTCTAGTGAGCCAGGCCTCTTGCACAAACCATTTTCGCCCGTCTTTGTCACCATCCTTGTGCTCTTCTAGATTGCAGAGTGGTAGCGAGCCGTCTTCCCACAAGGTCGGATCGGCGTTTGGGTGGTCAATCCGTGGCTCAGAGGTCATGAGGAGATCTTTGCTACCGACATGAAAGACGACACTGTGAGATAGGGATGCCATGCGGGTGTAGTCTCGCGGCCGACCGAGATGGTTTGGGACGATAAAGAGAGAGTTGCGATCCGATGCATACAAATGTGCGCAGGCATGCATGTTGGCCTCTCGTGTTAAGGCAAACTTTTGATCTGAGTCTGAGGGAGGCGGATATGGTGCGGTAGGTAATGGCAGTGAACCGCGGAGGGTGTAAAAGGTCAGTTGCTTTCGATCGAGCGGATGGCGGCTACGGTTGTAATCCGTCATATCAGCCTTACGTATGTGCAATCCAGCTACGGGGTTGAAGTGTTCTGGATGCGCTGGAAGGTCTAAGCGTGGATTCGCGCAGTTAGTATATGTCTCACATATAGTTCGTATGGGGTCACTTACATGTTTCCCGGAAATATTCAGAATCATTGCTTGGAGCCGCTGGATGCTCCATCGGCTCATCGGCTTTATCTTCCAGTGTATCCTTGTATAAGTCCCTCAAATCCACGTCCTCTTGGACATCGAAGGGTGAGGTCTCTTCCCTTTTGAAAGAGCAGGTGCATACAAACATATACCCATGAGCGGCAACCTGGCTCACGGTCACGTCTCGGATGCAATAGTTGTAGCCATCTCGGATTTTTCGAACGCGGTACGTGTAATGTTCATTTGGCTTGCCGCCTAAGATGAACCATCCGGTGATGTTCTGTCATATTAGGTAGCTGCCGTAATAGTACGACACTGGTAGCTTACATGTATTAAAAACCCTTCTTCGACAGTTTGCGCTGCAGCCCATGCAGCTTGGGCAAACACGTGCCCGCCGTATGTTCCATTCTCGCCGCCAGTTGGTGAGTACGCTTTTACGATCGAGCGGAATGTCCTATCATCGATACGTTCAAGTTCGATTACTTTTTCGAAAGGAAGTACGCGTTTATCATCGGTGAAATATGGACGTACAACCATGACAACAATGGAAGCTTCCCAGATGGTACAGATTGATTAGTCCGTCTTCTCGAGGGATTTGCTTGAGCTGAGTCGGTATTGGTATTTACAGCTGGTGCAGACGCGACGCTAAAAAGTTACCTCGGAACACGCGGGGTTCGGTTGGATGACGGGACAAGACAACCCCCACTAGTGTCACTCAAGCTGTATAGATAGTCATGGCACGATATGATGACCCAGGCTGTGCGATGCCTCTGAGACCGAAGGAGTTGCGATTCTCTACATGCTCAATGTTTACTTCAGTCCGATCTTCCAGACCTCTTCTTCAGGAACCATAGCCTAACAAAGTAAAATACAAGACCACAAAGCCAAATCCCTACGAGGATCGCTGCCTGTATGGGCGCGAATACAGCGCCTCTAACAACGACAAAGCCGCTGATTAGGGCAAAAAGTATAGGGATAAGAATGAGAGGCTTCACGGGTCGGGGTAGATCGGGCTCTCGGAAGCGTAAGATGATGGCTCCAAGCACGGTGAAAAAGAAGAACGCATATTCAGCCAGCCCGTTGAGAGTTAACAGGATGCGCATGTTTCCGAGCAGAATATATATGCCAGAAAGGATAGTGTTGAGAATCAAAGCATTGCTAGCGGTCGTCAGAGAGTGATTGTCAAAGAAAACTCGGGTATATACGTACATTGGAGACTCTCCATTGTCCATGGCCATATCCGCTGGCTCATCCGAATCGGCAATTTTGCTTACTCTGAGGGTACCAACATATCCGACTGTGCCAAAAACACGCGGGAACCAATTGTTGTTCGCTGCTGCCACAGTCATCCTTCCAGCGACGAAAGAGTTACCAAGGGCGGAGCCCGCAATTACAAGACAGATGAGCGCTGTAGCAAAGTAAGCTACACCCTTGCCAAGGAAATGGGTAACAGCCGTCTGGTGTATGTCAGTACGCAAGATCGTGGCACTTAAGTTTGCAAAACTTACTACAGCAGCAGCATCCGTTGTTGATACAACCCCCCAAGGGAGTAAAATATAGTAGACCGCATTAGCTGCGACATAACAGAGTATGATTGTAGGTATAGCGGTGTTGATCGACAGTGGAAGCTGACGGCTGGGATTTCGCAACTCAGCTGCAACATAGTTGGCTTTGTCCCAACCAGAGTATGCCCATAGAGCTCCATAAAGAGCTGTTGAATAAAAGCCAAGTGACTCCCATGTAGTCACCTTTGTCCAGTCGAACCTTGATCCGTCGGGTAATACCGTGTCTCTTGGAGAGAACCAACTGTTTTGATGCCAATCATGACCTCCTAGGTCCTTGCTCTTTCCGACAAAGACAAAGACCACGACTAACCCAGATATGATAAGCAAGGAAATGGTAAGCAGTTTTATGGCAACGAAAAAGCTAGATAACCGAGTGCTCGTCTTGGTGCTGATGGAGTTTAGAGTCGTGACACACACTAGGACAAGCAGAGACAGCAATTTATGTGTGATAGGCGGATCTGGTTCATTCACACCCAAGCTGGAGTAGATGGACTCCACAAATACGATGCTGAGAATCGCAAGTGTAGCTGGCATAGTCGCAACGACCCAAGACCAAGCCGCCATGTATCCAAAGACATCTCCATAAATGTAAGTGAGATATGGTTGGATGCCGCCTTCGCCAGGAAACGCCGTACCGAGCTCAGCCATGGTCAGAGCGCCACTCCATGCTAGAATACCGCCAACTAGCCATACAAGTAGCCCGGCGCCAGGTGATGGAACATTCGCATCGATGGGTCCTGGCGATGAAAATACTCCGGATCCGATGACGATGCTTATCAGGAGCGCGAAGCCATCGAGCGCACCCAGGTTGCGGGCAAAAGTACTTCTCGCGGCGGTAGTTTCATCGTATTCCTCATCTGGAGCGTATGACGTTGTCGATTCCTGGCGGAGTAGAGGTGCTGTCTCTGAGGATGCCATTTGTCGCGTTCTTGAAGTGCACAGAGGCTTGACAAGGTAATCGTCGTTGTTTTGCCGAGGTGATTGCGCGCCACACGCGTCAACGCGGTGTAACTTAGAGAGCTACGTGTCTTCTCTAAGCTTCAGAGATGTCGCAAGCATATATCTTTTGATATTGCGAAGTTAAAGGAACCAATCCTCAATGTGGTGGTAGGAGAGGACAGGAAGGCTGGATTGGCGTGTGTCGCGCGATGCTATCGCGTCAGGATGAGCCCGAGTTACGTCATCCCGATTACCCACCACATGCCGCGACATCAGAATATGAAACTTCATTCACTAATACCCTTGCAGACGTACACCCATATATTTTAGAGGGCCCGCTGAGCTGAACTACTTGCAGATTCATTTTTCGTTCAGTACGACGTCATCCTGCAGACCTTGACTTGACATCTTTCTCTGCCAACCACATAGAGCTTGGAACCCTATGGCCAAGTATCCGCTGTCGCCAAGACGCACATGCATCTATTGGAACACATACGGTAGAAGATTAGCACTATGTTGCCTCAGAACCTGGAGAGACCAGATTACAACAAATCGATTGTTGGGATGGACCCTTAATGTCCAATGAGATACATGTCGCCCAGTGACAGGCTAGTCGGGCTCAAATCAGGGAGTGACTGTAATCTAGAATTGAGGCGTTCCCAAGGCTTCCTACCCGACGAGTCATCCCAATAAGGAAGAACGATACAGCAAAGAAGAAATCATAAGTAGAGACGCGACATTAGACGTTGGAACACCATAGATAAACTTCTTGAAGGTGTAAAGAAGGTCTTGCGCAAGCGGTATATATCCGTATGCAACTTTGGTACTAGGACTATAGGTAGATTTATCATCTCTCATCTATGCAACCATGACAACCGAAGGCATAAATACCAACATCCTCTGACTTGTGGACCACATATGATCTGTCTTTTGGTCGCAGTGCTGGGATGGCCAGAAACCTGTTCGCTAGCGTGCCTTCACATGGGAAACTGCGGGGAGGTTAAGCTTAAATCTTTAGTACAATGACGGACCAATGACGCTGGGTGGGAATCATTGGCCCTTGCAGAGTTAGTGTGCTGTATACAGCTTAGTGATGCCCATCATCATGGCGACGTCATTTCTTGTGAGCTCACGGTTTGCTCGCAGCTGCTTAAAGGTCTGGGTCCCTGGTCGAACTTCTATTCATCACACATTGCCTTTTTTCAAGATACCCAAATCTTTCTCAACTTTTCACCAATCTCTTCCTCCAATCAATTCACCGAGAAGAACACACATACCAACGCCACCATGTTCTCGAGACAAGCAACCCAGAATGCGCGGTTTGCAGCCCGTTGTGCCCGTCGTCCAGCTTCGCGGGTAGCCAACCCCCAGTTCCGCGCCCAACAACCCCGCTTCCAGTCTACCGAGTCAGCAACATCCGGCAACGCGGGTGCCGGCTCACATGCCGCAATCGGTGCCGCATCTGGTGCCCTTGCAGCCATCACAGTCGGCTACATCTTCTACAGACAATCGGGTGCTCGTGATGTTGTAGTAGCTTCCAAGACTGCAAAGGGCTACGTCAACTCAGCTACACAGAAGATCAAGGAGCAAACACCAGAGCCCAACGAGGCGCTGCAATGGCTGCGAAATGCTGCGCAGAGCTACGCTGCTTTCATCCCCGGTGCCAAAGGCTACGTTGACTCCGCCTTCGATGACCTCGATGCTATCCGTGCAAAGCACGGCAAGGAGGTTGACCAGATCGTCACCGAGGCATACGACGAGATGCGCCAGGTTCTCGGCAACGGTGATATGAGCCTCGTCACCGCACACAAGACTTGGGACGTTATTACCAAGCACATGAGCCGCATCGCAGATCTTGCTGGCGACGCATCACAACAGATCATGGACAACCACCCTCAGCTCAAGGAGAAGGTTGGCGGTAACATTGATAAACTTAAGGAGTACGGCGACAAGTATGGTCCCGAGGCCAAGAAGGAGGTCGACAGGACATGGAAGCAGATCAGTGACGTCGTCAAGACTGGCGTAAGTGCGTCGAACATTGAGAAAATCAGGAGCATCGTGCAAGAAAAGGTGGAGAAGCTGAAGAAGATGGGCGATGAGGCTTGGGACAAGGGTATGGAGCAGGCAAAGCCCTACCTTGACAAGAACCCTCAGGTCAAGAAGATTGTCGAAGAGAACGCGGATGCACTCAAGGGCGGAAATGTCCAAGAGCTGTACGAGCGCGTCAAGTCTGCCGTCGAGAAGGGTGATACTGGCGACCTTGAGTCATACGTTAAGAGCGCCGCCAACAAGGCCAAGGAGTCTGGTTTCGGTGATATCGAGCAGTACTTCAAGCAGATCCCTGGCGGCGACCAGATCATGCCCAAGCTAAGCCAGCTTCAGGACGTTGCCCAGAAGCACGGCGACGAAGCACAGAAGCTTTTCAAGGACACTATCTCGGAGATCTCCAGCCTCCTCCAGAAGAAGGGTGAAGAGGCATCCAAGTTGGCCGACAAGGCAAAGGAGGACTCTAAGAAATAGGACACGACAGAAATGTTGTCCTAGCATGATGAGGAGTGTAACGACTACTTTACTTGTACGATTATATGCATCATCGGCGTTGACCAAGTCCAGCGAAATTATCTTAGCATCTGTAAACAATCTTGAAAGCAACTTCAATCTGACTACTATCTGCTGTCGCCTTCTCTAGCCTCTCTGTGATGTCCCACATTGGTTCGTCGCACAGTCGGCTAGAGATGATTGCATCAAGGTATTGTGCGGGGGATGCATGTCCATGACTGCCTGCATGCAGGAACTGCTCACTGTGCACACCGCACACCGTGTTGACGTCTTCTGGAATCCTCTATGCGGGGTGAACTGTCGGTGTAATATGTACATGTACGTCTTATAGGCTGCACACAGGAGTTGCCGCCAAAGTAACCCCGCGATCGGCTAAGGAGGTGAGTGGGTCTGTGGTGAAAGAAAGTGGTGAGAGAAGGCGATGGCGGCGTTCGTGCGCCCAATGGACCGGACACGCTCCACTGAGGCAGCCAATGACGTAAATGCGCCTCCCCTCCCCCCGGCTGCGCCGCCCTTCTCTGACACCTGGCAAGCGCTGCTACTCTATTTACTTGTCCCTCAACAAATTCCCAGCCCTCTACATCTTCTCACTCCAATTCCCCACTTGTCTCTACCAAACTCTTCCTTTACACGTCGATCGATACTACTCCTACCGCCCACCTAACCCAGACACACTACACAACCGCAACCATGGGCAAGGTAAGCATCGGCGTGCTCACATGTACCCCGCTGGTACCCCGCTAACACGTGCATAGGCGAAGTACATCATGCTCGACTGCGACAACACGCTCGTCCAGTCTGAGCGTTTTGCGTTCGAGGCCTGCGCCGACCTCACCAACCAGGTCATGGAGAGGCACAACATCGATGCCCGCTACACAGCCGAGTCATTGCTCGAGGACTTCGTCGGCCACAACTTCCGCGGCATGCTCAAGGGCCTGCAGGAGAAGCACAAGTTCAAGATGCCCGACGACGAGATGGAGGACTTTGTCGCACAAGAACTCGGCGCCGTCACTCTCAAGCTCAGCCAGAAGGCTGTCGAGTGCCCTGGCGTGACTGAGCAGCTCACCAAGCTCAAGGAGGAGGGCTACCCTATGTCTGTTGTCTCTACTTCCGCCAAGAGCCGCGTCGTCGCTTCCATCGAGAAGGCCGGCATCGCCCACTTCTTCCCTCCTGAGCACGTCTACTCTGCTGCCACCTCACTCAACCCTCCCTCTTCCAAGCCCGACCCCAAGATCTACCTATACGCTGCCGAGCAACTAGGCGTCAAGCCTTCCGAGGCCATCACCGTCGAGGACAGCAAGAGCGGTGCCACTGCTGCCATGCGCGCCGGTATCCCCTGCATCGGCTACGTTGGCATCTACGGCATTGAGGAGGGCAAGGACAAGATGGACCAGATGGCTAAGCTTCTCACCGAGGAAACCAAGTGCGCTGCCATCATGTACGATTGGAAGGACTTCCCAGAGTGCTTGAAGAAGGTCGAGGCCAAGTTGTAAGTCCTTACTTCGACACTTGTGTAGGCGCTGAGGAAGATGAACATTTGATGAACTCGACCCGCCATTGCGGGGGAGCTTACGATTACATTCACGACATCAATGATTAAATAGATTCAGTAATGAACAATTTAGCGGACATGGTCCCATTCACATTTACATTCACATTCATATCCACGACAACCATCTTTACTGTTCCTTTGTTCTACCGTGTTTACTATTTTGTTTGGTGACGCAATGGTGGGACCCGCGCCGTTCGTGGGCAGGCACAGCGTTCCAGGCTCGGGTGACGGCCCAACGCTGCCCCGCTCCCCACTTGGTACCTGCAAACTTCAACGCGAAACATCCCGAACATCGAACTTTTGCCTTTGCCATCCCAGATCCCTAGTGCCAGCTTTTCGTCGCGTCAATTTCTGCTGCTCACGCGTCCTGCAATGAGCAGTCTGAGCCGCCGTGCCCATGTCGACGGTCCGATCCATTAATGTGCTGATCCTCACTCCGACCTCAGCGCTAGCTGGCTCCTGATTCTCGGACTGAAGAGCCTATAGCTTCGGCTAGTGAAGGGACGTCTGCTTTGCCAAATCAACGCTCACGTGATTACAGAGAAATCAGCTGATCAATACCGTGCCAAGCGAATGTGCCTCGGTAAGAACAGGGCCTCAATATCACGCAAAGTCGTGCTCTACCACACTCTTTGCGCAAGACCCAACAACCCCTTGTCCGCCGGGTCTTTCCACAACGCAGAATCAACACTAGCCACTGAACAGCTGGATATGACATGCGCGAATCCTAGCACAGAGTTTAACGACAGCACCTCATCCTGTCGTTATCTTCGCTCAACAGATCTGCACCTTGGCATTCTGGCGGCCAAGACATGACCAAGACATGCTTGATAAAGCCTCCTTCCTATCCTGTCGACAGCTCCTTGCTCGAAGCTTTTGCTTCATCTAACACCACCAATGTCATACCCTGTACGGCATTGGACTTCATATACACGTTGCTTATGATCTTTGCCGACTGCCAATCGTGGATCTACACCACCTCGTGTGATGGGTCACTACATGTATAGTAGCATCGAAAGGGGCAGGTATTGTGGCTACCTGCCGGGTTAGCCATAGGCAGTGCAGGATGGATACTGGCATTTGGAGTACCTCTGTGTCGGAGAGCATGCATTTAAGAGTACGTGAGAAGCCTGCTGTGATAATCCATCGGCACCTGTCGCATCGTTCAAATCACAATCAACATGTATCTACGCACAGCCCTTCTATCTTTGTCCGCCCTTGCGGCAGCAAAGGAAATGCCAAAGGACGAGTTGAGAGCCGCACAGCTTTATGACTCTGGCATCAGGCACGAAAACAACGTTGCCCTCAAGAAGGTCACAAACACACTCCTTTCCTGCGAATTTACACTAAGCCTTAACAGGAGTCATGGGCACGTCAGGAAGCTGCAGGCATGTACAACTCTGCTCAGTATGCTGAGATCAAAGACAAAGTAGAGTGTCTGAACGGTACTGCGGTTACTGGAAATGACGTTTTTCAATGCAAGAATGTCAGTTCACCCACCATGTATCGACACTCTCAACCATTAACACATTCAACCAGATTGACTTGCTCCATTTCTTGTCCCATGCTGAGCTAGGCAGCACTCGTGGTGTCGGATCTTCGTCATGGGGCTGGACATCCGAGGACGGTCGCGAGTTCGTTGCTATCGGACAACAAGACGGTGCCGCATTCGCCGAAATCACTGCTGAAGGCAAGCTCTCATATCTGGGCCGTCTGCCAGCCTACTCTACGCCTAGTACATGGCGCGAGATCCGTGGCCAGAACAACCTCATGATCATCGGCAGCGAGGCAGTCGGCCATGGAATTCAGATCTTCGACATGAAGAAGCTAATCGACATTGACCCTGCGTCCCCCGTGACTTTCAGCAACAACGGCGATTTGACTGGTCACTTCAAGGGCCTCCCTAATGGCAGAACTCACAACGTCGTGACAAACCCTGAGACCAACTTCATCTATGCCGTTGGTGCGCAGCCAAGGACGGACAAGTGCAAATCTGGAATCATCTTCATCGACATAACCGATCCTTCGAAGCCAACAAGCCCAGGCTGGTAAGTGTGACTTTATGTTGGAGATGAGATCACTGCTGACCAAGGATAGTGCATCGGAAGACGGATATGTACACGATGCTCAATGTCTTATCTACCGCGGACCAGATTCCGAGTTTGAGGGCCATGAGATTTGCTATGGCTACAACGAAGATTCTCTCACGATATATGACGTGACCGACAAGAAAGCCCCAGTCATTCTGTCCAACTCTTCCTACGAGGGTGCGGCATACACCCACCAGGGCAACGTTCTAGACCCCATGAACCAACAGTTCCTCCTGCTCGACGATGAGTACGATGAATACGACAAGGTCGGCCCTGCTATCCCTGGTCATCCCATCACGTACATTTGGGACATCTCGTCTCTCCGCGCGCCTAAACAGACTGGACTGTACAAGAGCGGAGCAAAGGGTATCGACCACAACCAGTATGTCGCGAACGGCTTCGCATATCAATCGAACTACGGCACCGGATTCCGTGTTCTTGATGTCCGCAGCATTCCCGATGACCCGACGGGTGCTGGTGTGAAGGAAGTTGGCTTTTTCGGTATGTAAAAACGAACGTCTTAGTCTTAGTGTACCTTTACTTACATCTACCTAGACGTATACCCTGAGGACGATAACATGCCTGGAGGTGGTACTGTCGACTTCGTCGGCACGTGGTCGAGCTATGCGCTGTTCAAGAGTGGCCACATCTTAATCAACACTATGGAACGTGGTGTCTTCATCGTCAAGATGCAGGAGGGATTCGACAGATAGACGGATAGAGCATATTCATTTTGGAATTACTCGTGGCAAAAATAAGTTTAGGGTTTATTATCAACGTCGATCCCGGCTGTATTCCGTCGGTATCAGTGCGGCTTTCTACCAGACGATTGGTCCATGATGAATCTTCGGCGCAATATTGCGCATACTTGGGACTTGTAGATTGGAGCCATCAAAGTCGGAATTCAAGCAATCAATGTCCTGCCATGGTCTGGCCTTAGCATCTAGCGGCGTCGGTGTCACCGTTGTTCATCGTGTTTTCTTTTTGTCCATGTCCGCTTGCCACGAAAACGCGTCTAGCCGCCAAGCTTGCATCCCTCCGCGCAGGATCTAGTGGCGGAGCAACACTATCGCCTCTTGCTGTTTCCTTCGTTATGATTGTGGCGTAGGCGCGCCAAGAAGAAGCTGCGGGGATTTGGGCTTGGCTCCATGTCTAGAGGTCCTTCCTTCCCAATCAAGTTGCGCCCGGCCGTGAGCTAGATGTCTCCGCCGAGAGAAGCGGCTATTCTCCTTCCTCATGCAACACAGCATTGCGCAGCCAAGCAGACCTTCATCAATCGTGTCGCCTTCGCCCCAGCTCCTCGCCCGGCTACCCGTTTTCATGGGCCCACTGCACGTCCTGACTTATCAAATTGCGGTGCCTGAATGACAATGGAGCGGCGATTGATACAGCAGCTGCCTGTATTAGTTAGTTCTGCAAGCACACAATGGCTCAAGTCCGCTTCCTGGACCAGGTATATGGATACGAGGTATAGTATATAGAGCCAGTCTATACCTGTGACAGGTCCCAAGGCAGCTTCCTCTTCTCCTGGCTCATCTATCATTATCCTTTCTCAAAATGAGGTTCGTCCCCTTCGTTGCGCTTGCTGCGCCTGTCCTCGCACAGTACGATGCGAAGCCAAAGCCTACCGCAAAGCCCGGAAAGCCGCATCCATCTGGTCCTCCTAGGAAGCTCGTCTCCCCCAAAGAGCTGATCAAGGAGATCAAGCTCGAGGACTTACTTGAGGGTTCTCAGCAACTTCAAACTTTTGCCGATGAGGCTGGTGGCAACCGTGCCTTTGGTAGCACTGGACATAACGCTACGACCGAGTGGCTCTACCAAACGCTCAAGGCTACCGGGTACTACGATGTGTACAAGCAGCCTTTCGTCGAGCTCTTCACTGCCGCTACGACCAAGTTCACGGTTGCTGGCGAAGAGATCCCCGTGTCTTACATGACTTTCGGTCCCTCTGGTGATGTCACCGCAAACCTTGTCAAGGTTAACAACCTCGGATGCGCTGTTGATGACTTCCCTGCGGAAGTTTCTGGCCAGATCGCACTCATCTCGCGAGGCACTTGTCCTTTCGCTGATAAGGCTGCTAACGCCTTGACCGCCGGTGCAGTCGGTGCAGCGATCTACAACAACGAACCCAACACACCTCTGTCTGGTACTCTCGGTGGCGAAGGCGACTACGCCCCCGTCGTCGGTATGACCAAGGAAGCCGGCGACAGCCTTCTAGCCAAGCTCGGCAATGGCACAGTTGAAGCTACTCTTTTCATCGATGCCATCCGCGAGAACCGCACCAACTACAACGTCATTGCCGAGACGAAGCAGGGCGACCACGACAACGTACTCATGCTTGGTGGCCACACCGACTCTGTCTTTGCCGGTCCTGGTATCAATGACGATGGATCTGGTACCATCGGTACCCTCATGACTGGTCTTGCTCTGACCAAATTCAAGATCAAGAACGCTGTTCGTCTCGGCTTTTGGGGCGCAGAGGAGTTTGGAAAGCTTGGTTCCTTCTACTACATGAAGACAATCAACGGTACTTTCGGCGGTAACGCAACTGAGGTCAACAAGCTTCGTGCCTACCTCAACTTCGACATGATTGCTTCGCCCAACTACGTTCTCGGTATCTACGATGGCGATGGTAGCGCGTTCAACTTCTCCGGTGCCCCTGGATCCGACAAGATCGAGAAGGACTTCGAGGAGTTCTACGAGGAGCGCGGTCTTCCCCACGTCCCCGCTCTCTTCTCTCTTCGCTCCGACTACGCTGCTTTCCTCGAGAACGGTATTCCTTCCGGAGGTCTGTTCACAGGTGCCGAAGTGTTGAAGACAGAGGAGGAGGCACAGCTCTTCGGTGGTGAAGCTGGCCAACCACTCGACGCATGCTACCACCAAGCTTGCGACACTATTGACAACCTTGCTGAGGATGCTTTCTTGCTCAACACTCAGAGCATCGCGAACTCGGTTGCCAAGTACGCGCTCAGCTTCGAGGGTATTCCAAGGGCTAACATGACGCTTCGCAAGCGTGGCGCCGAAAGGAGCAGGCTCATGTCGAGGTTTGATGATGGTGGCCATGCGCACCACGGCCAGACTTGCGGTGCTGGAAAGCATACTATCTAGACATTGTGTTATTATATGATCTATCGAGGAGTTGGATGATGATACCATGATGTGATGATGTTGTAGAAATAGAAAACTCGAATGTAATAAAACATTTCAATCCATGACCTTGTCTTACAATCCCCCGTTGCATATGTTTGAGTAAACAGCCGCGTGGCCTTCACAAGTTTGACTAGATTCCACACCTCCTTGTTATGTCGATTCATTGGGACAAATATCGTTCTCGTGCTTGGTTCACCACCGGGTCCCTCTATGCTCCAGATCTCCATGCGAATGCAAAGCTTATCACAGCCAGAAGGCATGCGTTTGTGAAGATAAATACCATGATTCCAATCGCTTTACCTTCTTCTCTTCTGTGCCGCGCGACCTATCTTGTTCCATTTCTGCCTCTACTTACCTTCAAAAGTGCTACACTCACACTCACACCATCGCAGTGAAGATAAGCATACCAAGCTCCTGGCGTATGCAAAGATAATGAGCGAGTGACAGAAAGAGGATAGACCGAGAGCGGAACATGGAATTGGGGCGGAAGATCTGAGGTAAGAGCGGACAGCGCACACCATGATGGCGGACGACGGTGGACACTACAGCATTCCCTCCCTTTTGCGATATAGCATGAATTGAGCGAAAGTACCTGAGAGGGTGTACTGCGTATACGAGGTCGGCGATCGAAAAGAGACCGTGAGTCTTTCATTCTACATTTTACAAAGTTTAGTCACGTGCGACATCGGTTTGGTGGCTGACTGCGGCGCTACAGCCCTACACTACCAGCATACTCCGAGTGATGGGCAGAGGCGCTGCCACAAGCTTGATGCGTATCAACCATGTAGAACGTAGTGCGCCTGGTGACGTCGATGATCCGGCGGGAGCCAGGTATTTGAGATGGCATACTACAGATAGCCGCGTACCCGGCATGTACAAGGACTTCCCAAGTTGGGCGACGAGAGGTCGAACTGGGTTTTGGTGGCTGCGAACGATACTTACTCTGGATTGAGAGCATGTGTATTGCTGACGAGGAACCTCGTGTTCTCGGTTATTGAGATCGCACCGGAGGCGTCCATTGCCGGCGAAGTTTGCGGGGCGCGCTCCGTTTGGCTTGGGACGTTTATCGGCGACCCTGAATCGTTAGCTGATCTAGCCACGCTCATGATGAAGATCTTAGTCGATCTCGCGAAGCTGTATGCCATCACAGTATCGATACCTAAGTCCTTGGTTCTGTATACCTGGAACCCAAGGCAGCAAGTGCAAATCGGCCAGGACCATTCGACTCGAAACGCCGGGTTGCCCAGATGTCGATGATCGCCTGGACCCGCCTAACGCATGTCGTAAATCTTCCCGACTTCTCCAGGCGATCAGCGACATGGCCTTCCGCGATCCTACTGCGGTCTTATTAGGGACATCATATCCACTCCACAGATCTTGTTGCACTGTGATGAGGGATTCTGAGTTTTCGCTCGGAAACAAAGGTCCGATCTTGGTAATCTTGTCTAGGCCACTCAGTGCGCGTTTCATTCGTAGCCCTGTTCCCTGCGATCGGAGCTTGCTAAAACTCCGACGTTCATCCAGAACCAGTGTACCCTGTTAGGAGGTGCCCGGACCTTTGCAAGCTGACGCCGCCTCGAGGTTGAACGGACTGGAAATCATTCGCGCAAAAGCGCCTTGGAAGGCACGAGGCACGTGGTATACGGTACGCCATACCACGCCAAACGGTACGGCCGCACCGACGCTAACAGAAAATCGCCGGGGGTTGGACCGAAAACATGGAAATTGAGGAGACGAGACGAGGAATTCCGGGCCCCCGGGAGCCGCATTGATCATGACAGTTGTAGCTTCAACGATGCAACGGAGCCCCACAACTGTGAAGGAAGTCAGAATCCAAAGTCTCAGTCGCATCATGTGTTGAAGCAGAAGGTGCGCCGGCTGCGACGTCTGGTTGCAGAAGAGCTGAGTAGTACGTTTCCTGGTCATAGTATTCATGCGACGCGGTCCAGTGCAACTTTACTTTGCAGCCATCCGTAGTCGACATCTGTAGGCAAATCACAGTACGCGGAAGGATCGCCACACCTACCGGTAAGCCCACCGTAGCTAGTAGCTCAACATCATCGTAGACACGGTAAAATCCTTGCGCGCCGCCAGGAATCTTGACAGGCGCTATAGCTTGGAAACAGCACCAGCTGCGCCGCCGCGCGTGTCAGAACAGACCTCTAGTTTCTACTCCGGAGTACATCCCTCACCGCTGCCAGCTGTGAAGGGATCTGCAAACTTAGAATCTGCCAATGCTATGTCGCAACCAAGACATCGCAGCCTGAGCGCTTCCCCGGCTGTCTACATGCTGACATGCATCTACCTGAAGCTTCTGCAGTAAGATTCGAACACCACCCCGCGAAAGGGATGTCCTTCCCTGCCAGGCGAGCATTAGTGTTCCAATAAGATAGATCCCGTCCCGTACGCAGGTCGGACCAGGCACCGCACTATCCCAGGGCAAGCGACAATGCTGTTACAGGCTTAGTAGCACGATTCACGAAAGGATCGGTCGTTTGGCGTCCCAGATATCCACACAAGCCTGACGCCCAACGAATAGAAATAATCCTTCTCGAACATTGGGCCACTACGCCACTTTCTACTGAACCTTATTCCGACTCGAGAATCTGTCAACTCTTCGCTTCATCTCCTGAAGTCTCCTTAGCTGCCGTTATGGACCACTCAGTCTGGACAAAAGATGGCCAGGGTCTCGCTTGTGTCATTACGATTCATCTTCCACCGATCCTATATCGCATACAACAACACGTTCGCTGAATTGTGAACGCTCGTTGTCAGGCCTCCCTCGCATTGCACCACATTTCTACGCCGACCCAACATGAGCGGCGAATTCAGAGATGTACCGTCCTTTCAACCATGGGGCCCTTTCATCTCAGATAGTTACGAGAACGAACCTATCACCAAATCAGATATCATCATCGCCTCCGTGGTGTGGGCGCTGACACTGATTAATGTCATTGTAGCCCTATGGCTTATACAAAAACAAACACGAGGATCTCGATCACCACTGAGGAGTGTGTACATCTGGATGATATGGCTGGAACTTATTGTCTCGTTCGTGATGGGACTTGAGAGTTTCCTGCACTTGTTGAAGTACATCAGACCGAGTAAGTGGCTCCAACGTTCGGCAATCTGCGATTATACTGATCAGAGTACAGGTTTCGCATTTTACTTCACGGTTCTCTTCTGGTGGTGTATTCAGGTTCAGCTTCTGTTGCAGATTATCATCAACCGTATTCGTGTCATCGTACCTGACCGAAGGCGGTCGAGGTGGATCATGATCGCCACTGCTGTCTTCGTCACCGCCATCAACATCAGCGTATTCAACATCTGGATTCCAGCACGGTTACAGATTAACTCAACGTAAGTTGCATTTTCGCTAAGCGCGTTGTATGAATGGTTGAAATGAGAAAGATGGTTGTCTGAACTCAATCGACATAGCAGTCGTGGCAACGACATTGTTGCAGAGAGCGCACTCAATTGTACCATACAGTGCACTAACAAAGCATCAGGTATCATATTGTCAATGAGTACTGGGACCGAATCGAGAAGGGTCTTTACCTTCTTGTCGATGCAGCGTTGAACTGGTATTTCTTGAAGACTGTCAAGGAGAATCTCATCAACAACGGCCTCACCAAGTACAACAAGCTTGTTCGCTTCAACCAGCAGATTGTCATGGTATCACTTCTTATGGACGTCATGATCATTGCTGCGATGTCGATACCAAACTCTTTTGTGTACGTACTTATTCCATTGAGCGCCCACCTAGCTCGCTTTCCTAACCCATCGTTTTCTAGATACATTCAATTCCACCCACTTGCCTACCTAGTTAAACTCAACATCGAGATGACAATGGCCAACCTCATCAAGCGCATCGCAATCTCCACATCACGCAAAACCGGCATGGCATCTATCGCGCAAGAGTTCAAATCCTCGTCCAACCAATCCACATCCGGCCAGCGCACTGGCGGCACAGTTCCCCACAAATCGCGCGGCTCAGTCCACGAGCTCGCGAGCTTCGCTTCCTATACTGTCGATACGAAAGCGACAAGCGACCAAGACCAGCATCGTGTCGTTAGCTTTGCCCCCACAGGAAATCAAATCAAAGAGACAAGGGAAGTCATCGTGCATACTGAACCAAATCCACACTACGAGCGCAGAGGCTCTGAAGTGGAGATTTCAGGGGGTCCTGGGAGGAGACAATCGCACGGCGTGGTGATTGAAGAAAGGGGACTGCCCAGGCAAAAGAGCCTGGAGAGCATAACCGAAGGCAATGAGAGTATGAGGAGTGGCTTGACGCCGAAGCGGCTAGTAGACGATAGTGATGACGAGGCGGCGCTCGTGCAGCAAAAGAGCTGGGGATGGCCGAGACGACCGAGCTGAACATGAAGGCCATTGATGTATAGAATCTTTGTTTGCTCGTTTAGCACGGCTCGGTTGAAACATATAATACCTATTGTTTTCGCGATATAGACATGCGATGAAATGATAATTATAGATCAAATAATTACGATTAGACGGAATGTTTCGTTCCTCATGCTTGTGTCCTCTTAGCCACGCTGCGACCCTCGTAGAGCATAAATGCTTTTCTCGACAACGTTCTTCAGTCGATTAGAGCGCTCTCTTCCCCTCAGCGAATGTCAACCACACTCATGTGCGTGGGCGCATGCTGAAACCCGGCTGAATTGGACAGGCATCTGATTCTAGACAGACCAGCACTGGGTATCAGGTGTTGAGTGATCACGCCGAGCAGAATTTCGGATACTATACGTCAGATACGCCGAGTTGATGGGCCGAGTGGTCATGCCGAAAAGTAAGCAGACATGATGCCGTCGGTATTATGAGAATCGATGTGAGGCCATGCCGATATGCAAGACTTGATACTTCCGGAAAAGCCGCTGGTGACCTGATCGATAGGATGGCAACGTATGCGACGAAAACTCCATTTGAAAGACCAACTCACAAGACTTTCACTTAACTTATCATTGACATGGCGATGACAAGCCGGTGTAAATCGCAGCTTCGCCTGGTCGTTTGTCTGAAACCACAAAGACACGCAGGGAGAGCGGATGTTTTATCCATCAGGAAGACAAGAGGTTGCCGCACTGTGCGCTTGACTATATTAGGTAATCTATGCATACACGTGACATTATTGCATTTTGATTCTCACTTTTCGATGCTCGAGCAGAAATGCATTGCGAGTACGGAGACTGTCCGCACATCGGAGATTGCTGCGAGGATGTTGCGGGTAGAAGGAATGCTCACCTTGCTTCCCCGGAGCAAAGCAACGATTCCCCCGCACTTGCCAACAAGGAAGGTTTGCCGACCATGCACAATAACCGTTCAGGAAAGATTGCTTGGCATGCTACACGCGTATACGGATTGAACAAAGCTGGTAAGCCGTGTACTCAGCTGATGGCACGTCCCGAGTCCTATGACCATGTTTAAAAGATGCTTCTTGTGCTGTAGTCATATAAACGTCTTCAACTTTGCCATCACATAGCCTGTATTCGCTCAGGTTTCGTCCCTACGTCACTACACAAGCCACGAACATGGGGGTAGGCGATATTTCAATCCGCTCCAGCGAGCGTCCTGAGACGGGCAGCGTCAACATACCAGTTGGTGTGTTCCCAGCGTCGTCAAAGAGCGATTCAGTCGATGCACACAGGGTTGCGAACGAGATAGTCACACGGTTCAACGATGCGCTTGCGAAGCGAGATCATGCAGCGATTGCAGACCTTTTCTGCAAAGACAATAGCTACTGGAGAGACCATTTGGCCATGACTTGGGATCTGAGAACTGCGAAGGGCAGCTGTAAGTGTCCCTGCGCGCACTGCATACGAGACATAAACTGACTTCGTACGCCCACGTTCAGCCGAAATCAAGAAGTACTTGGACTCTAGCAAGGTCCGACTGGAAAAAGTTGAAGTGAGCAAGAGCTCGGATTATCGGGCGCCAAAGTTTGGAGCAATCGACGTTTTGGGCGACGTCAACGGCATAAATCTTTTCGTGACCTTCGAAACAAGTGTTGGGCGTGGCGAGGGTGTCATGAATCTCACGGATGACAGCGGGCAATGGAAAGTGTTTACGCTCTACACCTTGCTAAAGGAGCTCAAGGGTCATGAAGAGCCGCTGGGGCACCGACGGACGAAGGGTGTTAAGCATGGCGGGGACCCAGCCAGGAAGACCTGGAAGGAGACCCGGGATGCGGAGAAAGAAGAGATTGACCCGAAGGTGTTGATTCTAGGTGCTGGACAGGGTGGTCTGACAGTTGCTGCGCGCCTGAAGATGCTCAACATTCCTGCACTCATGGTGGATCAGAACGAAAGAGTTGGCGATAACTGGCGCAAGCGGTACCGGCAACTCGTACTGCACGATCCAGTGTGGTACGACCACATGCCTTATGTACCTTTCCCAGCACATTGGCCTATCTTTACCCCCAAGGACAAGCTCGCTGAGTTCTTCGAAGCTTACGTGAACCTGCTCGAACTTAACGTATGGACTTCTACGAGCCTCAAATCAACGTCATGGGATGAGGGCAAGAAGCAGTGGACTGTGACTGTCGAGCGTCGGAAAGCAGATGGATCCGTTCAAACGCGGACTTTGCACCCGAGACACATCGTGCAGGCAACTGGTCATTCAGGCGAGAAGAATTTCCCCCAGATCAAAGGCATGGAAAGCTTCAAAGGCGATCGGCTATGCCACAGCTCTGAGCATCCTGGCGCGAATCCAGAATCTAAAGGCAAGAAGGCTATTGTTGTAGGGTGCTGTAATTCCGGGCATGACATTGCCCAAGACTTCTTCGAGAAAGGGTACGACATTACTATTGTGCAGCGCAGTACAACATGCGTTGTCTCCTCCGAAGCCATCACCGACATCGGCAACAAGGGTTTGTACGATCAAGATGCGCCGCCCGTTGACGATGCCGATCTTACTTTCTGGGGCTTGCCAAGCGAGCTTCTGAAGGCACAGCAGATCAAAGTCACTAAGATCCAAGCTGATCATGACAAGAAGATCCACGACGGCCTTCGCGCAGCTGGCTTCGTTGTTGACAGTGGGCCAATGGATTCAGGCCTTCTTATCAAGTATTTTCAGCGCGGTGGCGGCTACTACATCGACGTCGGAGCATCTCAACTCATAATTGATGGGAAGATCAAGGTCAAGCAAGGCCAGGAAATTGCGCAAATTCTGCCAGATGGAATCGAATTCGCGGATGGTGATAAGCTGGAGGCCGATGAGATCGTGTTCGCGACTGGGTACCAAAACATGCGCACGCAGGCACGTAAGATCTTTGGCGATGAAGTAGCGGACCGCGTCAGCGACGTGTGGGGATTCAACGACGAAGGTGAGTTCAGAACCATGTGGCAAAAGAGCGGTCATCCTGGGTTGTGGTTTATGGGTGGTAATCTGGCGCTCTCAAGGTTCTACAGTCGGATACTAGCGTTGCAGATCAAGGCTGTAGAAGAAGGCATGATAGAAGATGCTGAAGGTGCGAAGGCAAGGCTGTAGTGATATGTGACTACCATAGAACCACGAAAAGGGCCGCGGAGGTTCAACGCATCTGGTTCAAACAGCTATCCGAAGCCTTTCTCCCAAGTTTTGCCATTTTCAGATCTAGCGCGGGGTATGTCCCCACTTCTGGGTGCCATCTTAAACGACACAAGCTCCAAGTCTGCATCAACTAATCTGCGTGCATCATCCGTCATACGTGCATACTTACTCAAGTTCTTCCTCCAGACGTCATGGCATCGAAGCCCCAGGTCATCCTCGTCGTTGGCGGAACGTCCGGAATTGGATACGCCATCACGCAATGCATTCTTTCATCGCCTTACCTACCATTGAATGCCAAAGTAATCGCATTTGGGCTTATAGATTCAACCATCAAGCTCGAGTTTACGAAACAACAGAGAGAGCGCCTAAGGATAGTCGAAGGCGATGTCACAGTAGAGGAAGACCGAGAGTTAGCGGTCCAGACATGTTTTAACCATTTTGGAGGACTCGATACATTGGTGTACTGCGCGGGCGTTATCACACCGATACAAAGATTGGAGAAGTTGGACATGGAAGCTGTGAAGAGAAGTTTTGATATCAATGTTTTCGGGGCCATGAGTATGGTAAGTAACAACTTGACATCCTAGCACTCTGAGCACATCTCGTACTGCAAGGTATTGCTCAATTACTGTCCTCATGACTAACGTCTCTTAGGTTCAGCTCACCCTCCCACATCTCCGTGCGTCACGGATATCTCATCCTCTAAATGCTGGTCGTGGCAAAGTTATAATCTTATCTTCAGCATGCGATACTACAATATCCTACCATGGTTGGACCCCTTACAGCACCACCAAAGCCGCACTAACCCGGTTCATTTCCTGTCTCGCACATGAAGAGCCTCTACTCAGCGTGCAGGGCGTATACCCGAAGTTAACGCGGACGAAAATGATCGATGGATTAGTTGAAGGGAGGTATCAGGGGGTTATGGCGGACCATGAGATTGAGCGGTTCAGGATTTGGGACGAGATGGGCGACGAGATGGTGGAGCCACCTGAGCTCTGCGGAGACGCTATTGCGAAGTTGGCGCTCGGACTTTTCGAGGGTGGAAAGAGTGGAGAGACTCTATATTATTACGAGCACATTCCACGGAAGATCGCGGGGACATGATGCATATGCTGACCGCGATCTGTCTGATTGGTAAAGCACAATATTCATGCGTGTGAAAACAGTAGTTTCGTATTGAATCTCTGCTCAAGATCTCAAGCTATCTTTTCTCCAACGAAGGCTTTTCATACCTTACGCTTCTCCTTCGCAGCCTCCTTAATGATATCCGCAGCCTTTTCCGCAGTTGCATAAACAGTGGTCATGATATGGGAAGCTGGCAAGATGGGCATTACACTCGCGTCCACAATCCTCAAGCCCTCCACGCCGTAAACCTTCAGGTTCTGGTCCACGACACCACCATCTTCTCTGGAACCCATCTTGCAGCTACCTGCGGGGTGGTAGAGTGTCGACGCAGTACTGCGGATAAAAGCGTCGATATCCGCGTCGGCGGTGACATTGCCTCCGGGCGAGACTTCGAAGGGGTTGAGCGAGAGAATGGACGGCGCAGCAGCGAGTCTTCGAGCAAAGTGCACACCTTCGCGCAACAGTGCAGTATCGACTTCGTTGCGTAGAAATCCCACATCGGCGACCGGAGCATCGAACATGCTGGACGAACTTGCCTTTACACTTCCACGCGAGTATGGATGCTGAAGTCCGAGAACCATGACGCCGTCAGCCCAGATGACCTCCATCATTGCGGAGTCATTAGCCTGAAGCTTCTTGTTAAGAGAATCAAATTGCGCTCCATAGCCTCGTGCGACTTCAGCGGGCGTGTTGGGTGGGAGGGAGGCGGATGATCCACCAGCGATAGCCTGAGACAAAATGGATCGCGTGGCGTTAGAGTAGGTTTGCACTGGCAAGAAAAGAAGGAAATCGCCGGTCGGGGAGGTCAATGGGCCAGATCTGTCATTGTCGTACTGCTCGCGAGCTTGCGCGGCGAAGGTAGTGTTCGTTGTCAGGGTGTTGGTCAGGATAGTGGTGTTTACTGTGCCGCTGTCAGTGGTTTCTTCAGCTGGAACATATAACATTATACTCACGTATGTTCACTACAGCAATAGAAAGATGGTCGTGCAAATTGTATCCAACGGCAGGAAGATCAACAACTGTCTCAACGTTGATTGACTCGAGCAGAGAAGCTTCACCAATACCAGACACTTGCAGCAGTTGAGGCGTATGTAGCGTTCCAGCAGCAAGAATGACTTCCCGCTTGGCTTTGGTCTGTTGGCGGGTCGCATTTGCAGAGGCCGAGAATTCAACACCAGTTACCTTGACCGCTTCCGTATCGTTGCATTTTTCTGTGAGAATACGCGATACAAGGTTGCCGGTAAGAATGTGAAAGTTTGCGCGCGCTTCAGCGGATGCATAATAGGCTTCCTCCGCAGAGGATCGTGTTGCAGTCTTCGGGTCCAGGTTGTGTGGGCAAAAGTAACCACCGAATGCGTTTCCAGTTGCTTGGTCGTTGACAGAGATACCGAGTTCCTCGGTAGCTTGCACTATATTCTCTGAATAAAGCGTCAGTATCTCATGTATTGCAAAATTTGTGTTGGACTCACTCGTTGTAGGCCAAAAGAAGGGAGAGTAAGTTGTTTGCATGTATCCTTTGTCTCCGTGGTATTCGGGATTGACTTCGATGTTATATTCTGCTTCAATCTCTGGTGTCGGTGGCGTAAAGTTCTCGTTCTATAACCTGGTTAGATGCTTTTACGCTGTTGCTGAGCAAACGTACCTTTTTGAAATACGGTAGGAATGTTTCAAAGTTCCAACCCTCGTTTCCTAACGTCTCCCATCCGTCATAATCAGATCGTGCTCCACGATCAAAGACCATGCGATTGAGTTTCGTCGATCCGCCCACAATTTTGCCTTGCGGGATGGAAACAACGCGACCGTCCAACCCTTCATCCGCGGCGTAGGAGATATTCCAGTCGTACTTTGTTCCAACAGCACCGCCTGCTAGGCCTGGAATGGTGACATAATCCTCATTTTGGTCGCTGACACACAGGTTAGTATCTTAGCGATGCATGTAGATCTCATGTAACTCACAAATCGCCAGCCTCGATGACCAATACGCTTACATCTATTCAGGGTCATGTTAGCCGCCTGCATGCCACGCGACATGTGTAAAGCCTACCCTGATCCTCGGATAGTCGATTGGCAACTGTGAGACCCGACGCGCCGGCGCCTACAATCACATAATCGTATTCTGGGAGGACGTCTTCTGCTCTCGAAACCAGTTGCGCATTGGAAAGTGGGTGTGCGAGAAGACCAGTCGCAGAAAGGGCGACAGTCACTCCGAGATTCAATAGTGAAGGCATGATCGCAGCGTACAACAACAATCGTTTGTGTCGTCCTGCCAAAAGTACTTAGGTATATGTACATGTACATGTCGAGCAACCGTAATGACACCGCCAGTCGGGCCGCCCGCATCTGCCGATGTTGAGCACCAAGAGCGGCCCAGCCGAGGCGGGTTCATCAGGCTCGTCGTCATATCGCCGCATGGCGCGTTGGCGAGTTTCCGATTTATAATAGTTCAGCGGCTTTTGTACTACGTACGCAATAGCTTTTGAGCACAAACAGATTAGCGGAGGCGGAGTTGGACCCCACCCGATCCTCCGACCTTATCCGGGGAGTGTGCCGTGGTGGCTTCATGCGCCGTTATTGTGGCTTAAAGGATCGGCTTAATGGACCCGTAATTGGTTTCCAGCATCAGTTCGGTTGCTTGATGGAAGCAGGCTGTGTTAAGTAGCCTAAAACAAATATGTGGTCCCTTGTACATCTGAGCCAGTCTATCGGTCCTGTTCCTTCCAGTCGCAATTGTTGGTGTTGCAGCACAGTCGAGTACACATCACGTGCCATCTGTGGGTCCTGTACCTCGGGCCGGGCGAGTTTCGCTGGCTGTCGTTGGCAAGCACGTAAGCTGGCAAGCAACCACCCATCAATCTCGAGCAGTGTAATCGACGGAAAGAGTTGAACTGCCGACGCGATCTAGAAGCTCGAGCGACGTAATAATTGTTCCGCGTTAAGATTTAGAGATGAAAGTCGGGTTGCAGAGACACCTTTTAGGTGTAGCGCTCTCAGAAATGCGGTGGATTACTTGCAGATGAACATGTCATCGTTGCTGATTGTCGCCCAAGAAGTACACCAGTGTTTGATGCGATCCATGTCCACCCAACCATTTGTCACGTCCGGGCTGCAAGCATCGAAGCACATTGTGAATCCAATAGATCGATTGAGATACACTGCAAGATCTGTCTGCAGGGTCGAGAAGTACCGCTGAACGCTAAGAGCAGTAAACAATGATTGTGCATAAGGAATCCATACACGGGCAAGTCTTCTCACCTAGAGAGGTCAATGCGACTACTCACGAAACCGCCCAGATACTACTTCCTTGCAATCTGCCACGCCTCCTCTCCTTCTCCGATCGCAACTCTTTCTCCCTACTATGTTGGTAGTTCTCAATTATGAGGCTTTCGCTGGTAGGTTCCGATATTGGTTATTCAGCAGCATTCCTCGCCATTCCATCAACAGTGAAGATGACAAAGGTATCCTGTCTCTTCGGCGCCGACATTGCGGCCTCGACGAACGAGTGATTCTTTCTCTCACTCACTGTACGCTTCTCACAAACCGGCTGATGCTCCCTGGACAAGTGATCCTTACTTATTACACCGCCGCACCCCTAGTGTTTGCAGGCGATCTCCTCGTACATGCTGACGTGTAAATGGAATGTTTCCTTGGCGAACTTGGTGTCCCAATCAAGCCAAGAACCACAATTGTTGCACTGTTTGAACCCCTGGACCGACTGTGGTGTTGGTTCTGATGCATAAGTAGGTGAGCGCAGCCAGTCATGCCATCAAAAAAGGAGGCATGATGCTGGTAAAATGAATTACCATCTGACGAAGTTTCATGTCATCCTTCGTTGTACGATAGCTAAGCTTAGCCGTTAACATCGGCGCAGAATCCCAAAATCAACGTCACTCAATAGTATGCCCAACTTCGCCTACGAACACCAGCTCATCCGCTTCGGGCGCCTGGTCTACAGGTTCCTGAACATCCGCCCCACCATCCATCATACCCAAGGCCTTTTTCCTCAGGTTCAGTACAGCCATCAGGTGGTTCGCATTTAGGGGCTTCTCTTTCTTCGCTGCGAGAATCTTTGCGGTTTTGATCGCGCTCTTTATTTGACGGCCATTGAATTCCAACTTTGCCAAGTTGATCACATCTGATTCCTCAATGTCGATCTTCTCGTTTTCCATGGTAGCCAGGAAGTTACGCCAGACCTGCTGGCGGTCAGCTTCTGTAAGTGAGCTGTAGCTCAGCGTAATATCGATTCGAGATTCGAAAGCTGTGTCGATGCTGCGCATCCGATTCGTGGTCAGAATCATGATGCCTTTGTAGTATTCGAGTAGGCGAAGGAAAACCGAAACAAGTTCGTTGCGTTGAAGGTTGTTTGATGTGCGCGCCTCCATGAATACGTCCGCTTCGTCGAGGAGGAGAACAGCACCGAAGTGGCCGCACAGCTTTAGTGCCTTCTCAAGGTTGTCCTCGACAATACGCGCTGTCGTTCCTAGGTCACCAGCACCAAGCTTATACAGGGGTCGACGCAGGTGTTCCGAGACAGCCTCCGCGGTAAGTGTTTTACCAACACCTGGGGGACCACAAAGAAGCATAATCATGCCCTGACCTTTGCCGCCGATGAAGCTAAACGTGAATGGACAAAGTCAGTATCTTCTCACGGGCAGTTCATACGGGGACATTACTGACTCGTCGAATGGCTTCCCTTGCCTGAACTGATCACGGTCTACCAGAGCAAGTACCAAGTCCTTTTCATTCTGATCCAGTACTAGACTGTCGAAAGCACGCTTAGCCCATGGTATCTCATGGATCTTTGTGACGTCCAACTTCAACCACTTCTTCTTTTCAATATCGAAACCTCTGACATAATGAACAGCCAAGAGACATTCTTTGTCGATCATTGGCGAAAGGTCCACTTGGATTGGCGATCCCGCAGTACTGGGTATGCTGGAAGAGTACCGATTCATCGATTGGGCCCAAGTAAGTTGTCCAATCTCGGATAGTTGAGCATAGTCCGGAAATGATGGAGCCTCGAATTTGTGGTATGCTCGCGCATCAATGACCATTCGTTCGTTTACACGCTCTTCATACTCGTCGGTGAAGGCTTTGAAGAAATGGCCGCGAAGCTGTTCGAATCTCCGACCGCGAGTGATAAGTCGCTCACGAACCTTTTCTTCGTTTGGAAGTCCGTCGAGGGGCGAAACCTCCAGTGCAGTCAAAGCTCGCAGACCTAAGAGGTGCGTGTATGAAGTCAGTGTATGGCTCACATGCATTTCATGAGGGGTCATCTCTCACCATAGTATTGGGGTACACGCTTTGCTTGAGCAAGAAGACCACATCGTCTTCCATCCCAGTCAACCACATCAACGCCGATCGACCAGAATATCGGGTTGGGCGGAGGAGGATACATCAGTTGGCAACTGCGTACCATGCCAGCCGAGTCGGTCTCATGTTCCAGAACTATCATTGCGGGTATATACACTAGATTCAGGTCTTCGAACGCCACATGGCCCGTCTTTTTCACATCTTCGATCTTTTCGAACGATTCCTTCAGTAGAGGCTCAAGAACTTCCTGGAGCAACTGTAGGTGGCGTTTAGTTTCAGAGTCTGGGTCCAGATGATCTTTGTAGCTAACCATCGCTTGCCATCGATGAATGAATGGGAGAAATGGTGGTGAGAACGACTTCATCTCATGTTGTGTCAGGCCCGGGTAGCCTTCCAATATCTTCTCCAGGGCCGTATGGAGAAGCTCGCTGTTTATGCGTACTTCGTGGATAAGCCATTCGTCTGTTTTCTCATTGAAACGATGGTAAACATTCACTGCAAAGGCTTCTCGAGTTTTCTTCGTTCGTAGCTTATCGCCAGTAGCGCCGTAATGAAGCGGTTTCTCATCCACCCAGTGAAACCTGTCTGGATCTTGATCGGTCGGGACATAGTATATGTCTCGGTGACTGCAGCGCTTGCCCTTCTCTACAGCCTCGGCTAGGTCATCTTCGGGAGGAAGCTGATTACCGGGAGGTAATCCAGGTCCTGGAGGAACAAACCCAGGCTGTGGACCCAGAGTAGGGTCCCAGAACCCGGCGTAGTTCATCTGAATCCAGTTAGTAGCTTGCTGAGAGTCTAAGCTGTAGCGCTGGTGTCTGACCATCTCTTGATCTGAATTTGGCCTTACCCGGCGTCGTCGGGGCCGCGACCGTGGGCTACTGACCTCATACTGCAGCGGCATACCAGGCTGACTGTACATGTTTCTTTGTAGACGAGGCTGTACAGTAATAAACGCGTCAGTTGTGCGTGCTTCTGATAAGGTCAAGATACTGGCAGCACGATAATTCGAACATAATAATAAGAGAAAGCGAAGACGAGGTGCGCGATGATTCAACGAGACGAAGGAATACTTGAGAGACCATGGACACCTTTTTGAGTGTGTAGCAGACGTGTCAAATCTAGGTTCACCGGAAAGACATTCGTGCGTCAATGGATGCCTGATAAGACCGGTCAACGCCTTGCTACACGAAAGCCTCACGAACCATTGGCTAGGGGCTTAAAATAAGATCCCCGCAGCTCAACAACATCCGGAAGAGTAAGTCGGCGTGAAGAACATGCGTGACACCACACCCGTGAGCGAAAAGGAACGGAGCATCTAATCGCATCCTCCACCTCCATGACCTCCTCCATCTCCGCCGAAGCCAATAGTATCCGTGCCCGCATGCCCGAAGGCTTCATAACCTCCATGCGATGAGATATCGTGCTCACCACTCCCAGAATCATCCTTTGTGGAGCATGTAGAGCTTGGATGTACGCTGTTCGTCAAGTCATCGTTTCCACCACGCGTGCAGCCACGATCTCCAGCGCAGCCAGGGTCGTGGTGTATAACGTCCGGTCTTCCACCAAACCCAGAGCCATAATGTTGGTGATGATCGATCTGAGCGAAAGGACAAAAGAGCAAGGACCGGATCGCAGGGTCAGTCACATCCTGCACCCTGGGTATATCTGAGCCACGCGATCGGTATCTCGGCGGAAGAGGTATAGCTGCGTCTCTTGTCTGCACAGGCTTGGTGCTGGCGAGCGGATTGAGTTTTATGAGACGTGCGGGCTGTCGCTTCCGAGTCGACGAAGCTGCGGTGGCTTGTCTGAGATCGCTATTTACTACTTGGTGTTCGGAAGGCTTATGACGACGTGTGGGAAACTAGTGATAGTCAGTAGAAGTCTACAATCTTTAGTGCTAATACCATACTATGCAACACATCGTGGCGGGTTTTCGTGACGCGTGAGGATAAGCTGGAAAGACCCTGGTAGTCAACGCAAGTTATGGACACGAAAAGACACAGGCTCAAAGCATGGAGCAGGACCGCCGTGGGAAAGGGTTGGCTGTTACGTTACGCACATATCGCCGTCCTTCGCAGCAACACCATAGCCCGGGTCCTGCCTTGTGGTACCCGAGGAGCCGTGGTGCAGCCTTTAAAAGTACCACGAGTTGTACTGTCCAGGATAGAAGCGTAAAAGACTACACCTTTGATGAATCGCATACCTTGTCCTGACTGAGATAGCCCTGAACGGCTCGTTTCGCTGCATCGCGCAACGCGACTTTACTAATTAGCTGCAATAGCTCCTTGCTTGCATTGTCTCGCGAGAAGTTCATGAAGACCAGAAGTGGTTCGCAGATTACAGCGTATGGATTTCCGGGTATACTGACCAAGTGCATCGCGACAAACCTTGGGAATGCAGTCCCTCTCCCACGACGCGACAACAGTGCGTGTAAGAACGGACTTTTTGGACATGGCTCCCCACACATTTACGCATTAGTGGTGACTGCAATGTCAAACAATGCTAACAATGAGACGGCATGATAACGTTGACCGAGTTAGTTGATGGCAAAGTGAAGTGGCAGACACGATGAGCCAGAGTGATTGTGGCCAGCGCTCGCGCTAGGGCCGGCGCGACATTGATTCTGCTAAACCGCTGCCACAACACGGCCATAACATCTTCTGCTGTTGTTCATTATAGGGCCGAATCCTGCGATAACGATTCAGGATTTCCAATGAATTTACCACCCAGCCATGCCACCCATGAGCAGATCCTCGAGGTTATGACATCATCGCAGTCTGGCTTTCCACATCCGATACGAAACGCAAGGGCTATCGGAGGGCCAACCCAGAATGATTGTGGTGTGAACCCCTATACCAAACAGTATATCGCGCACACGCAAAAGTGCGCCAAACTTCACTGCTATGGTCGATTGTCCGACATATTGTAGATGAAGAACCGCTTACAATAGCTCAATGGGTCCCTAAATTGAACCGTCTTCCGGGCGCACGTAGCAATAGTCTGAGCTGACAACTTGAGACCCGAATCATCACGTTTTTCCATGGACTGCCACGTCGACGAAAACACGTGAGATCCTTGTGTAAATCACTTCACCGCTCCACTCAGGAATCAAGGCACCATGGCAGGATACGAGAGTTGATTGTTGACATATGACAAGTCATGGCTGATATGTCAAGTCACTCATAGTATAGATGTCATGTGCAAGTTGATTCACTCAACACAACTTTCGTGTTCTTCAACTCAAGCCCCAGAACTTTTGCGCTGAACGACCCCACAAACCCTTGCGCACCTTATTCCACCGCACCACTTAAAGTCAAGACCCCTGCTACGTCATATTTGTGCGCCTTAGTCAACCTTGGTCAACCAAGAAGTCGCAATGTGCTACCACAACTACTCACAGCACAATGGGTAAGTCGATTCGTACCGCAGCGGGATCGCTGGAGTGCGGTTCTTCTTGAAAACTGCCTCTCTGACTGCTGTGATTTACAGGTGCGGTCATATTGGGGAGTCGCATACGCACCCATGGACGCTGTGCGACACAGCGATAGAGGCGCTTAACCGAATTCGCGGGCCAAACTCCCCACCAGTCTCTCCGCCTGCAGTAAACTTCGCATCACCACCCAAGCGCAGCTCGTCTACACGACGTTTTTTCTCGCTGAGTGGTCAGCTTTCCCGATCGTCTACAAATGCATCAATAAATTCGCGACGCGCTGTTTCTGGCCCTTCAGGCGCAACCACGCCCAGAACCTCAGACTCAAGCGCAGGGTCCTACAACTGTACCACGACTCTGGACTACAGCACCCTACCAGATCACCAGCTCGCGGCCGTGAGATGTGAAGTCCCAGTCAAGCGCACCCATGTCAGTAGGGAAATGGTCGTCTGCAAAGACTGCGCACGCGAGATCGGCCATATGCGCAACATGATCCGGACTTATGATAAAACCGGTAGCATACGTGGCACCATCGCGTTTGAAAAGTTCCTTAAGTGGGAAGGAGAAGGCGGAGGTGAAAGAGAGGGCGACCTGACGGTACCGTTGAATGATGGTGATGATGGAGGGGTGTTTGGGGCGAGGCAGGCCATCATTCTGGGTCATCCAGAAAGCTCGTTGAATGCCGAGGGGCCGCGTGGCTTGGGAACTTTGGAACGCGAAGGCGGTACTGGGTATCACTATTAAACAAGGGGATATGCCTCGAGAGATTCAGAATGAGGGGTGAAGACGTCTTGAGTCTTGGTGGTGACTGCGGCTGCGCAACCCCCTACCATTCGTGTGGTCCGGCCCCTCCCCAACTTACCAATAGTGTGTCATAGGTATGCAAAGTATGAAATAATGTTCGAGATCCTTCTTCATCATGCGACAAGACGATCGCGATGCACGACCCGGAAGGCCCGCCCCGCAGAGCTGTCAAAAGTCGTATAAGAATTCGAATCATAGTATGGTCTCGCCACGGTCTTGGTATGCCGCGGAGCTTGTACCTGGATATGCACACACGACCCACACGAATCACTATTCCCGTCACTAGTCCACATGAGTCAGATTTCAAAATCATGTAAGGGAAGTGATCCTCAAGTCAGGATTGCCGCGGGGCACTGCTATTTGGATATTCTGATCAGCTCAGTGGCAAACTCCTGTCGTCCACGTTTGGCGCATGTTCAAGAAGGCTACATTGTCATATCCCGCGGAATGTGCGTTTCCACCTACTTCTCTGAATTGGAGTTTTGCGCATTTTCCGTATCCATGGCCACTTCTTTGACACTGTTCCCTGTTCGCACCACTCGTCCCTAACACCATGCATAAAAAGTCCCATATCCGGAAGCTGCTTCAGGCTACGGGGCGGCAATCACGGTTGACGTGTAACCTTGAAGTGAATCCTACATCCCGGACATGCAGGGTTGCAAGCTTATTAGCTGATTCATATGTCACTTCACGGCTCCCTGCAACCTTGCCATTCAAGGTTGCAAGCAGAGAAACTTATCTCTAGGATGCTTACAATCCTACTGTTCACCAAAGCAGGACTAATGATCATTGCCCTACAAATTTCAAGCCTCCAGCAGACTTAAAGGCACATCTCCATCATCGTGTCTCCCACATGTATTGTCTAGGTAGAAAGTGGTCTCAATTTTCTGCTATACATCACGGTGCCAAAAACTGGTTGCTGAAAATAATTTGCCTTTTCCGCCCACAATGTGTCCATCACCCATAGCGATTATATGCACGCCTCATTGCAAAGCTGTGATGATTACGAAGGCACCGAGTTTCATCGGTAAGTTCCGTTACTCGCATGGGTATCGGAGAAAGTCACCGGCGGCGATTAGACTAGCAGAAGTGACTGACGCTCCGCGGCGTCTGGTGAGCACTACACTAGGCGGGGAGCAGCTTCCGTGCAGCTCCACATTTTATTTATAGTCTCAGTGGCCAGTGACCTCGATTAGAATTTCCAAGTCTGGAGATGATCGTGAACGCTGCCTTTCGTTCGTCGGTCTTGCTCTCCGCTGCAACAACACTCCTTCCTTCCTGCCTAAAACTTTCCACACTGAGTAGTTTGCTTTCGGCAACATCCACCGTAATCTCCTCTTGCCACTGACCTAGTATCTCTACAAGGAAACTATCTGCCCGCGGTAATTGCTTCCGCGGTGCGTAGTCGCGAGCTTGAGATGAGACCAAACTATTGGCTCGGCGTCATTTCTGCAGTCTTCAACAGACATGTTGTCTACCTACTCAATGTAGATATATGGTTAAGTTTTTGGGTATGCCAAGCCATCTCAACTCCTGCTACGAGAGTGTATTGGTTCGGCGCAACGTCCGCAGCGTTCAACAGGCATATAACCTATTTACTCGAAGAAGCTGCTATGTGGAGTTCTCTTCCTCCGCGGAAAGTCAACATATTATACGAACTGATATTTGATTAGCCGTATGTCGCCATCAATCAATAGGAAGACCTCCGAATGACTTAACAGAACTGTGTCATGGAATTATCGCATTGCATGGAGACTCAACTCAAGACGTGAAATAACATTGGCTTGGTGATATATCCGCAGTTTTCAACATCCCCAAGACTTCCCGGAATAAGCAGGTAGTGGACGTTTTCACATTCGCGGTTAATGAATCGGATATATCAAAGCTATCAGTGACGTTTGGGTGTAGTCGAGATCAGGCTAGTGACGGCTATACAGGTTCTGAAGGCTGATCTGGACTTTCAATAAGACAAACAGAACAAGAAGAGGTGAGGAAGTACGAGCGAACTACTTCTAGCATGATCACGGTACTGCTGTACCCGGAAAAGAGAAATTTACGAGGATACAGACACGCCACTGACTTCGTGTACAAACGAGACGATCGTAAAGCCAGCTTATGAGAGCAGTGAATGACACTAACAGTCATCACAAGGTAGAGACAGTATTGACGCGCTTTCCACAATGACCACTATGTAGCATGTTCCTTTTCACGGTCTCGTCCTGCAACCTTATCCACACGGAGAAAACACCACTAGACTCCGTCACACGGGACGTACTCACTAATTGTAAGATGTCTAAGAAACACTAGTCCTTTTGCAATGATGAATTCCTTTCCTACCTAGGTAATCTCCATCGCACTACCGGTTTCCACCACCAATCACGCAGCCAACCGTCCTGCCACCGACATCATATCTGCGCAGTCGATCTCCGAGTAGCATTGCATCAACGCGTCTCCAAAGAAGCTGCCGTCATGTGCATCGAGCTTCACACCCGCTACTGCCGCTGCGCACACACGCACCTCCTTCATTGGACTTACTGCCCCATTCTCACACCTTCCCAACGCCAACCAAGCACTGGGCGCGCCTGCAGAAGATACAAACTGCGCTACAAGGAAAGCAATGATAACGTCGGCTGTTTCGAATGCAAACTGTCGGAGATTGCTGGCTGGGGCGCAGTGTCAAGATCCCCAACTTCCTCGAATCTTTCAGAGACGTCGCCTACCGTGGCTAGTTTCTTGGACTATGGGTGCAGGTCACCTACTTTCCCGGCGTTTGTGGGGAGATCGCCGACATTTCCGATACTAGAGAAGTCGCCGACGGTCTCTACGTTCGCCACTTCGGCTGGGTTGCTAAGTATTGGCACCGGAGAAAGGGAAAGCAAAGATAGCGAAACCAGTGTTGCTGCGAGCGATAAGCCGCTAAGTCCAGAACTAGGAGATTGGCGGAGTGGTGACAGGAAGGAGACTTCGGGAAAAGAGCTGGTGGAAGGGGCTAAAGGAGGTGGCGTGAAAGGATGGTTTAAGAAGAGATTTAAGGCTAGGGAGGGGTACGATGGTGCAACTTTGGGATTCCAGACGATGGATGCGTAGGCTGCAAAAGTGGCCAGAATACAGTATGCTTTAAGACTACATGGGTAGGACCTGGTTACAATGTTGACAGGTAAAACATCGACTACCTTCGCGCTGTATTCAGGATATTCGCATGCCAATCGAACGCGCTCCATACATACCAAAAATGCTACATGACAACGATGATTGTGTGCTCTCCGCTATTTGCGCAAGCAAAAGCCTGTATACCCCCAGATATCTATACGCTCGCCTTTTCTTTGCAAAGCTCATTAATGCTTTCGTCTTTTACCAAAGCTTTGTCTCAAACCTCTCCCTCAGCTTCTCATATTTCTTCACATCGCCCACACTAGGTCTAACAGTCTTGGCTGCCTCAACAAAGTCCAACTCCTCCACAATGTCACTGCGCCGTCTTAAGGCATGCTGTCCGGCTTTTCGTAGCATACTCTCAAGATCGGCACCCGAGAAGTTATTGCAAACATCTTGGCGGCCTATCTCAGCAAGTTCGGGAGCAATGACGCCACGCTTGCGAATGTGCGCTCTCAGGATATCGACACGCTCTTCTGGCTTGGGAAGTTCGACGTAAAGTAGGGTCTCCAAGCGTCCAGGTCGGAGCATCGCTTCGTCGATCATCTCGGGCCGGTTGGTGGCTGCGATAAGGTAGATGCCTTCACGCATGGATAGGCCGTCGAGTTCGGTAAGTAGTGTGTTGACAACGCGTGCGGAGGCTTCGTGAAGCTCGGTAGAGCGTTTAGGTACGAGAGCATCGAGCTCATCGAAGAAGATAACGCATGGAACAGAGGATCGAGCGCGCATGAAAACCTGGCGTAGAGCTCTTTCAGACTCTCCTACGTACTGCAACCTGTTAGTATCGAGCAAAGGTCATATCAGAATATGTAGCGTACCTTGTTCAGCAGTTCCGGCCCCTTGACACTGATAAAGTTCGCCTTGGACTCTGCCGCCACCGCCTTGGCCAGAAGCGTCTTACCGCAACCAGGTGGTCCCCATAAGAGTACACCGGTGGGTGCAGAGATACCAAATTTCGCAAACTTTGCAGGATCTTTGATAGGCTCGCAAATAGCCATCTCGAGCTCTTCGCGGACGCCTGCCAACGCGCCAACGTCTCGCCATGTAGTGTCTGGTACAGTGGCAAAGCCCTCTCGTTTCGACGATGGGGTGATAGTAGGCAGAACGGCTTCAAAGGCTTCCATTGTGATGACAGTATCTTCGAAACCTTCTGGTCGGGGAGCTTCCGTGTCTCTTACACGGGTGATTAGTCGCCTAATCGATTGATTCATGAGGCTATCGGCATTGAGAGAAATGCCACCGTCGATCTCCATCGTAGTCTCCGCGTTGGCTGCCTGCTTTTCGAGTGCTCTTCGAAACTGATCCATGGACCATGTGCCCGCTTTGCTCACAAGATCTTTCAAATCAGCGCCAACAAATCCTGCTGTCCTCTTCGCTAGTACACTGAAATCGACATCATGGGATAGCTTTGGTTCGCGCGTAAGAGCCTGGAGTATGGACCGTCGCATAAGCTCATTCGGTACACCCATGTTAATCTCGGTATCGAATCGGCCTCCTCGACGCAGAGCTGGATCCAGACTGTCGGGACGGTTTGTGGCGGCCAGTACGATCACGGGCTTGCCATTATTACCCTCCATAGCAAGACTATCCATCGATATCAGAAGCTGGGCAACTATCCTCTTCTCCATCTGACTTTGTGCACTATCGCGCTTGGGCGCAATAACGTCGATTTCGTCGATGAAGATCAAGCATGGGGCAACCTCCTTGGCCTTCTCAAAATGTTCCCTTACTTGCTTCTCAGACTCTCCAGACATACCCGACACAACGGATGGACCCAAAATCTCAATAAACGGCACACCGAGCTCGGCAGCGAAGGCTCGACTTATGACAGTCTTACCACATCCTGGTGGACCATGGAGTAATATACCGCGTGGTATTGGGATTTTGCGGTTGGCGTATTCCTGAGGGCAGAGAAGAGGCAACACGAGATGCTCCTTGAGCTGTTCTTTGACTTTTTCCACGCCACCGAGATCTTCTAATGTAACACCTGTAGGAGCTGCTGTGTCGATCTTGCTCTCCTTCTCCTGTGCCCCTGCCTTCTTCTGTCTCTTAGCTTCCCTCTCCTCTTTTGTCTTCCCACTGTCTCGCTTTTTGCTCTTCTCGCTCTTCTCACTCTTCTCCCCGTTTGCAGCTGGCGGGATTGCCCATTGACTGACAATTTGCTTATTCATCCAATCGCTCGATCGGTCCTTTTTGTCTTTCGGTTCGTCCATGGTAAAGTCTCCTTCGAGTTCTGCCATTTCGTCTTCGGAATCGGGTTCTTCGTCTTCGCGGATAACGTCAATTACGCGGTCGATTGAATCTTCGATTTGCTTCTTTGGCCGTCTCTTCAGGCTCGAGTTGGAGCGTTGAATATAGTCGTAGACGGTTGACGGGCGCAGTTTCAGCGCCGACTCATTCTTCTCGTCGAGATATTTGCGCACCACCTGGTACACTTCCTTGTCCAGGCCTGCCTGGAGGGAGGGTCGGCCTTTTGATACCATGACAACTAGCGTGGTATTGCAGAAGTGTCAAACGTAGAGCGAGGACGGTATTTATGCGCCAGGAAGAGTGTAACGTAGAATAAGAAAGCCGGTTTGGTACGGCCAGTGTACCTTGGGCCAGAGGAGTCTATGATGGCTGCGTTGAGTGTCAATTCCCGTGATCTGGGACTGCTAGCGCTAGTGAGCCTTAGCGCCTATTATCAAGAAACAGGTACAAATGCGGCACGGAATGGTCACGTCGGACTTGGACTTGAGAAGAATGCGACGGTGCTATTTCACTTTTGATGCGCATGCTCGCGTCTCCAAAAAAGTTCGCGACGACTTATCGATAAGACTAGCGCGGAGCTAGCCTCGGCCCTAGCTCGCATACGTCAATCAAGGCACAGGGACATGTCGCATGCGCAACCCTCATCACTCATGGAGATCGCAGCAATATGGGTAACTCGAGCAGCGCAAACAAGATCTCTGCCCAGGATAAGTGAGTCAAGCCCAGCAACGTGTTACCATGTCGCTGACATGCCAGGGCGATCCTGGATATGAAGAACCAGCGCGATAAGCTGCGACAGTACCAGAAGCGAATCACCGTCCTCACCGACCGCGAGAAGGAGATTGCGAAGGAATGTCTAGCCAAGGGAGATACAGGCAAGGCAAAGCTAGCGCTGAGGAGGAAGAAGTACCAGGAGGGTCTCTTATCCAAGACCGATGCCCAACTAGCGCAGCTGGAGATCCTCACCAGCGACGTCGAGTTCGCCCTGGTGCAGAAGGATGTCTTGTTTGGTCTGCAGCAGGGAACGGCAGTTCTCAAGGAGATCCACAAGGAAATGGGCGGCATCGAGAACATAGAGAAGCTGCTGGGTGAGAACGAGGAGGCTCGTGCTTATCAGGAGGTGCGCCGCATAGCCAAGCCTTTCGTAGCATGTATGCTGATAGACATTCCAGGAAATCAGCGAGCTCCTTGCGAACAAGATGTCCAACCAAGACGAAGACGAAGTCGAAGACGAGCTCGATGCCCTCGAAGCAGAAGTCAACGGCACTGTTCCTGCGTTACCCGACGCGCCTGTCGCACAGCCACAGTTCACACCTGAAGAGAAGGCGCAAATGGCCAAGGACAGAGCGGCGAGACGGGCGAGGGAAAGGGCTGCCGAGCAGGCATCGCAGCCCATGTTGGCATGATGAGACATGGCACTGGCGTATAGATTGCATTAGAGCGTGGCGTTGGGGTGTTTTGCTGGCATGGCGTGGACGACGTGACACTTTGGGCATACTGCATATTTGCTACACCTGCGCACATATACAAGAGTCTATATGGAGTTTATTCTACGGTTTGGTGCATGTGGTGACCACGTGTGCGAAACGTGGGCAATGATGCATCGTCCTAGATGTTTGCCCCTTATGTCAGTCTCGCCTTCTCTTCACCTGCCGAGCACGTCATACCATAGCTCCTGTCCTACATCTACACCATCTTTCCTGCCATCCATCTACGACGCCAGAATCTGCCGACCCTGCATCAACAACCCTGACCCCGACATCCATCCGCATCGAAGCTCGAAGCTACCCCGCCATCCACCCCACCACTTCCAGCCCTACCGCGCAAACACACCCAACATTGCCCACAAACATGTCGCACTCACACTGCCACGACGAGCATCACGACCACTCCCACGCTGACGGCCACGACCACAGCGACGACATCACTCCAGCCCTCCAGAACATCCTCTACGAACAACTCGACTTCCCCAAGCTCGTCACGCTCAACGAAGATGAATCCAACAGCGGTCGCGCAATCTGCCAGAAGACATGGGCCCAGCGCCTCGACCCCGAACCCGAGCTGAAGAGCAGCGCCGATGAACAAATCCTCATGACGGTGCCTTTTACAGGCCAAGTGCGACTGCATTCCATCATCCTACGAACGAGCCCTGGCCCCGACTGTCCCAAGACCCTCAAAGTCTTTGTCAACGAAGACTCGCTCGATTTTGAAACCGCGGCCGAGAAGGAACCCACACAGATACTGGAAATCAGTCAGACGAGCGAGGTGCAAGAGATACCCGTCAAGAGGGCGAAGTTCGGCACAACACGCAGTCTGAGCTTATTTTTCGAGGACAACTGGAGTAATGGCGAAGAGGATGAGACGAGAATAAGCTATCTGGCGTTCAAGGGCGACTTTATGAAGCTGAACAAGGAGGCTGTGTCTGTCATGTACGAGGCCGCTGCGAATCCCAATGATCATAAGAATATTGTAGGAATCGGACAGGGTGTAGGACGGAGTATACAGTAAGAAGACGAGCGCCTGGCTAAGGCGATATGGCCATGTTGAGGGAGCTTCACATTAGGAATGGCGCACGGTATGGTGTCAAAGCAGATTCATCAGGGTCATTATCAGTTAGCATGGATATGCTACAGTCTGTCGCTTCTGAACGCCGATATATGTATATTAAAAGCATTTCAGTCTGAAGGGTCAGCAAAGGCGCATGGAACATTTATTAGAGATGACATACTCAGCGTATCATTGCGCTTTCGTGGGTATCGTGTCGTCCATGTATGCATGTATATCCTTTTTCCCGTCCCGTGTCGCCAGTCGACTTGTGCTCCGAATGCATCCACTCTCAACGTCGCTCGTTTTGTGGTGTTGCTCCAATGCAGTATGCTGGGCACGTAGTCCATCTCTCTGTGTGGCCGCGTACAAACCCTCTTCGCCAGCTTCCTAGTCCAACTCCTGGTATCCGTTCGTGGTTTCTTTCCTTGTTCAAGTATGTTTCGTTCCCCCCAGCACCTCTCCGTGAACCTTCCCCCAGTCAATCTTCCCGTCAATCTCTTCATCCACCCTGCCCACCACCGCTACACTGTCACCCCGTATAATGTACAGCCCGAGTGGTACCTCTTCACTAGGCTCTTCGTCTTCTATCGGTCGGATGATGCGCTCGACGGCTTCTTGGAGGACGAGGTTCATGCTACCATCGCATGAGTGGAGGAGGCCGACCATGGTGCGGCCATCGAGGGTGAGAACTGATACACGCTCTAAGAAAAGTCAGCAGTGAAGATGATACCACAGCAGACGGGACTTACTGTTTAGGTAGGCGTTTAGTGCCATTGTGAGGGTTTGGTTGGGGTATGCGTTGGTTTGGGAACTCGGATATTATCTAAGGGCGGCTTCGTGAGACCAGCAGATATAAGATATGCAAGAGGTGTCCTTGAAGCGCTATCTGCACGCGCTCGAAGGATGCTCGCGCAAAATTCCGTGGTATAGTATCGCGTTGTGGAAAGGTTGCGACTTGCTCAAAACTTGGTTCGTCTAAGTTCTGAGGTTCGGATGGATATTCTCGGCGACAGAAGGTTTGCTAGAAGATGTCTCGGACGAGTGGACGAGGAACACGGCGAGTTGCTTGCGCTTGTCACGATTTGGTTGAAGCTGCACATGAAGCTCGCGATGCTTTGCCGGTGGAGCTTCAGATGGCACGTGCATTCGGCCAATCAGGTCGCAGGGACATGTCTGCCTAGGTACCTAAGTAATGTCTTCGTTCTGAATGTCACAATTATCTCATTCTCACAGCTCAGTGCGACACCTAGGAATATGTGTTCTACAAGCAAATCCATATCCAAGACATCGATAACGTCCTACCTAGGTATCATGTACTTGCGTGCTACCTAGACACGCCGAAAAGTCGGGAGCCAGCACTTCCTCTAGCTCTTATTCGCGATGACCACCTCCGGATGACTTACAAGGAATGGAAACTCTGTCTTGTAATAGAGTCTCCGGAAGGCTGTATGGTCAAGGTTTTGTATTCGTTCAAGTTTGGTTTGCACGGAGGTGGTATTGTCCCATGGTTGGGTATAGTGGTACCACACCGCGATATTTCCAATTATTCTTGAAGAATCGCTGGCATTCACCCTTTTCTGATTTTTTGACAACTTTTTTTTAAAGCGAGCAACATGGCGAATCTTCTCGACGCTGTCCAGCAGTACCCTTTCCTCGATGCACTCTGTTCGCATCTACGCATTGCCGACTTCAAAGCACTTTCAAGAACCAGCTCCGACTTTCGAATCTGTCTCACAGGAAGAAGCAAGCCCGCTCTACCCAAGCACAAGACTAAATATCCGTTTCAACCAGTCTCCAGACCCTGTACTTGTAGTAAGAATCATTTGGCAGACTGCCAGAAGCATGGTCCACCGGAACTGCGTAACCTGCTCGGGAAAATTGACCGAACTTGCGAAGATTCAGATCACGAGAAGAATGGAGCTTCATATCCTTCGATACCTGATGACTGGAAATCCGTTATCTGTGATGCCCTTGGTGGTCTAAGCAATGTCAACTCATGCTGCAAGTGCACCCGAACCATATGTTTCCAATGCTGGTGGTTACACATTACTAAGGGAAGTGCCAATACTCGGGGTAACGGTCGGGCACATCATGCATGCTCGACATGCTGGAATACGGATTTTGAAAAGCTTCGTAGCGACGATTCCTCACATGCATTTCCCGCGACACATGGTCATCGTACATGGCGACAGGCGCAGCTTCAAGGCGACTTCTGCAAGTGTGGTCCAGCAATTCATTGCAGACCTTGCACTAACGAGGTCAGCCCACCTCCGAACTATACCCCAATCGAAGAAATATCGCGTCTAGAACAGTTCCTATCTCCGTACCCAGAGCCTTCCCACAGGAAGTGTATCGCTTGCCCCACATACATGTCGGAAGACGGAATAGAAAAGGTGAACCACTTCTGCCCTTCCTGCAATCTTCCTATACAAATGCGCAATGGCGATCATCCTGTCGAACGGCAGTCTCAGAAATTAGGCGTCTATCGCGATGATGAAAACGACATCGATCGTGAGGTTGAGACGGTAGGACCCGACTACGAGTCTGTTCAAGAGTTTTGGAAGCGGCAGTGGATAAGAACCAGCGGCCGGTTGAGTCCACCGACTAAATGGCAGCCTGTGCGATATGAATGGGAACGTATCAACCAAGGTTCGGTGCTCACCGCGGATGAACGTAGCCACTTGGATCGGTGCTCGTACTTCAAGCCCATACGTGCACCTGTGTGGGATTCTGAAAAGGTTCTATTCGAGCCGCCTCCAATCAGACTCCCTCACTACATGTGGCGTCGTATCATTGGGTATGTTCTACACTAGGTACTATATTTCCATGCAACAGGATTATACTAACTCTTCATCAGGAGAACCTGGGGCTTCTGGACCTGGATCGTGGCAGATATTTCAGGTCTATTTAGTCTAGAAGAGTTCTTGGTCCAGGAATTTGGTTCTGTGTCCAAGTTCTTCACGTACGTGAGAAGATAGATTTGGAGGAAATGGCAAGGACATCAGTACGTATATACGGTGAAAACAACGTGGGTATCATTTAGGAATGCGTGGCTTTGACACCTAAACCTAATTCACCTCATTCAAGACATTAAACATACGGCCTCCAATAGTTCTCTGTTCGTGGTTCGGACCTTTCAAGTGCGACGGTACTGGAAAACAACATGCATATCGCTTTCGAAGCGGTGAGCCCTCAAATTCGCTCTTGTGACCACCTGTGATGTCTATCAACCCGTGAAACAGGCAAACTGGGTATACACGATATCAGAATAACGTCTTGATCCACAAAACAAACATTTAGAAATGATGGCGGCCGTTATTCATAGTATCCGTGTATGGTGCTATACTCTCGAAATACATGTTTCTCGAGTGGCTGGGATTAAGGTTTGTGGGCAAAAAGTAGATAATCCGGAGTCGGCCCCTCTCGCGCGACGGACCCACGGTTGCGTTGATAAGAACAATCAAACTCGCGATTCGCAGCCATAGTTTGGTTTAAGAGACAAATCCAATACTTCAATTGCCAGATCCTCCGACTCTATCCTAAATTCCTACATAAGCTTCAATTGCACTTCTCAAATCAACTTGACGATACCAAGATGATCACCGCCACAGTCCGCACCGCAGGGCTTCAAGTCCGAAGCTTTCACAAGACCGCTCTAAACTCAGTTTTTACCGAAACGGCAACTCGTGGGACCAACGAAAGTTATCTTCGCCATCACAGAAAGCACAATAAAGTCGAATATAGCCAGTCTCCCGTCACACCATACAACACCAATGTCAGAGCAGAGTGGCAGCGCCATCGTGCAACCGAGCATCATCAGATCTGGCCGTCTTCCCCTCAGAAGCACTCTTTTCATACCAAGTTATCCTCGCAGGATACACCAATTACCCAATCAACACATGCGATGACCTTCCGAAAGGACCGCGAGATGCACATCGCCGCACGCCAAACATCGCTCAAAGCACCAGAGGAACACGAGAACCCAGATCGCGAATTCATGAAGACGTGGCTCGGCGTCAAAAGGGAATTTGGCTACCTGCGCTCAGACTTGCTGGACGCTGTGTTGGCTGATGGTAAAAAGGCTCAAAACCAGAGCTTCATGGGACGGCTTTTTGACAGCGAATCTAAGACTCAACATTAGATAACTACGTGCGCATGCTTATTACCTGCGCTGTGTTTCATATTGCAGCATTGCTTCTACTTCACGAATGTATCTCGAGATTCCATTCCGTAGCGGTAGAAGAAGAGACGTGACGTGTTTGTGTATCACGACTGGTATGTCAATATATGGACACAGGAAGTATCGGTAGAATCTGTACACAAATGGGAACAACGGGTCCTCGCATTTTGCTCATGAGGATCTTTTGTACATACCTCCGCTTATCTGGTGTTGGTGTTGGTGTTTTGTGGTGACCTAAAAAAAGCCGGGTGAGCATTACCTAGGTAATTACCATACCATACCCAATCCAGCATGGTCATTCACGCGCACATCTTGATAAACTGTGTCTTCGGTCCATTTCCGCACAACTATCAAGCTTACACCGTTTTGACGATTGGCACCCAAAATTCCTTTCACTCTGCGCTGTCATCCAGCCCGTTCTTCTGAGATTAATATGCGTACATATCGCCCGACTTCCAGCAGGATCAGTATACGCACAAATGATGTCATTTTGGATGCCTCCCGAGGTCAACATGCACAGAGAATTTCGTACCAGCATCACCAGAGCATCATACCATAGAAACCATCATAGTGTCTGACTAGAAAAGCATACTTTGCCGCGGTCGCAACGGAATATGTATCTTTTTCTATGCCGCTTTGTTATGGGATTGACATCCTTATACTTTTAGTCGCATCTTCCTAAGTTTTGCGCGAACCTGAGTTTCCGATCCATCGGCGCATCTAAAAAAAAGTCATCGCCAGCATCCCGACTGCAAGAGATTTATTCCAGCACTATCGCAACTTCCACAAACCCGCTTGAAGTACGATCTTCTCCGTTGTTCAGATCCAACCCCGATGCCATGCCAGCAACAGGCGCAAAGGACCACGATGCCGAGAAGATTAATAGTAACGCATCGCAACTGCCACCATGGCGACGGAGGTTACGTCGCGTAAAGCTTCCAATGCTCCCAGTTCACAATCAAGAAGGCAGTAACGGGCTGACCCTCACCACAAGCAAGGGTCACGTCTATCTCCTCGACCAGTTTCGCCAGCGGGTACCGCTGCGGATCCGTAATCGTTCTGTCGCTATGATCTCTGAGTTTGTCGGCACCTTCCTGTTCATGCTCATCGGTTTAGGCGGTAACTCTGCTGTCATCAATGATTCAGCCGTTGCTACACAGACCGGCGGAGGAGATCCCTCAGCAGATCCAGCTAAGATCCTTTTCATCGCAACGTCATGGGGCGCAGCTGTGACAGTGAATGCGTGGAGCTTCTTCCGGATTAGCGGTGGGCTCTTTAATCCTGCTGTAACTATGGCTTTGATGCTAATCCGCGCTGTACCACCGCTTGATGGCCTTCTCGATATCATCAGTCAGCTTTTCGGTTCTATCCTAGCAAGTGCTATCGCATACGGACTATTGCCATCGGGTGCTCTAGCGGCTACTGAATTGGGTGATATGACCACCGTCACGCAGGGGTTATTCATCGAGATGTTCATTACAGCACAGGTCGTCGTGGCAGTCTTCATGTTGGCAACGGAGAAACACAAAGCTACGTTCATTGCGCCCGTTGGAATCGGATTGACGGTATTTGCGTGCATTCTTATGTATGTATTCTCTTATTCCCCTTTGTCACTATTCGCAGTTGCAATCGCGCAGTTCCTCTTTCATAACACGTAACTTATGCACCTAGGGCCTCAACATATACTGGCGCAGCAATGAACCCAGCTCGATCATTCGCTGTGTGCGTTATCCAAGGAAGTTTTCCACACTATCATTGGATTTATTGGGTTGGTCCGGGGTTGGGTGCCTTGCTTGCAACTGCCTTCTATCACTTGATCCGCAAGCTGGAGTACTGGACTGTAAATCCTAATGTCGACGACTACGAGACGAAGGTTGGAGAGACTATTCGAGATGTCGCAAGCAGGGTTGCCGACATGTCAAACGTTCCTGGGGCAAGTTCGAACGACGATTCATGAGTTTAGTGCAAGGGTCGAGACTGTCTCGCAATTGCACTGACAAAGCGCCAACACGCTCATCTACAAGCAGTTTTCTACAACATCGAGCTAGCTCAACCTGATCATTCCTCAACACGTCCGACGACATTCCTACTTGGACACCGCTCCACAGCCAGCACAGGTCACCACCGATCAGCTCGAAGAAGCGATGCATTTGATAAGAGCTGCGCAATACTCCCATGTCCATGCAAATGCTACCTCAGGATATTGCTCTCATCATGAAATTTATGGCTTGCGCTTCAATCATGGATGGTTTGGAAAGCCAACCAGTCAAGCATAGATCTTGAGGGATAGAGCTTGGAGAATTGACAGCGCAGTTGCATTTGTCTGCGAAACATGAAACATTGCGGGCTATAAAGCTGTAAGACTATATAGTAGACATGATGAAGGCTGAGAGCGCTGAACGCAAATATGTTTAATGCATTGAGCGCTCTAGGGCGGCATGAGCTCCTGACCAGCCTGTGCACAATCGGTATTGCTTGAACCATGTGTATCTACCCTCGTAGACCAGAACGACAGCCCAGCGATCAAGTCCAGCCAGGTTTCCAATGCGCAGAACAAAGGATGTTCGGGAGGCGATAACGCTGGTAGCGCACGGATCGCATCTTGTCGTACCTTGATGTGGACGGGATCCAGCAGAACCTAGCCACCACCAACACCAACCAGCTTGCCCAGCCATCTCAACTTCCTTCAAAGAACGTCCGCTCCTGTGCTCCTGTATTCACCTTCCTATTCGACAATACTGCGCCGCCTGCAATCATGTGGGTTACACGAGGCCTCCACTGCAGACCTTGTTTATCCGGGTTGCCGGTTGCTTGGTGCCTCTTGGCGGCGACGCAGCGTGCCTTGGGAGGCTTGACACCTGCTCAATGCGGCAACTAGAAGGCGCATATCAATTAGACTGATATGTACGATGGAAAGCAGATAAAAAGGACCGTTGCCTTGCTAGAGCACGACAAGTGCTTTGTTGCATTCGTCTCGTGTTCCTACCTGACGCGTCGTTTGGGTCACTGAGTGGGGAACGTTGATACCCTGCTGCCCGCAATGCGTTCTTTCGCAATCCTCGCTGCGGCATTGCCGTTGGTTCACGCAATTGAACCTCCGCGCATGCCACACCAGCCTCTCGGCAATGGCACCAAGCGTCTGAGCTACAACGAAACCACCGACAGCCCTGGATCTTTGACACCTTCAACACGATCCTTCACCTGGGTTGGCACTGGGGAAGATGGCGACTACATTTACACAGCTGCCTCTGGCGACTTCGTCTTTGAGAATGTCGCAACAGGCGAATCGTCCACTTTCATCTCCGCTGACCAGGTCCCGGAGGACTACTGGGATTACTTTATCTCGCCTGATGCCACCAAGGTCATGTGGGCCGTCAACTACACGAAGCAGTACCGTCACTCTTACTTCGCTGATTACCTGATCATGGACGTTGCGACTGGAGAGTCCGTGCCTCTTGATCCCGAGCAAGTTGGGGATATTCAGTATGCCGAATGGAGCCCTGCCTCGTCGTCTCAGGTCGCATTCGTCAAGGGCAACAACCTGTACATGTCCACCAACGGCACTATCACTCAGATCACCGAGGACGGAGGGCCCGACTACTTCAACGCTATTCCTGACTGGGTTTACGAAGAGGAGATCTTCGGCGATCGCTACACTCTATGGTTCTCGCCCGATGGCGCTAAGATTGCTTTCCTTAGCTTCAACGAGACTGGTGTTGGTACATTCAGAATCCCATACTACATCGACGATGATGCTGAATATGTTCCTGTTTACCCCAATGAGTTGGAGCTTCGCTACCCCAAGGTCGGCACAAAGAATCCGACTGTGGTCATGAACATGCTTGATGTAGAGTCTGGCGAATACACCAACATTCCCATTGATGCTTTCCCGGAGGACGACCTTGTCATTGGCGAGGTTGTCTGGCTTACCGAGGAGCACAGCAAGGTCCTTTACCGCGCCTACAACCGTGTCCAGGATATGGAGAAGCTCGTTGTTGTCGATGTAGAGGCTGGGTCGTCCAAGGTTACTCGTGAGCGTGACGGTACCGATGGATGGCTGGAGAACTTGATGCAAGTTCGATACATCGGAGCTGTTGAGACTGCGAACGCTTCTTACGGAAACGCTACTGAATACTACATGGATCTCTCTGATATGAGTGGCTGGGCGCATATCTACCTCTTCCCCGTCGATGGCGGAGAGCCTATCGCACTCACGTCCGGTGAGTGGGAAGTTATCAGCGTACCCAAGGTTGACTACTCCCGTGGCCTTGTCTACTACACCTCTACCGAGCACCACAGTGCTGAGTCCCATATCTACTCTGTCAGCTTCTCTGGCGAGAAGACTGCGCTCGTCGATGACAGCGTGACTGCTTTCTGGACTGGATCTTTCTCTTCCGGCGGCTCATACTATGTCCTCCGTTACGCTGGCCCCGACGTGCCATACCAGGAGCTGTACTCTATCAACTCCAGTGAGCCAATTCGCACAATCGTCAACAACACAGCACTTTACGAGAAGCTTCAAGGCTATGCTCTCCCCAACATTACCTACCTAGATATGGAACACCCAGACGGCTACACTTTGGACGCCATGCTCCGCCTGCCACCCAACTTTGACCCCTCCAAGAAGTACCCTCTCCTCCTCATTCCTTACGGTGGCCCCAACGCAAAAGAGGTTCACAAGGACTTCAACCCACTCAACTGGAAGGCTTACGTTGCCTCCGACCCTGAGCTCGAATACGTGACCCTTACCGTCGACGGCCGTGGTACTGGTCGTAAAGGTCGCGCTTTCCGTTCTCTCGTCACTTCTAACCTGGGTCAACTTGAGGCCGAAGACCAGATCTGGGCTGCCAAGGAGCTTGCAAAGAACGAGTGGATCGACAGCGAGCATATTGGTATCTGGGGCTGGTCTTACGGTGGCTACCTCTCCTCCAAGGTTGTTGAGGTCGGCGACCCAATCATCAGCTACGCCATGATCACAGCCCCTGTCAGCGACTGGCGCTTCTACGACTCCCTATACACTGAACGCTACATGAAGACACCCGACATTAACCCCGAGGGTTACAACCGTAGCCGTGTTCATGATGCCACAGGTTTCAAGAACATTGCTGGTGGTGTCGTCATTCAGCACGGTACTGGTGATGACAACGTGCACTTCCAGAACTCGGCTGCGTTGGTCGACCTGCTCATGGTCAACCAGGTCACTCCTGAGAAGATGCAGAACACTTTCTTCACCGACAGTGATCACAGCATCAACTTCCACAACAACGGAAAGTTCCTGTACAGACAGTTGAGCAAGAAGCTGTATGAGGAGAAGGCACGCGAGGGCGACAGCAAGGGTGGTCACCAGTGGAGCAAGAGGGGTCTGGGACGCAAATGGAAAGCTTGAACAGCTCTAAAATAGTTGTACATGATAATGCGACAATGTAATGCATAATTCAAAGTTTCACCTGATCTCAGTGCACAGTCACCAGCCACCCGGCCTCTCTCTCAAGCTAATGCTGATGCATAACGGACATCCTCCGATTCTCTCGGTCCTATTCACACAATCAGACCCCTTGTGTTTACTCTCATCCTTAGCGTTATTCTCTTCGTCGATAAGACTGTGATTTTTCTTTAGTGCGCCACCGAAACCTGCAGGACCGCTTGCGCTTCGCGCAGTTTTACAAAGTACAGAAGGAATCTTGGAAAAAACAAGCGCTCAATCCACTATGTAGTCGCCGCATGTTTTGTTAGATGGTTGAAGCAACGGCTATCGTCGAAGGATATGTATGACCCGGTGCAGCTGTCGACAGGGTATTGAAAGATCTAGAGTCGTATGCAGATTCACTCGAAATTACATTGGGGCAGGCTGAGCGGTGACAATACGCGTGAACGGCCACGGGCCCTGGCAAACAACTAGACGATTGTATGACTTAACATCCGTCTGCATTCTGGTACATTCACCTATGTACTCTTAATCCAACACGACATTTGAACGCCCAGCCACATCTATTCCAAGCTGAGATCCACCAAAACATACTTCAACATGGCGGCCGAGACCACCGGTACTACAACGCAGTGTGTAGATGCGCCCGACTACCACTCGCTCAAATTCGAACACATGAGCAGGATATCTAGTCTTGCGGAAGGACATGTTTACGCGCCCAGATACTTTCCCGGTGAGCTACAAGCTCTCTTGAACATCGCCTCGCTCAAATTTCACGAATGGGCTCCTGGTCACTTTGCTTCGATTTTGGGTTGTCCAAAAGAATCCAAACAAGGCTCGAAACCCCAATCGGCGCTATCGGAACACCTGGAAATCCAATGGGGAGAGGGTGATAGAACTGTTTTGTTGAACGATCGCTCTGCGCTATCCAATACAGGTATCCGACCGCAAACCATAATCTCTGATACCGATGAAGTATTGTCGAGACTGCAGCGTGGTTTTGAACTCGCCCCTCCGTTCTCTACTATCCTTACGGTGGTAGACCACGAGCACCTGACAATGCTAAGTGTCTTTTTCCGCTACTGTCTCTCGGTGCAAGGCCATGCTACAGCGACGGAGAATTTCCAGTACAACTTTTGGTTATGGTTCGAGAAACTCTGTCGCCATGTCGCCAGCCAAAGTACACCGGATAGCCCGCCAGAACACGTTGATGTCGCTGCATCGCCGAAGGCTGAGAAGAAGCCGGATAGTTTTTGCAGCCAAGTTGAATCGGATGATCGAGCACATGAAAACAAAACTACGGTTTTGGAGATTGAGGAGATAGAGGAAGTTGCAAGCAACCATAGTTTCCATGGAGAACTGGAAACAATGCGGAAGGAAGTTGAGAAATACAAGTTGGCTTATGAAGAGCAAAGCAAAAAGGTCGAAGAGGAGAAGTCGTGGTTGCACAAATTGCGTCTCGCGCATGTGAACTCCGAAGCCATGCTTAGAGAACGTCAGAAAGAGGCAGAGGAGTGAAGGTTAGGCAATAAGTGTTAGTGAAAGAGTCACCAAAAACCTATGATAGTATTCTATTCATTGCCGGTGTCACATGGTGGAAGACTGAGGGATATGAAGAGGACAGTTTTGTAGAATTAGAAGCCTAGGAACCGTGAGAGTTGAAAGTCTCTAGAAGCCAAGAGGATTGTTCAACCGTTCTAGTTCACTATTGACGTGAGGATGAAATTAGATCTTCTTTAGGTCCTGATTGTTGATTATGGAATAGTAAAGCTGAACTGGCAATAAAACTTGATCCAGAATCGCCCATGTATCGGATCATGAGAGCCGGCAGTACTTCTCTGCCTAAGTAAGAAGAATATCACAATATTTCGTTTACGTATTGCCTCCCGAGGCGAACAGAAAGAGATCCAGGTTAGAGAGGCTAGAAGATGAGCCTCATTGCATAGCAGTATAGCTGGATGAGGTCCTATGCAGCGCCGGAAAAGAACACTAGGGCAAACCCAGACCTGTCAAGTAGAATGACAGGGCATCTGGTTGCATTCGAAGGGTTGGAAGGGCTCTCTATCGTAGAGACATCGATATGTGTTACTTTTGTAGAATCTCGTCTAGGAGTTCAACGAACTTGACGGCCATTTTCTTTCCGCCCGATTCGTTTGGCTCAACTCTGGCTGTATAATCACTAACGTTCTTGCCATCAAGAACCTCATGTAGTGCGCAGGGTACTACCTCCGTACCATCGACTCGGATTTCTTTTGTCGCAATCTTGTACATCGCTCGAATGGCTGCTTGCAGTTGACCAGGGTATGAGTTGTATCCTCTATATGTGGGTGTACGATGTCAGTGCATGTCTCATGCATATTTCGCACAGAAATACATACAGTGCCTTAAGTTGCGCATCAGCCCAACTAGTTTGTCCCAAGCCAGACTCGAGTGGGAAGTATATCATACAGACGATTACAGCACGAGGTTTCGTTTTAGCGGTGAGACGGGTGACGTAGTTCTCGACCTTTGTACCGAACATATGCTTGAAATATGTCAATGCCCCTGCGGTACCGTTCTCCAAATTCTTGCGAGGGGTCAGCCAGGCGAGCTGCAGCATATGGCGGATCGTTGAGGAATTTGGCTTCAGGGCGACATCGTTGGCGCCAACACTGACAATTAACACGTCGTTGGACCGAATGTTGTCGCGAATGAACTCATCATGAGACACCAGCATTTCGTCTCGATCTCGAAGCATCGACTCTTCCACTGCAGTGTTGATGCATGTAGCACGATCCTCCAGCAGATTGTTCAGCCAAAACGCAACATCTGGCTTTGGGACAACAGGGCTCTTGAACGCCTGGGAATATATATCTGGTAGCTGAGAAGGGACTATGGGGCTTCTTTTGTCAACCCAGTACTTATTATCGAGAGATGAATCGCCAGCCAGGTATATGATTGGCTTCCCAGGCCGTTCTGTGAGTGTGATGGTACGAAAGGTAGCCAGGTCATCGATAGGGTGGCCTTTCCATTCGAAGTAGAAGCGCGAGCAATTCATCATCGAGATTGTAGGTGAGGATGAGGACGCCATATTCGATCACTCGAGATAGCTGTTTGACGGGGTGATGCGTCGCTGTACAACGACACGCAACGTTGACACGATCAAGTGATGTCGTACGCGTAACAAAAGAGAGTCTGGGACTTCAAAGGGACAGTCATCGGTGCTGTTGTACAAGGCGAAAAGACACATCGTTGCTGTGCGCTTACGAAGGATGATGTGCTAGGCAGCTGCGTTGGAGATGCGTAGTCACGCACGGACCTCT
>Ga0265797_10000540_pt1 | contig 68621 bp, 62 predicted proteins | sample P2T30metagenome_FD_192433 | JGI IMG/M metagenome (GOLD analysis project Ga0265797, IMG submission 192433) | Plant litter microbial communities from East Loma Ridge, Irvine, California - P2 T30 | ecosystem: Environmental > Terrestrial > Plant litter > Unclassified | place: USA: California...
AGTAACACTGTCACACGCGCGACGGAACCCTGAGGTTGTTGACAGAAGACGAGGGAACTTCCGGCGGTCTCAATCTCAAGTCGACCAAAGCCCCCGTCGAGAGGAATGCAGGTTCGATACTCGATATTGCTAAGCCATCTTCTCTCCTTCTTTTTCTCCTTTTGGAAACATGTGCCGCCGGCATGGTGATTGCACTGCCTGGAAATAACGTTACCATTCAACAAATAGCATAGATCCCGGTCGCGCCCTGCACCATGCGGTCATGCCATCAGCTATGCGCCCAGCCTAGAACGCGTTGACCATTGAGAGACTTGTCGTAAAGTCGTGCTATCTCAACAAAATGACAACGTCAGTATGCTTATACCACCAGCTATGTGCCATCGTCGGAACGTGTTGACCGCAGAGAGATCTGTCATAGAATCATGGTGTCTCGAGCTGACGGCCATGTCAATATGCCCAAACCATCAGCTGTGTACTGCCATCAAGATGCGCTGACCACTGAGATACCATCTTCATAATCATCAGATACTCAAAGTCGAAGTAAAAAATGGATCTCCCAAGCAGCACAGGTGGTCGCATGCAAAGAGCTGGAACTATGGGGTCTCGAATTATGACCAACCTCACGGATTCCACTTGCTGACAAGAACATGTGTAATAAGGCGAATCGTCTTACTCGCAATTCGTCTTAACTCAAAATCCGAATACAGACGTGGCCATACCGTCTAAGCTCTCCCGGGGAAATCTCTGGCACGCCCCAGAGACACCCACCTTCATCGATCTAAACCCTCGCTCCAACCTCACATCATCACCCCTCAACATACCCACACCTTCGAAAAAAGTATGACAACACAACTCGGAACTCGCAGTGATACCGACGATCGGCAGCAACTATCGAGCGCGATGCTCGACCCTTCCAAGCCGCCTGCAGACGGCACGTGTCGCTGATGGGACCTCGATGTCGAGCATCGGCTTAAAGTACTCAGACTGGCATACGGCCGCGATCGCCACACACCGATCAAGCCTATCATGGGCGTGGACTTCCTCCGGGACGAGATAGGGTTCGTCACGACAGATCGCAGGCGTGGCAAGCTCCCCAAACTGGTAAGTGTTGATGGTATTGATTGCGACGTCGTTCACCTCGCAATGTGATTCGAATTTCTCTCCAGTGGCGATGGCAGCACCTCACACTTCCTCCACTTTGCACGCAGACCCCAATAGACAAACGCTACACTCATCAAAGTAACTAACAGAGCGTAAGCCCGCCTCGTTCGACCACTACACGACCCGCTTTCTAATCAGCAAGAAATGGCACCGCGAAGCCCTCGCCGCATTATTCAGCCCAAGCGATATTGACTGCACGTGCCGAAACCGCATCTTCAACTTCATAAGCCCCTACGCCAGCAGCAGCAGCCTGAGCAACAACATTAAACCCCCGCTGCCAGGCATTGAGCACCTCGTCGCGATCCGTGTGCAAATGTCCGAAATCCTGAGCGCCGGCGTGGAACTCCTATCGAAAACATGCCCTCAGCTAAGCAGGATCGAACTCCACGCAGAAGCGCGTGATCTAGAAGGAGCCTTCTTCGAAGCCGTGTTGCCTGTGATCGAGGCGCGGGGTTCGGGATATAACACGCGCCAAGCGATCAGAGACAACGACAGCCAAATCGACAGCAACATGGCACGTCACTTCTTCATCGACATGGACGATGCGAGTTCGACGATGGCCTCGCGGCACGGAGCCAGGATTTGGCGGGAATGTCTGACCAAGGAGGCCTTGGAGGCGACGCGCTGGTATGCCGAAATCCAGCATCTGAGCGGCTTGCGCGAGGCTACTCTCATGCTGACGCAGAGAGAGTGGTTCTGGGTGGGACGCACGGCGGCGGAGGAGAGCAACTTTTCGTGGAATTTGTGGAAGATCAGATGGTTGCTGTTGGAGAGTGCGACGAGGCCGAAGTGTGACAAGATCGAGTTGCCGGTCTCGTTGGTGGGTCGCGTTGATGGGCTTGTGCTTGATCCGCAGCTGCAGGGGGGAGGCGATATTGACGAGCGTGTAACTGAGGAGATGAATGAAGTGAATGCACAACTTTGATGCTTCTTTGCAATCGGATGGGCGGAAGACGATTATACGATAGCGGAAGAAGAGACGCTGAAGTGCGGACATGACTCTGGGAATGCCTGGGAAGAGGACTGCTATGCGAATCAATGGCGACAAGCACAGTGATGATCAATAGTGAGCAGAGGAGCACACTTTACGCTGATAATCAATATCGTTCCAATTGCTACATAATGTACATTCGCCCAGCGTTGAGGACAGCAATTAGAGGTGAACCCACCTTCCAATACCTTCATGACCAAGAGTGTGCGTCCATCCTCGTTGGTACTCGCGCTTGCTCCTGTTGTCAATTGATCAAAATGGGTGGGAGACATACCTTGGGTTCTTGAAAGCACTGGCTCTCTCTCAGAGCAGCGACAGGAAGATCACAGCGTTTCCTCGCGGAAAGAAAGGGGATGGGGTGAACATACCTAGTAGTATTTTCCCGCAATCGTCTATGGTTTACGTGTTAAAGGCGGATGATCACTCCCGCCAAACGGCTTCGTCTTTTGCTGTGATGCAAGTCTGGATGTGTCGACTTGATTGTCGGTTGATGACGAGATCATCGAACACGGGGAGGCCCCGGAAAGGGTAGCCGAAGTCGAGGGGGCGGGTCTTCGTCTTGGGCTGTAGTCGCATGAGAAGCGGCTGTGGTGTGAAGGTGTCGGTTCGAGGTCCGGATTCACTCCTTTGCGAACACCGGTCGAATTTACTTCATTGTCACACACCGGGAAGAACCCGGTGACACGGTATACACCAGAAGGTATTTCTATTTTCTTGTGCTGAAGACGTCTGTCGAAGGGCGTCTTCCGCTTTGGACGCGCGGTCTGGAGGTGGCGGCTTCACTATTGTAGCGAGGTACTCCGTTGTTGGGGATGTATAACGCGGCTGGAATATCGAACGACATTCACGAGGTGACCAAGCTCAGAGTGCCTTACGCTCCATCGCCAACTAGACTGTCCGGTCACAGAGAGTCGTCCTTGTCTGTGATAGATGTTAGTCTGGATCATAGTCAAAGTGAACAGCGACGGATATTACCGGTTGGGATGAAGCAAAGGAGACGTGCTAATGGCAGGTTCTCAAGGCGGTTGTTGTTCTTGTGCTGTGAATGAAGGTGTCGGCCCGGAAAGGGTTGCTTCGATTATCGGAGGTACAGAGACCAATCTCTCTACAGAAGCAACTCTGTACGGGGTGTTTGCTCAGCTTTTGTGCAAAGCGAGATGGCAAAAAAATTGCTTCAAAGTGCCGATTTGGGTGCCCAGGTAGTGTCTGCCACGGTCTGGCGGAGCGACGAGACTAGAGGAAAATTCTTGACTGGGCAGGGGTTGGAAGTCGAGGAGGCGTTCGAGAGCTCGCGCAAGAAAAGCGGAGCGAACAACTCGAGTGGTCTGCAGAATCAGGTTAGTAAATCGTAGACCGACGGCTCGCTGTCGCGCGAGCCGCTGTGTCTTCCTTGCGCTACTGATGAGAGAGAGCAAATGAGCGCCCTAGTGAGATCGCTGTGACGCCGATATTGGGTGAGGTGATGGCGGCGGCGAGGTGTGATGATTGCGCCACCGGCGAGAGTGAGGTTGGGATAGTGTTGTAGAGGAAGCGGTGCGTAGTGGCGAGGTTGGAGGGATGAACGAGGTGAGTGAAAAGTTGGTGCGGAGGCATTGTTGAGGGAGTCGTTTGGGATAAAGTGCAGGTGAGCGTTTGTTGTTGGCAAGGCAAGCAGTGGGAGCATGAACATGGAAAGCACGAAAAAGCTTGGCAAGGAAGGAGCGACGGGAGCGACTCGAGTGTGTCACGTGAGCTGATCCACTTGAAGTGAGCGATGTCGCTGAGTAGCTCGAGAAGATATCAACAATTGAAGAGATCGACGACATTGAATGAACTGATGCGATCGATCAAATGGCTTCTCGTGCGTTATTTATACACTGGAGAGAAAGATATCTAGGTTAAAGCAGCCGGTAATTGACAACTTACAGTGCATATAACGGTAATCTCGACAAAGCGATTCACCACCCCCTATCCATGATGTCTACGTCCGGGTCGCTCTCGGGATAGTCTTCGATATCCGATCGCGCATCAACCTCGCCAAGCAGTTCTAGGTCTTCGTCGTTCAAGTCCGCCTCGCCAGTGCCATCAGGCCCTGCAGCGTCTTCTCCCATTTCCACGTCCTCGATGGGCTCGACCTTGGCCTTGCCTTTGCCCGTGCTCTTCCTCTGTTTAGGCGCAATCTTTTTTATGACGGGGACAGGCGGTTCGTCATCGTCCGCTGCATCGTCTTCCCAAGAAACACTCGACCGCCGTGCGTACAGGAGCCCATCCCGCTCTCTTTCCCGACTTAGATGGACAGCCTGGCCGGGCTTTGCAGCTTCTTGCCATCGGTCAAGTCGTCTGGAGCATTGACGCAACGACCTTGCCAAAGCTTTAGCCTCTTCTCCCAGGTCAGACGCCTCGTTGTCAACACGAACAAACCCCGCTAGTAAGGAGCGCGCGCGCCGCCAATCCGCATCGTCGGCGCCGTTCTGCGTCTCCTTCGTCCTCCGCCAGTCCTCATCCTTATCTGGGCGATCACGACCTTTCCGCGATTTGATCATCTCTTCTTCTGAATCGTAATCCGTGGGCATCCGCTTGATGCGTTTCCACGCCCGGAACAAGGCACCTTCCTCCTCGCGTCTGTCGCGAGCCCGGATGTGTATTTTCCGGATTCGCCGGTCGAGTGTGTAGTCAATCTGCTGTTTGCGGTGATTGATGATTGCGTTTTGATGTTGGGTGACGCCACGGGAGCGTTTTTGTGCTTGATATGACGGCGTTGGTACATGATCGCCGGTGTGGGGAGGTTGGAAGGCTAGTATGGCGCCACGCCCAGGGGATCCGTGGCCGAAGGTGTTGGTGAATCCTGAGCCGGGCGTTGCCGGTATGCCTCCTCCGGGCGTTTCGTTGACAAACATGGAACCGTTGTTTGGCAAGAGTGGTACATGGTGGGAGCCTTCGCCTGACGCTGTGCGTCCCGTCGCTGGTGTCCCATCCGCTGTCTTCTTATTGCGGCGCCAATTGCCTCTACCTGGACCCTTCTTAACTGGTGCTGGTGTCGTAACTGCTGGCGAAGCTTCAACCGGGGCTTCCTCGTTGTTCAAAAGCGTGTTGATTCGCATATCTGGAGTGTTCTTTACTGCAGAATTGACGGCTTGGAAGCCTCGACCGATGGCAGGGGAGGGCGACTTTGTGTGCGTGCTCTCGCCGTCAACGCCGACGGCATAACGTGCAGCGGATGTCACTGCATACGATCGTCAGTTCGGGTCGTTCAAATGGGCCTTCTGTGCTTACCTGAAGGCTTGGTGTACCAGCCAGCTTCGCTGCCCTCGTCCTCACTACGGTATCCTTGTACACTTCCACCAGACGTCAAACCCTTCTCCTTCCTCGCTCTCTTCAAGGCAGTCATCGCTGGACTAGGTTCGCTGGCCAGTATGGCAATTCGCTCCTTGCGCTTCACTTCACCAAAGTGCTGTTCGTCTTCTGTGTCCAAGTTCTCCAGCGCAGCCTGTTCCTCGGTCAAGCTGTCCAGGTTCGGGACCTTGAGTGGGAGGACACCCGTACCCTCTTCGCCCTCGCCATATTGTCCAGGTCCGAAGGGATTCCTTGCGGCGTCTTCGCCGGAGAAGTCGGATTCCAGATACCACCAAACTAGCCAAAGAAACGCCCGTGCTCTGCTTGCACTGCTCAGGCTGCCTCGCATGACAAGGTCATAAAAGTCTCGGGGAGCAATGAAATGTGTCTCGCTGATTTTTGGCGCAAACTGGGCCAGGACGAAGATGAGATTGACGGGATTCGTGCGCGGTTTCGGAGCGGCTTTGACTTCTTCCAGTGTTGATGGCTGAGGGTCGTCCTCCGTTGCGCCCTTCAAGATCGACTTCAGACGCGGCGCATCCTGGAGTTGTTTGTATGCGTTCGGATCCTGACGCGCCTGTAGCGCTGGAATCGAGTGATAGGTTCGCAGTTGCGCGCGCATTTCGGGGAAGACTGTAGTTCATTAGCTTGCGACTCGCAAATTGTGGATTGTCTTGCTTACAGTTCAGCGTCGTGTTCATGCGCCCGACATTTACCAGTAAACACACCATGGCCATACTAATCGCGCCGTCGGTGTCTTGCAGCAGCTTTTCCTTGAGTATCTTGCTGCATTTACTGCTCTTGGCCATAGCGTCGATGTAGATCTCCGCGAATGTGAAGCCCGAGGAGCCATCGCTGTATTTCGAGAAGCATTTTGTTTGATCGTAGAAGACCAGTTTCAGGAAATCGTACTGTATGTCTTTGCGCCAGAAAGGGATACCGTCCTCCTTCTTCAGATGACGGATCTTGTTGCCGGAATACACGGAAGACACGCTACCGCTCGCATTCCGCCTTGTCGAGGTGGTGGTCGATGTGTACATTGGCTCGTCGCCGTGCTCGGTCGGGGTGTCGACCTCGGCTTGGGGAGTGTCTGAAGTCGCAGCATACTCCTGCTTCATAGCCTGGCTGGCCGAAGGAGGAGGCATGTCTTTGGGAGTTTGCGCAGGAGGCGATGCAGGCTCGTCCGGGTCGGCGGCCAAGATGTGCTGTAGAGAACTCATTTTGGCGACAAGCTCAAGGCTCCCTGTCGCCGGGGGTTGGATCGGGGTAGGTGCAGAGTCGTGTGCGACGGCTATGGGCGGATGCGCGCGTGGATCATGTTCCAGGGCGGAGGCTAGCCTGGTAGTCTCTTGTTTCGACCAAAGTGGAAGTGGCAGAATGAGAGATGGGTTGCGCAATTGTGGGTTTGGGTTGCAGTGGTATTGTTGGGCGAGGACGTGGGCGAGGAAGAGTCGAATGGACGAAGAAGGCTTGGAACAATGGCTTGGGGCAGAGCGAAGCACGGGCGAAGCGAGGCGATTCGTGTCGACTTTGATTTGCAGTCAATCGACTAGCGTGCTGTAGGTAATAATGCGGAGAGCGCGCCTGCTTTGCTTTGCTTGCTTGCTTCTACTACTGTATACCGTGACCTCATACCACGAACATCAAATGCAATGAAATGGACGGTGGAAACAAGGAAAGACATATTTGGAAGAGACGATATAGCTGGATCTAGTAATACACAGCATTGATCTCGGTGTTGTATCAGGCCTTGGGTGCCTGACTGGCGAGATTACATGCGTTCAATTCCGTATCTGGTAGACCCTTGGACGATTCCCCGTCCATCGGTAAACTGCAGGTGGTCCATCCCATGCGAGCTGAGCCGGCCTTGGCCCGATCCAGCGTATTGGCGCGCAGAATACTCACGCGTATGTATGTATACATGCAATAATGCGCCTCTTTCGATAATAATGCCAATGCATTTATGCAATGAATTCACATTAATATTGTTCGCACTTGCGATCTCACTGCCATTCTCATGCACAGTCGGTAGCAGAAGCTCGCCTCGCGACGTGCTTTCTCGCTCGCTCCTCGCTGACGTCCCCCGCAATTTTAGGTCTTCATCGAGTCTTCCAAACGCTCGTGCTGTCGACGTCGACCTGTACAACTCTGAAAGTTTGACTCCCACCATACTGCTTTGTTCCGAACAGTCGCCACCAACAAAACCTTTTACTCAAAAGCAGCATCACCAACCCAATCTTACAAAGTACAACGTACCGCCACAAGAGAAGCAATTCGCCTCTTCAAGCCGATCTTCCCACGCGGTGGACTCACTGCGATACGGCCATCTGTCTTCCAACCTCGACACAGAAGATCGTTCTTCAACATGCCGGCAGCCAGGGAACAACGTAGCTCCCATTTCAAAGTCATTCAGCAGTTTCAGCTCGAATACGCTCCTGTCACCGTCACCCAGTATGAGTCTACTCGTACCGGCATGCGTTGCGTCGTCGTCGACCAGAAGGGTCCGAAAGTAAACGGATACTTTGCTCTGGCTACCGAGATCCACGATGACTCCGGTGCACCTCACACCCTCGAGCACTTGTGCTTCATGGGCTCAAAGTCTTACCGTTACAAGGGTCTTCTCGACAAACTCGCCACCCGTGCTTACTCTACCACCAACGCATGGACTGCCACCGATCAGACGGCCTATACCCTCGAGACTGCTGGCTGGGACGGCTTTGCTCAGATCCTTCCCGTCTACCTTGAGCACTTGATCGTACCTACCTTGACCGATGAGGGTTGCTACACAGAAGTCCACCACATTGACGGCGAGGGCAAAGACGCGGGTGTTGTCTACTCCGAAATGCAGGGCGTTCAAAACAACCAAGGGGAGCTCATGGAGTTGCGGGCAAAGCGTCTGATGTACCCTGAAGGTGACGGCTTCAGATATGAGACTGGTGGCATGATGGAGCAGCTCAGAGTTTTGACCGCAGACCGCATTCGAGAGTTCCACAAAGCCATGTACCAGCCGAAGAACATGTGCTTGGTCCTTACTGGTGAAGTCGACCACGACGACCTCCTTCACATCCTCGACAATTTCGAGGAGACTATCCTTGAAGAGGTACCTAAGTTAGAAGACCCTTTTACGAGACCTTGGGTTGACTCAAAGCCCACACCTCCGCTCAAGGAGACCACCGTTGAAAAGGTCAATTTCCCTGAGGAAGACGAGTCGATGGGAGAGATTCTCGTCGGATTTTTGGGCCCTAGCTGCAACGACCATATCGCTGCTGCCGCGATCGGTGTCCTACTGAACTACATGTGTGGATCGTCCATTTCAGTCATGGAGAACACACTTGTTGAGCGGGAGCAGCTGTGCAGTGCCGTCTACTACAGCACCGACTTCCGCCCAAGCCTGACTATCTGGTTTGCTCTCTCTGCTGTCGAGACCGACCAGCTTGAGACTGTGGAGAAACGTTTGTTCAAATTGCTCAAGGACGTCGCGGCCAAGGAGTTCGACATGGCCTACATGCAAGACTGCATCAACCGCTGGCGCAGGCAGATCCTTCTCAAGTGCGAGAATGCTGGAGAGTTCTTCTCGGACCCTATCATCGAAGACCACTTATTCGGGAGTCGCGACGGCAAAGACTTGAAGGAGCTGGCGACCATCAAAGAGCTTGACATTCTTCAAGGATGGACTGACAGACAATGGAGAGACTTCTTGTCGAAGTGGTTGTCAGATGCCCACCACGTCTCAATCCTCGGTGTGCCTTCAAAGGAGCTCTCAGACAAGGTCACCAATGATGAGAAGGCGCGTGTCGAAGCGCAGCGCAAGAAATTCGGCGAGAAGGGATTGAAGGAGCTTGAAGAGAAGCTGGCGGCAGCCAAGGCAGAAAACGACAAGCCCATTCCCGATTCCGTGCTTGAGCAATTCCCTGTGCCCAATACTGACTCGGTGCATTTCATCCCGACAGTGACCGCTCGTTCCGGTGCCGCAAGGAAGATGGGCAAGCTCGACAACAGTATCCAGAAGCTGGTCGACCAAGATGACAACGACTCACCATTGTTCATCCACTTTGAGCACATCCCCTCAAACTTCGTTCGTATAAAAGTGGAGATGTGCACGAAGACTGTCCCCGTGGAGCTCAAGCCCCTGCTTACCCTGTACATGATGAATTTCTTCACCTCGCCCGTCAACAAGGATGGCAAGCGCGTCGAGTTCGAAGACGTCGTTTTGGAGCTTGAACGTGACACAGTCGACTACGGCATTCGCTCAAACCACGCGAACCCAGAAATGATCAACATCTCCTTCTGCACAGAACCCAAGAGCTACCAGAAGATCATCGGATGGATCCGATCCCTATTCTTTGATGCTATCCACGACCCCGTCAGGCTGCATGCGTCACTTACCAAGATTCTTGCCGATATCCCTGATGAGAAGCGCAGCGGCGATAGTATGCTCAACGCTTCCTACTTCATGGTTGCATATGACCGCAACTCCAGTGCTCGCGCTCGCAGTACACTCGCCAAAGCCCTCTACCTCCGCCGCGTGCGCAAGCTTCTCAAGAACAGCCCGGACGAGGTCATCTCCAAGTTCTCAACCCTCTGCGACTCCCTCCACCGCCCCGAAAACTTCCGCGTCAAGGTTGCTGGCAACCTCGAGACTCTGTCCAACCCAGTTTCTTCGTGGAACGCCCTCACCACCTCCCTAGACACCTCCAAGCCCCTTGAGCCCCTGGACAACCGCCGCGACTGTCTCAGCGAGATCGGCAAGAACCCAGGTTCAGCCGCTTACATTGTGCCGATCTCCGCCATCGACTCTTCCTTCGCAATGCTCTCGTCTGACGGCCCAGATACCTATTCGCACCCAGATCTGCCCGCCCTTCTCGTAGCTCAGAGCTATATGGATGCGGTCGAAGGCCCCATGTGGGTGGCGGTCCGCGGCACTGGCCTCGCCTACGGTGTCTACTTCTCGCGCAGCGCCGATACAGGCAAGCTAACCTTCCGCATCTCACGCTCACCCGACGCCTACAAAGCATACGCGGCCGCGAAAGCGCAAGTCGAGGGCTACGTGAGCGGCACCCTGACGCTGGACAAATTCGCCCTGGAAGGCGCCATCTCGGAGATTGTATTGGGAATGGCCAACGAGCAGCCGACCATGTCTGCCGCCGCCGAGCTGAGCTACAGCAATCAGGTCATTCGCGGCATCGACAAGGACTACAGCCACAAGATGCTCGCGCGCGTGCGCGACGTTACGCCGGAGCACATCCGCGATGCGATGGCCAAGTACATGCTTCCTGTCTTTGATCCGAAGACTACGAACCTCATGGTCACTTGCGCGCCGATTATGAGCGAAGGTGTTGTGGAGAACTTCAAGAAGGCCGGATTCAAGGCTGAGCTGAAGAATCTGGACGACTTCCAGGACGATTATGGCATGAAGGCACCTGAGGGCGAGGAGGAGAGTGAGAGTGAGGATGATGATGAGGACGGTAGCAGTGGTGATGAGTCTGGCAGTGAGGATGATGAGAAATAGACGTGGGTTCTTGGGTTAGGTGGGAAGGGCTTCTAGCAGGATGGACGATATTCACGTTACGAGGCTGTGCGGTTGTCTTTCATGTTTCGGTTTGTGAATACGCATTCGAATTTAGCGACTTGTGATGGAGGGCATCTCCAGTTCATGGGCTTGTAGAAAGAAAGCTTCAACATGACATCAAGATCACATGTGCTTTTGAATAAATGACATGCGCGAATGGCTGAGGCAAGCGGCAGCAAAGTGGCAGAGAACGTGGAAGGATGATATTTCCAGAACCAACACCAGAGCTCAAGCCACCCAACAGCAGCAGTAACACCAGAGAACAACACCAATAACAACACTTCTTGAACTCAGCCACCCTGGCTTCAGCCAAGCCGGATCACAGGTCTTAAGCGATTTTGACATCACTTACCAAAACCCATAAGGCGGAAAGCACAAGCCACACGCTTGGGGCGGCATTTCAATCAATCAATCCATGTACCAACAGACCGGCGTGTGGGCGGCCCACTGACTTAAGGTTACTAATTCTATGAATCGGCCGACTTAACCGTTCCCCGTCATCAAGGCAGTAGTAAATAGTTCATCAGATGTTCATTGCTGCGCCTGCTTGCCTGTTCGCAGAAATGAACAATAATGATGTGGAAGGATTCGTTAAGTTCCAATTCGGGGGCAGTGTAACAAGTAAGTGGGTCGCTGCTGTGAGGCGCCCCGAAGGCATTTGCCGCCGCCCTCTTCCTTCGCGGCTGAACAAATGTGGCTGTTGAACACTGAGTTTCGAAGGCATCTCTGATGGTTTGGTCTCATGATGAATGAATGACTGTTAAGTGAGAGGTATCTTTTGAACGCGAATGCGCGAGACTTTCGGGGAGGGCGTAGACGTGAAGGCCACAGAAGAGAGGCCGCACGTTTCTCGAGTCACCACGGGCGGCGGCGTGAGCGCAGGAGATTGACTCTTCCGATGTGATGTCGCGCGGCGTGGCCGGTGTTCAATGTACGAGGCAGGTCGGTAATGCAGTGCTATGAGGTTAGTCAGTCGGTAGTGTGCGTGTTGCAAGATCGATCTGTCATCTGTAGGGCTACCGGCGGACGGCACGAGCGAGATGGACATGGGGAAGAGGCTCGCTGTGGCCGAAAAGAACACCCCGCATCCAATCGATTAAACGACCAAGACCCAAGACCAGTATTGAAGACAGTCACCAACCTGCTGTAGGTAGCGTCACATTACGTCTTGCCCATGCATGCAAGCTTCACTTCCATTTCCACGCCGTCCACCTCAAAACTCGTGATTGCGGCCCCTTCTGCCTGCCTAGCCCCAAGCTCCAAGGCACCTCGAGGTCACGAGAGGGTCTGTGCCCAAGGCACCACATGCCTCAGCTCGGCGCGCGGTAGCCTGACGAGCACAACGAACCTCACCTCACGCCATTTGGTTGGACGAAGTGCATTCACAGCCACGTTGGAGTCATGATGGAGAGATGCGGTGATGCGGTGATGCGGTGATGGCCCCCCGGCCGAACACTCCAACGCCTCGGTTTGCACTTGTTCTCTCTCACGCTCCACCCGATCAGATCTGCCTGCTGTACGTTGTTGCTTCCCGGCACCTCCCCTCCGTCTTGCAATGGCGCAGGCAGACGAAACCCTGCCTATTTTCCCATTCATTCCCTATAACCTTTTCCCCACTACGGCACTAGCGTTGCGTAGTTCGGGGTGTCTTTCAGTCGGTTTCGTCCACGATGGCTTTCCATTCGACGACACCGACGACCGCCTGCTGCCAGAGGCCGCTCGTTCCATTACCTGAGGTATGACTGAGCCGTCCTTTTACAATGACCGCCGTGGGTCTCGCCGGGGGTCGCAGTTGCTCTCTTTCTTTGAGGCCGCCGGGCGGTGATTCACGGCGGCCTTGAGGCAGCATTGAGGCTCTGCTGAGCTCTAGGGCGTGTTGGTGCCTACGACCTCTACTGTAGGTATGCGCCCTTTCTTGCGCCTGTCTAATGCCATCGTGTCTATAACTTACGACGCGCCTCTCTCTTACTTTCTGTTGGTACATGTTTCTTCCATTACACTTCCCAACCACTGCTACATCTACCAACATTGATACCACTCGCCGCATCGATATACTTATATCAAGTCGCACCACCCATTGGCTCTACACCAGATCCTTCAGCAAACACTACATCCTCCTAGAGATCCTCCCGTCGACATCTCGACGCCGCCTAACAACCACCTCGTCACGCCCTCAACAAAACAAGGCTCGATGATAGCAAGCTGCCCGATGCACCCGGCACTCACCGCCAGCATGTCCATGTCACGAAACGTCGCCGCCCCTCGATCACGACCCCAACGACCTGCTGGCCCAAGAGATCCTCCACAGCCTCGTGACGGCGACACAAGACACCACTTCAGCGCTCTGTGCGCAAACAGTCTCTCAGCAAGAGGTCCTCCACCACCTCAACCACGTGATCCCGGGAACGGTCGATACAGCCGGCGTGGCAAGGACCCGCAGCCCAGAGACCCAGGCAATGGACGAACAATGATATCGTTTGCCCGCGATCCTCACCCCAGAGATCCGGGTGGAAGAAGGGATCCCCAGCCTCGGGACCCAGGTACGTGAAAAGGCCAAAAATGCATTTCGCCGCTGTTGCGCGCGGCTGCTTTTATAGCTGTATGACAGCTCTGTTGCCTATGGAAGCCTGGTGTCTGACTCGATTGTAGGAACCTGATCGCAAGGAGCGCGTGACCTCGCTCGATGTTTGGCGACTGGTCTGCTGAGTTTTCGTCCGGATGATGCATGAATTTGATGATGACTCTTGATGATGATTCTCGCATTTCTCTTTTGTCCATTTTTGGGGATACAGATCCTGGGCGTCTTTTGCTTTTTTCTTTTCGCGCATTGGGAAGATAGTGAGAAGTCTGGCGCTCACGCAACAAGCTGGCTTCTCCCGGGGTTCGATGTTTGCGATTTGCCTTTTGATTTTTTGCTTTTGTCATTTCAGCCAGCGGCATGGATTGCGGATACATGGCAGGCCTGGCGCCCCCCGTTGTTTTGCCTTGCTTTCTTATTTCTTTGTTTCGTTGATATTTCCTGATAGACATGAGGCGGCCTTACTGTAAAACATTACCTTGATAGAACTCGAATATACACCAAGCATCTAGAGACCATGAGATCTACTCGCAATTATCGTCCCTCGTTTTCCTCTTGAAAGCATCTTTTGTACATTGGTATCTGTTACAGGGGGTGTATTCGTCTCATGCGCCTGCCAGCTGGTGACCCGGTGACCGCTGGCGTTATGCAAGGCAAGGAAAAGCCAAGAATGAAAATGTCCAGGCAGCGATAGAAGACTCATCGCATCCTCTCCACGCGGTTGAACTTCCTCGCGGTCATGATCTGGGAGAGTCGTGTCAGCATATCCAATTCCACATCCAAAAGATAAGACTGACCTGTGTTCTCGTCCTCTGTCCTCTAACAGGCAATCCCATCGCATGCCTCCTGCCTCTATACGTTCCCATGTCTCGCAGCCGCCTGATGTTGTCCTGCAACTGTTTCTTCAAATCTTGCTCTAGCGTCATCTGCGACAACTCCCCTGCAAGGCCGTCGATTTGCTTGTCGCCCAGCGCGCCGATGCGTGCAGTATTGTGGATGTGGAATTTTGACATGAGCTTCGTGCAGGCTTGCGGTCCGAGGCCGTAGAATGATTTTAGGGATCGCGAGACCAGTTGCCCTTCGAGGAAGTTGACGCCGAAGATGAACACCTGGCGGGTGGGACGTGATTAGCTGTGGGTTTTGTTGGTCGTACAGTCAGGGTAACGTACCATTTTGGCGGTATTTGGGTGAGGTGAATGTGGTCGGATGCGGGTTTCGCAACGTGAGGTTGTCGTCGTCGTTCGCGGTTGCTGCTTCTCGCCGCGGCTCACTTCCGCTTTCTCTGGCCCGATTCGTGTTGGAGTTGAAGAGAGGAGCACAGATCCCAAGATTCCATCGGACCCTTGCAGCCCGCCCTAGCTTCAGCTCAAAGGTGGGAACACGGTGTCCTACGTTCTGCCCTCTTGACCTCTCTTCCACACCCACCACGAAGAGAACTACTGTCAATCATGGCGAGCATTCAGCGTGTCCTCCTTTCGGTGCTGGTCATCCTGACCTTCACCTTTGTGTATTTTGCTCAGACTGCCGAGGCTGCTGGCAAGGGCCCTAAGATCACCAACAAGGTCTACTTCGACGTCCAGCATGGCGACGAGGACATGGGACGCATTGTCCTTGGCCTCTACGGCAAGACTGTCCCCAAGGTATGGCGATCAATCATCACCACCGGTTCACGGAGACTTAGCTAACCATTGGCTTCCAATACAGACCGCTGAGAACTTCCGTGCCCTTGCTACCGGCGAGAAGGGCTTCGGCTACGAGGGCTCCAACTTCCACCGCGTTATCAAACAGTTCATGATCCAGGGTGGTGACTTCACCAAGGGCGACGGCACTGGCGGCAAGAGCATCTACGGCAACAAGTTCCCCGACGAGAACTTCAAGTTGAAGCACACCAAGAAGGGTCTTCTGAGTACGTTGAGGCACAGTCGCGCATATCGACCCTAGCATGTCGCTAACACACAATCTACAACAGGCATGGCCAACGCCGGCAAGGACACCAACGGCTCCCAGTTCTTCATCACCACCGCCATCACTTCGTGGTTGGACGGCAAGCATGTCGTCTTCGGCGAAGTGCTCGAGGGCTACGAGATCGTCGAGAAGATCGAGAACGTGCCCAAGGCACCTGGCGACAAGCCGGTCAAGCCGATCAAGATCGTCAAGAGCGGCGAGCTTGAGGTGCCGGAAGAAGGTACTCGCGCTGAACTCTAGAAGTCTCCCCGACATCACTACCCTCCATGCATGCGCGTGTCCGACTCGGATTTCGACAGTACAGTACGTCACATTCGTGCTTTGCTGTCACTGTCGCTGCTCCATGTTTGCAAGGGGGGATGATGGCTGGCTGACACTTGCGTTTCTGCTCTTAGGCTTGGAAGGCACAGCTGGGTCGAATGTGTCTTTGGACGATGAGTGGGTTGACGTGGGTGCCGAGGCCGCGAAGGAGACTGCCATTACGGAGAAAATCGCCTCTGACTTTGAGAAGACTGTGCCTGTGCCTCAGCTTGACAGCGCGTCTGAGCAGGGTCTGAGCATTGTTGTCAAGCTTTGCCTGGCTGGTGTTATCTTCGCCGCCTGCTTTGCTTTCATCAAGGCTGTCGCTCCTCGACGGGCTGTGGTTGCTGGGCGACACGGTGCTTACGAGAAGGTTGGTGCTTAGATTACTTTACGAGAAATCAAGATGAAATGTATCACGGGATTGAAGGTGTGGCTTTGTACTGGCGTGTCAGCTATAATCATTGTTTGAGTGACATTCCCAGGCCATGACACGCTGATCGGGATAAATTTACTCTGTGAGTCTTCACTATACGTATTCCCAAATGCTGCCCCTGTAGACGATGACTTCATAGCAGGGGCCATCGTCAATGGAACCTAGTGGAGCGCGATGGTATCAGCTGCCAAGAGAATCACTGTCCTCTGAGAGACATCAGCATCTGACCAAACATTAGATGATGAATGGTAGACCGCGTTGAAATGACAGAGGGCAGGCAGCACATGCATGCATGCTGCCTGGTCATCTTCAATTCGTGGGGTCCGTGGCGAGACGATGTGTAAACTCTCTTGCAAGTGCTTGTCCTCAGTCCAGACTAGCGTCTCGGGAGGGTCCCGCGCAGGGTCGTTCGGTGGCTACTTCACCAAGAAAATATCGCTTCATCGTTGGAAACCCTTCTTCTCAGTGCTCTCACAAACCCCCCGAAATACCACTTCTCCTCACACTTACCCCCGTAAACAATCCTCTGTGTCTCTTTGCAAGCGTTCCTTGTACGAGACGACGCACGTGCCTCCGCACACCACACATACACGCACACTCCGACCAACTCACACTCCCTACAACCACAAAAACGAAAACATCGCAATCATGGCCGACCAGCTCAACATGAACAACCTCAGCCTGCAGGAGTCGCAGCACGCTCCCAAGCCCGGCCACCAGCAGAACGGTGGCTACGGCCAAGGCCGCTCTGCCTACATCCCTCCTCACATGAGAGGTGCGCGCGGCGGCCCTGCGCCTGGCCCGCCCGCCTTCGATGGCCCTCCTCCCATGGGCGGCCCCAACGGCTTCGGACCTCCTCCTGGCGTTCAGGCCAAGTAAGCACCTCCATCCTGCGGCGTTCTTTCACAAAGCATCAACTGACCGAAAAACAGCGGCTACGGTGGACCTCCTCGCGCCGGCGGCGGATGGGGCGGTGCTCCCAACTTCGAGCCTCGCGGACAGACCGGTCCTCGCGGCGGTGGATTTGACCGCAACGCTTACGGCGGCGCTCCTGGCGGTGGTGCCGGACGCCAGCCTGGCGGTTCAGGAGATGGACGCTGGGTTGATGGCAAGCACGTGCCTGGCCCTAACAACCCTCGCGTCGAGCGTGAACTCTTCGGAGAGCCCAAGAATGCCGATTCCGTACCGTCGATGGGTATCAACTTCGCCAACTACGACGACATTCCGGTTGAGGCTTCCGGTGAGGGTGTCCCCGAGGCGGTCACCACTTTCACCAACCCGCCGCTTGACGACCACCTCATCTCCAACATCAAGCTTGCTGGCTACAACGTCCCCACGCCCGTCCAGAAGTACTCGATCCCCATCGTCATGGGCGGTCGTGACCTGATGGCTTGCGCTCAGACCGGTTCCGGAAAGACTGGTGGTTTCCTCTTCCCCATCCTCTCCCAGGCCTTCCAGCACGGTCCCAGCGGCAACGCCCCGCCGCAGACTGGTTTCGCCCGTCAGCGCAAGGCTCACCCGACCTCGCTCATCCTGGCTCCCACCCGTGAGCTTGTCTCCCAGATCTACGACGAGGCTCGCAAGTTCGCCTACCGCTCGTGGGTCCGCCCTTGCGTCGTCTACGGTGGTGCCGACATCGGCTCTCAGCTCCGTCAGATCGAGCGCGGCTGTGACTTGCTCGTCGCCACTCCCGGTCGTCTTGTTGACCTCATAGAACGTGGTCGCATTTCTCTCCAGAACATCAAGTACCTTGTGCTTGACGAAGCTGACCGCATGTTGGACATGGGTTTCGAGCCCCAAATCCGCCGCATTGTCGAGGGCGAGGACATGCCGCCCACCAACGGCCGCCAGACTCTCATGTTTTCCGCCACCTTCCCGCGTGACATCCAGATGCTCGCCCGCGACTTCCTGAGCGACTACATCTTCTTGTCCGTCGGCCGTGTCGGTTCCACCTCCGAGAACATCACCCAGAAGATCGAGTACGTCGAGGACCCGGACAAGCGTAGTGTGCTGCTAGACATCCTCCACACTCACGGGGCTGGCCTCACCCTCATCTTCGTCGAGACCAAGCGCATGGCAGACACCCTCTCCGACTTCCTCATCAACCAGGGCTTCCCTGCCACCTCCATCCACGGTGACCGCACTCAGCGCGAGCGTGAGCGTGCCCTCGAGATGTTCCGCTCTGGCCGCGCCCCAATCCTCGTCGCGACTGCTGTCGCTGCTCGTGGTCTCGATATCCCCAACGTCAAGCACGTTGTCAACTACGACCTTCCCACCGACATCGACGACTACGTCCACCGTATCGGTCGTACTGGTCGTGCCGGAAACACTGGTGTCTCCACCGCCTTCTTCAACCGCGGCAACCGCGGTGTCGTGCGCGAGCTCATCGACCTGCTCAAGGAGGCTAACCAGGAGGTTCCTGGCTTCCTCGAGAGCATCGCCCGCGAGGGTGGTGGTGGATTCGGTGGCGGACGTGGCGGCCGCTCTGGTGGTGGCCGTGGCCGTGGTGCTGCTGCTACTCGTGACGTCCGTACCTTCGGCGGTGGACAGCGTCCTGGCTACGCTGGCGGCATGGGCATGGGCGGCGGTATGGGAGGCGGCATGGGCGGCGGCGGCGGCTACGGCGGCGGCCCCGGTATGGGCATGGGCGGTGGTGGTGGCTACGGCAACCCCAGCGGCGGTTCCAGCTGGTGGTAGAACCTCAGCGCCTCGTCGGCTCAGCCTGTTCAGGCCTCGCTGTTGCACTGAGCATCGGCACACTTTTCCTTTCGGCGTTTACTTTTCCGACTTTGCGATCAAGCGTGCGCTTCCACTCGGTTATCAAATCAGCATGATGGACCTGCGTTGACTTTCCGGGCTGACTGCATTGCATCGGCGTGGGAAGGTTGGCACTCTCTACTGGACTCAGTGCGTCTGGGGGTTTTCGCATGCGGCCGGCCGGAATTATACACGGCCTTTTGCTGACGATCCTACGCGCATCACGACCGGTTTACGAATATCTGGTTTCTCGACCGTTGGTTTCAGGAGCGAGAGCGCGCCTGCTTAATACCCTTGTTTTTATTACACCAACATCAAAAGCGAACTCTGCATACGTTGATCATCCAACAATACGGGCGTTAAAATTGCGGCTTTGCTCTGGGCGAACCGAAGGAAAAGGGATACGTTTTGCGCGGCGGCTCTTGGGGCTTTTGAACCGACCACTACAAGGCCTTGAGCTTCTGCGCATCTTCCCGTTTGTTTTCTTTTGGGTTGTTACTATTGAAGCGAAAAAAGCGAAGACGCGATTCTTGCTTGCTTTTTTCCACAGATGATACCTCGATAGATCTTTTCTTTTTCCGAACTCGGGACACTGGCAACAACGACAAAAGGTGGCATCTCGGGAAAAGGTTGTTCTTTCTTTTTTGTGCTTGAGACTTTTTCTTCACACACCAAAAGTGTGAGGGCGAAAGACCGGGCGCGATGAATGGACTCGGGTGATTAGCATGAGGCAGGGTTTTGAATCAAAACCAAAAAAAAAACTTACTTGCCTTGATTGGATTTTGGTAATTATGGTCGAAGGTTTCCGGCTCAATTTTCTTTAGTCGTGTACTTCAGATTCTGTGTTAGTATGGATGCTGGTATAGATTAAGGTTGATATGGAACAAGTCTTCCTTTCACACTTGTCGGGTGTCTTTCTCTTCTTGTGACTAAGGTATCATCCGATGCGCTGATACAGGATAGAGATGCAATCGCTGCCAATACATGACTCTCCATCCGAGACTCAATGCAAGCAAACATGTACTCTTCTGTTCAACACGAAGAAAGTGGTGATTCAAGAATAATAATGAGCTTTACGTTGGGTCTTACTGTTTACTTGAGTGATATGGCTCGCGGAAATCTTACACATGATCAAGGCTTTTTAACAAACCCATCCATCCAAACTAACTTCACTCCAGCATGAGAACGTCGTCTTCCCTCGCAGGCTCATCCAGCGCAGCCCCAGCAGCAACGCCATCCATCTGCTGCAGCGCCCAAAGCAACACGAACCTTTCCTCGCCTATTTTGTCCAAGCGCGCATAATGCCTCTCGGTGTAGGCCTTCAGCCCGTCCAGAACCTCCTTGACGCTCTCCTTGTTCTTCTCCTCGGTCGTGCTCAAAGCGCCCATCGCCTCCGTCAGTTGGCCGTTGACGTCTTCGATCGCAGGTCCAGACTTGTTCTTGCGTGGCCGGCGGACGTTCAAGAGGCGTTCTTTCGGGTGCAAGCGCAGGAGGGCATACAGGACGTGCTGGGCGACGTTGTGCGTGCGCGCGTTGGCGTTCCAATCGCGTAGGCGGCGCAGCAGGGCCCAGAGGTGGGCGTCGCTGAGGCCGGTGAGGACTTCGTCGACTTCGGCGTTTCCTGTGATTGAAGTAGGGTCGTGGACGCCGTTTACTACGCTAGCGAAGAGGTCGAGGAGGCGTTTGGGGTGGTTGAGCTGCAGGGCCAGCACGATAGCTTCGCGGTAGTTGTTGGCGCGGATGTGGTTTTGCAGCTCTTGGTCTTGCTCGATGCGCGCGGTGGCTTGCGTAGTAGCTTGCTGGGCGGTGATGGCTGTTGTGTCGGTCCAGAAGGTGAGGGTGCTGTCTGCTGAACCAGAGATGAGTGTCACTTGGTCGTTATCGGCGTCTTCGTCGTCGTCTGCATCTGCCATTTCCGAGTCTTTGGAGGCGAGGCGCTTTTGCTCGGCTTCCGAGAGAACGGGCTTGGGCTTGACGGCGAGCGCCCATACGCGGTCGATGTGGTTGTCGAGTGTCGCCGCGCACTCGCCGCTTTGTGCATCCCAAACCTTCACTAAACCATCACCTGCAGCACTTGCGACTTGGATGCCTCTGCGTGCATCACTCTTGGCCTGCTTCGGTGGTGGAGGTAGCCAGACTACCTTCAGTACGCTGTTGACATGGCCCTCGAAAGTTCGAAGACAGCTGTAGTCCGTTAAGCTCCATACGCGAACAGTCTTATCACCACTGCCAGTGACTACCATGCCCTTGGCGCTGCTGGCACCGCCACCCTCGCTCGTAGTTGTCAAAGCAGGCATGTCAGTTGGTGCAAAGGCAACAGACCAGACTCCACGCTTGTGGCCACGCAAGACGCCAATAGTCTCGCCTGCCTCGACATCCCAGATCTTGACGGTGCGGTCCTGTGACGCTGAAGCGAATAGAGGAGTAGTAGTAGAATGCGAGACTTCGATAGCGTTGATGTCCTTATCGTGTGCCTTGCGGGTGTAGTTGGCGCGTGCTGCCTTGCCCTTGGTTCCAATATCCCAGCGCTTGATAGTCTTGTCTTGGCTACCTGTGATGAGGAACTTTGGCGGGTGTTCGAGCGGGTTGTTGTATGCTTTTGATCCAAGCGGCGGGGCACCATTCGGTAGTGCAACTGCCCCAATGCTTTCAGCATGGCCTGTGAAAGTGGCGTAGCACTCGTACGACTCATTTGCAGGGTCGAGTCTCCAAAGCTTTGCAGTGTTGTCTTTTGCTCCAGTGGTGAGCCAGTGTCCTGACCAGTCAGTGTCCATAGTGATGATGATATCGTCGTGGCCCTTGAGTAATGCTACGTCGGCTCCAAAGTAGGGTGTTGAGCTTGATGATGGAGATGAGCCACCCTCCAGGGAGACAAGGCGAATATCTTCAAGGTTTGTTGCCAGAGCGAGCAGGTTGCGGTCTGCCCCAATATAGGCCAAGTCGATGACCTCGTCGTGTGTACCTGATATGCGACGAATGACAGGTAGAGCTGGAATTTTGCGGTTTGGTCGTGATTCCAGAGGTTCTAACGATCGGAGGACCAAAGTCTGATCCGCGTGGACTGTGAGAACGAAAGGCAAGTCTGGGTGGTGGATAACCTGCACAATCGCCTCGATTTCAGTGCCGGGCTCCTGCTCTTCCGTGATCTCGCCACCAGCTTCAACACTCCAAATGCGCAGCCTAGCAGTCTCGCCAGCAGTGTAAAAGTACGCGCCTCCCTGTACAAACCCAACACTCTCGACAACTTCAAGCACTGGTACGGTAGCCTTTGCTCTCCAGGTAGGCGCATCCCAGGCAATCACAGTCTTGTCTCTGCTGCCGGAAATGAGGAGCTTCTGTTCTGGAGAATAATCGAGACTCCTCACGACGGAGACATGAGAGTCGAGCGTTGCCACGGCCTTGCGCTTGTGAAGATCCCACACCCTGACCTTTCCATCCTCACCGCCAGAGGCAAGCCTGTAGCCAATGGTAGCCTCGTCCGTATCGTCGTCAAGTCCCTCATCCTGTTGTCTGCTCTTTCGCTTCTTGCTCTTGCTCGGCTGCTCCTGTGAAGCTTCGACTTGGAAGAAATGCAGCGCAGAAATAACACCGCTATGACCGTGGAAAGTGTGTGTAACGAAGCCGCCTTTAAGGTCCCAAACCTTCACGATTCCGTCCGCGCCTCCAGTGGCCAGCAGAGAGCTAGTCGATTCCACAGCGCTTGTTACTACCGGCGCCGCGTGGGGCTTTACTGTCCGTAGAAGCTTGGGTTCGATCGTGTCGTCCAGGTCGTCGGAAGGTTGCAGCGCAAAGATGCGCATGGACAACGATCTCGAGCATATCGCAATGTAACGTCCGTCGGGCGTGAAAGCCAGTGTCGTGACTTGCTCACCATCCTGTGATCTTTTTGTCAACGTCAGTCCAGAGATTTTCTAAGGACTTTTCTGCGCAAGAGACTTACGCCTTCTATCCGCGCCAGATGCGCTCCGGTGTTGAGGTCTGTGAGCAGCACTTCCTCGCCGAGACAGGTGGCCAGGACCTTGCCATTGTCGCTGGTGGCTACGGCACCGCCGGTGTAGATTGGTTGGATCACGCGACTCGGTTCGAACGTGGTCTTGACATCAGCCTTGTAGGCCATTGTGTATGAAGCGATGCGCTCCCGCCGGTGTGTCTTTTTGGAGCTTCAATCTCCTTTGGAAAAATTTGCTGCAAACAGACGATCGACCTCTTGCAGGCGACGTAATTGCCGAAGAAGCTGTGGATGTCGCGGTAAAACGATTGTAAATAAAATTGGGTGGTGTCGCAAGTCTTGAATAATGCTTTCGTCTTCACATGCCGCTGGCTTGCGAGAAAATCTCCAAAAGGCGAAGGGACTTTCTTGGGTGAACCCCGCTAGCCATTTTATTAGACAGACGAATGCGCCAACAGACACAACACAACACACAACTGAGATATCCCCTTGACACTCGACACACATCATGGCCACCGTCCTGCCTCCGCCCTCCAAGCGGCAAAAGACCGCCGACGCCCTGCGTGCCCGCGAACAAGTCGCTGCTCCCGCCCCGGCACCAGAAGGCCTCCAGCGCATTCAGTTCAGAGATGCAGACACCGGCGAGACACATGGTCCCGTCGTGACCGTCTCACTCGCAGATCTCGACCCGAAGAACCTCTCACTCCTCCTCAACAGCCTGCTCGGTCACACAGATCCATCGGAAAGATTACCATACCGTTTCTATAACCCCATCGGCGAGGGCGAGTTCGATCAGAACGAGGTGATCAAGGCATACTTGGATGGCAAGGTGACAACAGAACTGCAGCTCGACATTCCTTGTCGTGCGGAGGCTGTCTTCAAAGTCAAGGCGGTGACAAGATGTTCTGCGAGCATCAATGGACACGGCGAGAGCATTTTGACCACATCCTTCTCACCTGGAAGCTCAAGTCGCTTAGCGACTGGCAGCGGCGACAACACTGCAAGAATATGGGACTGTGATACGGGAACTCCTATGCACACACTCAAGGGACACACTGGTTGGGTGCTTGCCGTGGCGTGGTCTCCAGACGATGGCATTCTCGCGACCGGCAGCATGGACAACACAGTTCGACTCTGGGATCCCAAAACCGGAGCGCCTCTAGGCGGTGCCCTCAAGGGTCACACCAAATGGATTACAAGCATGTGCTGGGAACCCTATCACCTGCGAGAAACCGGACGGCCGCGCCTCGCATCCGCCAGCCGCGATTTCACCGTTCGCATCTGGGACGCCGTCAGCAAGCACACCGACATGGCCCTGACCGGCCACAAGGCCAGTGTATCATGTGTCAAATGGGGAGGTGCCGGCGAGCACGGTACCATCTACACGGCTTCACATGACCGCACAGTCAAGCTCTGGGACGCACAAAAGGGCACACTCCTGCACACTCTCTCCTCGCATGCCCACTGGGTCAACCACCTCGCCCTCTCCACCGACCACGTTCTGCGCACCGGCTACCACGACCACAAAGGCAAGAAAGAAATTCCCGACACAGTCGAAGGCAAGCGTGCCAAAGCCAAAGCCCGCTACGACGCCGCAACCGCCCCAGCCGGTGGTGTCGAGCGCCTCGTAACAGCCTCAGACGATTGCACCATCTACCTGTGGGCACCGAACCAACAAACCAAGCCCCTAGCGCGTCTGATTGGCCACCAAAAGCAGGTCAACCACGTAACCTTCTCGCCTGACGGCACAACGATCGCGTCCGCCGGCTTTGACAATCACGTCAAATTGTGGAACGCCAACGACGGCAAGTACCTGCACACACTGCGCGGCCACGTCGGCGCCGTGTACATGGTTGCTTTCAGCCCGGACAGCCGCTTACTCGTCAGTGGCAGCAAGGACACGACGCTCAAGGCTTGGGAGGTTCGCACTGGAAAACTCGCGGAGAATTTGCCCGGGCACAAGGATCAGGTGTTTGCGGTGGACTGGAGTCCTGATGGTGAGAGGGTGGGCAGTGGTGGACAGGATAAGGCGGTGAGGATTTGGAGGCATTAGAACTATTGCGTTGGTGAAGAACGATAGATACGATTAAATTATTGAAAGAATGGCCTTTTGGGACGGATGGATTGATTTTCACCCGTTCTGACATGAACAGAGACAAGCACACTTCTCACATCTTCGCCTGATTTCACTGATGACTTTTCCTGCTTCTGTTCTTGCATTCCATTGCCAAGTCATTGTCAATAGGTCGTTGATGAAAAGATAGTGCACATCAAACTCTTCTTCCTCCGTCCAAATATGAAAACATTCGATTCGAACTGAAGACATCCGACTAGCCATGCGAGACACGTCAAGGAGAGAAGACGAGCCACGGTGTCACAAAACGACAGAGAGTATGAATGCTTACTACCAGTTGTCCGTTGTGCAAGCAACGTACATATAGATCAAGTTTCAAGTTCAAATTTGATGTATCGATCAAACGACAAAACAGGCCACCGATAACCGCCACTGAGCCAACGAACGCAGATGTCGGCAACTTAGACAAATGTATGGATGCGGGCATTGTACAACATCTATAGTCGAAGTGCTGAGAGGGTGTTGGCAATTGGTTCACTTATAACCTCGATTGACCCAACACCAACCCTAACCCTGAGAAAGAAACACCTCCATCGATATCAAATAATCCATGTGACAGACTCAGGAAAAGAGTATGAAAGGTTGTATCTAAGATTCAATCTTCAGGATGTGCCAAGTATGTAAGCTTTGATTTTCTCTCATGTATGTAATTACAAGTATACGTGATTTTATTTTAGCTTGCAAGTGCGATGCCCACCTCTTAGACGTTCAACAACACATCTACAAGGCATCTACAAGTACTTGTTGTCCTTGAGCCACTGCTCGACGTCCTTGGAATCCCTCTCGAGCCAGCCGATCTTGGCCTGCACGGCATCGTAGCTCTGCGCCAAGTTCCTCTCGAAGCCCTTTGTGCTCTTGCCGTCGAAGAAGCTCTTGACGTCGTCCAGCTGCTCCTTCTTGGTGAAGCCGCTGGAAGCCATGGCCACGACGGAACCCAAGAGGGTGAACGAGGGTGGCATCTTCTTGACAAGCACCTCCCAGTTCTCCTTGACCCAGGCCCAGAAGGCTTCCATACCGGGGCGGTGGGCGCGCAGGCCAGCCAGGGGGAGGTATACGTCCTGGTCTTTGACGTGCTTGCTGAGGGAGTATGCGAGTGTGCGCTGGATGAGTTCTGGTTGTTGGGCGCGGCCGAGAGAGCGGAGGGCGGCGTTGCGCTCGTCGGCGTTCTTGGCCGTCTCGTACTCGTTGACGAGGATGTTGTATTCCTTTTCGCCACCGAACTTGAGGACAACGGCGTAGACGCTGGAGCGGAGGTTGGGGTGGAGTGCGTCACGGTCGCCGGCAGCGAACTTCTCGAACATGTCGAAAGCAGCGGCCTTGGTCTTCTCGTCACCAGTGCCTGCCGAGGCGCCGAACAGGAGCGCCTTGAACTGCTGCTCGATGTGTCCGTCGCTGTCCTTGAATTGCCATCCGATCTTGTGTGCCTTTTCAGCAACAAGACTGCGCTGGAAGTCACGGAGAGCGTCCTGTGTCTTTTGGTCTTCAAAGATCCACGCATTGCGGATGGTGCCAACGCGAGCGGTGATCTCATCCCAAACAACAAAGTCGGGCTCGGTGTCGAAGGACTTGAGCAATGAGAGCAGACCAGAAGTCTTCTGGTAGCCAGCGGCCGAGAGAGCACCAGCATCGGCAATCATGCCAGCACGGTCCTCGACAGTGAGGAGGCCAGCCTTGGCATTCTCACCAAGCTTCTGAAGACGGTGGGGAGGGTAAGATGTGCGGTAGATTCCGCTGTGGTCAGCGTTCAGCTTGTAGAAGTCAAGGTCGGGGACCTTGAAGGAGTCCTCACGCTTAGACAAAGTGAGATCCTCATTGACACCATCCTTGGTCCGCAGTCCGAGGAAGACGGGGAAGAGTGTCTTGTCCTCTTCAGGCTTGACGTCGGCAGTACGCAGGAAGCGGTTTTGCTTGACCTGAACGGAGGATGATTTCGCATCTTCAGTGACAGTGACGACAGGGAAACCGATATTCTTGGTCCAGATGTCGGCAATACGCTCAACATCCTTACCGCTGGCGTCACTGAGGGCGGCCCAAAGATCGCCGGTCTGAGTGTTGCCGTATGCGTGTTTCTTGAGGTAGCGACGAATACCCTCCATGAATACATCCTCACCAAGGTGCTTCGAGATCATGCGAAGCACGCAAGAGCCCTTTGAATAGGAGATGGCATCGAAGATCTGGTTGATCTCATCGGCACGCTTGACGGGCACTTCAATAGGGTGAGAGCTACGGAGCGAGTCAAGACCAAGAGCAGACTGGAGGTTGTCGGTGACGTATCCTTCCCACACTTTCCACTCGGGGTAGAAGATGTTGCACGAGTACCAAGACATCCATGTAGCGAAGCCCTCGTTCAACCACAGACCATCCCAGAAGTCCATGGTGACGAGGTTACCAAACCACTGGTGAGCAAGCTCATGCTGCACAACTTCGGCAATTCGCTGCTTGGTAGATGCGCTGCTCGTCTTCTCGTCGAGGAGTAGGTCGACGACACGGTATGTGACGAGACCCCAGTTCTCCATGGCGCCGGCAGAGAAATCGGGAATGGCAACCATGTCCATCTTGGGCAAGGGGAACTCGCTGTCGAATTGCTCCTCGTAGAACTTGAGAGTCTTTGCGGCGAGCGAGGCGGAGAAGTGGCCGTGGTCAATGTCCTTGTCCGGGGTGCAGAAGACGCGGACGGGGAGGCGGAACTCGTTGGTCTCGTAGACCTTGAGCTCACCAACGATAAAGGCAAGGAGGTAGGTCGACATCAACGGGGTCTTGTTGAAGGTGACGGCCTTGCGCTTCTTGCCAACCATGGCAGAGTCGACCTGCTTCTCGCTGGCGACGTCCATGTTGCTCAGGCAAGTCATCTTGTCGTCGGCAATAAGTGTGACGGTGTAGGTTGCCTTCAATGCAGGCTCGTCGAAGCAAGGGAATGCCCTGCGAGCGTCTGTCGGCTCCATCTGAGTTGTTGCCATGTATGCGTCCTTGCCATCGGCGCCCTTGTAGGACGAGCGGTAGAATCCAGCCATGTTGTCGTTCAGGCTGCCAGTGAACTTGTGGAACAGCGTGGCCTTTGATCCAGCGGGGATTGTCTCGTCGAACTCGATCTTGGTAGTCTGCGAGTCCTCGTCGAAGGTCAACTTGGGCGAAGACGAGACGGTGGTGGAAGCGGATTTGATGATGGTCTCGTGGATGTCCAGCTCCAGGGTGTTCAACGAAATGCTCTTTGTGTCCTCGACGACGTCCAAGTCGATGGACACGGTTCCCTCATATTTGAAAGTCTCGAAGTTGGGCTCGAGAGTCAAGTCGTAGTGTAGTGGCTTGACGTTCTTGGGCAGAACCTCGCGGCCGCTGGCGATGTCCATGCTGGAGTCGGCGACGTCGATCTCGCGTTGGTGGCGGCACATGGTTCTTCTGTGCGAACAATGTCTTCGTGAGGCTGGGAGAGGTCGTTGGTTGAAAGTGAGGTTGTTGGAGATATGATGGCGGTTCTTGGCGGAGAGCGAGAGTGGATCGTTGGTGGGCTGCCTGACTGACGAGCTGGAGCTTCGTGAGAAGGTGGAGGCAAGCGTCCGATTGTGGAAGGCGCGACTGAGGGGGATTTGGTTGGATGCGCGCAGCAGTGGTTTGGCGGCTCCGTGTCGTGCGAAGGATCTCATTTAAGAGGCCTCCGGTAGTGTCCTATTGTGGGGTGGGGGGGAGATGGCGGTGGAGGAGGAGTTTATTATTGATGGTGTCTGTCTGCGATGGGGAGCATGTGACTGTGCATTCGATCGCAGATGCATCTCGGGGGTGCTGCACATGCACGCCGGCCGCCCTCGAATCGTGGGTTACCTTACATAACTAGTTTAGTCTAACTTAGTCTGATCTAGGCAATGCATGCAACCAATTCAAAAGACCCTTTGCCCACCACCTGTGACCCTTCGACACTGCTTCAACCCCACCAAGAATGCCCGCCTACCTGATATCAATTAGCATTGGGGCTGTGTACATACATGCGCGTCACTAACCGCCATCCATTAATCCCCATGCCCTTCCATATACCTCCAATGGCGTTTCAATTTACGTCATCCGTGCATGTCACTGCCAGGTTTGAAGCCATGTTGCACTGCGTGTGCTGGACAGAGCTTATTGACCCTTCTTAATCCTGTCAAGCTCTCTTGCAAACACATGCTCCTCTTCCATACTTCTTCTCACTCAGTGCCTGCAGACCAACAAACAAGCAACTCTCATTCAAAAAAGTATCTATCGCCCTTCGATCTCCCCTACTCACCACCCAACTGACACCCCACACCAGTAACAACACTTCACCAACAATGGACTTTGTCAAGAACGCAATGGGAGGCGGCAACAACAACGAGAACAACAACACCTCCTCCGGTGAGAACCAGCAGGCATCCGGCTCTGGCCAACAGTCCGGCGGCGGTGGCTTCCTCGGCGGCCTGGGTGACAAGTTCAACAACGCTGCCGGCGGCGGACAGCAGGGCGAGAAGAACGAGGACTACCTCGACAAGGGTATGCCAACCTCTTTTGACTTACAAGCACCACGACCACTGACTCCTTTGAATAGGCGTCGACTATGTCCAGGAGAACTTCCTCGGCCAAGGCAAGCAGGACAACGAGAGCGCCATCGAGCAGGCCAAGGACGAGCAGATCTCCGACTTCATTCGTGGCCAGTACAAGAGCGCCACCGGCAAGGACGTCCCGATCGCCGACAAATAAGCAAGTCTTGCGTATACTTGAGTCTTGAGGAAGACGTGGGAGCCGATTGTGGCTGGACAGCCCTGAGGCTCGGCACAGTTACGATTGAACGAGATGGTATGAAATAACATCGAAACTTGAACATGAATTCTCAAAATTCCGATAGTGTCTGACCTCACTGTCTTGACTCGTGTTCACAAGGTGTGTGAAGTTTGAAGTACGACATCTGACGAATCCGACTGACTGTCAATTGCAACCTGTATTGATAAGCAAGGGAACAGTCCTTCAAAACAGCTCTGACCTAGATATGTTGATGCGGGAATGCTTGGGATCAATAGAAACCAAGATTACGTGATAAGGTACTGTTCGCCTAAACTCCGACAACGCCGTGTAGTGAGTCGGTTCTTCGCCCCTTCCCTGTTTACTCGTTCCGCAACTTTCCATCGCAAACACAACACCACCAGAACAAAGCACCCAAAAATGTCACACAATCCTTCCACCGCCGCTCGCTTCGCCGAGCACTACCGCACCGGCAAATACGCCGACCTCCTCCTCGTCACATCGGCTGGCATGCAACTCGGTGTCCACCGCCTCGTTGTCTGTTCCCAGTCACCAATTCTGGACGCCAAAGCCAAGCCCGGCGTGAAAGTCATCCAGCTGGATGCCGACGATGATACGACCGTCGAGCAGATGGTCGAGTGGATGTACGGGATCGACGACCAGGAGCTCCTGTTGGACCGCAAGACTGTCGACGAAGTTTTCGCGCTGGGACCGGGCTTTGTTTGTGGCGAGGTTTTGGCAATGGTTGCTTTGGCCGCTCTTGCTGCGAAGGTATGCCGATGTTGTGTGCTGCTCTTCAGGAGGAGATATTTACGAATGAAGAGCTTCAACTGACGAAGTTATCCCTACAGTACCGCGTACCCAAGCTGGAAGCTCAGTCGTTAGAGATGGCCAACCTGCTCATCGCGAGCCTCAATTCACTTCAATCCGTTCTCGAAATCGCACTTCATCTAGCGCCGGAGGGCGCACTCGGCACAGTACAGCGAAATCTGGTCTCACAGGCAATGGGCTTGATTCGCATACAACAACCAGGCTCCCCTGCTAGGCCACAGAAGCGCTTGAAGAAGCCTGAGAGTGATCTCCCCATCGGCACAGGACAAGAGTCGCCTCTCAGTAACATCAACGTCTTCACACCTAATCGCGAGCACGCCGTCATCACAGTGCCCTATCAGCGCGACGACTCTGATTCCGACACCCCTCTACTCAATCACTACAACGAAAACAAGCGCACGAACCAACAAGACCGCCACAACCATCGTCCCACCTCAACCGTATCAGCACCGCACCCAACTCCCACTCACCCGAAGTCCCTCTCCCAATTCACCCCAATCAACGAGACTTCATCTACAACATTAACAACAAACACCACCACCTCCTCACCCAGAAAACGCCGCTTCCTCACTGCCTCCCTAGCAATCAGCACCGCCCTCCATCCCAACTCCCCACCTCAAGGTCCGCATTGCCTCTGCCACGCCTCCTCTTCAGACCCCACCCTCGTGGCCTGCACCAAGTGTCAGAAACTCTACCACCCGCGCTGCGTGGGCAAGGGCTCCTTTGCCAAAGCTACCTACAATCTGCGCGACGAGGTTGGGTATATGCTGCGAGACGTGGAGACGTTCGAGGGTTCAGATGGTGATGGAGACGGGGCTAGCGAGGATGGATGGGGAAGAGAGGAGTTCAAATGTGGGAACTGCTCAAAGCTTGGTTCTTTGGTGTGAAGGTACGGCTAGATCCCGACTTTGACAAATCGTCCTTTTTGCTCGAGCGAAGGCGTACGGGACAGTGCAAGTGCAGATCCGAGTGTAAGAGAAAGAGTGATGGAAACGAATAAGACTGTTGGCAGCCGATGCAACGACTGCCAGCAATGACCTTGTGCACACAATGATTTGAAAGTCTTTGTAAAATTCGAATCGAAATGTGAGGGCGTGTTGACATCACTCAATATACGAGACCAAGAAGCTCAAGATCACGTTGATCAGAACCCGTACGAAAACGGCGATAGTGAGACTCAAACCGATGCTCTTGAGTTGTTTCTCGTAATGTTATTTGTCTTCATCAATGGAAGAAACTAGTCTATGTACTGATGCTGTTCAAACGTGAAGAAGAAGAAAAAGGGGGGTATCCATAGACACTAGCTAGCTGATAAACAAGAAGGAAAAAAAAAACACTAAAACACGTAATGTGTGTACGTACTCAGGGTATTCTTCTCGTCATGCTTCGGGGGAAAAGCGAAAGCAGCAAAGCGAAATATCGGCGAAAGGTGCAAAGAGGAGGGGATTAACTGATGTTTCGGAGAAGAGAAGGCGATTCTTCAGGAGCTCTCCGTGCTGTGGAGGAAGAAGAGAAAGAAGTAAGATTCGCCTCCGAGAGCAGAGACGGGGGAGGTATATCTCCGTTGTGAACTTCTTTGTTGACCAGCTCGCTGTGTCACCTCGAAGCGCAAGGTACTTTGCAGCGGGTCGTGCATCGTCAAGATAGAAGGGTAGTCCCGTCGTCTGCATACGTTGAGCCGACCGGGGCACCATCGTTGCGTGTTGTCCCGAAAGCTGACATTCCTCGCAGTGACTGCTCGGGGATGAGTGACACGCATCGCAGCAATGATTTCCTGAAACCATTCATGCTTCGCACGGTCAGAAGGTGAATACGTCGTACAGCATCGTGGCGGACACGACGCACATGTGTCGTAGCAAACATTGCAGGTCATTGCTTCCGTTTTTAGAAGCTGGCTCCGTACTGCTGCTGTTGATCTTCTGGTGTTTCCCGCATCCTTGACAGACTCGATTTCTTAGGTACGTGCTGCCCTGCGCCTACCATGGCCATGGCCGCTGCCATGCTACTCTCACGCTTCTTTGGACGGCTTGTTGTTGGCACGCCAGGACTACGCAGAGCGTCGTTCAAGCTGCCAAAGCTGCCGTCGCCTTGGGGTGCCATTTGGTATTCAGCATAGGCTGGGCGAATTGGGATCATACCCGTGTCGTTGGGGTCGAACTGTGGAGGATAGCCGAGAGACTGGAACGTCGGCTGATTGAAGCCGGGTGTGGGAAGATTCTGGAACATCATCTTGCGTGGAGAGCGAAGATCACCGGACTCGGCGGCGTTGTCTTCGGCGTATGGATTATCAGACATATCGGCTTCGTCCATGGCGGGTCCGAAGATGCTGGCTTGGTCTTCGACGAAAGACGAGATGAGGGGCCCAGGTACGTTGAGAGTAGGTGCAAAGACGATGCCGACTGAGAATGATGTTAGCTACGCGGAACAGTAAAGGGTTATGGCGAATGACTTACCATTGCGGACGTTCATCTTGTTGACATCAGCATTCTCCACGATACTGGCCAGAAACTCTGACAGCGCCTGAAGCAACACGCGGTTAGACCGAGGGAGCCTGTTCACCAGCACGTTCAATTTGATGATCTTGTCCTTAGGAGTCAACTCGAGACACTGCAAGAACTCGAGGTGCAATTCTCGAGTCAAGATGCTTGCTGGCAGCTCGCGAAGGTACAGCTTGAGCAGACTTGCCACGGCGTGAATGTCGTAGTTACGCTGGTCTTCAACAAGATCCACGTCACCCTCGGTGTTGAAGCGCTCACGCAAAGCTTTGATGATGGTATTTGACCCAGACAAGCGGAAAATCCCCTCCTCCGCGATAGCATCCTTGTAGTTGAGATACTCGATGCATCGGTACATCACGGCAGGGAGCTCGGTGTTCACCCCAACGGGCTGCGCGCAGTCAATAGATTCTGCAAGCGGCACGCCAAATGTCGCACGAACGCCGCTGTCTGGGTTTGATCCTGGCGGAGTGCCCTTCTCTGGTCCCAGATCGGAAGATGATCGACCTCGGAATCCGAAAATGCCACGTTTCTTGTCCTTCTGGAATCCAGGCGTCGGCGGTGGCTTCATTCCCCACTGGCCAGAATTTTGAATGACATGCGCGTTGCTAGGCCCCGAAATGACCGGATGTTGAGGGAAGGATTGCTCGCTTGCGCCGCTGCTTGTACCACTGTGTTGCGCAACATCATATGGAGGAGAAGGCGTACCAGAGGCACGCACACTCGGTGGGCCCATCACTGGCGCTTCACCTGCAACCGTGGAGTCATAGCCAACACTTCGCATTGCGTCCAATTGTCTCGCACGCGATGCGTCTGGCCCCTGAGAGGATGGCCGTAACTCGTTGAATGACCTCGAAAGCTTGGGGCTGCGCGGTGCACTGATGTCGGACTTGGAGATGGGCACACCTCTGCCAAATTCTTCGTTCTCATCACGCCAATCGACGTATTGGAGGAGTGCATCGACCCAGCTATCCCGCTCGGCGTCGCTCTCTGCGCAAAGTACGTGGCGGACCAGGCTGGAAGAATCTTTCCGCTTTGGCTCTAGGATGAGGAATGCATGCCTAAACTGATTCTCTTCATCTTCCATTGAGCCATTGTTGGCTCCAGGCGACTGCTTCCCAATCTGTGCATTTGGGAGCTTGATTGACCCAAGCTGTGCACCACCAGGGGCCTCAAAGTACTTCAAACTGGGCCCATCAAGGACAAAGTAGCGAGCCTTCCACCCACCAAAGTTCTTACCCCGTTTAGTCAGGTAGCCTTCACGGAGAGTGCGTCCCTTACCGACAGGAGTGTCTGGTCTGCGCTCACGGTCGGCGGGAAAGTAATCACCGCCCTCGGCCTCGAATGCTTCAATGGAAAGGAACTTACACACGATGTGAGCAGCTCTCTCATCCTGTATAGCGTCGAGCATTCGTTCGAAGAATGAATCCAGTGCTTGCCTACGGGCGTCAATTTTCGCGGGAGCGTGCCCAGCGAATAGCGACCGATCGGGCAGGCGTTCGTTGAAGGTGGTGACCAGTCTAATCTGATGATTGAGTGTAGCCATAGCCGCAAACGTCTTCTCAACACGCCAGAGTTGTTTGCCATCAGAACGCCCATGGATAGCAAGCGTGAAGACTGGGTTGTCTTCGAAATGCTTTGGTGCCATGTAGCTCTGCCGGGATGGCTTCATTCTAGAAGACGCAGTTCTGACGAATATCGAGGGGAGAGCGTTTGGCGGTAGTAACAGCCCAGGATACTGTTCAGTCACCAGGCCCTTATACACCTCGCCTGGCGATCTTGGATCATTCGATAACGACGGGCGCTCGTTCTCAGGGCTCGGGTCGGGCGTTGAGTTGAGATGGCTACCAACAGAGCTTTGAGATGCTTGTCCAGCACGATGGTAGGTCTCAGCGCGGGCAAGGTGCGGCGACGCGAAAGACATCGGTGTTTGTGGTGGCATAGGAATGGGCTGTTTTGGTGGACGAGGCGAGAGTGGAAAGCCAGTTGCACCCATTCGAGGCGATAGCGGTATCGAGTTTAGAGCTTTGTTGGGTGCTCGAGGCATGGGTGAGTTTGGTGGTCGATCGCCTGGGCGCGGGCTCATGGGCAAGCCCGGACTCATTATCGAGGGAGCGGTGACGTTGCGTTGCAATATCCCATGCTGTCCTGAGATGGCGCGCTGGCTGAGGATCGTGGCTGGATCTCCCGTTGGTCGGTAAGTTGGGACGTGGGTCTTTTCGTCGACGGAACCCGCAACTGTGTGGTTCTTAATGATGGGAGGAACAGTTGTCTCTGACACCTCGTGAGGAGCCTCTTTGGGTGGCAAACTCTTACTCTTGCTGTTGCTTTGCTTGCTCTTCTTTGACTTGCTCCTGTGCTCTTCTTCTTGCTTTGCCAGCATCTCTCTCTCATGGTCATCTTCCTCCCGAGTTTTTCGTCTTCCCCGTATAACACGGTCGGCACGAATCTTTTCTGGCTCTTCCTCATACTCCGATTCCGATGCATCGACAAATGCAGTCGGCATGGGTTCCTTCGCTTTTGGCGACAGATTCAGGGGCGCAGGCGGTGCCTTTCTCGACGCTCCCTTAAAGGCTCCCGAGAATGAAGCTGCATTTGCTGATGGGCTGGTTGCTGATGAAATGGACAATGATGATTTGTGACCTCTTTCGGAGAGGTCTGGGGTTCTGGGCGAGACTGGAGGGGATCTGGTGCTTGTGACGATTTGCGCAAGTGGCGCAGATGGCCCGCTTACTCGAGGTACCGCATGTTGCGGCGTGGTGACATTGTCAGCTTGACCAAGCTCCCCATTGGCCATGTTTACACCGGGCACTACTGGGGAACTTGCGACAGCAGTGGGCGAGGATATTTTACTCGGGCCTAGAGGTGTGTCCGACCGGCCAGGGTACGGCGAAGCAGCTCCTGAAGGCTCGCTGTCTTTGGGGCTGTCCAAAGTCTTCTCCCGCAATACAGACTGCGATGCTAGTGACCGAGTCTGTTCGGGCAGCGCTGGTGATTCACTATCGTCTCGCGTCTCTCTATCATCCAAGATTTGTCCAGTTGGGGTCAGAGCTGGTGCGGAAGATGATTGCACCAAGCTCTCCTTCAACTTTCTCCTGTAGCGGTCCTTCTCTTTCATAGATTTTTCAAGGTCCCTGTTCAGACCGAGAATCATGGCCCTTTGCTTCTCCACCAGTCTCCAAAGTTGGGCATTATGTGATGCTGCCGAGCTCTTGTCACTCAGCAGCTTCTGTATTGCGGCTTCTGGCGAACCCGCAGCGGTGATTAGAGAGGCGATGTCCTGTGGTCCGGCACTCTCGGAAATTCGGTAAGAACTGGCTCCTGGTGGTCTTTGCGAGGTCGAAGCATTCGATACGGAGGAGACTGTGGAATCTATAGACGCCGTCCGAGGCATGTTCGCGGTTGGCTCCTGCCGAGTCGGCCTAGACGAAGTAGACATACTTGGAGAGTTCAGAGGCGAAGAGCTCGAGGACGAGGCGCCGCTCAGGAATGGCTCGCTTACAGTTCTCGCGGTCGCGGTCGTGGTTGGGCGTGAGTGTGAGAGAGGCTTCGCTCGTGCAGCTGCAGCGCCTTTCTCAGCGATCTCCTCTTTCAGCGCATCAGCTGCAGCGGCTTCACGGATCTCATCGAGACGTGGGTCTGGCGCAACCCTCTTGGATGGGTTCGGCGCTCTCACGCGGTCTGTGGAGGGTGAAGTCGAGTCGGCTACAATGGTCCGGCCATGGGCTTGTATGTTGCGATTGGTAGAGGGCGACGAGGGTGGCTGCAGGCTGGGCACAGCGACGGGACTGTGGTTGGAGGAGGATTCGTGTATGGCGAGCGGACTTGTGGGAGCGCGCACAGGCAGCGAAACGGTGTGGGTGCGGTGTTCACGAGCAGCGTCCAAAGGCTTTGGCGACTCGTTGGAAGTCATTTGCGCCAACGCAGACTGGCGTCGCCAATGAGCGGCCAGCACAGGCGCTCGCGAGGGCAGCCAGGGCCAGCTGAGAGACGACTGACACGGCGAAACGACACTTGAGGACTGACACAGGATGATCGCCGGCGCTTAGGCAGGTCGGGGTCGCAAGTAGATGATTGGGCGGAGGATGGGACGCCGACAACAACGATGGATGGAGTAGTCCTGGCGTGACTTGCAAGATGTCGATGTCGATGTCGACGGTATGGACGGCAGACACCTCGCCTGCCAGCAGGCTCCCACGGCTCCGTCTGGTTCCTGCGTCAAGACTCGCTGGCGCAGGCGGTTGTACTGTACAGGACTGGACAGTAGTACGTTAGCCGCTTGGAATATAGCTCACTAACACCGCGCTAGCAGAGGGAGGGAGTGGAGTGCCCGTTCTCGTTTGGCCCTCGTCTCCAGCGTGGTGTCTCTGCATGTAGTATGACATGGAAATAACAACCCCCCAACCAAATACAACAGCAAGTCAATCAATCCACCTGGACAAACACTTGTGCATGGAAAACAATAACCCAACAACACGCACGCATTGGAGGCCGTTGCACACGTACCACCACAGAACAGCCTTTGCCATGCGCCGTCAGCTGCGGGCCTGGATCTCCCAGTGGCTCTGTAGCACAGTGGCATATTGACCAGTAGTTGGAAAAAGGCCCTACACATTGGCCTTGTCCCGTGGTCTCACCGCAACAGCAGTAGTATAACTGCTGATTTTTGTCGTCATCTCCTCCCCCCGAAAGATACATGTACTATGTAGACGACACGAGTCCGCGACCACCACCACCCAACGTCCACCGTTCGATCCTTGGATGACACCCGGTCCACTCCCAAGACCTGCTACAAAACCTTATCCTCCTCCCATGACCCTTCCTTCGTTTGCCTCACTGCCGGACGAACCCCCGATTCGAGGTCAGGATCAGGCGTCTCATCATTTGCGCATTTGCGTGCGCCACCGTGATGCATCTAGTTCGCCATGCACAAGCAGAGAGAGTTTTGCCAAAGTACGCCATTGCTGATACAGTAATTCTCTTCGCTGGTATCTTATCACAGGTACAAGTACATGTACACGTAACTGCTCAGGTACATGCTAGAGGTATCATGTACGTTACATGTCTAGAAGCCACTGCCGCAGCGACTATTTCCTGTCACGCCCCGTGCAACTCCAAAAGGCTAATGATGAGCCGCCGAAGCCAATCTTGTTCATTCATTCTCCACGGTGGCACGGTGGAACTCGGTGGACACCAACCCATGTCTTGAGCCACTTTCTCGAGCACCTTCCCACACGGCTCCAGGAACACTATCGCTACCTTATGGAATGGCGGGCCAAGCATACTGAACAGAGCCCGTGATCCAACATGCATGCATGCATCAGTCACAGATACGGCTACTCAGCAGTCGCCAAGTGTGCTATCTCTCGGTGGAGACAGTGTTCGATCATTATTGTTTCAAGTGATGCCGCCATACGGTCGCTCACGCATGAACTCTGTCAGCGAACGAGAACCTGCGCGGCGGTATCACTCAATCACTGCATAGCACGCACAGAGAAGACATGACTTTGATGCATACCTCAGTGGCGGTGCATGGTGAAATCGATGTGAAGTAACTTTGTATCGATTAGAAGGATTGCAAGTCGTTGAATCAGCCTCTTGACAGATCTCAATAATAATATCGTCGAACCCCCCCTTCCCTTCATGCAAGCACTTTCCGCGCACATGTGCATGATTCATCACAGACATCGTTGCATAAACTACCTATTGATCACAATCTCCAAGCAAAATCTCCGCGCACACGTCGCATGAAAGCCCTTGATGAGAAGACCCTGGAGGCGTTGCCTTGATTTTTTTCTTCCTTCTCTTTCATTTTCCTACACCGCTATGTAAACCCCCTTTTTCTTGATTCTTATTCCCTGTATTTGCCAACCACCCGTCCGTCCTACCTCGCTTGTTAACAAGCCCTGCTGAAGAAAAGATTTTTTCTTCTCTGATCACTGCTAAACTGCTAGCTGGCGGCACACGTTGATGACCATGACCCGTGTCCTCTCCAGACGCGCCTCGTCATTTCTACGACTCGCTAAAATGCAGATGGTCGGATGCGCCACCCGAGGCACGTTTTGCAATTACGACCGACACGCGAGCCTTGGCCTTTGACGTTTGCCCTGTTACCCGGGTTTGCTAGTAGTAGTAATAGTAAATCCCGTTCAGCCTCTCTCGTCTTGCTGCATGTAAGCGAAGGCGGCAGTGGTGGTAGTATGACTCTGCCCTGGAACATATACGGCATGTGGCATGAGATATCTCCACCTCGCGCCTCTATGTACGCTACGGCGGTGATAGTAGGCACGCACGCGCAGTTCTACAGTACGTGTGACGAACATGAAAGGACAAGCCGGCTAGCAAGACGTTTATCACGCGCATGCAATATGCGATTGATGGCCGGGTGAGTATACTACCATCTTTACAACCGAGCCCTGTCCCTATCCCTGCCAAAAGATGTCCAGTTCATCTCACAAGGCAATCGATCCTGCCGACTCGCGGACCCAAAGCCGACGAACTATCGGCCAGCGCTTCGAGGCTTAAGTTAGGGTTAAGAGACAATAGATTGTTCCTGCAGCCGATCACAAGATCCGGTTTCCCATAGATTACGCCATCCACGCTCGCGAATTGTTATCCCACCTCCGCTCGGGGATCCCTGGCGAAGATCCCCTTGCTACGACTCGATAATTCGCATCTTCATCGTCAAGCAGCGAGTCGAATAACTACCCTGAATCCATCCTGATCGGGAAATTTGCTTGCCCTTTCTGCTTCTTGCGACAACGGCTTGAGGAGATCTGCAGGATTCCGGCTTGCGAATGTATTTGGCGTACACGGTGATGTTCAGGGGTGTTCTCTGAGGATTGAGCGTAGGCATTGTGATTCCCTTATCGTCCTACTGTTGACGATGCCCTACACCACAATATGTATGTATGTACCTAGTCGGGATTGTAGCAAGTGGCTCAAAGACGGGCGTTTCCACTAAAGATTCATGGTACTTTTTGTAGTAGTCATGGCACCATTTGTGGTTGTCCCTGCTGGATCCTCTTTTCATCAAACATTCCCTGATGTCTCCGAAGCCATTTCTTGGCTACACTGCTAACGTAACGAACTGCAGAATCAACTTGTCACGCTCGCTCGTTGCGGTTTGCAGCCGACCGTTCTGTGCGCGCCGTGCCCCAACAATGCGCCCAAAATGCATACCAACGACGTCCACTCTTGGAATCGCATATGCTGTAACCGATTGTTGCGAAGCGGCATAGACTAGAAGCAGACTTCCCGGAGGATCTTGAGTGGTAAGTGTTGGAATTGAGGGATAGTCGTTACTGCATCATGCATAGGTACACGCACATTGTGGTATCGTAACATCGTCCAAGTCAATCCGTGAGATTGTGTCCCAGCAGCTTCAAGCCTTCGCATCCGCAACTTCATCCGTGACCGTCTCCTTCTCCTCTGGAACTTTCCGGAAACGACCCTGCATCCAGCAGCGGTACATCTTGATCTTCCGTTGCCTGTTCACTAACATGCGCCTGTCGACCGCGAGATTCAGAATCTCCAAGCCGGGGACCTTGATCGGCTCGACTGCATTATCACCCTCCCTGGCATTGGTAGGGATGTTGCCCGACCAAATCTCTCGCAGCTCCGGCTCCTCGAAAAAGTAGACCCTCGTGCCATCGCCGCGCACGTAGAAGTTCTCGTCGAGATAGCGGCCCTTCTTGAACCGCACCTGTGCCAGATCACCACGCCCGTAATCGCGGAAAAGAACCTCGCCACCGGGCTTGAGCAGGGTGTGGACGTTCCGCACAGCCTGCGCCCACTGATCCGGCGACAAGGCAGAGAAGATGAAAATCATCACAATGAGATCCACCGATCCAGTCTCGAGGCCGGGGGGCAAAACCTCGCCCGCTGCGTCCCAGACATCCGCTTGGAGGATCCTGGGCTCTCCCTGGGACGTGTAGGCGTCTTGGGAGCGGATCACGTCGATTGCTTTGGCGCTGTAGTCGCAGGCGTGCAGTTTCAGCCCTGGGTTGGAGTTCATGGAGAGAACCGGGAAGGCGGTGTTGCCTGCTCCGGCGCCGACTTCGAGCACGGTGCAAGGGCCATAGTCGGCTTTGGTCACTTCGGCCAATACAGGGAATTCCTGGGTCAGCCACTTGCGGTCTTTGAAGAAGTTGGCTTGGTTGTTGGAATAGAATTTGTCCCACCACTTCTCGGGCTTGTCGTTGAAGCGTTTCTTGTCGAAATCAGACACCTGGTTGTCGCGCTGGAAGATGGTCTGTTGTGCGATGAACTCGGCATACTGTGGATCGACTTCTACGTGGTCCCAGGCATTGTGTGCGAAGATGTCGTCGCCTTCTTCTAGATATCTGGTGCCAAATTGAAATGGGTCGGTCCGTTTTTGCAAGTTATTCTGCGAGTCTGTTGCTGGCTTGCGTACTGGTTCAATGGAGGCCGGGACTCCGTAGGCGTCTTCTTGAGCAGTTGGTGTCGTCGTTGTGCTGGGTTGATCGATTGTCACATAGTCTCTCATGTGTTCCATTCCTTTGGTCAATTGCTGCCTTGGCTGCTTTGCCCTGATGGGCAGAGTTGTTTCGTTGTGACTTGCGTCGGCCATTTTGATCTGATTCTCACTGGCTTGGATGTTGCCGGTGTGGTGTTCCGTCGAATCGACTCACAGATCTGCTGTGAGGAATTTCTTGCTCCAACTTTCACAAGCCTCCACAGTGGACCACAGACAGCAGCAGCCCACATCAGCCGTTTGAACCCTGTTCGGCCCGTTACCGTCAACATGGCAAAGTCAATTTCGGACCTTAATTCTTGCGGAAGAGAAGTCTAGAGCGCGGATGATGATTTCATGATTGTTTACACTGCCAACATTTTCCAATGCACACTTCACTCAGCTTTCGGTGACGCGATCATTCTCCAAATTCCGCCAACTCCGTCGTTCTATATATGCGTACATACTACACTTAGTCAGCACACAACGCAGACCTCAACAGCCTCACCAAAGATCCGTCTCAATCACACGACACCATGGCCGCCGTTAGAACCGCGCGACCATTCGCAAACGCACTACTGAAACCACAGGACGCAATCCACCGCACCGCACCTCCTCTCGCCCTCCGCAGCCAACAGCAACAGCAACGCCAACAACGCCGGACCTTCTTCCCCAACCCTTTCGCCAGTGAAAAGCAGACCCTAACCGCCTCGCGCACTCTCCCTTACTCAGCCTCAACAATCTACAAAACAATCTCCGACGTGGCCTCCTACAGCGATTTCATCCCCTACTGCCAAAACTCTGTCGTAACCAAAACCTCCAATCCGGCAACCGCGAACAACACCTCCTACCCGGAAGAAGCAAAACTCACAATCGGCTTCAACAGCGACGTCAGCGAGGAGTTCTGGAGCAGAGTCTATTGTTCGCCGGACAGAGTGGTCGAAGCAGTCTCCGGCCTGACAGACTCTTCGCTGACGCCGGAAGAGATTGCGCATCATAATCCCAGGCCGGAGCCGCAGAGCGACCCGACTCGCAACCAGAGTGTTTTGACACATCTGGCTACCAAGTGGACTCTGCGCTCTTATCCTTACAAGCCCGCCGAAGAGACGGGAGGGTCTGCGAAGCACATGACGGATGTCAATCTTGTGATTGAGTACCAGTTTGCAAACCCGGTCTATGCTGCGCTGAGCGCGGCAGCGGCGCCAAAAGTCGCGGAGAAGATGATTGAGGCGTTTGAGAACAGAGTGAAAGCTGTGGCCGAGGGTCACGCATGATTCAAGGGCACTGTATGTATAGAACGGATGCAAATACGACTTGTACATGTAGATCAGTAAATTAATACCTACATTACCACTTATATGAAAAGACCGAGATTGTCCAATTGTGAACAAGTTCTGTTAATTTCCAAGTTCTACCGCATTCGTATAACGCCCCGATTTGGATGATGAGGACCTAAATCTTGCATGTCATAGTCCATACGCCAAATGGCCTGTAAACCCGGCTAACCTTACAGTTGGTACGAATAGCTTTAGTTGTTGTTCTGGCTGTTGAGGATCCTCAGAATGGCCAAGAACAAGTTCAGGATGTCCAAGTAAAGGCTGATGGCTGCAGCAATCTCCTCTTCTACGTGGTAGTGACGGATGACAAGCTGCGTGTCTACCAAGATGTATCCCGAGAAGATCAACGCAGCAACAACGCCGTAGCCGAGCTCGACGCCGCTGGACTTCGGGAAGAAAGCGGACATGAAGCCAAAGAGTATGAGCACCCAGAGCGCGCCAAAGAGGTATGGCATCCAGCTTGTGAAGTCATACTTGGTCTGACAGGCGAACAGGGTGAGGGCAATGAAGATACCGAATGTGAAGATGAGCGCCTGGAGCACGATCCTGGACTCGAACATACTGGTGACCACGGAGACACTGTAGGCTTCAAGTGCGGTGAAAGCTGTGAGAAAGGCGAGGTTCATAGGCTGGGCAGCGCGTTAGTCATCGGATGATATACTGAACATGGTGGGTGTACTCACGTAGCTCTTGCGCTTCCAGTAGGTAAGCAGCATAAATCCGATTGCGCCGAAGATGCTGACCCACATCATCCACTGGTTACTTTGGATCCATCTCTTGTAGGACACCGAGAAGAAACTGATAGAGCTGAGGGCAGTGGTGAGGAGGATTTGCATGGTGAGAATGGCGTAGACCTTTCGGATGAATTGCATGCGAATCGGGAGAGTGGCTTCTGCGACAGAGCCGCCGAACTAGGACTGGGTCAGCATTGTATTCAGACTCGTTGGAGTACCTAGTCTTTCTTCGAGTGCGCACCTTAAAATCATCTGCGACATTGTCGTTTTCCGACCTGGCTTCTCCAGGCACCGGTTCAGCCTGGTACGAAGGAGGCGGCTGGTTGTAGCCTGCTTCTTCAAAGCTGTCGCGTTGGGGAACGTCCTGGTATCTCGTGTTTGCTGCCATGTTGTCGATGTTTTCTGAACGTAGGGAAGCAGCAAGACCGGCAGAAGTAGATGCGCAGATGCGGGATGGTTAATGTAGGAATGGAAAAGATGGATGCATAGAAGCGACTGGCACATGCGATCGATCTGTCTGGTGACGCCGTTAGTCTAGCGGGGAACCTGGAATCGACAGCGCCACTTGCACGTGACTGGATATTTCGCCTTTTCAATTGTTACCTCCGCTCTCGCACTTCTGCTTGACTGGACGACATTCAAACAACCATCTTGTGCTTACTTATACGTGATGCCTTTGGAGCGGCACTTCCGTCCAGAGATCTTACCGAGATGCTGCTCTGGTGTGAACTGGAGAAAGAACGACCACAACGATGGAAGAGGTACCATGACAGCTATTTGATCCCAATGTTGATTAATGATTGTCTAAGTACAGCAAGGTCAGAGACTTGTGTCTCTTGAAAACAGCAATCTATTGAGTGTATTGTGGCCAGCGCAGTACCAAACGTCCTGTGAACAATAGTAAAATGGTTATCGCAACGTCCCGAGGCCGGTCCATCTCTCAAGAGGATCGCGAAGAACGCGAGCCACGAGAGCTGCCAGGCACTCCCTGTATTGCTGTTGATGACAAAGTCAGCTTCTGTCAGTGATTGCATATACTCTCGACTTACCAGCGTTTATCTGACGGAGATGCTCGACAAAAGCCTGAGTTGGGTCTGGCGAGTCTCTGTTGACCGCAATGCCACCCAGCCTGATTCGCTGTTCGACTACACGAAGCAACGAAGCGACGTGTTCTTTCTGTCTTGCGTCCAATCCGTGGGAGTCCAGTAAGTTGAACAAATAACGAAGGTAATGTGCGCCCGGCGCGTCTTTCATCTGCTCATACAGGTCGACATCCCGGCCAGTCTCTGTAACGTAAGGCGTGCTGCTTCGAGAGCTTTGACCGGGGCGAGCACGATCACCGTGAGCCTGCGGAGAGCGATCCACGACACCTCTCAAAAGGTCCAGGAGAAGACCAAAGTACTGCTGCCTGGTTATGTGATCCATCAATTGCCAGTTGCCAGGTTTAGTCATGGACACGATGGCCTTGATAAGGCCCTTCAGTTGGTTCGCGGTGTTGATGACATCGTATGTGCGCGGGTTCTGGTCGAATCTCAACATGGTGGTTCCCAACCTTGTGCGTAGCTGGAAGTACATGAGCATACTCCATTCGCGACTGGGTACGCGCACTACAGCCTTCAGGTCGTTGAGGAATCTCTCGTTGCGCGATGCTTCAGCAGCCACCACGTCCAAGAGGCTGCGGTAAACTCTGCTTCTATGAGATGTCAGAACACGCCTCGATGGCATATGATCAAACTTACGATGCCTCGTTAACGCCGGCCTGCTCGACTTCTGGCACCAGTCCGCTCGGTTCTGCAATGGCAAAGATCTGCCGAATCTCGGTCGTAGGATCATCGTCATCGTCGCTGTCATCGCTTTCAGCATCACTGCCGTCGCCGCCCTCTTCGTCTTCTTCCTCATCGTCGTCTTCGTCTTCTGTACCTTCGTCGCTGCTTTCGTCGGCATCGCTCGAAATACCAGTAGCCATCATGGCACTCTGGGACACCCTGTACTGTGGCATTCCACGTGAGGCGCCAGGCCGCACCTGGCTTGATGGGCCCTGCGGAGTGCTCGAGAGGCGCTGCATTGAACGAGTGTTGACCGGCATATTCCATTCACTGTTGCCGGTGGAGTTCTGGCCTTTGACTTCGAGACGCCCAAAAGCAGAGGTAGGAACACTGTACTGGGGTTCTTTCGGCATTGGCGGCCGAAGGAGCTGTAGGATGGAAGGAATGTAAGATGGAAGGTGCGTTTTGATACTCAGGTTCCGATGAAAATGCAGCGTGGTCGAACTTCTTATACCTCACGCGAACAGCAATACAGCCAGAGTCTGGTTAATCTCCATCGGTACAATCGGTACGGTCGGGTCGACTCCCCGAATGACTGAGACTGTCACCACCAAGGCCTCCGACAGCCAACGGATGAAGTTGATCAGACACTGTGGGACTTGTTGCCTTGTTGGAACATAATTGCCCTACTAGGCGGCGTATGAAGCTATCGCTCGGGCCGTGTACGCCACTTTCTGGCGTTGAGGTTCGCCTTTGCACTCATATTCTTCAATTGTGCTGTCAAGCCGGCGACCGCGATGCTCATCTGTCAGATGACAAGGCAATCTACCAAGGTGTGCCGACCCTTGCATGGTGACAAGCGATTTTCAACATCGTTGCATATTTCCCCGGCACAGCAGGTGATGTAGCAGCCTCAGGTACCCGGTGTGGTTGTGTCACGTCTGCAAGGAATTCCTGCGAGTCTGCGGTGCATTGCATAGCAGTCACGTGTCGACACGTAAGGACGTTTTCGGAGCATAATAACCTATCAAAGAGCCTGGAGAAGAAGGAAGGTCCAGAGGCCAGCTTGTGCCCCGATCCGATTTGATGGTGCAGTAACAGTGGGAGACACTACGGTGTTGACGCTCGTCGCTATCATGTTGGTCGAATCGTCCGCAGCTCCTGGCGAGTCGACACATCCGACGCAATGGTCCGGTGAGGCCGAGGAAGTGTGAAAGCTAGTTTGTCTGCATGGTATGTTGTGAGTGATGCAACGATGTAAGTGAAGCTCTGAAGTCAAGATGGAGTGGCCGTGGATGCCTGTGGGGCGCCAATCAAAACTTCGATCGCCGCACTCCACCAACAAGTGGCGTCTACTCTGCGCAAGCGACTCGAGCAACCCGGAGCACATGGCATCAACATGGCGAATCTAATCTCTGTGACCACCACCAAGATGAAGCGACACTGGACCGAGAAGGGTAGACTTCAGAGAAGCTCTGCCCGGACACTCGCACGGAAGGACCTTGGTTCCAATCGAGACCGCGATTAAGCGCTGCCATTATACGCACTTCTGCGGCGTCATGATCAGTGTTGGAGGCAGTGTGACTACTGAGGCTTGATACCGGGTCATGGCTCGCAATCACGCTCCAGAGAATCTGCTAAGAGACATTGTGCTATGCTGCCCATGGTTCGGATCTCCATCATGATGGACTTGATCAGAGGTACAAATTGTCTGCCTACCGAGTAGGTACCTGCATTACGCCGTAGTCAACGCTACAGCTCTATCGTCCTGGCTAGCTAGATGTCTGCCCGTTTACCCTCCGGTCTTGCATCAACCGGGCTTTTCACTTCTCGGACACACCGACTGCGGCACAGAATCTAATCACCTTCCCTTATACTCTAGACTCGTGCCGTACAGGAGTTGGCGGACAAGACGCCAAGTTTCAAGTCCACCTCAAACTCTCAGGCAACGACATCATCTTCCGGCTCCTCCGTGCCACAAGTGCCTCGCAGGATTTCACCTCGAACTCCCTCCTCCCGTCGACGTCGCGGCATAGGTGGAAGTGGCACCCGAGCTCTTCTCTTTCGAGCGACTCGTTGAGACCACATGCCGAAGCGAAATGCTTCCCCAGGGCAACCCCTCTTCATCGCCAGCGTCCAGGTCATCCGGATCCGCAGCAGAATATGAACCGCCAGCCCGACGTCGATCCTCGGCAGAGCGCTCTGCGGTCTCTTTCTGCTCTCGGGCCTTCTCGCCTGTGATCTTCCGTCAGCATGGTTGATATCATCATTATCTGATACGTTTCGTGGTGGTGTGCCACGGTAAGGCCTGGTTTCTCTTACGGAATTTCCGTTGCGCTATTCGATTCTGGACTTTGCGTCTTTCGTTGGCGTCTGTGATAGATGACCAATCCTCGCCCGCAGACCCGTCTGATGTTTGATTGTCTTTCGACTGGGATGTGCTGGAGTTTCGATACGACATGAAGGCGGATCACAGGATTCGTATCTCGTTGGATATGCGGACCTGCGTGGACAAGACGATTCTACGTCGGCAGTTGTCGCTTCGCTGCAGCACGGTAAAAGCGATCTCGGGCTTTCGAACTGCGGTCAACCGTCACGACCTGCAGAGTATGTGATGATGAGCTGAGAAATAGCGAGTATCGATGGAGCGTAAATGTAGTATTTTAGGCTGCACTCCTGCCATACTCGAGTTTACATATTAAGTATACCATTTGGCATGAGATAGCTCGAGGTTAGTAACACTCTCTGGGGTCGATGTAAGAAAGCATCATAGGGCCAACACGAAAAAGCGATGTATTGATAGCGAGCCAACATGATCAGATGGGTCCAAACCCTATTGCAGTCTCGAGTGACCTTCTGATGGACGAGTTAGCGTCTATCCTGCAAGTGAGGGATGTCTGTGTGCCACTACAAGACAACTTTCTGCGACGCTCCAGATCGATCCTTCGATTGGAGTATCTAGGTAACTAGATGGAAAGTCAGCTGTCTTGCAATAACATGTCAAACCAACAAGCCACTTTCGGGTTCAGGGCTGCGGTAAGATCAGGCCGCGGACCTTTCGGGACCGGTCGCGTTTCAAAATTTGTCCAAAGATTCGTGCGCTCGTGCTTTCGGTGCTTGATTTATGACGATGGGATATGTATACACAGCTGGAATACAAGCAACAACTCGGCTTGTAGAAGCTGGGAAGGGCAAGTCAGAGCTGAATGGATGAGCCATACCTAGATGATCTCGCTTAATCTATATGGGTAGGCAATGAATGGGTGGGGCCGGAGTGGATCTTTGTCGGCGAGGGTTTGTGTCTTCTTCCATAGCTGATGTTACTACGAGATGATCTCAGTCATTGACAGATAAAACCAAAGAAGTTAGAGTCTCACGAGCTCGAGAGAGCAGCTCCCATCCCCACGAGGTGTCACAACTCATCGAACGATTGCTATACATTTTGCTTGCAGACTACTGTGCCACGTTCGCGCAGCCCACTAGTCGCAGACCACCCCTGTAAGCAAACAACGCGAACACCAACATGCCAACCAACGCCGCAAATAGCGCTTGTGGGGCCGAGGCCTGTTAGAGCAATCCAACACAAGTTGGAAGCCAACGCCACGAGTTGAAGCTGCGTGTTATACATATATTGATCTGAATAGTAGGCAGTGGTTGCGATAATCTGTTTCAAAGGGCTAACAGAGTCTGTGCCTTCGAAGCGACGGCTCGATTTAGGTTGTTGAACACAGGATATGCCTTGGGACTTGGGAGTGTACTCTTGCTGAATTCGTCCTACAAATGCTCGTTGGTATCTCGTTAATAATGTTTTACACGTAAAAAGAAAACGCTCATGAACGCGAGGCCGGCTGCCATCAACCGCAAAAGATAGGGAGCTCAACAGAAAAGTTTATATATCTTTTTCCACCTCGGCCAAGTCGCCTGCTCTGCGTGTTCCTCCGCGATCAGTTCTACGAGATTGAGATCCCGGATTCCAGTGTGCAGATCCATGTTGTGACTGCGCATGACGGACGTGCGGTACCAGATCTTGTACACGACGTAGCAGATGATGACGATTGGGGTTGCTAGATAGGCGAGGAAGAACTCCTCGACGAGTTCGCTGGTCGTCTGGTTGGCGTAGCCGATAGGCCACGCGCCCGTCCAAAATTGAGCTACTAGTACGAGACAATTGAAGATGAAGCCAATCCATGATCCGACGATACCGGGCTGGCTGCGGAAGGCTAGTTCATCGAGCGTGTGGCCTTGCTTCTTCCAAGCGTGACGGAATCGAATGTGTGCGAGACAGATACTGCCCCATGTAAAGATGGATGAGAGTCCGGAGAGCGCGATCATCCAGTCAAAAGCGTCCTGTTGCTTTGAGGAGCCCGCAAAGAATGCAAGGAGACCGAGTGCCCCAGCAAGGCCGATTGAGACGATTGGGCGACCTTTGCGATCGATGTAGCCTAGTATTTGAGGGGCCTGGCCCTGCTCGGCGAGTGCAGCAAGCGTACGTGAGCTGCCATAGATAGAAGAGTTGCCCACTGAAAGTACCGCAATCATAATGACGACGTTCATCACTGATGGCAGCCCGGTGATTCCAGCGTTGACGATTGAGATGACAAAAGGGGAGGCAGTTGCATCGACTGAGTTCGATCCTCCCAAAAGTCGAGGGTCGTCGTAAGGCACGAGGAGTCCGACGAGGGTGAGTGAAACGATGTAGAACAGTGTGATGCGCCAGAACACCTGCTTGATGGCCGTCGGAAGCGATTTGCGTGGATTCGCCGTTTCCGCCGCCGCCAAACCGACCAGTTCGGTGCCAGCGAAGGCGAATGAAGCCGTGACGAATACCGAGCAGAGGCCCTTGAAGCCGTTGTGGAATGCTCCTGGGCTGTGCCAGTATTTTCCGCCGATATAGCTGCCGTCTGGCCCGCCTCCAACGTTGAGAATGATACCCAAGATGATGTACCCAACGACGGCAATGACTTTGATTATTGAAAAGACGAACTCGGCCTCGCCATAGCCTTTCACACCGAAAAGGTTGATGACAATAATTAGCGCAAGGAATATTGCAACCCAAGCGTTGTTGTTGATACTGCCTTCGCTCCAGTAGTTGATAGTCAATGTCGCTGCAACGATCTCAAGCGGGAGCACTACGAGCCACTGCATAGCATAGCTGGGAATAGGGTCAGTCTGCAGACTGGTAACATGCTCAGGGAAAACACTCACTTCCATCCCATCGCAAATCCCCAGGCAGGATCCAGGAATCGTGTTGAATATGCAGAAAATGAGCCCGAAATTGGAAAGAGCACAGCCATCTCCCCTAAAGCGTGGACTGTACAGTACATCATGATGCCGATGAGAGCAAAGGCCATAGTGAGCGATGCGGGGCCACCGTGCGCAAGAGCACTCCCAGATCCAACGAAGAGGCCGGTTCCGATTGAGCCACCAATGGCAATCATCTGAAGATGGCGGCCTTTTAACGATCGTGTCAGTGGCGAGAAGGCCGTAGCCTGAGCAGCGGTCTCGACATCGAAGACTCTGACATCGGCGCCGACAGCCCCAACCGGAGTCGCGTGTGCATTTGGATCCTTTTTGAAGCTGTCGACGAAGCGTGTTTGCCATGAGCGGCCGCGCTCCACGTTGTGCGCATACTCTGGGAGCTCGCCGGAGCCGCTTGGCGAGTAGACCGACCGTATGAGCTTCTCTGGCTCGTCCATGTTGGAGTGTCGGTTCCCCAGGAGCACAGACAGACGGGGGTCAGATACTCGACGGTGCTTGAGAGATGCAGAAATCAAGAAAGCGAGTCACGAGGGAATAGGCAAGACAGGGCAGCCGGGTAGTACTATATGCTTATCCAAGACGGTACAGCAGCAGCACAGATTAATGGTAGTTGGCCTGCTCTAGTGCGTGTGCTAGTCAGCCAGCTGTAGGCGCGCGACCGACCAGGTGCCAGCGTGGGAGAGCGCGGCTGCAGGGTCGCTTTGAAGAGGGAGCACAGAGAGCGTCGACTGCAGGGAGGGCCAAGTGCGCCGTGGCGATCCTCGGCAGGCTGTGGGTGGGAGATTCTGGCGGCGGTGGTGGCGTTCTGCCGCGTCCTTGGGGCTGCATGCACTCGGCGAATAATGGTGGATTCGCGCGCGTGTGAAACGGGTGGAAGTGTGGAAGGGGCACATGCCTGGACGGTCTATAGCAAGGCTTCTCGTGAACAAGCACTCGCAATCTTGCGGAGAGAAGCGAACGGTTCTTTGTTAGCCCTTGATAAGCTCGTTGTAACTCGTGGGCGTTCAAGCTGGCGGAAGGATTCCTTTGTGGAGCGATAGATAAGGGAATGTCACCGTCGAGATATGTAGGTACCTATCCATAGCAAGCACTATGAAGCACATATGTACAGTAGTTGAATGGTGTTGTGCGCAGTCAGCGACTACAACGGGCCAATGGCAGGGAGGGCAGAGGGTAGGTCTCCTAGAATTACTGTGTGCTGTACGGCGCTGGTAGCCGTAAATGGGCGGTGGCACCGAATTATTATTGGTTTGGGCCTCGTCGCCTTTTCGCACTCGACGACAATGTGGGGTAGCATATCGCCTCCAAGGCTCGCTTGTGCCTGTGCCTGTGCTAGCCAACAACAGGCTTATCTAGCCTCGACCAGCTCGATTCCTTCGTGCCGTTTGCACCAAAGACGTGATCGGTCGCGTGGGTACCCAGTAGGTTCATATATCATCTGAAACCCAGCATTCGTTATGCTTTCGACACACCGTGAACAGACAACATCTCGAGGCTTGCGACAGATACACACGTCTCCGTGGCGTCGTGTTCCACGGCAAGCCAAACACAGAGTGCATGCAGGATTTGGTGTGCATGTTGTGCTCCCCTGAGGTGTGATACCCATGTCCAGTCCAGACGCTGCAGTGGCTTCTACACCCACTGGCAATGCGCAGTTCTCCCTGTCTTGTCATACTCATCACTACATGTCCGTGAGAATCCTCAGCAGACACACCAGGAGCCGAGGAAACGTGGCGAGAAGCTCATACTCCCAGTTCCAGAAGAGCCACCGAAGACAATCATGGCAGTGAGTTCCCGAGACATTAGCGGTAGACAGTCTTGGAAGATCTGCTGTGTAACATGCAGCCGGCACGCCTGTCGCCCGAATTATCGATTCCGGCTCTGCAGCACCGTGCAGTGCAGGACAGGCGAGTCTTACATGCCGCCCTTGCATGTCGTGCGTTTCGAGTATCGATGGGGTTCCCCGACGCCCGACTTCCCTCGCATTCTCGATGGTCTTGCAAGCAGTAGAAGGAGACGGACGCTTCATGTTGTTTGCGCGATGTATGTAGACGATGAGAACAGCATTGGTGGTGCGAAGTACACAAGTAACGACCTAATAAGACTCAACTTTGAAACCCGCAAACTAAACGCATAAGGAAACGGCGACGGACGAGCGGACACAGACATCGCGTTTCATCCCACCAATCGACCTGATTTATTGAAGGGTGCGCAGCTGAACTGTGAATCCAACATGAGCAAAACTCCTGAAAAATATATATCATACGACGCCCGGATTCCGCCGTTCTAGTCTCTGCTGGAAACAAGATCATTCAATCCATTGCTGATACGTACATTGACGACCAAAGGGAAAAATAAGATACCCAAACGCATACAGAATAAAGGCTCGCTCGCTCAAACGCGCATGTGCTCCATCAGGGGGAAAAGTAAATTTACAAAATTTGTACACCGAAACAGAAAAGAAACAGATCAGAGCTTCTCAATCAGTCCTTGACAGCTACCACATCAGCAATGTCTTTGGACTTACCAACACTGCTCGCCTTCTCACTGGCAGCCTTCTCTTCGTCCTCGGCATCTTTCTTCCTCAAAGCCTCGTGGGTCAAAGGTCCGCTTCCGACGCTCGAGGTGCGGTCTGGACCGATTGTATCGAGCGCAGGCGGAGGTGCGAGCAGACCATGATTTGGGTCAGCCACAGGCGTCGGGCTTCCTAGTTCAGGCCCGAACTGGTCGGCGTCCTCCCATTTCTCCTCGTCTTCGTCGACAAGAGCGTTGTCGAGGATCCCTTCGCCACCTTCGATGCCTTCGACCAAATCGCCCTCTTCATCTTCCTCCTCCTCCTCCTCTTCTTGTATACCGCCGATGACTTCCGTACTTCGTCGACCCTGTGAGCCTGAGCGTGATTTACTAGTCATCGGTACCCGCCCCAGACCGCTGGGCGAAGAGGCATTGGCCATAGGGCCCTTGAAGATTGAACGCTTCCTCCGTGCAAAGACGGACAGACCAGGGGAACTTGGGCCTGCGGCTTGGCCACCGAAAGCAGTTTTGGCCTCGTTGAATGCAGGCAGAGCGCCCAGACTTGATGGAAGAGGCCTGCGAGAGACGCGAATCCCAGAGGGAAAAGTGGCGTTTGTGGGTGTCGCCGGTAGCATTTTGACGGAGTTATGCGGCGACCTCCCAGCCAGGCGTGATCCTGACGTTGTACTAAGACCGGATGGGCTGGCCAGGCTAGTGCTTGATGTTGAGGAGGCTTTGGAGTGCGTGTGCTTGTGCCCCGATACCGACGGATACGCACTACGTATCGAAGAGACCGAGGAACTCGTGCTTTTTCTACCCCTGAGCCCAGACGAGCGACGGTAAGTCGAATGTGGTGTGAGTGTATGAGGGCTGAGACTCTGTCGTTTTCGGCTCTCGAATGATGCATTAGTGTTAATGCGTGGCCGTGCTGGGAGCGTTTGGCGTTGCGCCGGGTCTGTTCCGCTGCCGATGCTTGACGTCCTTCCTTGTGAGGGCCCGGTAGAAACACGAGTCATATCGCGTCGCAAGCTACCCTCTTCTGCCACATGTTTCTTGCCGTTGATGAACAGACCCGGACTCTCGGGTCCATTCGACCTGCCACCACTGGTGTCGGCATTTGTTGGAGACTTTGCGCGTTTCGCGCTCTCTTTTAACCAATGCTTGAACATCGCTAGCTGCTCCTTCAGCGGCTGCTGATAGAAGACCTTTTTCTTGCGCTGTGGGGGCGGAACATAGGACGGACTCAGCAGGTCAGGGTTGATAGTGCTGTTTTTCAAGATTCCAGTGCTGCTTCGACTGACATTTCTAGGCCGACGTATGGCAGGATTGGTGTTGTCCTTTGGCGGAGGAGGTGGTCGACTTCGACTCCGGCTGGGTTCGAGCTTGTCGGGGAGTATCGGCTTTCCAATTTCATTGTCGATCGCAGTCGGCAGCGGCGGTGTGTCAGGCTTGCCCTCGGCGACCTGTGGCATTTCGTCGACCAGCTGACTCCGACGATGTAGACTGGCATTTCTCCTTGTCCTCCGGCCTCTGGATTGAGCTGTGTCGCCGACAGCGTTCTCTTCACCTTCGTTGATCTCCCCTAGCAAGGCGCTCTGGGCAAGTAGTCTGCCGCTTGCCGCACTCAATCGACGTATTGATTTCGCGTCAGCTTCTCGTTCCTTACGCTTGCGTTCCTTCCGGCGCTCCTTTCGCGTTTCCTTCTCGATTAATAGAGCCCACCAGCCTGCAAGCCCGTCGCAGCGCTGAGACAGTACATTTTCGATGACCATATCGATATCGACACCAGCACTTCGCATCCGTTGAAGAGTCTCTTTCTCGAGTTGTGTGCTGAACGGTGCGGGCTGCTGAAGCTTCAGAATTTCCTGTTGCTGAGGTGCGTGCTCAGACAGCCATGGATCCTTCAAAATATCCGCAAGTGCCGGCCGCAGTAATGGCCGTTTGGACAGAAGCTTCTTCACCAATTCCTTTGCCGGCTCAGAGACGTGATCCGGGTATGATGGGTCTTCTTTCAAGATGAGGCCCTTTGTCACCGATTCGTCGTCTTCGTCGAACGGCAGCTCACCGCAGAGCAGCGCGTACAAAATAATGCCCAGACTCCACACGTCCACCTTTTCGCCAGCATACTTCTCTCCCTTCAGCATTTCTGGTGCAGAGTAGCACACTGTCCCACACCATGTTTGCAAATAGCTTGTCGAACCTTGGTATTCTCGCGTGAATCCAAAGTCCACCAACTTTACGTTTCCAAGCTTGTCCAACAGTATGTTTTCCAGCTTCAAATCTCTGTGCACGCACTGTTTCGCGTGGACGTAAGTCACCGCTCCAACCAATTGAGTGAATATCTTTTGCACCTGCGCGGGTTCCATACGTCCATGGATCGAGAGATGATTGTAAAGCTCATCTCCAGGGCAGTATTCCAGTACCAGCCATACCAGCGATTCGGTCACTATCACCTCGTACAGCCGGGCGATGTGCGGATGTAAGAACTGGCGGTGGTGGTGGATCTCGCGAGCGAGGTTTGCATCGTCCTTCTTCGCGCTCTTCAGCACCACGCGTGACCCATTCGTCAACTTGTGCGAGGCAAGGTAGACCTTGCCAAAGCTGCCTTTCCCGATCAGACGGCCGAGAGTGTAGTTGCCGACAGAGCGGAGGTCGGGCGAGGAGAACTCTGTGAGGAGAGACTGGTAGGAGTTGGCAAGCTGAGAGCAGCAGGTGATTGTCAGCGCGGTTCACCACAACATGCGGCACAACAGGGTTATGCTTTACCTTTTTCCGCTGGTCCTGCAGCTCGTACTCGGCCTGTGTCTTGACCGGCGGCATATGCGCTCGCCTTTTGAAGTTGCTGCGACGGAGCGTATGCGCGCTATGTGATGTGCGTATGTCGTGTACGGAGAATGCGCTGTCTCCAGACCCCTTTCCCTTGCTCTTCACGTCGTCGGCATCAGTGTGTTTCCGGGTGGAAGCCTAATCGCAGGAGGTCGCGGAGGTGTGCTGACGGGATGCTGGTTCCGGGTACAATTGCAGTATCGCAGGTATCGGTCGGGTGTACAGAACGGAGATCTGGTCATGGAGGTTTCTTGGTAAGTTATTAGAATTACTAGGGTGTACCAGCGCATTCGAAGGAGATGGCAGGATTAATATTACGGTTGCTCTGTTGCGACAGCGCCCGCTGTGATTCGTGGGTGTGGCCGCGGCCAAACAACTGACAGTCGACAAGGGTCTGAAGGGGGTGAAGATCATCAACGTGTAACCACTATCGTCTGCTTGTCATCACATGCTAAAGTATGCTTGCTACATCATTGCTCGGCAGTTTTCTGGCGTTGGTCCTTTCCGTCTTGACTTCATCACCTACAGTTATCGTCGGCCAACTGCCGACGACGTTGCTGTGTCGATTCGCCAACGCAGTGTGTACGCCAAACAGTATTCTACCACCAAACCGCCTGGTCTTGGCCAGTGTGACAAAGGGTTCCTCGTTCTTCTCTGCGCTCGACTGGTCCACGCAGACCATCTGACAGCGTCTACATCCAGATAAGAAGTCTAGCTTCGGCCCTTCACGCCCGCCTATCTGCATACTCGCCCATGAATCTTCAGCCCAAGGCTGTTCCCGCCCCGATGGCAACTGCGAACTCTCAGCAAGGACAATATTCGCCCGGAAGACCGCAGGGTGTGCAGCCTTTCCACCTCCAGACTTGATCTGTTCGTTCAGTCGATTCAATGACGAGCGGTTGATGGTCAATATGGGCGATTCGTTGCTCAGCAAGATGGGGCGCGGAGTGTTGGCCTCTTGAATGAGAGGCCGTAGGTGCGACTTGCTATGTCTCATCGATGAGCTTGTCTTCGATGTACTGGGAAAGCGAGCTAAAGTACAAGCCACACCGATAGCAGCGGTAAGGAAGGTGGAGACGTCAGGCGAGGTATAGAGCCGAGCTTTCACAACATCTCCACAGACGTTGGTATCGCACTGTCGAGAATTGTTTGCTGCATAGTATGATGGATCGAGTGACAGGCGGACCCTGACTTCATCGGGATTACCAGTCTGTCGCAACACCAGCATGCCGGTTTCGAAGTCCAACTGAGGTCTAATGAGTGCCATACGTGGATATCGTTTTTGACTTAGTGCGGCGCCTGTGCCTTCATGCACAATGCACCACTCGCGGTCCCATGCTAAGCCTTCTTTCCGAACCTCCCATGGGGTATTGTAAGGGACTTGCCATCCGCCGCAGCTCTTCACTGGGTAGACGGTGAGGCTCTCTACATGCAGCTTGGCAGTGCTGCATTGGTCGACATCCATCATTGGTGAGTCTGCCCTGGCAGGCATGGCCCCAGTATCGACGAAGAACTCTTTGATGAATGACAATAACTTCTCCACATCACCTAGGACACTCATAGCGCCGAGACTGACTCGAATCATTCCAGTCGGCTTTCCATTCATGATATCGTTCTCGCCGCCGCAACGCTGACCGGAGGAGAAATTGTCCTTCATCTCCCAAGGTTCCAGGCCAAGCGAAGTGGCGACTCCTCCGGGATTGCAAAGGCCTCCGGTCCGAACGTGGATGCGCTTGACTGTTGCCACCTTCTCTACTTCATGGGTGCTGATCCAATCCCCACGGCTGTTCCGTAGATTGAAGGCTACGACGGGACCGCACGCAGACTCGCGATTTGAGTATATCGTCGCAACTGAGACACCGTTGGTGTGCTTCATTGCTGCGAGCTGGTCGTGTAACCTTTGGGCCAGCATTTCTGTGTGCCGAGCAACTCGCTGCATGGTTCCAAATAGCTCTGAGTGCGTTTGCATTGCCGCCTTGAGAGCAATGATGCTGTGGATGGGCAGTGACCCGTCCTCGAGCTGCTCGTGCACGGTACCTGTTTTCGGCGCGTGCCACTGCTCCTTCAACGATACCACCATGTCCACTGTGCCGCCTCCAAAATATTGACGTCCAGCAAAGATTTGAGCAGATGCCTTCCGTACAATCAGCGCACCAAGATCAGGAAATCCGAAGATTTTGTACAGACTCAGTGCAACAAAATCAGGCTTTACATCAGGAGTCCCGAGATCGATTGGTGACGTGGAGGCATAAGCAGCCGCATCAAGTAGCGTGTAGCGACGTGAAGTCGAAACACTGCGTATTCTGGAGGTCCAATCTAGGGGCAGCCGTCGCCCATTCATATTCGACTGAGCCGGGTATGCAAATAGCTTCGCCGTCGTTGGTGTATCCTCTCCATTTAATTGAATCCAGCGCTCCACATCCCCGTCAGATTCGAAACATCTATGCTCTTTCGCAGACTCTCGAACACCCACTAGACTCGTGTGCGAATCGACGTGGTACCCGTACCAGAAGCCGCCGTTTTGTGCCCTGAAAGCCTCCATGACCAACTTTACTGCAGCCGTAGCGTTGGCCGTGAACACAATATCGTATTCCTCGGGATCTGCACTGAGGAAGCGTAGGAGCTGCAGACGAGTGTCCTCCACCAATTGTGTTGAAAGCTGGCTAGATGGCGACGCAGAGTGCGGATTACCGAATAGGCTTCCCATCATGTCGGCATGGAAGCGATCCATGAGTGCCTTGCTGTAGAGAGTCGTGCCAGCATGGTCGAGATATGTTGCGTCCTTGAGCATGGGATATTGACTCTCCCTCATCTCCACGACGTATGCATTGTATGCGTTCGGGTCGTTTGCTGTTTCGACCATCGCAAGCGTCGTCTGCCCTTTGCTCGATCTTTCAGCCGAAGTCGTCGTGTATGGAGAGCGAGAGTAAACACTCCGACCGGTTCGCCATTGAGTTGATGGTATGCGACGCCTGCATGTCCTGCGGCGGCGTTTACTTGATCATATGCGTGTTATCTCATGTGCTCTTCGGTGCCGACCGGCTTGCGGATCTCGTGAGTCCGAGTCTGGGGCAAATCGGCTGCCCACCTCTGCCTTCCTCCCACCAACTCTCCTAAATCTGGAAGACGAAATCGATACATGCGAGATACATTCCCGAAAATCACATGTATCGAGAGCAACAAGGCAATGATCGAAAAGTACGAAGACATCTCCAGCCGACGAAGAGGGTTGCATCGATATTCATCTTCTTGATGGAAGTTGCGTGCCAATCCTCAACAATCATGCCACACATCGACAGACTTCCGAGCTTGCCAACATAGTACGTTCCATGTTTTTATCAACATGGATTCGTCTGACGGGGTGCATGCCGGTAAAATCGTGCTTCGTACCACAGCATGCTCTACGAAACCGGCAGACAATTTCTCAATCATGACATGTAAGCAGAAAAAGCAACCTTGCTAGTAAAGTAGGCTCTTAGGGGACAAATCAACCGAGACAGACTACTGCCAGCATCAACCGAACATGTCCCAATCTATTCGTGCCCCCCGAGAAATAGGCTACCCACTCCGCATAACTCAATAAGCAGAGTGGAGCAAGGGGAGTCGACAAGAGAGAATATCCGCAAGATCAGATGGCCGAACTCTGCTTGACAACGCCCCGGAAATGCTTGTCTTTGAGCCTGAGCTTGAAAACAGCCGCACCCGGCTAAATAGCCACGTTTCTTGTGGGCCTTCTCTCGGATGGATCTGCCACCTGGATATACCATCGACTCTGCCAACTCTGCCTGCACGGTCGAATGGATGCAACAGAAAGAGTCAAGTTAGAGATCCCGGTCTGCGGGTATTGATCTGAAAGGACTCGTGAAGAGGAGTTCAGTTCCGGCAATTTGGTGGACAACGGCTGTGGCTCCTCTCTATGATGGTTGCGTTCACACTCCATAAGTATCTAGGCTTCGCTGCTCCATCTTGGTTGGCGTTGTTTGCAGTATCGTTCACCGTTCTTTCCGTACCTCACTTGGATCCCGACGACATGGGCGTTACTACGAGGATTGCTGCCGCCGCAGCTCTGGCTCTAAGCTCTACTGCATTGGCAAAGCCCGTCGTTAGCAACCATGGAACTTCTTTGACGCTCATTTACCAGAACAACCTCAACACCACGGACGATGCTAACCACATCGGTGCTATCGTACTGGATTCAATGTCACCAGGTGCTGGAGCGGAAGCATGTGCTGCGATCGGAGAAAGTCTTCTTACCCAAGCTGCGATCGAAAGTCACAGCGATGACTTTTTGCATTCACTGTCTTTTTTGAGCTTTGCCGGGTACCAGGGTCACAGCCAGCAATATCAAATCGAGGGCGGCGCGGTGACAGCCGGTGAAGGTGCTCGCAGGCTGGATTTTGCACAAGTCACGGGCAACCACAAAAAGCTCCCAGTGCTCTGTACCCAGTCGAGTAGTGCAAACACTGCAAGCACCTCCAACGCCACCGCCTCCAACCAGCTCACCATATCTTCCAGCGGCAACAAGTACGTCGGGTTTCGCAATCAGAAGTCTTTCCGTTTCAACGGCATCCCATACGCCAACCCACCCGCGCGCTTCGAATACTCTACCCTCTATAACGGTACTGGCGAGACGATCCCAGCAACTGAATACGGGTCAGATTGTGTACAGATCTACAGAACAACTGGCGGCGAGCAATGTCTGTTTCTTAACATCCAAACGCCATATCTACCTAAGGCCGGTTCCAGAAAGAATCTTCGACCTGTGCTCTTCTCCATTCATGGAGGTGGCTTTACAGGAGGTGATGGTGGAGCGACCAGCGGACAAGATTCTGGCAATCTGGCTTCACGTGAGGATATAGTCGGCGTTGAGATCAACTACCGCCTGTCTACTCTTGGCTTCCTTGCCATCCCCGGAACTGACATTAAGGGCAACTTCGGCATTGGTGATCAAGTGGTGGCACTCGAGTGGGTCAAGAAGAACATCGCACAGTTCGGCGGAGACCCCGACCGTGTCACGATCGTAGGTACATGTCCCACGACCGCATTTGGTACTCGCTAAGAATTTCAGATCGGCGGAAGTGCTGGTGCTGGATCTGTTCGTGCCCTGCTCGGCTCTCCTAGAGTCATCCAAGAGAACCTGATTGCAGGCGCTATTCCCCAAAGCAATCTCGGTGGTGGTCGCACTCTGGGCCTTGATGGCGATTATGGCACGACGTATAGTTCATATTACACCGTCAACGAGTCTTACGCAGTCGCAGGACAGCAGATCTTTAGAGGACTCGGGTGCAACCAGACAACGCTGAATGCGCAAATATCTTGCCTCAAGACCGTCCCGGCCCAGAGAATCCAGGACTACACCACTGTTGCTCGCTACGTCGTTCAAGACGGAAGCATTGTCAACACGCAACAGCTAATCGTTTCAGAACGTAACGCTAGTACCGCTCACGTGCCGGTCATGTTCGGAACGACTACAGGAGACGGTGAGTGATAAAAAAGCATCCCTGACCCAGCCTCAAGAAACTTCTGCTAATCCGTCTCACTCTGCCAGGAGCATCCTTCTCCAACTTCCCACCCTCCAACGTCACCACCCTCTCCGAAGGCATCCAGGCCAGTCTCGGCATCACCGCCGAATACGCACAGCTTGCCATTTCTAGCGGCCTCTTCCCATTCTATGACACAGGCAATCTAACGCTCGATGCCTTCAACGTCAGCCAGCGCATCGCAACAGACAAGACATTCCGCTGCATAGACGAAGCAACCGTGTATGCCGGCGTCAGGTCGCACGCCTTCAAGACTGCTTACTATTATAACTTCGACCGCACCTACGGCGGCTATGACCCCAACAGCCTTGGTGCTTCTGGTCTCGCCAGCGGTCCCGTCACTCCTGGCTACCCCGATGGCAACCCGAATTTGCCTTATTTCCGCTTGCACGGTGCGGACGTTGGGTTCACGTACGGCAACCAGGAGCCTTTGCGTGATGCGGACGATTTGAAAGCTCTGCAACTTATCTCGGGCTACTTCGCGGCGTTTACGAGGTCAGGTAATCCGAATCCGTCGTTGAGGTATCTGCAAGTGCGAGGGTACACAAATGTAAGTCAGCTGGCTGGCTTGTTCTGCCTTTTTCTTTGCTTTCCTTTCTGAACTGTTGTGCTGACGGGTGTTTTCGCAGGTTACTCAAGGTGTCAAGCAATCGGGCCCATGGCTGCCCGTATGTGACGGTAATGGCCCGGCGAAGAATCTGGACTGGCCAGCTAAGACCATGGCTTTCCCTGATCTGAAGCAATGTACTTTCCTCAACTACACGCTGTCGTATTATCTCGATGGCGGGCTGTAGGCTTATCATATAGACACATAGTAGCTTGCAGACAGCCTGCTACAGCCATGAAAAGGAACCGACTATCATCAAATTCAATCTTACATCAATCTCCCGAGATTCAAAACCATTGGGTATCTTGAGATCGATTTGTTGACGGTGTACAGCATTGAGGGTGGTCTGCCTGCATAGTGGCATGAACGGACCCCAGCGTCATGATCACTACGATAATCACCATCATCATTCTTGTTATTATCATCTTCATCGTCATCACCATCACCAAACAAGGCACAACGTAGATCCCACTCGAAGGAGTGCGGCCGTTCAGCCAGCGGTAGTAGTAGCACCTCGCAGTAGTGCGAGCAGATGTCATAATTACAGCATGAAGGTTGCGGTCCGCAAGCCACAATATTAGTTGACGGAAAGCCTACCGAGCCTAGAGGTGCCTACTGTACATACAAAACAAAAACATGAAAGGGCACTCTCGGGGAAATATGAATCAGAAGAGGCTCTGGCGATGCTGGATGGCATTCTGTCTCAAATGATTTGTCCCATGAGAGGAGCAACAGCTTGCTTGTTCACAGGTTCGTCCACATCCTGCCCATCCGTGCACCAAATTACAATAACACTTCGTATATTGGCGCCACACACGGTTTACCCTGGCATGGATCGTCCTTGGTCGGGGTTTGGTCAACACCCCTGTTGACTGCTGACGACCTTGGATGGGGAACCTCGGCTCTGGTAATTCGTCTTCGTGTCTTGCGATGGATTGTACAGTAGTCGGTCAAGTTACAGTAGGGCAATTATCACGTTGTTGGGTAAATTGCGTTGAGCAGAGCTTCGCGAAGGAGGATGCATTCATATGCAGGTATGTATCATGCTATCAGATCCATCATGTTTGGTCGATGTACCGCGCGGAATCTACTCTGTTATCTTCGTTCCTTCCTGTTTAGAGTGCCTTATGCAATCGCTAGTCTCGGCACTAATCCCCAGCGTGACCATCTCCTAGCTTCTCTGTCATCCAAACGCAAAAATCTAGAAGATCTAGAGAAGAAGGGAGCCGCACAAATCGGTAGCCATGTGCGTACGGCTGCACGACATGATGAGAGCAGTACCCGGATCTAGGTGAATGGCTGTAGCTTCCTCCATGCACCATCGCTCGATTGCAGGCAGGCATACCACGGTGATATGACGATGCTTCGGATGCAGGCTCGCATGTGGCAAGTCCCGAACGGACTACTTGTACAAGTCACTACTACTGGAGATGATCACAGATGGAGTTACGGCGATCATTGGGCGATTGTGGCATTCGAAAGCGCATCCAAGACAGGTTTGGAGCTTTGCGACGTCAGCCACGAGTTATTCATGACCCACTCGGTCGGTATCCTGAAGTTCCCAATAACCAGAATACGGACAGGAGCGACCGTGGTTTGAGCATCGCTCGACCCGACCGACTCCCCGGTATAACCATGGTACGCCACTGTCTGTGAAGAGCCTCGCGGACAGACGCGAACCAGACACCATGCAGCGCGCTACAAGCCTCTCACATCGCTTGCTCACCTCGTACAAGACTGAACGTCGGTTGTCAGCTCAGCCTCGTATATGTGACTGACGTACGCGTGGCGCCAGCCGCCGGACAATGTAACAATAATCAATATTATGCAGTTGGCGATGCATCGCAAGTCCGATCCCGATGGCAAGGAGAGGGTCTGATGGGTGTGGACGAGCTGGCTGAAGCGAGGAGGCGAGGAGGTTAGTGTAGATCGTGGCGCTCATGCCTTGGCTTACGCGTTTGGGGTGATGGGTTGGCTGTTGTGTTCTGTTGCCGCCTGCGCATGCTCGCCGCTGCCATGCCTGTCGTTGTCTGATGTCGTGATTTGGTGTCAGCAACGACAGCTGGGAATCTCGCCCTTTCAGCAGTGGGCAGGAGATTCGAAAGAGTAAGCATACAGTACCTCGCAGTGCCTCTCACAGTCCTCGAAAAGACACGGCCCTACAGCAAGGCTCCGCCGACAGCCGCCAAAGCACCGTTTCGAGAATTTACCTCGCGCCAGCTGCGCCACCTTTAGCCCGCCTTTAACGCCATCTGCCCTGTCTGTGTTCTGTCTGTGCCTCAGCCAGTGCCTTCAGACTCTCAGGCTCAGTCCTGGTCCTTCAGACATCCCCGACACCACTCCATTTCGCCACACAACCTGAGACAGACAGACCTCTTGCGCCTCTCTTCTCCATTATTTCTCTCGTCCACTTGCGCTTCTTCGACGTTCCCGTACTCGCCGGCGTTGGATAGGTTGTCCTCGATCTTACCTGCTTCGACCTACTTACTCCCCCCGCCACCACCCACCGGCCAACCGTTTAGCAGCGTACCACTACAGCTTCCAGAAAGAAAGCGGCTTGTTGTCGCCACGCCCGTCCGACGTCATTATTTGCGAGTCTTGCGACACGTGCTATGCGGCCCACCCGCTGGTCACTGCGGAGGAATTCAAGTTATCAAGATCGCGGCTTTCCAGCTCACTACTCACGAGTCACGACGTAGCCGCACTGCTGTCGCCGTCGTCGCCAGGTGTGTTCCCCTCTGTCATCTGCCTTGTCGTTTCCCCCCATGACCCATGAGTGAGCGAGCCATGCACTGCCACCACCCTCGCCACGCCCATGTCAGCTCAACGCCGCAAGCGCGCAAGCCTGCTGTTGCCAAGCCCTCCTCCACGTTAACGCTGCCGCTGAATGCATCGCTGACTTCGACGCGCGCGACCATAGTCAATCTGTCAATCGATAGCCCGGGCGAGTGAGTGGTCGCCAATGTCGACCTAGCTCTATGGCAACATCTCAGCGCGCCGCATCTCCACCCTCTCAACCCCAGGTGCCCGACAATCCTCCACGGACACCAACCACATTCCCTTCCAGGTCAAACGCGCAAACCACCACGCCGCTTGCACCCTCGCTACTGCATCCGGACCCGTCGCGAAACACCACAGCTGCTGCGACCAGTATCCCAGCCAAAACACCAAGCTCGAAAGACGCTCATTCTATTTCTCGGCGCCGGTCACCTGTGTCTTTGACCGGCGCGGCAGCTGTCGCCGAAGCGAGAAGGACGGCCCAGCAGCAGCAAAGTGGCGCCGAGGACGGAAAGCGGACGAGTCCCAATCCTGCCGTTCAGGCTATGCAAGCGTTGATGGGAGGTGGAGGAATCAGTCGCCCATCAGACAGCCCAGCGCCGAACAAACTTAGCGAACCTATGCGTAAAGCCGCGGAGAAGATCAACATTCCGAAGGTGTCGCAAGGTGAATCATTGGAGACGAGTCCCACGAGCATGTCCAGTTATGGATCTGTCGAGACGTCAGGCGTCGGATCTGCAATGACAGCAACGGCGAACACTCTCTCAGATCACTCAGGCCAACATACTTATGTCGCCGAGCCTGCGGATATGTCGGAGTCGAGCAGCTTCCCTAACGACAACGGCCACTTGAACGTAAGCGGTGATGACGGTCACAAGGCATTCTCATATCCGGGACCGCCACCACAAGAACACGACAGAGACGGAGCACCATCAAGAGGCTTGAGCCTACCTGGGTACGGCCAGTCAAGTCCCAAATCACCAGTATCTTCGAACAAGCGCCACAAGTGTCCATATTGCTCGACAGATTTTACACGACACCACAACCTGAAAAGCCACTTATTGACGCATAGTCAAGAGAAACCTTACGTATGTCAGACGTGTAACGCGCGATTCCGACGCCTACACGATCTGAAACGACACACTAAACTACACACTGGAGAGCGGCCTCATACATGCGACAAGTGTGGGCGACGTTTCGCACGTGGCGACGCCTTAGCTCGCCACAACAAAGGACCTGGAGGATGCGCTGGTCGGAGGTCGAGTGTTGGTGGCGAAGATGAGATTTTCGGGCGAGATGGCGAAGGCATGGACGGCATTGAATATCCAGATGATGAAGACGACGCTGATATGGACCCACACGCTCGTCGGGAGAGCGAGCCAAGCCGAAAACGCACACACCTTGAGACAACCCAAGACGGGGACAGACAGGTGTATCGCCAGCACTCGAATACGTACCCGCCACATGCACTACAACATCAGCGTGGCGAAATGGCTCCGCCTCAGGTCGTACATCCGGGCGGCGGCGCCGTAAGCTCACCACGTGATATCTCGGGTCATCCAAGTCCGGCAGCAACCGCGCCTATGGGAAACTCGTACTACAACAGCGCACCTGGACAGGTCTTCCATCAACAAGGTGGCATGATGACCGAGTCGCCCAAACCTCTCTCACCGGGCCAACCGCCCGATCAGCACAGGCTTAGCGTTACGGATCCGAATGGCAATACAACTTCAGCGCGTGGTCGTTCGCCAAGCCTCACTACACAGTTCCAACAACAACAGTTTGGTCGAGGAAGTGGCGGTAGGACGCCACCGCAACATCCCAATGCACAGTTCCCTCACGCGAGCCAGGCTGCTCCTCAGCTGCCACCTCTTCCCATCCCAGCCATGTCCGCTGGCGCTACATCCCAGCCACAAGCACGCCAAGGGGGAAACTTCTCAGGCCCTGGTCCCAGCTCACTTCACCATCAACAGCTACCACCGCAAAGCGCGAACTCCAGCTCGAACCCCGGAAGCATGTCTAGCCATGGCCGCTCTTCCGGTAGCAGCATGAGAGATGTACTCGCCGCCGGAACTGGAGGCCAACAAGACCAACAAGGTCAGGGCGACATATGGGCGTACGTACGTAGCATTGAGCAGCGGTTCAGTCGTATGCAGGACGAGTACGAGCTGCGCATTTCCCGCATGCAGGACGAGATCTTCCAGCTCAAGGGTCAAATTTCCAACAACCCCAGCTACAGCAGTGACATGGTCGGCGGACCTCCATCTGTGCAGCGGTATTAGGGAAATCAAAAGCGGATGGGTGCGAGTCCGTGGTATGCTGCTAGTGCTAGCGGCGAAGAGCGTGACATCCTCAAAGGAGGTCACGCAGATACCACTGAGGACGAACCACCTTACGCTTCAGATCATAGTCATAATTACAGCAGCCTGTTTTCTCACGAGAGAAGCGCCTTTGACTACGAATCTTCCGCGCTACTCCACGGGCGGTCGTTTATTGACTGTACGAGTGCGGGACGCCTGCCCGACGCGCTTCAGTGTCTGCCTTGTAAGCATCAATCAGGCTCGGAGCACCACAAAAGTCCACCTTGGAGGCATGCATGGCGAATCACCAAAATTGTATGGAAAGAATAAGGTTGCAAAAGACCTTTTGCCTTTGGTACGGAGGCATCAAGTTAGAGGGTGGAGGGTTTGTCAGCGATCAGTCAAACTTGCCGCCGTCTTGACGACAGGTCAAGACTGCCACGCGCTTCTCGCGCACATTACTCAACTTCTGTTGGACCTTGTCTTCGTCCTTTCTGTCTCGAATCGACGAGCTGAAGTCGTCATGGTTCTCATTTAGTCGTCGTCGAAGCGAGAATCCTTTGGAAGGGGTTGCATGGATCGCTTGTTTGATGTTATTTGATAGCGGAGGAGCAGATGTGTTGCTAAAAACTTCGATTCTATCATTTTCTGCTGATCTGTCTTACTATGTATTACTTACTCATAACTCAGTGTCGAATTGATTTGTGAACATCTTGGGCGGGCGTGTTATGACCTTGCAACGATCAAGAAGTTGATATATAACAGATCGATTAGAAAATATCTGTTGTAAACAAAGTCATTAATTTAGCACTTGATCAAAGTTCCTGTTGTGTCATACTAGTTTACAAATACTCATGATGTCCTATTTACAATACTATAACTTAGCAAAACTATGTTTTATAATATCAGTATTAATGTTAGTCTATGTTGGAGGTTTATCTCAACTTTCTTATAAATACATAGAATACAAATAATTAAGTAAAAAGTTGAATAAGTAGAAGACAGATAGCTCAATTAGATTAGTAACATATCTTAGATTAGAATTCTACTTTGAATGTTTCATAGTATAGACTAAGCTCTAGCTAGATAGCTAAATCTATAAATTTTATTAATATAGCTAGATTGAAATATCTAGGTATAACGTCACTGTAGGGGAAGTCGATCAGTAACGTGCCTGTAGGGGAAGCCGCTCAGTAGGGGATTCCGCTCACTTTTTCAATTCCAAAATCTCAAACTTGATTTACTAACTCACTAACGCCGTAA